>Ga0302197_10000057_pt1 | contig 110262 bp, 95 predicted proteins | sample II_Bog_N2_1_FD_193526 | JGI IMG/M metagenome (GOLD analysis project Ga0302197, IMG submission 193526) | Peat permafrost microbial communities from Stordalen Mire near Abisko, Sweden - II_Bog_N2_1 | ecosystem: Environmental > Terrestrial > Soil > Wetlands > Peat | place: Sweden: Abisko... | reverse complement strand
GGTGTTTGTCTTAATAAGAAATTTTAAAATTCCTTTTTGAACCGTAGGTTCACTGCGATAGCAGAAAATCGTTAAACCAATAAGATGCGTTTACTTCAGGTGGATTTAATCCGGGGTTGGAGTCTTTTTAATAAAAATATTTATTAAATACTTAATTTGAACACTTAATCATTAAGGTTATCTAATCTTGGTGCAGACCAAAACAAAACCTATTTCAGAACAGAGTGATATTGAATTAATTAGAGCGGTAAAAAAAGAAGCGTCGAGTGAAGCTTTCGAGGAAATCTGTCGCCGTACAGACCAATTATTCTATAAGATTTGCCATAAATATTCATCAGCATTAGCGTCATGTGGGATATCATTTCAGGACATACTAAATGAAAGAGACGCTGTTATTTTACAATGTATTAGGAGTTTCAAACCCAGTAAAAAAACAAAACTCTCTTCTCATATTGGGAATTACACAAGATATCTTTGTTTAAACTCTATGAACGCTAAGAGGATAATAACAGTTTCGCCGGACGAAGAGGTTATGAAGAATATTGAAAATCAACAAGTTTACCACAACTATTTTCAAAATTACTCTAGTAACGATGAAAACAAAAACCAAATATTTAATTTGGTTAATAAAATATCTGACCCGCGTATTAAGAAAATTTTTAAGTACAGGTATTCTAAACGTAAAAAGATGATATGGAACAAAATATCTAGTAAACTACACACATCACCACAGACGGTTATGGCCTTACACAATAAGGGTTTAAAACTACTTAGGGATGAAATTTTGTCACTTCAAAATAAAATATAATTATGCCTTACGACCCAGTAAAAAGAAAAGAGTATAGAGAGCAAAATAAAGAAAAAATACAGGCTTATGGAAAAGAATATCGCCAGAGAACCAAGTTAGAAAGACGAGAATACCGTCAAAGTAATAAAGATAAAATTAACGATGTGATATTGAAATTTAAATATGGAATTTCTTTAGAAAAGCATAACTCGATGTTAGCTCTTCAAAATGGGGTTTGTAAAATCTGTCACCAGCCTGAAATAAGGAAACTTCATGGTAAAATAACAAAAATATCAGTTGACCACGACCATTTAACTGGTAGAGTTCGTGGATTATTATGTTCACGTTGTAATCTTATTATTGGTAAGTGTAAAGACGACCCTATTTTACTTAGAAAAGCCGCCGAATATTTAGAAAATCATATACTAGAAGAAAAAGACTTGACAAAATTAGAAGAGTCGTCTACTATGGATATAGTTAAATAACAAAATAAACTAATATGAGCGAAACCACTACCACTAAACCAAAATATAACAACGAAGATGAAATCGGAGTTTTATGGACTAAGCAAGGTCAGTCCCAAAAATACCTTTCTGGCGTACTGAAATTAAAAAACGTCGGAATTGACAAGGAAATTAATATTGTCATTTTCGTTAATAAAAACAAACAACAAGATAATCATCCAGATTATAGGATTTTGCTTTCTAAACCAAAGGATGCTCCTGCCGCTTCCGCACCTAAAACCGCCGCGAAACCAGTAGCAAAATCTAAACCCGCTCCTGCTCCCGAGCCAGAAGAAGCCGCCGCCGCCGAATCACCCGAAGACCCGTTTCTCTAAAATTTAGTTAGCTCAATAAAAATACCAAATAGGGGGCTTGAAATACAGCCTCCTAATTTAAATTTAAAAATATGAAAATACTAACCGAAGGTCATAAATACGAATTGGAAAATCACGAACATCCAATTAATGTTCCAAACCAAACTTTACAATTCATAGAGAAACAACCCGCTCCAGAAATGTTCCCTAGCGGTTCTCTTATAACAGTTAATGAAGGTACTACAAATGAAGATATTCTTGCTGTTTTAATTGACCGTATGAATTATTTGCAGAATAAATTCTCGTGTCGCGAAAATGCTATTGTTTTAACTCACCTTGAAACGGCTTTGCTTTGGTTAGGAAAGCGTACTGCCGACCGAAAAGCCTGAAAGGTAGAAGGAATGAATTTAAAATAATTTATGCAAAAAATAGCATTTGAACTACCGTTAAATTCCGTTTCATTTGGAGATGTAAGTATCTTAATTTTAAGGACAATCTTTGAACAAGAAAGGATTAATGGCCAGAAATATGATATTTCTCTGTTTCCTATTGGTCATGTAGATTTTAGTGCTCAAACTCAAAACTTAGAATTCCAAAAATGGATTAATTCTAAAATCCAAAATGGACTTGAAAACCATTCTAAGGATACTAATATTTTCAAATTGTGGCATTTATCCAATGGAATTCAATCTTACTCAAAAAACCAGACTCTACTTTCATTCTATGAATTAGACGAGCCAACAAAGATTGAACTTAATGCCGCCAAAAATAACAAAACCCTCTTTTCGTCCAAATATACCTGCGAAATTTTCCGACAATTTGGGGTGGAAACGGGTCATATAAATTTAGCGTTTGACTCTTACAATTTTAATCAAAAACTTAAAAAGATTCACTCTGACGGGAGAATCGTTTTTAATGTTTTGGGAAAATTCGAAAAGAGAAAAGGTCATGAAAAGGTTATTAAGGCTTGGATTCGTAAATACGGAAATAATCCAAAATATGCACTCCAATGTGCTATCTTCAACCCATTTCTAGGGCGTACATCAGAAGAAATTAATAATAATAACCAACAAATAGCCTCCAGATTGGTTGATGGTAAAAAACCCTACAATGTATCTTTTTATCCTAAAATGCAAGAAACTAGCGTCTATAATGAGTTTCTAAATTCCTCTGATATAGTTTTAGGACTCTCAGGTGGTGAGGGGTGGGGTCTTGGTGAGTTTCAAAGCGTTGCATTAGGCAAACACGCCGTTTTATTAAAGGCTCACTCTTATAAAGACTGGGCAACTGACGAAATGGTAACTTGGGTAAATCCGAGTGGTAAAATACCCGCTTACGATGGATTATTCTTTCAAAAGGGTCAGTCTATTAATCAAGGTAATATCTTTAACTTTAATGAGGAAGAGTTTTTGGCGGCATGTGATACTGCCGTTCGTAAAGTCGAAAATAATAGAGTCAACCAATCTGGTTTGACGCTTCAAACTACTTATACTAAAGAAAAATTAGTGGATAATATAATTTCTCACTTAACTTAGAATGCTCCCAGAAATAACAACCCGCTCTTTTTCCAACGATTCTCAAATCTTTGACGAGGTTTTTTTTGCTAATAAGTATAAAATCAAAGGAAACAAAGACCCAAATTCACCTCAAAAGGTGTTTTTAGACATCGGTGCTCACGCAGGATTTTTCTCTTTTTTAGCTTTAAACCTCAACGTTCGTGTGTATGCCTTTGAACCTTTTGTTGATAACTTTAACCTTCTTTTAAAGAATTGCTATAATCATAATTTCGCGGCAAACTTCACCCCCTATAACGTCGGCGTATATACCGAAAAACTACTTGGAAAGTTTAGTTCCCCCGAACTTATTGGTAATGCTTATCTGGATTTCGCATATATCGGTTTATCGACTAATAGCCATAATAAAAGAGAATATCCATGTAACTGTGAAAGACTAGACGAAATATTAGCCACTTTTTGCTTCGGTGATAAAATCGACGTGCTGAAAATTTCAATAGGATATTCTGAAAGAGAGATTTTAACAGGCTCACTACTTCTAAGAGACCAAGTTAACTCAATTTGCGGTGAGATAACCGCTAATGATGTTCAGCTTTCTGAATTCAAAAAATCAATTGGAATTGCCGGTTTTGCGAGTTTTTTCTCTGAACCAGTGAAAAACGAACGTGTTGTATTTTGGGCATCTAAAACGAATTTGTCAGATAACTTTATAATATAATATGAACAAGATATTACTTTTATTATTAAGAAAATGGTGGAATCCTATTTCTATCAAAAGAATTGAAAGAACGAGTTGTTTTACAATACCAGTTTCTGATAAAAACATTATTAAAGACGCACAACAAAAAGTTTATTATATTAGAGATTTTGAAGACTTTATGAAGACTTTAAAAATTTGTATTTCTTTCCAGAATTAGCTTTAAAATTAATATTGGCTAATAAAAAAGAATTAGATATAGATATTAAAAATATAAAATCTTATAAAGTAGAATCCTTTGAAGATGTTATTAAAGGAAGAAATTAAAAATTTATGAACATTAAAATAACTGCCGAAACCACGGGCGATGAAATCTCCCAAACTATCGTAAATCAATTGGCTGCTAACCAACCTCCAATAACAGCCTCCGCTACTGATATTAAAGCTTTTGTCCTTAATAAGGATAATAAGTGGATTGAAGTAGATTATAATAAAGTTAAATTTGTATATAATAAGTAAATGCCCATTTATCTTTTCATAGATAACCGCACTGGAAAAGTTAGTGAAATTGTCCAAAAAATGGACGACAAACATGAAGCTTTTGCCGAAGACGGTTATAAATTAGATAGAATTTTTACGAAGCCGAGAGCGTCCGTGGATACTCAGGTAGACCCCAATTCTTCAAAAGACTTCATACGTAGAACCGCCAAAAATGGAATGACAATAGGCGAAATGATGGATTTATCGGCGGAATTAAGTGAAAAACGTTCAGGAACTTCCGGTCAAGACGAAATTAGACACAAAGCCGAAACTTCGTACTCGAAACGCTGCGGCGGTAAAAAGCATCCACACGCCAAGAAGCAAAAGACTTTTTTTGCTTGAAATAGTTTGAATTTTAGTCATAAATAAGCATCTAACTTTAAATGACTAAACCACGCGTCTCTATAATTACATCTTTATATAAAAGTGAATCTTTTATCGAGCACTTTCTTAATGATGTTGCGCGTCAGTCAATCTTTCCTGAGTGCGAAATTTTGCTTCTAAATGCTCAATCGCCGGAAAATGAGGAAAAATATATTTTAGATTTTCAAAAAGTTTTCCCAAATAACGTTGTTTATAAAAAACTAGACAAAAGGTATTCTGTAAATGAAACTTGTAATATGGGTATAGATTTGGCATCGTCTGATATTTTGACTATTTGGAATGTTGACGATAGAAGAGTTTTTAATTCTCTTGAATTTCAGGTTGATGAATTCGAAAAAGACCCTGCTCTTGATGTTTGTTATGGTCCGACCCTAACCACCAATATACCCAACGAATTAGTTGAAAATTGTACTTCTAATACTGGTTTTGGATGTTTTGATGCCACCTTAACTTCAATGCTGGAAAATAACTCCCCGCATTGTTTGCCAATGTGGAGAAAAGACCTTAATAAGCGTTTTGGTTATTTCAACACATCGTATACTATTGCGGCTGACTACGAAATGTGGTTAAGGGCTTTAGTTGGTGGTGCCAAATTTAAAATGATAAAAAGACTTGTGGGTTCATATTATAGAAACCCAACGGGATTATCTTCTGACCCACAGCACCTTGAAAGAGCTTGGAAAGAGATAACTGAGATTAGAAATATATACAAAAGTCCTATAGTACATCAAACTGATTTAAGAAACGAATTAGTATGAACAAAAAAGAGTTAATGTCGTGTATTTTGACTACCGCCTTTAAAAATAAAGAAGGGCATATTGCTAGTGCATTTTCAATTTTGGATTTTATGCTTAGTCTCTATAATGGTGTTATCACCAATGATGACGAATTTATCTTAAGTAAAGGACATTCCAGCCTAGCATTATACGCTATTATGTTGGCAAAAAAACAAATTTCTATTGAAGATTTTTTTTTATTTTGTGAATTTGATTCTAAACTAGGAGGACATCCATCTTCTAAGAAACTACCTAATGTAAAAATATCAACAGGCTCATTGGGTCATGGATTTCCATATGCTGTTGGAGTAGCAATGGCAAAAAAAATGAAAAAAGAAAAGGGTATCGTTTATTGTCTAATAGGAGATGGAGAAGCGAACGAAGGAACTATTTGGGAATCCGCTTTATTGGCGGGTTCTCAAAAATTAGATAATTTAGTATGTGTTATGGATTTTAATGGTTCTGGGGAAAGAGCTATTAAATTAGTTTCTTGTGTAGAGAAATTTAGGTCTTTTTTTTGGAATTCTATCGCGGTTGACGGCCATAAAGAATCAGAAATAAAAAATAGTCTTTTATTTAAAAGTAATATTCCAAAATTTATTGAACTAAGAACTATAAAAGGAAAAGGTTGTCCAATTATGGAAAATAATCCTGAATGGCATCACAAGCAGCCGTCATCTGAACAAGAACTATCTACTCTAATAGAGTCGCTATACTAATGAGAAAACAATTCTATAAACACTTATCTAATCTGTTTGTTTCAAATCCAAAGGTCGCTATTATTTTGGGTGATATTGGAGTATTTTCTTTTCAAGGGTGCTTTTCTCATGATAGTAAGCGTATTTTTAATCTTGGGATTATGGAGCAGACCATGATTGGTGTTTCTAGTGCTCTATCCGCCAATGGATTTATACCATTTGTCCATTCCATTGCTCCATTTGTAACTGAACGTTGCTATGAACAGTTGAAATTGGATTTAGGATATGAAAGCCAAAATGTGTTTGTTGTAAGCGTCGGTAATTCATATGACTATTCTGCGCTTGGTTCTACTCATCATTGCCCAAATGATTTATTAATCACTAGCGCCATTCCCAATTTTAAGACATTTTGCCCCGGAAATTCATTCGATGTAGAACAAATTATTGAAGAAAATTTAAACATCAGTCAACCAAAATATATTAGATTATCTGAACAGGAAAATAATCTAGGTAGAAGAACGGAAGATTTGGAAATATTAGACAGTTGTTCTTTTAATGGTCTTGTTATTATTGTTGGAAACGCAATTAAAGATATAAATAAATTTATTAAAAGCGATATTGATGCTTGTATATTGTACACTTATAATATATCGGATTTTAATATTGATAAATTAAATAAAATTATTTTAGAATTGGCTGTTAGGAAAAATATCATAGTTGTAGAACCATCGGCTGATTCAGGTATTATAACTAAAATAAGCCTTGGCGTTAGAAATATTTCTAAGTTAAGTCATATTGGATTTCCAAAAATCTTTCTTGATAAGTATGGTTCTAAACAAGAATTAGACAGACACTTGGGACTAGACGACGAATCAATAATCCAAAAAATCAAAAAAATATTATGAATATAAGCGCCTACATGTCCTCTGTCAAAACCTACAGATGGCTTCCCATTCATGAGCAGTTAAAAAAGACGGGTCTTTCATTTGAAATATCTGTTATTGGCCCTATTGAACCCGACTTCGCGTTACCGCCTGAAATAAAGTTTTTAAAGAGTGACGTAAAACCATCTCAATGTTTTCAAATTGCTGGTCAGAATTGTTCTGGCGAGGTGATGTTTCAATTAGTTGATGATTTAGAGTATTCGGACGGTGCTATTAAAAATATGTTTGAGGCTGTTATTTCAGCAGATAACGTTATGTCAACCTCCCACCATTTTGAGGATTCAGCAGACCTGACTCTTCAACAAAATATCGCCGGTGTTTCAGCCAATCACCTTCCTCTTTTGCCTGTTTGCGGCATGTTTCCACGCAAGGCATGGTTGGACAATAGGGGTCTAGATGTAAGATTTGATGGTATAATGAGCGAACTCGACTTTTATATGAGGCTATCAATTAATGGATATCAAACTCAATTTATAAATGGAATCGTAACAGAAATGTCATCTCACAGAAAATCTGATACTAATGGCCGTCTTAGTCATAGGTATTGGGAAAAAGACAGGGGTTCCTTTGTTAAATTATGGTCTAGTAATGGAAAATTATATCCAATTCGTAAAGATATTATGAGGCCATACAAAAACGAAGATTTGTTAACAGTTAATCAATATTATGGATAATTTTTTTAATGGAAAGAAAATCCTAATTACAGGAGCTACTGGAGTAGTTGGAGCCAACCTATATCTTGCTCTAAAAAATAGTGGCGCGATAATACATCTTAATCACCTTCATGATATAGATGAAAGATTATACACTGCTTTCGATGGATTTACTTCTATAAAATTTGATATTTGTGATGTCAAGGCTATATCAAAACTTGATGAATACGATATTATTTTCCATTGTGCTGGGTATGGCCAGCCCCAAAAATTCATTAAAAATCCAGAAAAAACTTTCTTACTTAATACTTCGTCGCTAGTGGCTTTAGCCAACAAAGTCAAAGTTGGAGGTTATTTTCTATTTATTAGCACTAGCGAAATTTACATTAATAATACTACCACCGAAGAGGACGTGTTTATTAATATAAACCCAAATAACATTAGAAATTGTTATATACTTGGTAAATTGTGTGGTGAAAATCTTCTGGAATGGACATCAAAATCGCGGGGTATAAATTTCAAAAATATTAGGCTCTGTCTTGCTTTTGGACCTTATTTCCGCCGTTCTGATACTAGAGTATTAAACGAATTGATTTTTAAGGCGATTACCCATAAAAGAATCTCTCTTATTGATGATGGTTCGGCTATACGTCAATATATCTACGTAGACGATGCTATAAAAATGATGTTAAATATCCTCATAAATGGCAAACAAAATACCTATAATATAGGTGGAAAAGAAGTGGTATCTATTTTGGATTTAGCAAAAATTATATCCAAAAAAATAAACTGTGAAATTATAGTCGGCAATTCTAAAAATAAATTAAAAAACAGTCCATCTTTCGCTGGAGTTTGTATAAAAAGATACGAGCAAGAATTTGGAGAAGTATCACTTACTAAAATTGAAGAAGGAATTGATAAATGTATCAATTGGGCTAATAAAATAATATGAAAATAGTAACAATATCAGACATAGAAAGTAATGTTGGATTCGAGATAAATCCGCTGGTTAAATCAAGGATTCTTAAAGATAGACTCCTTTATTATCCGCTTGAAGGTCAGGAGTATGACTCTTATATTTTAGAGTACCTCAAAGTATTGTCTCTAGACTTATCAAAAACCGGCGAACACCGTAAGGGAGAATGGGAAAAAGGATGGAAGGAGAACTTAGATATATTCCGCTCCAATGGTAATATTGAATCTCTAGTTCCTAAATACCACGTAAAATCAAACATTGCCAGACTTAACAATCGAATCGTGAAGAGCATTCATCCCCAATTCGATTTTAAATTACACTCTTATTTTGTTGACGCCGTTTTAACAAAATATATTCCAGACTACCAAAAAGTATGCGAATTTGGATGCGGAACAGGATACCATCTTTTTCGTTTGGAAAAATATTTTCCATTAGTTACTTTTTTAGGGTTGGATTGGTCCAAAACATCTCAAGAAATTATAAAAGAAGTGGCTCAATTTACTAAAGCTGATGTTTTTGGTCTTAATTTCGATTACTATAATCCCGATTACTCTTTTGATATAGAAGGAAACTTAATTTATACCGTCGCCTCTCTTGAACAGGTTGGAGAAAGACACGAAGAATTTTTGAAGTATCTTATTGAGAAGAAACCGGGTCTATGTGTTCATTTTGAACCCATCTCCGAAGTTTTCGATAAAGATAACAATTTATTAGATTTCCTTACAGCAAAATATTTTGAAAAACGAAATTACCTAAAAAAGTTTCTGTCTAGACTTGAAGAACTCGAACGACTTAATAAAATTAAGATTTTAGAAGTTCGCCGTCTTAATTATGGAAGCAAGTTCATTGAAGGACATACTCTAATTATATGGAAGCCTCTTTAAACGACATTCAAGAATTTTCACTTTACTCTACCGAAGATTTTCGTGGAGAAATTTACACCATCTACAAAGATGGGTCTTTGCCGATTAAATTTAACCATGATAAGATTTGTATTAGATACAAGGATGTTCTTGTTGGAATTCATGGAGACGCCAATACTTGGAAATTAATTAATTGTCTTTACGGTAGAGTTTTCTGTGTTTTGGTTGATAATCGCAAAGAGTCCAAAGATTACCTTAAGCATAAGACATATATTTTAAGTCACGAAAATAAAAAGCAACTCCTAATACCGCCGAATGTTGGTAATAGTTTCTTGGTTTTGTCTGACTTTTGTGTTTATAGTTATAAATTAAGTTATGTGGGCGAATATACTGACTGCGACAAACAATTTACTCTTCCATGGAATTCCTCAACTTTGAATATAAAATGGCCAATAACAAATCCTATTCTAAGCGAAAGAGATGCTTAAATAAATACTTTGGTTTAATTTACACATTTAACATATAATAAGTATATGGGTAGAAAATCGACATTTGAAAATTATCGTGGTAAAATTATAAATGGAGTTCAACTTTTAGATAAAAAAGGAATTATTAATGGTAGATTAATAGTAAATTGTAAATGTATCCCATGTGGGAAAATATTTGAAGAACAATTTCATAATGTCTATCATGGCGGCAGAAGAAGCTGTGGTTGTTTGGTCGGAGCCAAAAAATCAAAAAGTGTCAGGTGGAAGGGTTTTGGAGAAATAGGAAAAAGTTATTTTACCTCTCTTAAGAGGGGTGCGAAATCACGCAATTTAATTTTCGATATCTCTTTAGAATATATGTGGGAACTTTTTTTACAACAAAATAGAAAATGTATCATGACAGGAGAAGTGTTAAAATTTTCTGATTCGAGGATAAGCTGTAATGGAACGGCATCTTTAGATAGAAAAGACCCAAAAATTGGATATGTAAAAGGAAACATCCAGTGGATTAGGAAAGATATAAATTTCATGAAACAAACCAAGAATGATTTAGAATTTTTAGATATAGTGGGAAAAATATCAAAATATAGAAATTTATGAGTAAAATAAAAAATGTTATCATCACTGGCGTCTCTGGTCAGGATGGTTCTTATATGTCGGACTACTTATTGGAAAATACAGACTGTAAAGTTTTTGGCATGATTCGTCGTTCATCTAAACCCGACTATTCTAATCTTCAAAAAGCACTAAAAAATCCAAGATTTGAGTTTGTAATTGGAGATTTATCCGATTCAAACTCAATTGAAAATCTTGTAAGGGAAATTCAGCCTGATTATTTTATTAATTTTGCCGCTCAGTCTTTTGTAGGTGCTAGTTGGCAAATTTCAGAACAAACTTTTGACGTTACTGCCACTGGAGTTTTAAGAATTCTTGAGTCTATTCGTAAACACACACCACACTGCCGCTTCTATAGCGCCGGGAGTTCGGAAGAGATGGGGGACGTAATTTACTCACCACAAGATATAAATCATCCAATACGACCTCGCAGCCCCTACGCCGCCGCCAAAGCAGCCAGTCGATTTCTTACCAAGGTCTATAGAGAGTCTTATAATCTTTATGCTGTTCACTGCATTCTTTACAATCATGAATCAGAAAGACGTGGAGAAGAGTTTGTTACCCGCAAAATAACAAAAAATGTAGCCAGAATCAAGTATGCTATCGATAATAGAATTAATTTTGGTCCACTCGAATTAGGAAACATTGATTCAAAGAGGGATTGGTCACATGCTAAAGATTTTGTAGAGGGTATTTGGCTTATGATGAATCAACCAATCCTTATTGAGACTGATGGCGTCAAGCATCAAAAAGGAACTTGCTGCGGCACAATCATTGACCACAAGCCAAAAGAATACATCCTTTCCTCTGGAGAAACCCATTCTATTAGGGAGTTTGTTGAAAAGGCTTTTAAAGTAGCAGGGATTAATGGTACTTGGATTGGCAAAGGCCAAGAAGAGGTATTTATTAGAACATTAAATTATCCTAATGCTACTTTAGGTGGTGGCTGTTTAGTGAAAATTAATCCTAAATTTTATCGTCCTGCTGAAGTTGACATTCTTTTAGGTGATTCAGCTCCCGCTCGTGAAGAATTAGGCTGGAAACCAAAGATTTCGTTTGACAAACTTGTGTCTGGTATGGTATTATCAGATATAGATGAGTTCCGAAAAGCCCAAAAAGCCGCGCAAACCCAGTAATCAACAGGTACTGATTGGTAAATTTGTTGACCCATCATCATTTTCTAATAAGTACTTCTGGCCAAGGGAGATGAAAATGGCCAACAAACTCGTTGCGGAGTATAATTTGGAGTTTCTCCTCTGGGTAATCCCACCATACGGCAAGAAAGTACCTTCATTGGCATATTTTATGGCTGATTATGGTAAACAATATTTAAGTGAACAATATTTTAATTATTTAAAACAAACCACCGACCTTTCACCAAAAAACGAAAAGATTGTGCTATCTGACACTAAAATAGGAGAGGACGCGCCAATTATCAGTAGTGGGCCTAAAACATTAAAAGAATTTCTAAGTTTATTTACAAATAAAACAACATAAAATTATGGCAAAAAAAGAAAAAGAAGAGTTTATTGATTCCGTAAAAATTGCAGCAGAGAACTTTTTTAAGGCAAATAAAGATAATATTTATAGCCCCGACCAAGTATCAGAACCATTTACCGTCTCTACTGGCGTAATTGGACTTGATACTATGCTGGGAGGAGGCGTCCCTAGTGGTATTTTATGTCGTTTACTTGGGCCTCCTTCTACCGGAAAATCGTCCGAAGGTCTTTTGATTATAAAGAATTTCTTGGAAACTCGCAAGAAATCTCGTGGTTTGATTATACCTACTGAAGCTCGTCTTACCGAAAAACTTCAAAATCGTTCTGGCGTAAAATTTGTTCATAGTCCAGAGGAATGGGTTAATGGAACCTGTTTGATTTTGCCAATGAATATTTACGAAAAAATTGCTAATTTTATTTGGACTTTGGTAAAAACCAATGAACTTCATAAAAAAGAAGATAGAGAAAATTTTATTATCATGATTGATTGTATGGACTATTTAGTTCTTGCAGATGATATGAAAAAAGAACTAGGCGAATCTAATAAAGTAGCTGGTCCTCAATATTTAACCAAAATGATGTGGACAAAAATAGCTCTTCCTTTTAACGCTGGACAACATATTTTATTGGCTACTTCTCAACAAAGTGCCGCTCCTAAGATAGACAAATATGCAAAAGACCCGCTTCGTCAAGGTGGTTCTAGTGGTGGTACGAATGTCCAGTATCAAGCTTCTTTGGTGTTAGATTTTAGTTTGCGTTATGAAGGAGACTATATTCTTGCTGATGAAAATCTTGAAAAATATGACGAAAAGAAAAACCCAAAAATTGGTCATATTGTTAAGGGATTTATTCGTAAATCTGACAATGAAAAGTATGATGCAAAATTTGAATATGCCGTAAAATATGGACGTAATAATGGTAACAGTATTTGGGTCGAAAAAGATGTGCTTGACCAATTACTTACTTGGGGTCTCTTAAAAAGAGAGGGTAACAAGGAAAAAGGTTCTTTATTATTTGATGAATCCTTAATAAAAGAATTAGAATCTATAGATAAAGACATTCCTAATAAATTCAGAGGAATAAATGCTGCTTTGAAATATTTAGAATCAAACGCTGCTATTACCAACTTTTTAAATGAAAAGCTAAAAGCTAGTCTTTGCTAATGAGACTTTATGATGTAAATGGCCGACTTGTTAATAGAAATGTTAGCAAGTATTCGATAAAATGGGACGGCAAGTGTCGTTCTAATATACAATTTACTGTAAAGAAATTTCTGCGTCCTTACTGGGAGCCACACATTATGTTCGAAGAGTTTCCGGTATTTGGCACCAAATTAAAGGTAGATATCTTAAATTTGACCATGAAAATAGCCATTGAAGTTAATGGCAATCAACACGAATCTTATAATTCTTTTTTTCATAAAGGTAATCCGGCTAATTTCTTAAAAGGATTTAAGAATGATGATAAAAAAATAAAATGGCTGGAATTAAATGGATTCAAAGTAATAGAAATATACGAAAATGAAGTCCCACACCTATCCCGCGAATTCTTCAAAGAGAAATTTGACATTACACTTTAATTTTTTTTATATAAAAAATATTATTTAATAAGTGATTAAATATCCCTTATAATAAAGAAGGTGTAATTATGCTTAAGATGTCAAACACAAAAAAAATTGAACCATCAGATGGCACGATACCATTACCTGTTATTAATCAACTTAATGAACATACTGCCGGTGGATTTATATTATTTTATTTTAATAGCAAGGATGGAACCCCAGAAGAATTTATTACATTCGATTCTCCCGCTCATTGTTTAGCCCTTGAACAACATGTAGGAAACTGGTCTACAGCCATCAAAGAAATAAATATTGATATGGAAAAACACCATATTATAAGTTCCTGTCAATCTGAAAAAAAACAAGATGGTGAAGGTCAGGAAGTTTAATCTTGACATTTTTGGAAGTATTAGGCATACTATAAAGGAATATGCCCTTACAATCTCTTCAAATAGAAAAACATGTTATAGGTGGTCTAATAAATAATCAAGACGTAATCGCTGAAATTGATGGATTCGTTAAGGGAAATGACTTCGTTGCACAGCCTCATTCGACTATTTTTAATATTTTAGTTTCTTCTTATCTTGCAAAAGAGACTATTGACAAGGTTATTCTTGCTCAAAAGATTAAAAATTTAGGTATTTCATTTAAAGATAACATAAATATTTATGATTATATTGAAAGTATTTCGTTTGCTCCTATTACTAAAGAAGCTACAATTCGAGCCTGTAAAGAGTTAGTTAGGTACCGAGTTCTTAGAGATATTGATTCTACTCTTTCTGTTATGAAAGAGAAGATAAATAATAGCGGTAATGATGATTTAACCGAAACCATTTCTTCTATTGACGCTGTATATGGCCACAGAATGAATGCTTTCGAGGCCACAGACGAACCAAAAATTCTTTTTGAGGGATTTTATGATGAAGTAGAAGAACGAGGTAATAATCCAGTTAATGAAACTGGTCTAGCTACTCCATATGCGGAATTCAATCGTTTTTATGGAGGTTTTAGAAGGAAAAATCTTTATATTATAGCTGCTAGGGCCAAGGCTGGCAAAGCCCTTGAAGAAAATACTCCAATCCCAACTCCGAAAGGATTTACAAAAATAAAAGACCTTGTTATTGGAGATGAAGTGTTTGCTGTTGATGGCAGTATTACTACAGTTACAAACATAGCGAAATGGAATAATAGAAATTTATTTAAAGTAAATACTTGTGATAATCAACATGTAATTTGCGATGAAGAACACGAGTGGACTATCAAAAAACGAGTTGATTATAAATGGGAAACAATAAACACAAAATTATTATATCAATACAACAAATCACAAGAAAATAAAAAACGTCCACAAACTCCATCTTTACCTATTTCTGGTGCATTACGTCTTCCAGAAATATCTTTACCAATTGACCCATATATTTTAGGTATATGGTTGGGAGACGGAACTTCTGCTACAACACATATTACGACATCCGACAAATTTATTGTAAATAAATTAAAGGAATTTGCTGTAAAAAATAATTTAACCGTTAAAAATCCAGAAAAATATAAATATACTCTATCAAATAATTGGAAGGGAAATGTTTTTCTTGATAATCTTAAAAATCTTAATTTAATAAACAACAAACATATCCCTAGTATCTATCTAAGGGCATCCATCGACCAAAGAAAATCCCTGCTTCAAGGGCTAATTGATAGCGATGGATGTACCTCTAAAAGAAATGGCAGAGTAGAATTCTGTAATAAAAATGAAATATTATCCATTCAAACACTAGAATTAGTACATTCTATTGGTATTAAGGCTTCTATGCGAGCCAATAAATCCTCTTTATATGGAAAGGATTGTGGAATACGATATAGAATATGTTTCTTTTATAATGAAGCGTGTCTTTTACCCAGAAAAAAGATTAATTTTTCAAAAAGGAAAGAAAAATTTTCTAATAGACACATAAAGGCGGTTCCTTATGGTACCGGAAATACCGTATGTATTGAAATTAAACATAACTCTCATTTGTATCTATGCGGAAACGCCATGATTCCTACCCATAATAGTACTCTCTTAGCCGAAATGGGATGTGAAATGAGTCGTATTCATGATTGTCCTGTTTTAATATTAGATACAGAAATGTCCCGTGAAGAAGTAAAGTATCGTTCTGGTGCAGCCAAATCAGAAGTCCCACTCTGGTATCTTAAAACTGGAAATTGGCGTAAGAATCCAGAGTATGTCAGAAAAGTCAGAGAAGGGTCGGTTAAGGGTCTGCATAATAAATACCCCAAAGTATATCACATGTCGGTTGGTAATAAGTCTATTGAAGAAATAGCCTCTATCTGCCGCCGTTGGTACTTGAGAATAGTTGGTCGTGGCAAAGATTGCTTGGTTATTTATGACTATGTAAAAATGGTAGGTAATGACGAAAGACAGCGTAAGGAATATCAGGAAATGGGCGATAAAGTTGATTTCTTAAAGAAGTTGGCTGAAGAATTAGATTTGCCTATTGTAACTGCATGTCAAAATAATAGAGAGGGTGTGGTCGGTGGTCGTGAAGCCTCAGAAATCTCTGATGACGAAAGGTCAATTGGTATTTCCGACCGTATTACCCATTTCGCTTCTGGTGTGTGGATTTTCAGAAGAAGAACTCCAGAAGAAATTATTCTAGACACAGTGGAAAGTGGAACTCACAAATTAATTGAAGTAGTCTGTCGCGAACAAGGAAAGGATGCGGCTGGACACCAAGATAATATTAGACGAGTTTTTCCTGATGATAAAGTGAAATATGTTAAGAATTTCATTAATTTCAATATCAATAACTTTAGCGTTGAAGAGAGAGGGTCATTGTTAGATTCTATAGCTAGACAAAATGCCCAGTTTCGAGTAGCCAATCCCGAACCCGCCGAATTAACCTTATGAGTGTTTTAGAAGTATTAAATAACATTGGTTACGTCCAACTTAATGACTTCGGTCTTCATTGGCGTTGCGACCCCTTGTACCGTCAGTGTCGCAGTCGTAATTCTTTAGCCATTAAAAAAGACACCGGACAGTGGTTTGACCATTCAGAACGTATTGGAGGTAGTCTCGCCCAGTTAATTCAGACTACTCTTAATTTGCCTTCAATTGAAGCCACTAAACAATATTTGGGAGACTTACCTATTACCGTAGATACCAGAGAGTTGGTTGAACTTAGTGATATAAAGAAGTTCCCAATAGATATCTTAGTAAAACTCCAAAAAGACAACTCTTATTGGCGTTCTCGTGGTATTAGTGATGCTACCTTAGACCTATTTAAAGGTGGAGTGGTTAATACCAAAGGAAGGATGATAGGAAGATATGTCTTTCCTATTTTTGACGAACGAAAAGACCTCATAGGTTTTGCAGGAAGATTACTCTATAAAAGTGATACGGCTCCTAAATGGAAGTTATTGGGTCAGAAAAAGAACTTTATTTTTCCATTAGATAATGATTCCGATATTCGCAAACAGAATTCCGTTATTCTAGTTGAATCCATTGGAGATTGTTTAAAAATTATGGATTGTGGAATTTTTAATGTCTTAGTTACCTTTGGAGTTAGTCTTAGTACCAAAGTTATTCAACATCTTTTAAAACTCGACGTGGGGAAGATACTTATATCTCTTAATAATGACGAAGACGCGGGATTTGTCGGAAATCAGGCTTCAGAAGAATATAGGGCTGAATTACATAAATATTTTGATGCAAACCAAATCATTGTAGCACTGCCTACAGCCAAAGATTTCGGAGAGATGTCCTGCGAAGAAATTAAAGTCTGGAAGGAAAAGTATTTGGCATGAAAATAGAAACAGATGCAACATTTTACAAGTCTGACGAAATTTTCCAGAGAAGTTCGGCTTTAAAGACGTTTGACTCCTGTAGTTGGTCATACTACTGCAATTACGTCCTTAAATTGCCTCATATGGATAATCAGGGGGCATTAATGGGTAATTGTTGTCATTCATTCTTTGAATGTATGTTGCATCCAAGGCACAAGAAGTCATTTAAGCCAATAATTAGGGAGGAAACCGTTTGCGCCGTTCCAGCCGCAGAAAGATACGTAAGGAAATTAATAATTAAAAATAAGCTCCCCCAAACCGATACCATCTTTAATAAGATAAATGCAATGATACTTGTGGGTTTAAAGACTGATTTTTATGTAAAAGGTGGTAAAATAGTAGGAAACGAATTTAGATTTAAATGGAAAAATGAATCTCCTAGATATTCTATTTATGGTACAATTGATAAGGTTTCGCTTATTGAGAAGGGAAAAATTGTTCAAATTGATGATTTTAAGTCTTCTAAGATGAAATATTCAGGTGAAGATAAAGATTCTGGCGTCCAAGCTCTTCTATATTCATTAGCTTGCAAAAAACTATGGCCCGAATATAAACCAAAAGTTAGGTTCTTTTTCTTGCAGTTTCCTGAAGACCCAATTCAATATGCTGAATTTAGTGATGATGTTTTAAAAGGATTCGAATATTATCTAGAAAATACTCAAAAAAAGTTCGAACAATTTACCGAACGAGACGCTTATTTAAATTTCGCAGCCGACCAAGGTATGCCTTCAGATGGCTCATTCGGCGGTAAATTGTCTTGTGGATTTGCAAAAAAACCCGGCCAATTAAAGAAAGATGGGACTTCAATGTACCACTGTCCGTTTAAATTTAAATACAATTACTATGTTTTGGTTAGAGATGGAAAAGATATCAAATCTTCATTAAAAAAAGAAGAACTAATTCCTCAAGATGAAGAAACGATAGAAACTAGGTATTACGATGGCTGTCCGCGTTTTAGGGACAAATTAGATAGTATGACTGCCCCCAAAATAATTAGACCAGTACAGGTGTGTTTGTTGGACGACTTCTAATTGGGTTTTGAGAAATAAAAACTTGACAATTAAAGAAAAAACCTTTACTATATAGAGAATGATATGCAAAAGATTGCTCTATACAAATCCCATTATAGCCTCGGAAAATCAATTTTAACTCTCAACAAACCAGTCGGGGATATCGAGAAGCATCCAGTCTCAATTATCGACCTTGTTGTGCATTCTAAGCAAGATAGTTTGACGTTAGTAGAGAATAATATGACTAGTTTCTTGGAGGCTAGTTCTCGTTGTCAAGAAAAGAAAATAAAACTCATTTATGGATTGAGACTTGAATTCACGCAGGACATCTCTGCTCAGGACGAGGCTTCGCTTAAAAAGCGGGCAAAATACATAATATTTGCCAAAAATAATTTGGGGTACAAGGCTCTCATAAAAATTTGGAGCACAGCCGCAAAAGAAGGATTCTACTACAATAGCTGTATCGATTTCAAAAATCTAAAGCGTTTTTGGTGTGAAGGTTTAGTGCTTGTGGTGCCATTTTATGATTCCTTCCTGCATCTTAATTCTCTGGAAGGACACTCTCATGTGCCAGAATTTGATGGTATAAAGCCCATACTCTTTTTAGAAGATAACCAACTTCCATTTGACCCACTACTGCGTTCTAAAGCATTATTCTATGCGGAACAGAATGGATTGGATACGCTAGAAGTACAGAGTATTTTTTACAAATCTAAACTTGACTTTATTGCTTACAATACCTTCCGCTGTATTAGCGATAGAACTAATATAGAGAAACCCGAGCTAAACAATTTTGGTAGCGATTTATTCTCCTATGATAGATGGTTACAAAATAATTTATGAACAAAACTTTAAAATTAAATCTGGGGTGCGGAAAAGACATCAAAGAGAATTATATCAATGTTGACGATAATTCCATGTGGCCAGATAAATTACCCGCCAATGTTGTACCACATAATCTTAGCGTTTTTCCTTGGCCATTCAAAGATTACAGTTCCGAAGAAATCTATATGAGTCACGTACTAGAACATCTTCCAGACACCACTCGCACTTTAAAGGAAATTAAACGAATCCTAAAAATAGGAGGAATATTTTGGGGAGTAGTTCCCGTAGGTAATTCTTTAAACGGCCAAACTCATTGGCAACATTGTCGTTATTTTAACAAGTGGTCTTTCTGTGATATATCAAAAGATTTTGGTATGGAATTAATTTATTCTAAATTTGATGTCTTGCACGATACCACATTTAAACGAATTAGGAATTTAGTTCCTTTTAAAGAAGTTCTCTACAAAGCAGGATGGAATAATGCTTATGATTTGGTTCATTTTAAACTAAAGAAAATATGAAGGCATTTAAAGAAGAAAAAAATGCTGTTATTTTTACGATTACTTTTATAATAGTAATTTTTACAATTATCCGATTACTTGGACTATATGCCTCTTATCATTTATGAAAACTCATTATACTCTTGGTTTCTTATTTAGCAATGATTTTAAAAAGGTGGTGCTCATTAAGAAAAAGCGTCCAACTTGGCAAGCTGGACGACTTAATGGTGTCGGAGGACATATGGAAGAAGGAGAACGTCCTGAATTTTGTATGTATCGAGAATTCCATGAGGAAATTTGGTATAATTATCTTTCCGCTCCTACGTGGAAAGAATACGCTAGATTAGAGGCAGAAGATTTCGTTGTTGACTGTTTTGCGACCACTGGTCAGGTAGATGCATGTAATGCTAGAACCGACGAAGAAATAGTAATTATAGATACCGAATTAATTCATTCCATGAGGATTTATGACATGGTAGAAAATGTACCTTGGTTGGTTTCAATGGCAATAGATTTTCTTAAGGACGGACGCCCTTCATTTGCAACAATAAAATATGAGTAAAAAAACATTCAATAAAATCTTTAACTTCCAAACTCAGATGGCGGTTGGAGACGTGGGAGAACAGGCTTTTATAAAAGCTTATTCTAATCTAGGTCCAGTAAAAAGCAAAGACCGCGCTTTTGACTTTCACTTAAAAGATGGTAAAACCGTAGAATTAAAGAGTGATTCATATGCCATGGAAGATACCGAAAATTTCTTTATGGAAATAAGCGCCCACGGAGGACTTGGAGGACCATATAGAGCCTTAAATGATAATGTAGATTTTTTTATTTATTATTTTCTTAAAAATAAAACGTTTTTTTGGTTTGATACCAAGAAGTTATGCGCGAAACTAGACGAGTTAATATTAACTAAAAAATACAAAATAAAATCCATTCGTAGCACTTCTTGGGTGGTTGAAGGTTATACTATTCCTCGTTCTGACTTAGAGTGTGTCTTACAGAGAAAAGACGTTTTTTCTTGACTTTAAAGTAAAAGTATGGTAATCTATATAAAATGAGTGAAGAAAATTGGCTAAGATTTAGCAAAACCACCAAATATGCAGTTATTGACACAGAAACCTTTAATTTAGGTCTGACGTTTCAAACTAATAGACCTTGGCAGGTAGCAGCACTTCAGGTAGTTGGAGAAACTATTCAAAAGGAAGTTAACTGTTTTGTTAAATGGGAAGATTGTAAATTTAAAATTGGTGATGGAGCGGCTTTTGTTAATCATTTCAATCAACACGAGTTCGATAGTAAATGTATTTCTCCAGATGACGCATTCCCACAATTCTGGCCCCTATTAAAATGGGCTGACCGTATTATCTGGCATAATGGTTTACGTTTCGATATGTATATGCTGAAGGGCTATGCTGAATTTATGGGTGAGGACTGGTCATTTATTCTTCCAAAAGTCATTGATACTAAAGCCGTAGCTCAAGGAATCAAACTTGGCCGTCCGTATCAACCAAGTCAAGATAATTGGATTGATTATCAATATCGAATGGCCTCTGACCATACGAAGGGGATTAAAACCAATCTCACCACTCTTGGAAAAGAATTTGCCATCCCTTTTGATTACGAAACCTTGCACGATGGGGTCAATGACTGCCGCCTAAATCTTCTGGTTTGGAACAAATTAAAATATCAATTAGAACTTTAGTTCACGAAGGCGTATAATATGTATATGAAACCATATACCAAAACAGAAGAAAATATCCTAAAAGAACATTATAGTCTTACGGGCGTTAGTGGCGTCCAAAAATATATTAAACGCTCTGCTGATTCCATAAGGCACAAAGCAAAATCTTTAGGTATTACTAGAAAAGTCGGATTTAGACACTCCAACCTTAATTTAGACGAATTTTATGTAAAAATTACACCTAATGGAGCATACTTTCTTGGACTATTGTGGGGAGATGGGAACTTAAAGATTAACAAAAGACACAATTCTATTTCTATCACTTTGCAAGAGAAAGACTTTAATAATTTAAGATATATTTTTAATAAATTTCATATTCATAAAGTTAAAAAGAAAAAACAGAGTTGGCAACAATGTTTCAAGGCTTATATTGGTCATTTTGATTTTGCCACATTCCTTTTTGAGAACGACTATGTTGAAAAAAGCACCCTTTCTCCTTACAAGATACTATCTTTTATTAAAGATAAATACCATCATTATTTTTTAAGAGGCTGGTTTGATGCAGATGGGGCATGCAATGAACTTCCAAAAGGAAAATATCATATTTCCTTATCTGGCTCGTTCAATCAAGATTGGACGGCCTTTACAAGATTGTGCGAAAATTTAGATATAAAAACTAGAATTTATTTTGCAAATGCAAAAAACGGAAATAAGTCTTCGCACGTTTCAATAATTGGATTTAACAATATCATTCGTTTTAGAGATTTCTTATATTCGGGCAAGAAGATTGGACTTGACAGAAAAAGAAATAAATTTTACTCTATAAGACCTCCTTTGAGAGAAGGAGCGTTGAATCCATGAGCTACATCATTATCAACCATACAATGCGTCAAATAGAACGCGCCAAGCGCGGTGAAATTTCGTGGAACTCTCTCAAACAAACCAGTGGAGAAAGATGGTTCTGTCTAATTTTTGGAACCTTTTTCCTTACATTATTCGTTCTATCAATCGTAAAACAAATAATTTGCGCCAATTAACATCATGCTAATAGAACAATTTACATCACAATTTTCTGGTATAGAAAACCCTATTCGCGGGGTAAGATTGCCTCAAATTACCTTTGAAGAACGTCATCGTAAGGAATTAAAACTCGCTGACGATTGTAGTAACTTCGAATTCCTACGGGCCTTGTGTTTAAAAGGTTTCGCTAACCTAAAACTAGACAAGGGTTCAAATAAATACAAAGAATATTCTGCTCGCGTTAAATCAGAGTTAGATACCCTTAATGAACTGGGGTTTGTGGATTATATCCTTCTAGTTTGGGATGTAGTTAACTTCTGCCGCGAAAACAATATTCCAACAGGTCCGGGGCGTGGTTCCGCTGCTGGTAGCCTAGTACTTTACCTTATTGGGGTTACAAAGATTGATTCCGTCAAATATGGCCTCTATTTTGAGCGTTTTGTGTCCAAGACTCGCGCCAAAAAAACGGTTATTGATGGAATCACCTATCTTGATGGTTCTCTTATGCCTGACATCGACGTTGACTTTGATTATTACCAGCGGCAGAAGGTATTGGAGTACGTAGATTTAAAATATAAAGGTAGAACAGCTAAGATTTTAACGCTAAATAGTCTCTCTTCTAAGCTTTGTATCAAAGAAGTAGGCAAAGTACTCGGAATGAAATCTGAGGACGAAATGAGCATGGTTACAAGTATGATTCCCAAGACCCACGGAATTGTTGTTGGAATTAAAGAGTCCATTAATGGTCTCAAAGATGAAAAAACTGGTAAATGGAAAATTCAACCAACAGTCGAACTTCAGGACTGGTTTCAAGAAAATCCAATGATATTGGATAACGCTTATAAATTAGAAGACCTTGTTAAAAATAAGGGCGTCCATCCTTCAGGTATCCTAATTTCCTATGACCCGCTAGATGAATGCTGCCCAATTGAAATGTCTTCTGACAAGGAAGCGGTTTCGGGTTATGATATGAATTGGGTGTCTCTTTTCTCGGTTAAATTGGACGCCTTGGGACTCAGAAGCGTGTCTGTGGTTGATGACTGTTGTAAGTCTATTGGCATTAAAGCTGAGGATATTGATATTGATGACCCAATGATTTATCGTCAACTTCAAGATTTGAAAAATCCTCACGGACTATTTCAAATTGAAGCAGATGTCAATTATAAGGTAACTCAAAAGGTAAAACCAAGGAATCTAGAAGAATTATCAGCGGTTTTAAGTTTGGGTAGGCCCGGAGCCATTCAATTCGTTGACCAATACGCCACATTTACTAATACGGGAGTTATTAAAATGTCCAGTGGTTCCGACGCGCTTGATAAAATACTTGCTGAAACGGGAGGATGTTGTTTGTTTCAAGAAACGATGATGCGTTGTTGTAAAGAAGTGTTTGGTCTATCTCTTGAAGAGGCTGAATTAGTTCGTCGTGCCTGTGGAAAGAAGAAAAAAGAAGACATGATGAAGTTTGAAAAAATCATCAAAGAAAGCGCCAAACAAAAGAATATTGAATCTGCGGGTGAGTTTTTCTGGCAATTAATGCTTGATTCGGCTGATTATAGTTTTAACAAATCTCACGCTGTTTCGTATGCTGTTCTATCTGCCCAGACAATTTATCTCAAATTTAAATATCCTGTCCAATTTTACTTGTCATTACTTAAGATGACAAGACATGAACCAGACCCAATTGGAGAAATATCCAAGATTCACAAGGAAATGCTGGCTTTAGGAGTACAGTTACTACCGCCTAGTTTAACTGAATCAGAGGTGGGTTTCTCTATTCAGAATGGTAATATTCGTTTTGGACTTTCTTCCATAAAGGGTATTAGTGAAAAGACTATGGAGAAATTGAATGATTTTGAAAGAGTCCAATCAGATAAATTAACTCTATTTATATCTGCCAAAGCAGCGGGAATTGGTATTGGGGTTCTATCTGCGCTAATTCAAGCTGGTACTTTGGATTCTATATCTAAGAATCGTGTATTTTTGGTTTATGAAGCTCAAATCTGGAATGAGTTAACTGACCGAGAAAAAAAATATGTGCTAAATTACGCCAAGGATTATAACGGTAGTGTCGTAAAAACTGTAAAAGCACTAGTAGAAACTATTAAGGATGATAAGAGCAAACCCATTATCAAAGCTTCCAGACTCGAAACTATTAGGCGTGATACAGACCGTTTTAAAAAGATTTACGAACAAAATAGTATTAGTCAACCGTTTGCCAACTGGTGGTACGAAAATAAGTTACTTGGCTATACCCATCAACAAACATTAATGGAAATATTCCATGACAAAATTGACTCTTTAGAAAGCGTTTCTCAAATTAAAACATATCCCGCAAAAACAGAATGTGATTTTATTGGTATCGTAGATGAAGCCGGAAAAACTTCTAAATCTAAAGCCGGAACTCCATACGCTAAATTCCAAATTTCTGATGAAACTGGTTCATTGAGGGTTATGATTTTTGGTATATCTGATAAACAGAAGACTTCAAAAGGAAGATTTAATAGAGATAAGTTACAGGAATGTAAGGACTTAAATGGCTCCCTTCCAAAAGAAGGCGACATAGTCATTGTCAAAGGACAAAAAATGGAAGATGATTGTTTGTTCGCAGATACAATCGCATGTCAGCAAAATAAAATCTATACCAAGCTATCTGAAATAAAATAACAATTTAAATAATTTTTGGGGGCGTAAGCAAAGTACATCCTACGAAAAAATTCGTATTGGCACTGCGTATCTTACGTTCCCCAACTTAAATTTATTTACACCTTGAAATTTTGCAAATTAACAGCCATTGTCAATGAGTTTCCCTCGCTCGTTAATATGCCAGAAAGATTTCCAGAATCCAGAATATTAGTCGTGCCTTCTCCAGAAAAAATACATACTCCAGTGTTATAAATCGAATTTGTGGATGTGGAATCTATAAAACCATATTGGGCAATCGCTTTATATGTAACATTTTCCGATAAATTAAAGCCAGTGGCGCTAATTTTTTGGCCTTGAGATGCGCTAAACGTTAAATAACTCCCCATAAAGACATTTCCATCATCAGGCGGCATTTGTTCATATATAAGTTCAGGATTTAATAGTCCTAAGTCACTCCAAGCTGGCCACAAGAAAGAATTATAACCAGAATCAAAATATGGCGAGGCGTTGGTATAAATATCTCCACCAGTAATATAAAAATAATTTTGACGAGACTTCATATATGATGGCGCTGGCAAAACCGGCTGATAACCACTTCCAGAAGGGATATTAAAAATACCAGTCGGTATTCTACTAAGAACATCTGAAACATAAATCGGTTGAAATAGTCCAGATAAAGACCTTGCTCCAGAAATACCGGAGAGACATATCCCGTCACTTATGACGGCACTTTCAGCTTGTCCCGTATATCCAAATATTCCACTAACAATACATTCACCAGAAGGTACAATTATTTGTTGACTTTGATAAGGAATTTGTCCTATTCCCGAAATTAACAAATTATTAATTGTGAAAGAAATCCTTGTAACATCCCTAATACCAGTAAAATATGCATTAGGTGTTTTTTTTGACCAATAATATGCCGTTGGATTTCTGGGATAAGTAGTGTTACCGAACGCATCTACACCAGTAGGAACAATGCTATAAAAATCAATATCTGGTTGAGGATAAAAAATAGTACTATTTATTGCTGTTTCGTATGTGAATGATTGTCCTACAAGACTTTGAAAATCAAAATTTTGGAATGGAACACTAAACTGACTTTCAGCATTATTATTAATAAATCTTGAAAAATCCAAATACCTAGAGTCACCAAATTGAGAAGAGTGCTCTTCTCCATTAACTGGGTCGTCAAAAGAATTAGAAGCAAAAATTTTTCTTGCCCTAATAGTAGCTAAAGATTTTGACGAAAATCCCATTAGTGTTCCAGTATTTCCTGAAATATTAATATTAGCTATAGTACCTTCTGGAATTAATCCAAAAGTAGTAATAACAGGACTTCTATTATTAATACCGGGGGCAATACCAGAGTCTAATACGAAATTTTGTGCAATTGTAGGGCAAACTCCAACAGAACCAGTTTGAGTTATTGGAATATTATTTAATAACAAAACTCCACTAGGAAATAATAAATTTCCTGTTGCTACACATAATTCTACATCTCTATCAAAAGGTCCAATATTTAGACCCCCACTAGAATATAAGACTCCGGTATTATAAAAAAGTGGAAATGACGTAGATAAATCAAAATCAAAATAATATTCTGTCCCAATCCACCTAGAATTAAAATTAATACCCTGAGACGAAATGATACTTGTGAACGGCTGAACATTATAATTGTAGTAATAAGGGTAATAATTTAAATTTTTAGAATAAATATTTAATCCAGAAGATGTTAATCCCAAGACAAACAGGTAGTTGTCGTTTTCTGGTGCTCTTACATGATAAAATGAATCGGAATTTGCTCCTATGAAACAAGGATTACAGTCTTCTGCTATTCTAGTCCCCCATTGAAAAATATTTACATCATACCAAGCGTCTCCGATTATTCCATGAGGATGATTTCCTCCTTCTGACTCGGCACCACTACCAATTCTGCCCCCAATATATTTATAAAAAATTGGGTCTTGTCCACTAAAAAACGTATTTCCATCTAAAAGTGCCCCACTGTCTCCATTTAATGATATTGTTTGATTTCCTTCAAAACACGATACACCAGCTCCATTTGTATAATTATTTATTCCTGAGTCAAGTACTAAAGAAGATATAAGTTCCCCAGATTCTAAATTAAAAATCGGAAACGTATAATTCATTGTGCCACTCATTGTTTTCCCAGTGTAACCCCAAAATAATGGCTTTTGGGCAGGACTTAAAATATAGATAGAACCACTTTTGTTTATTCCTGTCATTACAGTCTTTGTAGTTGTCCCTGAAATAGCTTTGACTCCGCAGTTCCATCTAGATGTTATATAATCAGTACCGAAATTTGAATTATATAAAAAAGAATTTAACGAAGGGTCTGAAGTAAAATTTATTGAAGGAACATAATTTGAATCCACCATATTAAAACCAAGATAAGCAGAATATTGGAAACCCCCATTTTGAAGGTAAAAACCAGTATTAGAGAAGGAATACGAGGAGTCAAAATTATGATTATCTGGAACAAAAGGCTCAGCCATACTACTTTTTAATTTTCCCGTTAAAGAATAGCCGGTCGCTCTTATTGCATTTGGATAAATGTATTGTCCGTATTGATTTTTTAAACAATAGACTTCGGTTACTGTTTCTTCGTTAACTTGTATATTGTAATTTACTGATGTAGGAAAACCGTTAATAGAAGCCGAATAGTCCTGAAATACCGCTTGAGCGTTAGGATAAAGAAATGTATTTTCATAACTTAAATAAGGCCCACTAGAGTAACGAGGAATAAAATTTTCTACTTTTTGGGTATTATATATTGCTCCATAATTAGAAGGATTTCCAATCACAGAACTAGGAATAGGAGCAAAAATAGACCAACCAGTATTGACCGCGCCCAATGTTCCATCTGGATAATAAGAATATAAAATAGGTTTGCCAAAATAATTAACACCAGTAGATGTATCTCCTGTAATAATAAATGCATATTGTTGAACCAAAGGATATACTATCCCACCAACGCCAGTAAATCCAGAAATATAGTTTATTTTTGAATAAGAAGAACCAATGGTGTTTGAATATTCTAATAATAGTTGATTCAAGGAAACTAAATTTCCACTTAAATAGTATTGATATCCAGTATATGAATAACCCGCATTTAATTCTAAACTTTGAGAACCAGAAACCCCACTCCCTCCAAAATTATCACCAATAGCTAAACATTTTTTTGTTACATCGTCGTAAGTTGAAATTCCAGAAGAAGTTATTATATTATAAATCGGTATGCTTGTCTGGGCTGAAAACACAGGATAATGAACGGAAGATTCTCCGGTAGATATTAGATTATAGTTGGAGATGTTATAACTACCCCCAGACAACATTGCGGCTCTCATTACTATAGAAGGATAACTAGGAAATGATATATTATCAAACGTTTGATAAAAGGCAAACCCCGGCAACGTAGGATTATTGTTACTTAATTGAGGAGGACCAACAACTCCAGTACAAGTTAAAGTCCCATCTCCTGTATCAGTTGCGTTATTATAAGGAGATGTATTTATATTTAATGCTCTTTTTGTTACTCTTCCAGTGTCCATTTCTGGATTCATTTGTAAAAACTCATAATTTTTTGCTAAAGAATCCTTTAATTCTAATGGTGCAAATTTCCAACCCGTCCAATTATTGAGCCAGCCAGTATATCCACAACCAGCAGAACAATGTCCCATTCCATCAGTTCCTAGACAATATTTATAAAGAACCCATTTAGGACTATTATCCCCTTGGTGCATACTCATAAAAGGTAAACCAGTTCCAGTATAATCCGCCCAAATAAATAACTCTTGATTGGTATTAGTAAAATCACCAAGTCCCCAAGAACAATAAAAATCATTAGTTAAAATATTCGTCCTTCCATTTCCATATTCATTATTCGAACTAAAAAATCCTTGTGAATCTACCTGACCACCACTAATAAGATATTGGAAATATCCACTAGAATTTCTTTCATTTGAATATAAAATATCGTTATTAGAGTGGTAGTCATTATAATTTAAAACAGCTTCATCAAAAGACACATATGCTGCTTCTGTAGCAGAATCAAAATAACCCGAACTATCAGGCCCGTCATTAAATTCTCTAAAAAATTTTATACCAGAAATTGGGCCTATATAGGTATCTGGATTGATACATGGAGAGTTTGTAATAACTGACAATACTAAAGTCCCAGTATTTGTCGTAATATTCTGGTTAAACTGAATACATGGAGTCAAACCCGATGGAATAGATGGATAAATAAATTCCCCAGATACAAAATAGTATTGGTTTTCAGAATCTTTTATATTCTGGGCTAAACTATTAAAATTAGGATTGGCAAAAAGTACTGATGAATCATACCAATTATAATTAATGGCTTTTTGAATATCTCCCGAACTTCCTGATATTTGTGCTAATGCACCGTTGACCCCAGATAAACTAAAACTTTCTATCGCGGCTGAAACGCCAGAATTTGTTACCGAATAAAACGGACCTCCATAATAATAATTAAGAACACCACAAAAAGAATTAATATATCCAACCACCATCGACTCTTCAATATTTGGGAAATTAGCGTAAGAATAGATTATTGCAGCAGTGCCAATTAATGCATTTCCATTCATCCCCAAAATATTCCCTACTGAATCTTCTAATAAACTGGTATAAGCATCAGAAGAACCAAATCCAGAAGTTGTAAATCCTGTTTGGGCGTTAAATATGTTATAAACGTAAATTCCGTCGCCAGTCGTTGCACCAAAACCCGATGCCAGAGACGATAATACCGCCAAAGCATTATTCCCAGAACCACCACAACGAGCATACGCTGCCGCACTCGCTACCCCAAACATTTGACTGACTATACTCATATGTTATATTATAGATTAACCGACGCCGATGCCAAAACCGAATTAGACATGAAACTTGAGCGTTGTGATTCCTGATACATCGATGAACCATAATTTAGAGTCGGTGTAATATAATTACAGTGGTCAGCCCCACCATCAAAACATGGAGAAAAACCATTCAATTCAACCCCCGAAAGACTATATCCCCCAGCAAAAAGTGCCCCTGTTAAATATTGTAAGTGAGGAGTTCCAAAAGCTCCTCTAAAATATGTTCCAGATGCATCTATTAAAGTCATATTTTGGGTTGTATTACCAATTACTGGACTATTTGCTACAATTCGATATCCATGACCACTGGGATAATTAGTTGTTAATTCTTGTTGTTTTCCTCCTGCTAAAAAACCAAATTGATATCTCATACTTAAACATGGGTCGAAACAGTCTCCATTTTTTAAATCAGAATCTGAACATCCATATAATTGAAATTCTTGATTTTGAGCAAAATAAATTCCAGACTGAACATACTCTGATGTTATTCCTGAATTATCTGGTAAATACCCCAAAAATACATCACCATAAGCCCTACCTTCTTGTCCAGAATCGGCGATTACACCAAATCGCGTTGTTTTAACTCCCTGTAGATTTTCAGGACCAAATACTTGTAATCTGGCATTGTTCATTGTTGCGATGTCTTTTGTCGATTGGCCATATTTAATACTTAAACCATAAATTGCCGGAGCATCATATTGTTGTGAATAATTCTGGTTCCATCCATAAGAATAGAAACCTTGTGATACTCCATTTCCATTTCTGTCTCTATTCTGAGGGCGAGTCTTCCAATGATAAGCATATGGTCCAAACAAAGGATATCTTTCTAAGTAAGTATTATTAGGCTTACCAAGCCAAAAATACTGCATTGAACTATTAGTACTTCTTAGCCCCGGACTCATATAATTTAAATTAACTACGTTTTTCTTTTTAAGCGTATCGCAATAATCATAAAAAGAACTAAAACCCTCAATCCAATAAATCATATTTCTTCCAAGGCCATTTTTATGCCAACCACAGTTATCTCCCGCTAAAACCCCATCACTAAGAAGATTTTTCTTAAGCGTTTCAAAATCTGATGCAGATAATTGATAAGGAGTCTGAGAAAGTATGGATTGTGGAGAGTTCCAACCAAATAAATGAATGGTGCCTAAGTTATTACCCCATTGCCATTGGCCAATTCCCGGTGATATTGTTACTTGTCCAGCGTTTGTAATTTCCACAGAAGGGACATATAATTCACCAGCGTTTCCTAATTGGTTCCATTCGACTCCATATTTTCCATCGGTATCAACTATCGGATATTGCATATTAGCCCAATGAACAACACCATTTATGACTACCCTTATACCATCCTGCATAGAAGCCATTTCATAATTCGTACATACCGGCAAATGATTTCTTCCATAAAGGAAATCTCCATCTGTTTGAGTTAACGTCTTTGTATACTTTGCTAAAGAACCATAATGTAACATTCTTCCCCAATCTTCAATAAGTCCCCTTGTATCATATAAAGTTCCGGGTGTATAACTTTGACCCGCTCCTCTATATCCCCACAAACCCAAAAATTTATAAGAATATACATCTCCCCATCCAGCGTTAGGAGGAGGTAATTGTTCTTCTACCACATCTTCTGGAATAGCGTATGGGTCATTGACAAAACCGGCATAATTTTCAACACCTGAAGATTCCATATTAACTGAATAACTATTAGTACTATCTTGGAATGAAACCGTTGGAGCCGCTCCGACATTACCACCATTTAAAATACTTAAATCAAATTTTAACCAATTTTCAATAAATAATTTTGATGGTTCACTAATTCTAATTCCAAACCTACCTTTAACCATACAAAAGTAATAATATTGGTCGTCTATCCCTTTTTCAGCCCCTTTAATAAAGGTCATGTAAAAATTATTCTGTTTGGCCGTTTGATAATTCGAATCATTAATAAATTCATAAGACCAAGCGGGATTGTATGAATTATAGGGTGGTATACATGCTTGAGGATGAATTAATGTACAAACTGGTCCATTACCCTCTAATGGGCACCAATTTCCAGTAGGACTAGCTGGGTCAAGAGCACCCCAATTAGGATTAAGAAGAAAATTTCTAAAATCATTTCCAGCGAATGTTCCTATACACGAACTAATTGGAATACGATACCACTGATAAGATAGCGGGTAAAGATTGTTGTAATTTTCATCAACCATTTTGAGTTTGGTAGTCCAATAAACAATTTCGGGATAGCGAATATTTATCTTATCTTCGGGGATAGTGTGATAATCTACTGCTAAAGCACGAAAAGTGGGTGATTGACCTATTTTACAGTATGTTGTATTAAATGGCTGTTGAATAAAAATTGGAGTAAAGCACGAAAAATTTCCCTGAAGTTTCCCAATGCCATTATATCCCATAGCCAACCATCCATTACCCACATATCCTTCTCCCATGACTGTTCCTGTAACAACTGGTTCATAAGTTGGGATTGGTAACTCTGCGCTGATATTAGAATTGAAATATCCGGGATAGAATGATGAATTATTTATATTTGCCACTTCTCCGATAAAACTACTTAGTCCAGATACGTTTTGCCCATTACCATAAGTACCCAAAAAGAATGACCTTGTTAAACCGCTATCTGCAAAGTAATGATTCAAACCAAAACCACCGTAAGCTTTCCCCCAATTAATACTGTTAATAAAATTACCAGCTTTGTCGTAACTAAAGGCTATTTTATTAGTAGGGTATAGGTCTATTGGATTTCCTTTAATATAATTTTCCAAATATCTCGACGACATTCTTTGTTGTTTCGCCGACGCCAAACCACTATAAAAATTTGTGTCAATATTCCCAACGGATTGCAATACTACATATCCATATGTATTTTCTATATTAGTCCAATGATAATTATCACCGGCTCCGGTTAAAATTCCATTTAAACTTTGTTTAAAATTCATGTATACATCATTATTACTTAGAATAGGATATATCATCCCGGTAGCGTATAGCACAGAGGCCGCGCCACTTTCAAATAATGGTTGGCCATTTAACAAAGAGTAAATTCCACTAGGGAAAACAGCACTTAATCCATTAAATAAATTATTATACAACACTAAGAAACTCTGATTACCAGTTAACGCATTATAATCAGAAGATTGAGCTATTAAACCTGAATTAGCCCATAGAAATAATGCCATATTCAAACTATAGAAATCAGAACTATCTTGTTCGGCTTGTGCAACATTAAGTAGATTGGCGTATGCGGCAAAACTCCAATTAATTCCTGCGTCACCATTTAAAACGGTGTCAGTGGTTCCATCCGTAGAGGTATAAGTCACTCCTGTATCTATTTCCACGGCATCTGGATAAGCTGGATTACCACTAACCGCATAATCAAAAGGTAAACTAACACAGCCATTAAAAAACCTTGTTCCATAAAAGCCAAATTTGTTTAATGCGGCATAATAGGGAATATCAAAGTAATAGGACGGACAAGCATAAATTGAAGCACCAAATGTATGTGGGAGAAAATTTACTGTTTCTGGACATTGACGCCTAGCCCAATAATCATCAGAATCAGCTAAGGTATAATTAAACAATTCGCTTCCAAATGCTGGTTGATTAGAAGTGGCTGCGATACCTACATTACCTCCATTATTATCTTGTCCATTACTAAATGGAAAACCGTCAGAGTTTTCTTTATAGAGTAGGTGCCATATATTCCACCAATTAAAAAAATCAAAATTAGAAGTCGAATCTGTATTATCAACATCAGGAGCGTCTAACAGAAAACTTTCTACAGAAGTTCCAACACCATTTAAGGAACCTTCTGCTACTAATCCCGGACACGTAGGCATAACATTAAAAATAGAATACTGTTGAGATATAGTATAATAAGGAACTGGTCTACCTGAGATATAGGAAACTATATTTTCGTTTTGAGCAGAAGTAGTACCATCGCCATTTGGTACATTAGGAAGACCGCTAGAAGTAAAAGCATAACGATACACCGTGTTAATAGCAAAATTATCTAACGATGTTGGAATTGGGTTGGTATTGTAATAAGTATTACCGGCGACTGAAGATGCTGTTCCGCCAATTATGTTATATTGAACTTCGTCCCAATAAAACGCCACACTTAAATCTTGTGGACACGCAATAGCAGGAGAATTGATAAAAGCGGTTGCACTAGTAGAAGACGCACTAATACCGGGGTCAAGTTGGGTGTTAATTCCGAATAAATCATTATATTCGCTATTCGTTAATGTCGAACAAGAACCGTTTTCGGCTAAAGCATCTGTACCGTCTTGGTTCATTTGATAAATACTGGCGTTTTGACCAAAAGGTGGGGCGAAATATCCGTCTTGACAAAAGGCGTTGTAGAAGTTGTAACCTGAATACCAACAATTTGAATCTGAGCCGACTCCATGGCAAACGCCTATTAATGGCTGAGAGATTCGATAGTAGAGGTATCCGCTTAGGTCAGAAGCATTTGCTGTCGCACCAGAAATTACACCCGTTGGACTTTGCAGGTACCCTGAATCGATGTTAGCGTTCCCAGATTGGAAGAATACTAAAATTCCGGTAACACCTGTTGCGTTAAGGCCGTTTGCGATTAAACTCGGAGCTATATTATCATCAAGAATTGAATTACCTGTGGACAACCCACTTTGGGATAACCATAAAGAGTAATTTCCATCGAAAATATTATTAACGATGACGCCTGAACCTGTGATATTCATCCATTATTAATACACTTTTTTGACTTTAAAGAGGTTTTTTTGAATTATTTGTTTCTAAAACACTCTAATCTAGTATAATAAATAAAACTAAAATTATTAAAAATATGCAAAAAATTCTCGCCTTTTACAAACCAAATTCAAAAAACAGCGGCCACTGCGCCAGCTTTAGTCAATCCCCCAAAGACGGAACCATTTTTGCGTCAATCCTCAAACAATCAGGGTGGAATGACGAAAAGAAAATTGGTTCTTTCTTGGAAAGTCGTAATGACCCCCTTAAAAACGTTAACGTTAAACTCTCTCAAACTGAAGCCGCTGCTATTTTAGACTGCTTAGAAAGAAATAGACCGCTATCTACCGTCCATGATTCGGACACATCACTTAAGACAATTCAGTTCACGCCTTGGATGAATAAACCCTTAAATCCAGAAGATAAGGCTACTCAAAAAGGTTTCTCTTTTTCAATATCAATAACAAACAAGCAGGATTCTACTTCACCAAAATTAGCTTTTTATATTGGTTTTTCATTTTCTGAGGGCAGACTTATTCGCTCATACTTAGACGAATCCTTAAGAAGGTCGTTTGAAAGTGTGGAAGTAGTTGATTCAATTTAAATATGGAAACTTCTAGAAAAAAAAGAGTGATGATTCACTCAGATTTTCCGCTCGCACTCACTGGCTTCGGAAAACATTGCCGCAACATAATGGAATATCTCCATGCAACAAATAAATATGAACTTTGTAATCTGGCGGTTGGTAGTATGGCAAATGCTCCTGACCTAACTAGAACCCCTTGGAAAACAATGGGTACAGTTGAACCACAAAAAATCGAAGCATTAAGAAGTCAAAATGACCCAAAAAATTGGGACGGTATTTTGAGGATGGCTGGTTATGGCCAATTTATAATTCAAGACGCGGTAAAAGAATTTAAGCCAGATGTTCTATTTAGTATTCAGGATATTTGGGGTATTGATTTTTGTCTTCAAGCTCCTTGGTTTGATAAAATAACATGTGTTCAATGGACCACTCTTGACTCACTTCCTATTTTAGACAAAGCTATTCTAGCTGCAAAGAAATCCAAAAACTTTTGGTCTTGGGCAGAATTCGCCACTAAAGCTCTTCACGACGTAAACCATAAACACGTTAAAACTGTTCGTGGTTCACTAAATGTAAAGAATTTTTTTAAGTTAGATAATTCCAAAAGACTTTCTTTGCGTGAAAAATTTGGTATTTCTCCTGATACTTTTGTGATTGGATTTGTATTTAGAAATCAACTAAGAAAAAGCGTCCCAAATCTTATTAAAGGATTCAAGTTATTTAGGCAAAATAATCCTACAACCAAAACCAAGTTACTACTTCACACGCATTGGAATGAAGGTTGGAATATCAAGAAACTCTGCGAGGAACATCAGGTTCCTTTATCTGACATTTTAACAACTTATGTTTGTCGTGGATGCCGTAAATATGAAATTAAAAACTTCAGCAATAATGAAGTAGATTGTAAATTTTGTAATGGTAAAAATACCCAAATAACTACAGGACCGGGATTTGGGGTATCAGAAGAACAATTAAATGAAGTCTATAATCTAATGGATTGTTATGCTCACCCGTTTACTAGTGGAGGAATGGAAATTCCATGTTTTGAAGCTAAGTTAGTGGAATTAGTGACTCTCGTTACTAATTATAGTTGTGGAGAAGATTTGTGTGAAGACCCCGCTGGTTCATTACCATTGGAGTGGAACGAATATCGAGAACCAGACACGATGTTTATTAAAGCGAGTACGAATCCTAATTCTATCTGCAAACAACTAACCAAAGTACTCAATATGAAACCTGAGACTAAAAAAGAATTTGGGAAAAAGGGTCGTCAATGGGTGATTGACAATTTTTCAATTGAAGTAATAGGAAAGTTTCTTGAAGAATTTATTGATAATGCTCCTGCGATTACTGACGAATCGATATTCGAACCAATAAAAATAAACCCCAATCCGTATTATGTCATGCCAGCTAATATTTTGGATGACTCTCAATGGATAACCCACCTTTATCATAATATCTTAGACCGTAAAGAAATTGACGCTATAGACGAGGGTCACAAACACTGGATGGGTAGAATAAACAAGGAATTAAGTAGAGAACATATTGAAAAATATTTCCGCGAAGTTGCATTTAAAACTTTGCAAGAGCAAAAAGCTGGTGGGGTAAAATTCGAAGACTTACTTAATCCCAATGATAAAGGGCGCGTATTAGTTGTTATTAATGGCGATGACAAAGACGTTTTTAATGCTACTTCTATTTTCGAGTCCATAAAATCCAGATATCCAGACTGGAAATTATATGTATCGACTCACGCACAATATGGTCCTATTTTGGATGGAAATTTGCTTGTAGATAAATGGATTCCTCACAATCCAATCCTTGAGAATTATATTTTCACAGAAGGCAATAATCAAAGTAAGGGATTTTTTAATGTTTGCTATAATTTACCCTGCCAGCCAACTCCTCATAATGACTTAGATAAAATAGATTCAAATCTTATAACTACCACACCCCCTCTAGGTAGTATTAATTATTCCTCAACTCAGATTGAAAAGTCTCTAGAAGACCCTTCTGTGAGAATTTTTCCTTATATTCCACAAATTCAAATGACGGGTATTCCACCCAAAATTTCTGATTTGAGAAAAAATGGAACTGCCGGATTAGGAACAATAGGTTATTTCTATGATGATTCTGGTAATTTAATAAATGCCAGTAAAATAAATTCGTTTCTTTAATATATGAATAAATTAACTAAAATTTCTCTATCTACTGGTTCTAAAATTAGCAAGCCATATATTTATACTCAGTTTTTCCCACTGCCATTTGACAAGTATATTACTTTTCATTCTGATAACGTAGGAACTGCTAAGAATTATGATTATATTCAAGATGTTATTAATATTTTATTACCCGTTTTAAATAAAGAAAACATTAAAATCGTTCAACTCGGTGCGGCGACCGATAGACAGTTCTCTAATTGTGTTTCTTTACGTGGTAATACTAGCGTCAATCAAACCGCTTATATCATTCAAAATTCCATGTTGCATTTTGGGGTAGATGGATTTTCTACCCATATCGCGGCTAGTTTTGATATTCCACTAGTTAGTTTATTTTCTAATAATTTTGTAGGTTGTGATAAACCTTATTTTGGTTCTCCAGAAAAACAAGTTCTGATAACGTCGTATGACCGAACCGAAAGTAAGAAACCTTCATTTGCCAATGACGAAATGCCTAAGAGTATTAATCTTATAAAGCCAGAAGAAATTGCGGCTGCGGTTTTTAAATTACTTAAAATTAATTTCGAAATTCCTTTTGAAACTGTTTTTACAGGTAAAAAATATTCTAATATGATGATTCAGGAATCTTATCCAAATCACCGCCGCTCCCTATTTAAAGATGATTTATTGGTTGAAATTAGGGCTGATAAGGGTCAATTCAACGAGGAAGATATGTTTTATCAGTTAGCTCAGTACAAGAAATCCATCCTTGTTCTGGACAAACCCATTAATTTAAATGTCGTTCGTCAATTCCGCCCGCATGTTCAGATGATTGCTTTTAAAATCACCGAGATTGATTATAGGCCATTTCTTTCAGAACTAGAGGCGTTGGGATGTAAATTGATGTTAATTTCAGACCTTCCCACCGAAACCATTAACTCACTCAAGATAAAATACTACGATATTGGTATGATTCAGCCATTTAATAATGTTTTGGATGACAAAATTAACGAATTAAAAAAAGATGCGGATAATCTTTATTACCGCTCTTGTAAAATCACAGCCTCCAAGGATAAATTGTTTTCAAGCCAAGCGGGGGAAGAGAGTGATTTGCCCATGCAGAATCTTGATTCGTATCAAAAAGTTATTGATTTACCCGTGTTTTGGAAAGAATTGGATTTTTATACCATCATTCGTAAGAAATAAATACTTGACTTTTTCCGAAAAGTGTTATATTCTTAATTCATGAGTGAAATTGTTTCTGAAACCGTTGCCGAAATTAAACCAGAAGAAGTCGCAACAGATTTTGCCTCGACAGCCATGCCACCAAGATTATTTGCCCGAAATGGTCATGGTCTTATAAGAGATGGTAGTATTAAATATGTTTATGATTCTGATGGGTTAGTTAACTGGAGGGCTATGATTGACCCAAAATATCTCGCTATTAACAAATCAAATTTCGAGAAAAGACAACGCCCCATTCCTGATTCTATTATTGGTCTTGAAGACAAAGACCTTCTTATACTTTTGCCCGGAGTAAAAAAACTCTCTCAGGTCAGGGGATATGACTCAGTTACTTATTCTGTTGTTTCTCCATCAAAAGATTATGTTGTGGCAACGTGTGAAATAAATTGGATTCCTAATTACGAGACAGAAAACAAGTCAATAAAATTTAGTGCAATTGGTGATGCTAGTCCCGAAAATACCACAAGTTTTGGTAAGAATTATCTTGGCCCTATTGCTGAAAATCGTGCTTTTGTCCGCGCCGTGAGGAACTTTTTGAAGATTAATATTGTTTCACAAGAAGAATTAGGCCAAAACGCCATGTCCTCAGACTCCAACACTATCGACCCAAGTCTTGAAAGTATGTTGGCTGTAATGGACGCATTTGGAATTACGTTCGAGAAGATTAAGGCAACTTTAATTAAAGACGGATTCCCTGATGCAGATAAATTAGAGAGACTATCTGATATTCCTGCTATAACTAGATTTTCCTTGGTCGGTCGCATTAAGAAGAAAGCTAAAGAGAAGGCGGTAAGTTAATCATAATCTTTCTGCGCTGCGTAAATATACGTTGGTAGAAGTGTGTTTCTAAAACACTCACAGAAAGAAAATATAAATTTACAAAACATACTTTACGCATAGATAATTACGCACAAAATTATGTTTGTGAATTAAGATTTTACGAAATATGTCGGGGAATAGTTTATCAAACTCGAAGCTCTTGAAGCTGGAACAGTGACTGGATTCGAGAGTACAATGAGCGGAATGCAGTTCGTTATACTTTCACGGGCCTTCAACCCAAAGTTTACATCCTCATACTTACAGAAATTAAACGGCAAAGTTGTATTGTTATAGAAAGCGTAACCACCGTTCGAGGAATAATAAAACTTGAAATTTGACGACCCATTAAATAAACTAATTAGTGAAGTTGCTTGGTCTGGGAAACTTGAAAGTTCGAACGCCTCATATTGCAATTTATTTAACTGAATTGAATAATTAGTATTTGTCCCATCTGTCGGTAAAATTGTTTTAATTTCCAACACGCTGGCTCCGTTGCTGTTTACGATGTAAGGATTACTGTTCAAGCCTTGATTATGCCATCCTTGATAATATCCAATGGCGGAACTATTAGCATCCCAAATATTGCATTGCGAACTAAAAAATGCGTTCTGATTCAATAAATAATAAAAATCATCATCCTTAATTAATTTAACCTTAATTTTCTCACCGAGTTGGTATGGATTATTGATTGGTGCGATGGCGTTGACCGAGTAGTTGACCGCTGTTCCAACATTAGTGTTTAGGTTTGCGTCTACCCTCTGTTGTGTCGCTGGGTTATTCTGCCAACCGCCCTGATAATTTATCCAAAGTGATTCTGGCCTCTTCACAACGATAACCATGTTTTTGTACTTATCACTCGTTAAAACGCGGTTGGAGGATTCCAATTTGCAGATAACATATCTACTTAACAAATCCGCCTGATAGTCTTCTTGAAGACCGGGGTCGCCGTAATTAGCAATAACGGTTGCGTCATAAATAGCGTCTTTGGATTCCAAATTTCTATTCGTTGTAGTAAGATAATTAAATGTTGTATCGGTTGCCATAATTAAAATGTAATAATATTATCTACAGTGCCTCCGTCATAACTTCCTTGATAGGTTGAGTCTAATGGGTCTGTGTTCAAGATGTATGATAGGTCTGTCAAAGGAAAATACGAAATAACAGGAGAGGAATAAGGTAGCAATGCCCCAGTATTTAAATTAAATGACCTAGTTTGGTAAATGACTTGTTGGTTTGTGATTGTTTGAGAACCTCCAGAAATGATAACTGTTAATAGTCCAGAAACAGCCGATGTATTATCAAGACCAGAACAGTTTATTTGAATCCCCATGTTTCCGTCCCCATAAAGACCAATTCCAGTTCCTGAGTAATATCCGGTATAATCAGTTAATACTTGATTTCCGCTTCCTAGATTAAAAGAAATGTCCCAAAATTGGTCAAACTGATAAAGCCCAGTTGTTTTATATAAAAATAAACCACTAGCATCATTTTCACTACCTTCAACATAAATAATTCCACCCATTAAATCATATACTATACCTCCAGTGAGGTCATAAAGAGGCTGAAGACCCAAACTATCTCCAGTCGCCCTCAGAAAACTAACATTAGGAGGGTATCCCGTTGAATATCCAAACCCTATATTTGTTATTTCAAGACCCGTCACATAATAAAGGGTACCATCAAAATAAGTCTGGACAAGACCCGTAAGCCCTGCTGCTTGAGCATAAACAGCCCCAAGACCGTTTGCGAATTTGAATTGCGCGGTTTGATATCCCGATAAATCAGGAACGCTGTAGCAGCCTCCTCCGGTTCCAAGAATAAAATTTGGGGGTTGTTGATACCCTTTTCCGCTAGAAATCCCAAAAAAGCCGCTTACGACCATAAAATTTGCTATACCAGTATTATAAATACCGCTTAAAAGAACAGGTTTTAGATATAAAATACCACTTGCTCCTGAAATTGGGCTTCCTCCAGTAAAAGAAACCGGAATTGTACCCGTACACCCAGAACTGAAAAGAAAACTCTGTAATTGATTTTGAATACCCGTTACATAATAATATTGTGAAAATTCTGCCGTCGGTGGAACAGCGTATTCTCCAGAAGCCATTATATTAACTCCAGTTATATATTGAGATAAATATACACCAGTTTCAATTGGGTTAAGGGGTTGAAATACAATACTTAATAACGAATTATTAGATATTCCAATATAGGTATGATTGCTGTATTTATAACCCAAATTATAGTTCAACGGATTATCTACATAAACAAATTGATTGCCGCTCCAATATCCATTAAATAAAGACGTTTGAGTATAAACGTTTTCGGTAGACGGCGTTAATAATAAAATAGATTGGCTAAGTACGCCTCCGCGATAAGAACTTGAATTAACCCCAATATTACCAAAAGTTGTTGGTAAAGAAATGTAAAAATTATTTTGGTATTCAAATAAAGATGGGTCAGCATCTGGCAAAAGGAGATAATTATTACCGGAATTCGCCACAAGCCCAGTATTATAATTATTGGTTAGCAATGTCTGATTAGAACTTAAAAACTGCAAACTAGGAGGATTTATTGGGAAAACCGTATCGGAAATGAGAGTCCCAGTTAAAGTCTGGTAATATTCATAGACTGGGTTAAAAGTTAAAGAATAATTTATTTGTTGTGAAGATAAACTCAAATCACATACGACATTTGAAGAATTAGCTTGTATAGTTACCTGATTTAACTTTGTAAATGATATATTTTCTTGACCAAAAATACCATTAACTAAATAATTTAAAACTCCACTTTGATAATACCCAGAGATAGAATTTGCATCTATGGTATTATATGTGCAGACTGGACTTTTTGCAGATAATATACCACCAGAAAAGATAAAAGAAAACACTCCGCTACCTGTATCATAAAAATTAAAATTTATAATACCAGTATCTGAGACCCTTATCCCAGTGAGACAAAAACTAAAATGACTCACTTGAGGTAAAAATACCGAACTTGTTCCCGTAAACTGCATTTTAGTTGTATGTTCCTTTGATTCTTGCCCCAATTTTATTAAGGATAGTCTCTGGTTTTGGTAAAACTTTCGGTCTATCTGCAAAAATCAAGTCTGTTTTTACTCCATTATCAGATACACTTAACGTAAGGGACTGTAGTCCAGCAGCCGGTGTTAAATAATTAATAAATGCCCCAAACTGACTAGGAGGACCAGCCAAAGTTAAACTAACCTCCTTAGTGGGTGTAGTTAAATTGTAGTTGTTGAGATTTTTAACATATTCATAATATGCATCTGGCGTATTAATAATACTACTTCCTGTCCCATCCAAAACCGTTATATAGGGTCTGATTTGACTAGTTAATGGGTCAAGAATTGGGTCTAGTAGATTATCTACGGTATTTTGGACAAACTTAAACGAAGAAGTATTATTTCCTGTTTGGTTAACTGGTGTACCAAATACTTGAGCAAAAGCTGGAATACGAAATTCAGTTGTTATATCTGATGTCATAATCCCAGAATAATTAGCAATACCACTTGGAAAAGATTGTATCGGATATACGATTTGATTAAAAACAGTAGTATTATCTAACACTAAATTACCCAAATTCAAATCGGCATAATAATAGTCTCCATTTTCATCAAAAGTCGGATAGATGTTTCGATTAGGATTTTTGGTTATTGTAATGTCAAGGCATCTCGAATTTATACCATAAATAACACCAGTATTAAAACCTTCTAACATTATGTTATTTTTATCTTCTATAATAACGCATCCAGTTTGTTGGGTTGTTAAAGGAGGATTAAATATCTGACTAAATCCAGAAGCCCCAGATTGAATATTTCTACACATTTCATCTAATAAAGAAATAGAACAAATACTTGGTGTTTCTGTTGTATCTTTCCTATATTGGGCCTCAAATAATTTCTGGGTATAAGCCTGAAGCACCTGATTGTTATTTACGCTAACTGGTTGGGGGGCAAAAACTAATTCTATGTTAGGGTGATTTAATGTATCTGGAATAATTATGAGATGTAATTTCTTACATTCTTTTTTCTCAATAAAATGAAGGGTAGTATAAGTTGTCCAAATTTGGTCTGCGATGCCAGAAAAATTAACCGCATCACTTTGAATAAATTCTGCTACACTGGATAGGTCTGCAATAACTTTTGGTTTAAAATAATCTAGTTTCCAATCTTGTAATGTAGCATTGGTATCTGTTAAAATTTTAGAAACGCTCGGGTCCAAAGAATAATTATCAGCACATGGGTCTCCTAAATTATAAGATAAACCAGCTTGAAAATAAATAGGTAAAGTTCCCCAACGATTATCTAATGTCGAACTCCATAATCCGGTTGGTAATCTACCGGGATAATCAGAATATCCCGGTGGAATAAATGGAAAATATTTATTGCTTCCACTATAATAAACACCTGATGAACCCGGAGTGACAACATAGCCAGAGTATAACATTACATCAACGTATGGAGTATGTCTAACATCCAAATAGCGTTGGGTTTCTGGAATAAAAGAACTCTGTATCCTATTGTAAACTAGTCCACTTGCGCCATAAAATCCAGCCGTAGGAGAAATATCGGTTAAAGTATCTATTGATGAAAATGGAGCTTCTATTAGTGGTCCCTGTGTAATAACTCCGTATTTATACATAGCTTCAGCAGCTATTTTTTCCCAAGTAGTTATATCGGATTTCAAATCCTCGTAATAATACCCCAAAAATACACGGAAATATTTCTGGTCACTATTGATATTAGCAATTCCATCGTGTTCTGCGTCTTTAAAATTTTCAAGGACAATATTTGTTTTAAGTTCTGAATCTGTGATTTCCATTATTGGGAACAGACCCAAGGCTGCAAAGTTCGCACGACAATATGCATTTTCCAAAGGCCAAAAAGTGTCGGCGGTATTATCGGATGGTGTCCAGTTAATTTGGGTAGTAGCAACCCCGTCTAAATCCCAAGCATTAAATAAACATCTTTGAGCAACAAATAATTCCCTTAATGTTTCATCAAAGTTACTTAAAGCAATCGCTGCGTCCAAATCACTATAACTTCTACCATCCAATCTAGCAAAATTGGCAAAATATCCATCAGTGAACCAACTTGAGCCTTGTGCATCTACCCCAGAATCAAACCATGGAATTTCTAATCCAGTTCTTTGAAATGGTGTTCCATAAATATTAATATCATTAACCATCCCGGTATAAATCTGATTTAATGAACAAGGATGAAGAGGAGTAATACCCACAAATTTTTTAACGCTTTTCTCTACCGTCTTTTCTGTTACCGGATAACTATTGTCACAAATAACAGACTGAATAAAAGTATTATCCAGAGATGTTTTTGATTTAAAATTTAATATAGCTGTATTGCCTCCACTAGTTATACTGCCAGAAGAATTAATTTCAAAATATTGACCAACCGAACTAGTCGGGTCGGCGATTTGAGTTATAGCCGTTATATCAATTGGATTTTGAAGATTTATACCCACAAAAGTTCTTCCGCTGGTATAGAAGGTGTATGCTAAGTCAGACATCCAACTTTGTAAAACTTCTCTCAGGCTACCATTATAACTAGTTCTATAAACATAATCTGAATCTCCCGTGCCCGATGGAAAACTTCCCGCGAATTGAATGCCGTTTAATCTCAACGCCGAAATAAGTTCAATAAAACTATAATTAATATTTGGAGCCGAATTACATCTTTCTTCCGTGGCGGCATCTGTTCCTAAAATAAGATATCCTCCATTTAAGTCAAATTGATTTAATACTTGTCCATTTTGAGCCGGTATAATAATGTTTTGTTCCCACGTATTAAAAACATTGGTCGGAGTGTAATAAACGTTTTGCATTAAGTCAAAAGTATTTCCATTATTACCAGCATAACACGCGAAATTAATGTCTCGATAAGCAAATCCCGTTCCGGTGAATGCAGAACCAGTATATTCACAACTTAAACAGGATACTGGAAGTTGTAATTGACAACTAACGGAATGTGGATATGTATAACCCTGTTTCCTAAAAAGACCCACATATATTTTATCCAAAAGAACAGAATAATCTTTAAAAGTTACATTAAGAATCTTCTGTCCGGCCTCTATTGCAAAGTCATATGAGTATAGAAGGAAGTTCTTCAACTCAAACCCATCTAAATTAATATCAAACCATATTTCATTAGACAATCCTCCTACACCTCCGTCGCAATGCAAATCCGTCTCTCGGATATCAAAGTATGCTGCCGATTGAGAAAATGTGGAGGTTTCTAAAACACAACTTATCGTAATTTCTGTGGGTTTCTGGTCGAATCCAAGAGTTGTAGATGCGTTATAAATCCAAGAATTAAAGGCTTGGGATGGTACCCAGTTCTGTGCGACAAATCTGTTATTACCACCTTGTGGTGTTATAGTTATTCCTTTTAATATTTGAATGGACATAAATTTTATTTATATATTATTATATAAAAAAACCAACAGAATCAGTTGCTGTATTATATAGACTGAAAGCAAATTGCGGGTCAACGTAATTCCCGCTGCACGTTCTGCATCTTGGGTATTGAAAATAATCTAATCCTTTATATTGTCTTAAGCCGTTTATCCACACTTGAGAACTAAAACCCGACACCCCGCTAATATAAGAACCACTTCCAGAAAATTCAACAAAAGTTCTAATTAAACCTAAATATTGAGGAATGAACTTGATTTCCAAAAAATCTCCTGAAGGGTCATTTATATCGCCTAAATCATTGCCAGAAACTGAAATATAAGATGAATTTGTGAAAAAGGTATATATTGGACCATTAAATTCAAATCCTGTTTCTGTCCATTGACCCGTCGGAACAGAACTTGGTACTCCAGAAGCTGTATAAAGTGTTGAAAATGCAGTATAAATCCATTCAGAACCATTATAAGTTATACTTCCAGCGTTATTAGAAGCTTCATATTCCAATGAACCACCAACTCCTGTTCCGTTTATATAGTAAGTTCCATTAAACGCTGCTGAACCACCAACGCCTCCGCTTACATTTAGAATATTTTGACTCTGGACTGAATAGTTCAATCCACTAGCCATTTTTTGCCCATTTAAATATATATCTGAAGCAAAATTAGCAAGAGACATACCACTAACGCCCGTTATATTAACAAAATTACTACCTGTAGTACCAGTTTGGATATATCCGGTATTATACGGCATGGTGTAAGTGGCTGGATAAATATCATACTGTAAAATATCATTTCCATCAAACCCTATAATTAAATTATTAAATGCCACACTAAAATCTACTCCGCTTGTTTCTGCCAAGCCGTTGCCATAAATTTGGACCACTGAATTCGAACTGGGATATTGAAGATTAGTTGGTTGGAAACCGACATTAGTGTTAAATGGAGAATAGGTATAAATTTCTACTATATCACCAGAAGTAAAACCTTGAGGGAAATAATAATCAAATAAAATTCCACTTGCTGCTTGAGTAGAATTATATCCAAAAGAAATTCCGCTATTATATACCGTCCCACTTATTATTTCAGATAATGGAATTAATACTTTACCCACTTGTATTAAACCAGAAATACCAGAATCTACATAAACATATCCTGTCCCACCACCAACCAATGGATAAGGAGTTTGGACTTGAGTTGTTGAAATTAACCCACTTTCATAAATTCCTGACCAAATTGAGCCAGTAATTTGGGTTTCTGTGTAATTAATAGGCGTGGAAGTGGTAACATAGCCAGTGACAAAAGCGCAATTAATACAACCACCCATGAAACTGTTATTTAATAAACCGCTAAATAAGTAGGCTTCGTTTATTTTACCAGAATAACCAGTAAGACTTGTGGAATAAGATAATGCTCCTCCAATTGTCAAATCAACAACATTTATAATTTGACTTCCTTCGTCATAGCCCTTAGAATAAAAAATATTGTCAGCGACACTAAATAATCCAAAATTTACAAATCTATTTCCTAAAACACTAAAATAAGCGAAATCTCCAAACCCAATCTCTTTTGTAATCGTGTAAGCATAATCTGGTGTTTGTAAAAATAATCTATTAGATGGCGTTATGCCTAATATGGCACCAGAAACAGAACTTGTTTGAATTAATAATTGATTTTTGGTTCCGGTATAATTACATCCACTATAACCGAGATAAAGAATTATCGAAAAATCCTCGGTAAAAATATCGGAAATTTGGTAAAAGTAATTTCCGGTTAGGTTTCCGCTTGTTTGAGAACCCACTCCATTGTATATCATTGGCAGGGCATCATTGTAAGGGAAAGATGTGGAAGATGAAGATGAGTCATCTAAAACACTTCCACCAGCATCAGTAATAGGAGAATCTTCTGGGTCGTAAATTTGATTGCCGCTACTAAACACAAAATAATGATAGCCCGTTGGATAAATTTGGTTCCAGACAATCAAACTATCTCCGCTAGAAAAGTCGTATAGACCCAACGCTGTGCCAGTGTTGATTCCTGTAGCCCCTAAACAATTTATAAATGGGAGAAATTTCATTTACCGTTTTCCTACTGTAATTACACATTAATAACCAAAGAAAAATCCCGAATTTCTTGTTGGGACGCTTATAGTGTTACTACCAACAGCCTGTAGTGATAATAGACCCGCGCTAATACCATTATCCTGACCAATCCAAGTTTGAGTATGTGAAACATCAAATACTCCAGTGGTGATTTCAGCATTAACTAAAAATGCGGTCACATTACTTTCAGAACCGGATTGAACGTAAGTAGAAGATATTCCCTGTAAATATCCACTCAAAATACTAAGTCCACTGGCGGTATTATAGGTATTTCCTTCAAATGTAAATTTTTGTTTAGGTCTGGTTGCTGCTTGTAAATTTTGCACAACGTAGTCGCCTTCTATTGTAGCTCCAGCTAATAATTCATAAATCCATCTAGAAGGTTCTGAATCCATCGCATATTTCAAACTATCAAGACCCATAGGTTCAAATCCGTCTTCCATATTTAAGGATAATTTTAGTTCTGCCAATTGACTATTCTCGGTGACTTCTACATCACAATTAGGAGAAAAGTTAACAGCATTATTGTGATTACCCGAAAAAACAGGTGAACTTATAATTAAACCTGTTAAAAAGGTTCTCCAATTATTCCCACCGTTGGTATTTTTGAAGATTTGGATTTGATTTAGGCGATAGTCGAGAGGGCCGAACGTTCGAAAATCACCTTCTATCTTCCAATTTTCTGTATTGTTTAGAAAGTTTTGTGTGCAAGTCACGCTGTAATCTAGGAAACCTGAAGGATTAGCTCCAGACACATATCCGACTTTAATATCAATAGTTGCCGCGCCAGAATCTACACTTGCATTATAAGTGTTCTTAATCCAATTCGTAGTGTTATATCCAAACTCATTCTGTATGTCCGCCAACATTCCATAATTCAGATTATTAGTAATAATAGAATTAAGATTATTGTTTATGGGAGAACCTTGAATTTTTAAATTATAATCCACCACCCTAAATTCTTCAGTTATACCGTCAGAAATTTCTAATGAAGTTTTTTTGACGAAAGGAGAAATAACTCCAGTATTATAAAGATAGTTCTCTGTAACTGAATAAATTGCTTCTGCACGATTAATATTTTCAGAGACAGATAATAATACCCCGGAACCCGAAGGGACAAGATAAGGAATACACGAGCCAAAAGCATCCTGACCCGTAAAAGTTTGAACAAATGAGATAGCGTTTTGAAAAGCGGGATTGGAATTTCTTACTCCTTGAGCACTGATTGAATGCAAAACTGAAACTGAACCATCTTCTCGTTCGGTGAAACTATAGGCGTTGCTAGGTTGTAAAATTCCTGATGGCATCGCCCATGATTTTAGTTTTATATTATACTTAACGAATGAGCCTTGGAAATAAGTATTTTGGTCTAAACTAATAGACTCTACTGTAATTCCAGACCAGTTATATAGAACATTATTTTGGTCGTCTTGGACTAATAAATCTTGGAACTGATTAGAAAAAATTCCGGTTAGATAATTTATTACTTGTCCTGTGTTTGTAATTCCTGTTACAAAACCTTGTAAATCAATGGCGGTTTCGTAAGAATATAAATATCCAAATTGTATAGGAATTTGTGAAAAATTACATAGGGGTGTCGGTGGCCCTAGGGTCACGCCGCCATAACTGATATAAATTCCAGTAGTCATTCCTAATCATTAATTACACTATTTTGTTATTTTTTTCTATTTTATGTGTATAATATTATGTACAGATAATATGAGATTAGTTAGACCATTTTGGGCTTTTCGTGAGCGTTTTGGAAACGCACTTCTTCTCATAGAACTGTACAGCACGAAAGGCTTTTATGAATAAAATATCGGTGATATACCAAATAATAAATACAAAAAATGGCAAATTTTACGTTGGAAGCTTAAAGGATTGTTACGCAAGAAAAGGGAGGCATTTTAGGCACTTAAAAAATAGAACTCATTATAATGATTATTTACAAAGGTCTTTTGATAAATACGGGGAATCTTCGTTTGTATTTTTAGTCTTGGAAGAAGATATACCTGAAAATAGTTTGCTTTCTATAGAGCAATTATATTTAGACGAAATATCTAAAGATAAACAACATTCTATGAATGCTGGTTTTATAGCTGGTAGAGTAGAAATGACAGACGAAATTAAACAAAAAATAAGAATAACAAGGATAGGGAAGAAAATGAGTGAAGTTACAAAAAAGAAACTTTCTGAATTGGGGTTGGGGGAAAAGAATCACTTTTTTGGGAAACACCATACACAAGAATCAAAAAAGAAAATTGGTAAAAAGGGAGAAAAACATCCATTTTTTGGTAAACGTCATTCTGAAGCAAGTAAAAGAAAAATATCCAAAGCTAATAAGGGAAGAGTCCTGTCGGTCTTGACTAGAAAAAATATATCTCTTGCTAAAAAAGGAGTTCCTCGTTCAAAAGAGGCTATAAGGAAAACACAATTAGCGATAATGATTCCAATAAAACAATTAGACAAAATAACTGGAAATATTATTAAAATTTGGCCGTCTATGAAGGATGCATCAATATCATTAGGAATTAGCAATGGTTATACTGGCAATATTAGTAGAGCATGTTCAAAAATAAAACCATCTGCCTACGGTTTCAAATGGGAATACGCTTAAGGATTATTTGCCGAAAGCCGCTTTTTCCAAGTATATACGTAATTGATTTCTACGACCAATTTTCCATCTGAGTTAAACGAGTAACGAGAAGATTCTAGAAACCAGTTTAACGTTAGATTAGGAGTATTCAATTGATTTAAAAAAGTTGTCCCTCCGTACTGATATAGAGCCGTCAAGTAATTCGCCAAAGGAATCCCGTTTATAGTAGAAAAATTTCCAGATGGAAGAGCGAATTGATTACTCTGTTTTCCTAACTGAGTATTAAAACTGATGGAGATTTCCCCTTTCTCTGTTTGATAAGCGTAAGATAGGACTGATAAATTGTTTGGCCTATTTACAATTTTAAATTCATTTACAATATCCACGGGTTTTTTATTTGAAATTTTCACATCCAACACATTAAACTCCAACCCATTTACGGTAACAAAATAAGAAGGGTTGTTTGAATATTCGAACTTACAAGACCCCCTAGTTTTTATATTGGGCCACGTAAATTCCCGTGAAACCATGTTCATTTCTGGCAACTCCGAGTCAATAACAGAAAAATTATTAGTGTAGTAGTTACTAATAGTTGTTGGACTAATCCCGGTTGTGTTATTCATTAGTGTCTGAAAATATCCCGAATTATTTATAATACGGTTTACTGTATAATCAAAAGTATGTGATGCCTCAATAAGATTGTAAGTTCCTATCTTAAATTCTATCAATTGGGCAGTAATTGTTCCGTCTCCAGAAAATGTTGGATTGTTGGTAAACGATGTTTCGTAAGAGGCCGACAGACTTCTAGCATCATAAGTCTTAATGGTCTTCACTGGCGTATTTATTAGTGGGAGTAAACCAGAATTACTTATAACTAAATATTGACTATCTTGGTTAATCACGCCGCTATTATAAAATCCACTATAAATATTAACACATCTGCCATAAGAGTTAGATAGGTAATAATCTAATGTAGTTTCTGCCACCGCGAAATTGATTTTCCCAAAGGTAGAAGTTCTCTCTGAAACTTGGATAACACCATCCGTGCCCATCTCCAGAGAGTTAGTCAGGTTATAGATTATACCAGAACCATCGAAAGGTAGTTCCTCTCTCTTACGCGAAAAGGAATATTGGTTTTTAAATAGGTCTACTGACTCAGTATAGTAGTTTCTGAATATACCAGTATTTCCTACTCCACTTATCTGGTTGACCATAGTATATAGGCCGAATGAAGTTCCAGTATCTCCAGCGAAAATCCCGCTGGCTATCTGAGCCGCCAAAGCCCTTCTTCCCGTGGCTGTATTCGTACCAGAAATACCCGTTCTAATTCCGAAAGATAAAGCATGATTAAAGTTTCTATTTCCATCAGCATTAGTAGCAAACGAAAAATCTTCCTTGAAGTCTAGAATCGTTGTTCCAAAATTTATGAAAAAACCCGTATCCAAACCTTCATAATAATTCCCTGTTAGTTCAGGAAACATTGATACAATATTAGTTACTGGGGAATGTACTTCCACCGTAACATTAAATTTAGATGCCTTTAAAGAGTCCGACGGGAAAGCGTATGTGTTTTGTGTTTGGAATACGGTAGTATTAATATCCCCGCTATAAACTTGCAAAAATTGCTGTTGTATTTGACTTTGAATTGTCTGAGCAGAAACCAGATAATCCGTGCTATAAATTTCAAAACTATAAACAGAGACATCCTTTAAAGCAATAGAATTAGCTAAAAATTGCCTCGAAACTTGCACTCCCAAAGAACCCGTTACCAAGCCAGAAATATTCATATATTATTGTACCTTTGCTGGCAGCGGCTGATTACTAGTTACACTCTTAATTAAATCCAGTATCCCTGCCGCATTTGGAGTAACTGTAATATTAATTGGTGCCAAACCTTTAGACAATATCTCTGCCGCTGCCGTCATCAATTTTGCGGCTGTCATTAAATCAACTGCTCCCGTTTGCAAATTCTTAAATCCTTCCTGATTTTTCTGGAGTTCATCCTGTCTATTATCTTTCGTGGCAGTAAGATTTTGTTTATCCAAAATACTTTGTGGAGTTTGATTTCCAAATTGTTTCTGAGTAAGACTAGAAGCAGATTTTGATGCCAAGTCGTCGTTATATTTTAGATATGCCAATCCCGCACTACTCTTAGTTAAATTGCGCTCAATCATCTGCCTCTGGGCTTCTCTGTCCTTCTGATACTTAGCCTCTAATTCTGGAGAATCTTTACCCAAGGCAGAATAACTTTGGTTTCCTAATCCTCCTTTATAACCATATAAATAGCCGTTTCTATTAATGGTGTGTTCAGGTAAAATTCTGTTTTGGAAAATATTACTTTTTGTTTGGTTAAAATAGTTATTGGCGTCCTTATCGGTTAGGGCTTTTTCTATTCTGGCACTTTTTGAATGCATACCCGTCGCGTGTTCGTAATTTTGATTAAATACTTCGTCGGTAGAAGTCCTATATTTGTCTCCATACTTTTTGATAAAATTCATTCTATCATCAAGTCTTTTGCCGCGAACTTCTTCTGTTTCAATTTGGGAACCGTATTGCATCCTTTCACTATTTTTATCAACCAAATATCTTCCCGCCATAGCTACATAGCTTAATGGACTCTTGCTAACCCCTAATAAGCCAAGACCCATATTACCAATTCCTTCTGAATAGTGTCCTTGTTTAAAATCGTCATATGATTCCTTAGCAGCAAATCCGACTCCTACCGCTCCTAACGCAGTACCTCCCACTCTGGCAAATTTACCAAGTTTACCAGCGTTTTTCCATCCAGAAAGTGGGTTTAGAGAATCTGCTAATGAGCCAAATTTAAGTGAAAAAGCCTCCTTTACTCCACTAGAGGTTGAAGAAACGTTTTTTGCTAATGAATCACGTAAAGAAACTCTTCTTGCTATTTCAGTGTCATAAGCTGTTCCACTGCCATAACGTAAAGGTTCTACTTTAAGTGATTTTCCAATTTTTTGAGATTCTTGACTATTTATGGTTGAAATTCTATCATTCAAAACTCCTTCACGAGCAGAATTTCCTAATAATAAATTCCTAGCTCTTGTATATTCCCTTAAGGCTGTTTTTCCTCCCTTTAGAGAAGAGGTATTAACTTGACCAGCGAGTATATCATAATGTTCTGGAAGAAGACCTTTTTCTTGACCACCAAGATATGTTTGTTTAATATATTCCGGCATTCTTTCCTGACGAACCTTAAGAATCTTATCATAGGCATCCTGCATTCTTTTTTCATAAATAGCTTTATTTGACGCTAAAGTTTTAAGTTCTGCTTTGGCGTCTTCAATAGGACTAAAAGCGGTTCCTGTTGGTGCGGCAAGTTTAGAATTCGAATTTATAGCGAAATTAGATTGTTTCTCTAATGTTGGAATACCAAAATTTCCTTTAATTTCTTGAGCTACTTTTGAGGCAGCTTTTTCTCCAGCAGCAATCGCAGACTCACCAGCTTGAGCCGTTTTAGGATTTATAATTGCTTCTTTAAGTCCTTTAAATTCTGTTACTAATTCCTTTGTGGCTTCTCCCCCTCCACGACCCTTGAACATTGCCCCAATAGATAAAATTAATGCACCCGCAGATAACATAGCCCCACCAGACGGAATGGCGTTCATTCCCAATGTTTGATACCACTTAGCAGGGGGTGGTGTCGGAGGAGGTGTAGAATTATCTGTTCCGTTAGGAGTATATTTATTAGACTCGGCGGTTTTAGCGTCTTCTGACTTTTGAATTAAGTCCTGAAAAGTTTTAAAATTAGTACCTAGTGTTTCAAGACTATGAGAAAAAATATCCAAATCACCAGAAGCGCGTTTTACTGAGGTATCCAATGGACTAATATCCAAACCACTTTGTCCTCCGGGTATAGGGCTATTAATATCCAAAGATGGCGTATTAACCCCCTTATACTTTCCAAAAGTTCTATCGAATGACCTTTCATCACTATTAGCAAATTGCTGTAAACCAGAACCAGCGTAAATATAATTATAAGCCGCTCTTGAACCAGCTTGAGCAGTGTCATACAAACCTCGTATTTGAGGATTATTATAATCTCTCTCGTCAGAAGGTATGAAATTAAGCAAATCTCTAGCTGCCTCACCTCGGCGTATGGTGCTGCGACTGTGAGTCATTGTATATTCATCTCGGCGAAGTTCTATACGAGCACTTCTAGCACCCCCACGAGCCAATTCATCAATACCTTTAATACCATCCGCTAGTTCGCTAAATCTGGCAGTCTTAATCTCAGCAAGTAAGTCATACAAAGCCTTAGTTTGTTCTTCGGCGTTCTTTTCTGCAATAGTCTTGGATTCAAGAAGGATATTACCGATATCTTCGGTTTTGCTTGAAAGTGCGCTGCTTAAAGAACTCTGTAAACCACTAAATTGAACGGGTTTAAACATCTCATTTCCCGTTTCTCCAACAGTAGCTCCAGCCCCCAAAAAGTTCTTAATAAAAGAATCTTTGTCCGTTACTCCACTGAGAATATTTTGTGGGTTTTTGGAAAACTCAGATAACCTCGAAGCAAGATATTCATTTTGTCTTTGTTTGTCTGGTAATAACGTAGCAAGACCGGAGGCGTCTGTTGAATTTGTCAAAGTTGGACGAATAAATTCTTGAGTAACCTTTTGTAGACTTTCGCTAATAGATTTTTTGCCAGCAATATTATTTAATGACGAATCTCTCTGAAATTGGTCATTTAAGTCTTGGATTTTCAACGCATAACGCTGTTGAATTGTTGACGAGTCAGAAGTAGTTAAAGATGATAATTCGTTTTGTTTTCCACCTTTGTAAGTAGCCAAGGAAGCGGTTCTATAAGTTGACTCCGCGCCCGCCACACCAGATGCTAAATTGAAATTGGATATTAATGCACCTTTGGAAATAACATTTTGAAGTTCTTGGTTGTACTTTTGGCGGATTGCCATTTCTTGAATGTTAATTTCATTAAGAGCCTTGATATGTCTATCCCATTCGTCAACTCCAACACCTTTTGGAATTTTAAATTTATTAATCTCGTAAGAAAGTTGTTTAAATAATTGAGCGGCAGATTGGGTTCCTAAATCTGTATAGATAGGATTTTTAACCGCTTCACTCATATAAGAACTTATGTCATTATCATTCAAAGCCCCTTTCTTCATTCTGTCCGAAAACCCTTGAGGCATTAAATCAGAGTCCATAACCCTTTGACCAATTGCTACTGCTGCTTGACTTAATGTATTCTGTTTCTCTAATATGTCTGTCGGGTTTGTTCCTCCAAAAAGACCAGTATCAGTAGCAAAAATTCCACCCGCCCTAGACTCAGCGAAACTATGACCGGCAATAGAATTATTAGCCACCATTTGGGCTAAATTCATTCGTATTTCAGTTTCGCTCTTGTCGGCGGATTGTGTGTTGATAGCCTGACTAAGAATATTCCTCTTTTCTTCCGATGTTCCTGCTCCTTCTAGTTTTTGAACGATTTCTGCACCGCCACCTTTTCCAGAGGCATCAGGATTTATTCCCGCTAAAGCTATTAGAGATTTGGAATACTTACTCTGAAGGGATTGGTATTCATCAAGGGTGACGGCTGTATCATTTGCTGCGGCTTTTAATTTATCAAAAGAATCAAGAACGTCATTACCCGCGCTTGATAGATTTTCAGCCCTCGTACTTGCCAAATCATAGGCTCTTTCAAAAGTCCCGAATTTAGAAGCAGTAATAGATAATGCATTTGACAAAGAATTTGCCGCTACTCCAGCGGCGGTGATTACTCCCAATTTATTTGGGAAAGTTAATAATAATTGACTAGCAGTTACTATTCCATTAGAAAACTCTTCTAAACCTTTTGAAGCATCAACGGCACCAAAGTTTTTTGAAAAACTAGCCGCCTGTTCTATTGCCATGGGCGCGGCAATCATACCATATATAGAACCGCTACTTATTTTTCCAGATATTCCAGAAACTCTTTGCCTATAGTTTTGGTATTCAGCATTTTGAGCAGCTTGAACGGTCGGGTCTTTTGAAAACGAACTGTTTTTAGATTTTATAGCATCAGCTAATTTATCTACGTCATTATATTCTTGACCATTATATTTAGTAGAACCTTCAACTTGAATATTCTTTTGAAGAATGGCAAATTGTTCGTTAGTTTTTCTAATTAACTCGATTTGTTTTTCGTATCCGAAAGAAAGGGAGTTTAATATTCCTCCCATCTTATTTCCTAAAACACCCTGTAAAGAACCTAAAATTAAAGAATCGGTAATACCGAAATTCGGAACAAATCCACCTCCCATGTTTTTAACATCTGTTTGTCCAATTGTAGCGTGTTGATTTATTGCATCCTGTGGGCTATTCTGATAAGATTTATCATATACCATGGCTCCTAATGGATTGTTGGTGGAAACGGCTTCTGGAGAAAATCCGATAGTAGCAGAAGAAGAATTTTCTCTTATTAATGCTTTTCTAACGGCTTCTCGTTCGTAAAACCACTCTAAAATTTCTTTTCCTGCCAGTCTCTTATCCCCCACAACAATTTGTGCATTTGGATTTTTTGACATTGCAAGATAACTTGATAGTTCTATATCAGAACCCAATTTAGTAGTATATCTATATGCTCCATAATTTTGATTTTTTCTTTCTGCTGAAGCTTGCAATCCCCTTTTGTTGGCATAAACTCCCCTCTTAACAATATTTTGATTTTGGGTGTCCCAAATATGATATGGTTCGCTTGGGTCTGGCATTGCTGCATTTGGAACAGAAAAACCACCAGCAGGAGTTACCGATATATTTGCACCAATTTCTTTTCCAACAGCACTTACTATATTAGCTGAGAAAGCTTGATTAACATTTCCTTCATATACCCTTTGCATTACTCCACTAGAAAGTTCTGTTAGAGCTTGTCTTTTTAATTGTACTCCTTTAGCTCCACCAATAGAATTAGCCTCATTAAGAAGGGCGATATATTTTTCCATCAATCCATTATTCTGAGAAAGAACTTGTCCAATTCCCTGTTGAATCATTTTCTGTTTTTCGGCTGGTTCGTTATAACCTAATTCAGTTTTTCCAGAAGCGATAGCGAACGCCCCGAATCCTTTTGTAATTTTAGCAATCAAAGCCGCTGCTATTTGAATACCGGGACCAGAAATAATATCTCCAAGACCTTTCGCAAAACCTTGACCAATACTTTTACTAATCTTATCCCCCGTGTCGGATTTTTCAGTAATTGAATCTAGACTGTCTGCGATTTTTTGTATTTGACTATTAAAAGAGTCTAACTGACTTTTTGCTCCACTACCCATACTTACATTTCCTAAAGACGAAACTAGTTTTGTGAATGTTAAAACTGTGGTATTAAGTTTGGAAGCGATAGTATCATTAAGAGATACCATACGTTGTTCGATAAGACCAGTTGATTGACCGGCAGCAATTACAGCCTTGTCGTAAATAGAAAATCCATGTCCCAAATCATTTAAAGAAGCCTTTAAAATGTTAACTTGATAAACACCACCAACAGCTTCTGTGACGAATGACTTTTGAGCATAATTAAGGTTATTGTATTGAGACGCGAGATTCTTTAAAATACTAATTAAAGGAAGAACTTGTCCTGCCGCATTTTTTGTTTGCACTCCAACGGCTTCCAAATCGTTTATAACTTCTGGTCTTCCTAACCTTGTAAAAATAGACTTGAAAGCGTTACCAATAACGGCACCACCACGAGCCGTAGCGGTCTGGACAGCGGTAACTAATCCCAATAATTGATTAAACTGAACTCCAGCTTCTGTTGCAGTAGAACCGACACGACCAATGGCTTTTGCCAAGTCTTGTGCGCTAACAGCAAATTTAGTATCAACGGCGGTTAATCTGCTAACAATATCATTAGCAGAAAGTCCTTCTTTACTAAAGGCGTTAATAGCCGCCGTAATTGCATTAACGGAATCAGCAGCGTCTAATCCTGAAATTCTCATTAACTGCATGGCTGCGGTCATACGATTAGCTGTCTCGGTAGCACTAACACCGTGACGAGCAAATTCCAACGCCACCTTACTAGCTGTTTGGAATGTCTGTCCAGTTTGTGCGGCGGCTTTAAACATATTAGCCGAAAACTGGTTAAGCCCGCTAGAACCAAGTTTTAAGATTGTATTTATATTTGCTAGACTCTGTTCAACCTCAATGGTAGAAGATACCATTTTTTTGAAGGCGTTATATACCAAATAAATACTTCCTGCTGATGCTCCGAAGGCTAACACACGAGCATTAGCGGCTGACATGGACTTTTGGAAATCTGAAGATTGGCCAGTTATCTTGCCCAATGGTTGCGAAGCCGCGTTCATCCCAGCACTAATATTCTGGGATAAACTTGCTCCTATCTTTTTTGCACTTGCATTAGCTGTAGCTTCATCAAAATGAGGCACAACCAACACGCCCAATTGCATTAAATCTGCCATAAACTCTTATTCCTGTGTGTTGTTACCACTAATTACACAGTTTCTTGTTGATTTCTCTTACCAATATTTAAAGAATAATGAAGGTCATACCAAGCAGCTACGTCTTTGATTTTTGCATCAAGGTTCAAATCTGGAGGACTTCCCTTGGTATTTTCACGGACGTTTAGATTACGTGTGCCCAAAGAAAACAGATAACTCTGATGATGGGACATTGAAGATATGGACTTATTTAAGAACTTACTTATATCGTTTTTTACATAAGTTAATTTATTGAGAAACATTGGTAAAGATGCTATACCTTTAAGATTGTCTTCTGAAAACTTTTTGTATTGTTCGGATAAAGAAGCGCCTAATTCATTGATATTAGTAGGCTCCCATAGTTGAAAATCTTCATATGTTTTTTCAACATGTTCGGTTAATTCTGAATCCTTGTAAAAGGACAGGTAAATTACATAATCATTTACGTCATCATCAATTAAGTCTTCGATATTCCTTCCCAGAACCTGCTTTCTCTCAAATAAGATTTCTGAAAGTTGTTTTTTTCTTTCGTTGATGATTTTTTCAATAATAGGACGCTGTTGGTAAATAAGATTGGGAAGATTTCTCTCGTTATCTGAAATTTCGTATTTTAATTGAAGGATTTGTTCTTCTTTATCTTTAGACCACTCCTCATTATCAATGGCTGTTTTTAGTAAGTAGGATTCGTGAGGAACACCTTCTTTTTCGTAATAATAGAATAGTTCAGTTCTTTTTTTTAAAATTGAATGGCTGTCTTTATCCGAAAAGTGTTTGATGTATAAAGAAGACTTAGGGTCATAACTAAAACCATCAAGAATTTCAAAATAAATTAATTTTAAAACGTCAATTTCTGAGATATTGATGACCTGAGACACATTTAAGCAGCCTTGGCTTCAACCACTTCGGTCGTTACTGGCGGAATTTCTTTTTCTTCCTTAATTGCATACTCGGTTACGCTAAGATTATAGTTTTCTTCAGCAGATTTAAAGTCGTCAAGTTTGACTTCTGTTCCTACGGTTTGCCAAAAAGATACAAAATATGAGAGTTTCTTTATAACTTCATTCATAAATGGGTCACTTTTTTCCTCAATTTCATCAAGAGTTTTCATTCTAGCATCGAAGTCACCCTCACCGAAAACCGGCTTATATCCCTTATCATCCAAATCGACTAAACTAATATTCAATATCCAAAATTCTATCGTTTCAGCCCTACTCTTAGCTTCGGCGGTATTAGAGAAAATTTCCGAATAGTTGTTTTGAATATCGCGGATGGTTTTGTTAATTTCATTTAACTCAAAAATAATAGCCGCTCGACGTTCAGTTTGAAAGTCGGTAAGTGGAGATTTCATGGCAAAGTACTCTTCCTGAAGTTTTACGTAAGTATCTCGTAATGATTGCATTAACCGCTTCTCATCTTCACTCAATGGACCACCATCATTAAGATAACGCTTCGACACTAGAGAATGAGGTAGGAGTCCTTCTTTGAGAAAATAACTTAGTCTTTTGGCGTAAAATATTTCAGCCTCTTTATACTTTTTGCGGTCGGGTTTAAGAACGGCAATTTTAAAAGGTTTATTTTTTTTGACAGTCTTGATAACTTCGATAGTCTCGCCATTTTCAATGCGGGTTTCTGGGACTTTTTCCTCGATTTCCTTTAGTACTGTCGATTCGTAGATGTATTTTTGAACTTTTTCCATAGTAGTAGTATTATAGTATAATTGGGGTTGATGTGATAGTCTTTCGATAGATAATTCTTTTAGACGCTTCCTCTACGCGTTGCGCGTTGATAACGAAATCAAAATAACTTAAAAATTGAAGTATTTCTCTGAGGGTGTCGTTGGAAGAATCTAGAACTTTCTTGCGAATAGCAGCGTGTTTTTCATCGTCTAATTTTAAGTCCTCTACTAAACCAAGGTAGTATTTAAATAAAGCCTTAATTTCCTTTTCCATCTGTAATTTAATAATACAATCTTCAACCATAATTATTCCTTTATCCTATATTATTATACACATTAAAACAAAAAAACCCCGCCGAAGCGGGGTTGTAAATTTCACTATTACGATTAAGCACCGTATGCAGGACCGAATCCAGTAATATTGATACCAGTCTGAACATATCCACTGATAACTATATCAGTAAGGGTGGCAGAAACGTCTTCGGCGGAATAACTAAAGGACGCACTAACCTGACCAGCGGCGTTGCTGAACGAACGAGAATTAACCTTACCGTGAGGAAGGATGATGTTAATAGTTCCAATAGAAACACCTTGAGCCAAAACAGCATCAAGAATTGTTGGGTCAACGCCGTAACCTTCTACGGTCATACTTGTCTTGTAAGGAGCTTTAGTAGCGATAATGCTAATCAAATTACCCTGAGTAGCATTAGGGTTGTCACCCAAAGCGGAAAGATTTTCTGTTGGTAAATCATAGGAAAATTTAACAGATGTCGCAGCGACACCACTCAATAAGCCAGAACTTCCAACAGACATTGTAGTAATAGGCGAAATAGCAAGAGGAGCAGCGCCAGCTACCAATCCAGTAGCTCCACTAGGCTGCACGATATAAGGATTACCAACACCAGCGAATCCAAGGTCAAACATACCAAGAGCACCCATTGAAATATCAAGACCCAAATTTGTAAGAACACCAGTCATTGAAAAACCATCAGGAGCCACGGTAATAACAATACCACCCGCACCAGTGCCGGTTTGAGTAGCAGAAATTAAAGCGTTAATAACAGCAGCAGAAAGGGTTGTGATACCGGAACCTGAACCCAAATAACCCTTTAAACTAGATTTACAAGTGGTTAATGCGGTTTGAGCTAAGTTTAATGAATTAAACGAACCGAATGAAGTAATAGCTTCAACCGGACGATTAACTTCGATGTTTGCGTGGTTGATTGGGAGAACAACTGTTGTCCCACCATAAGTAAGACTACCACTTTGAGCGAAATATGCGATTCTATTTATTGCCATAATGAAATTTTCCTATTTTAGTATCTAGGTTTATTTACAGTAAAATTGTCGTCTTGGGAAATCATTATTTGATTTTTTATTGGTGTGTGGCCCATAGGGAGATAGAAAAATCTACGGTACTAAATTGGCGAGTTGAATCGGTATATGACTCGCTATTTGGCATGTCAGTAATTGTTACCTTACGAACAAATGGGGAATACGCACCATAATAAGACGAACCAAAGTAATTATAATTAATTCCTGTATAATTTCCAAGGTAATCAAAACTTGTGCTCGCAATAAGGGGGAATTGTTTTAGTTTGAGGTTTTTTAATATATTACTTATACCCACTCGTTGGTAGGCGTTTTGACATACTATGACGCCGCGAATCCTCATAAAATTATCATCTAGCCCAGCAAACGCAAGGTCTTTTGCTTCTTGTGTTTTTGGAATTAGAAATATAGCTGGCATGACTTTTTCACCTAATGGTACACCCGTCGCTTGTTGTGAATATTTTGGATTTGATGAAAATTTTGTATCCATAACTACCTTGTAATCAAGTGAATCTGATAAATACACGTTAAAATCTTTTATAGAAAAATTTCCACTAATAATGGTTCCACTTGGTAAAGGATTACTAAAACTTACATTTCCATCGTAATGGTTGATTTTAGAAAGCCCGCTGGTTCCAATACCCACAAATGTATTATTAAGATAAACACCGGACATAATATTAGCCCCCGAAATCGAAGTATCATTTACAAGTTGTAAATAACTACAAGAATAAGTATAATCTCCTATAAATTCATCATTATCAGGGAAAAAAAGTCCACTCTGGTTTGAGAAAGAGCTTCCTTGGGTAAGTATCTGATTATCAAGAAATAACATAAAACTTGATACGAGAAGGTTATCTAACATTGGTATCATAATCAATTATACTTACACTTATGCAAGGAATTTACTGGATGAATTATTAATTCTATTTCTGAAATTTTTTAGAATTTCCGTAATATAAGGTGTCGGAGAAAAATTTTCCTCAGAATACTGGTCTTTAATTTGAAATCCCGACTGAGACCTACTTCCCGACCAAGCCCTAACTATAAAATGGCTTAGAGCCGCTCCACCACCAAAATCACCATTTTCGACTGCAAAAGCCCACCCTACTCCATTATCACCCCAATTTAATTCAGTGGCTTCCGAAATTTCAGATTTAGTAGGATAATTGGTTATTTTGTAATCAATTATATTTCTTTTGGTTGAACTTTTTTCGTAATCAATTTCTCCTAATAATTTTTCCAATTCTTCTGTTGGGTCTTGTCCCTGCCAAAATCCCAAAAATCCAAATAAATTACCTTCTCCATTTGTTGTTCCGCTGATATTGGCAGTATCTGGGTCTGACGCCCCGGCTTTAAGTTCTTGTGTCACGGGATGCTCTAAGAAGTTTTTCATTAGGCTTTGTGACGCTCTACCAAATAAGTTTGCTACGATTAAGTTAGCCTTAACTTGGACTTGTGGCGCAAAAGCGACCCTTTCTTCTAAGGCTTTTTGAATGGCATTGCGGTCTATGCGGAAGTAGAGAAGGCTCATTTTAGATTTTGGGCTTGAGTTGGTACATTGTATAAGTACTTCCAAGAAAAATTCTAGCCTCGGAAATCCCCTCAAAAACAAAGTCTCTTCCATCAAAACTAAATTTATCAGTTATACCGCTTTCTATAAAAGCCTGAGCATCAGGTCTAACCTTTATCCTCACTGCTCCTTCTGGTATAAAAACATTCGTTTCTTTTAATAGGTCGGCTTCACCTATTTTGGTTCTTTCATAATAACGAATAACTGCTGGATATATACCGCTGACAGGCGTATATTGATATTGTTGTTCTTCTGGTGCGTTTCCAAATCCGAACAGTCCAGATGGCTGTTGTGATGCGGGAATGGGTACTTTAATAGGTGTCTTCCATACCACGACATTTCTTGTAAAAGTTTGAAAGACATTATCGAATAAACCTGTAAGAATACCCTGTTCAGTTGATGTTACGAGACTTGACATACGTTTTCCTTAAATCGGACCCGGCCTTATATACCCATTCCATTCTACTCCTTCAAAATGTCCCGGAATACAATCATCTGATGCAACCTGTTGAGGCTGACCATGATATGAGCGATAAAAATGAATTTGCATTTGTAATTCTTGAAGTGTGTCTTTTTTAAGAGCGGTAAGTGTTTTTAACAATTCCGATTTATTAACTTTTTCAATACTGAATTCTTGGTCAGTAGCCTTTAAGACCGAGTCAGTTATGACAGAATTCAACATATTCCTGATGTCTAAATTCGCCTGATATACAAGGTACATCAACTTAAAAATCGACGCCGCATTACGTCCTATATACTTAGGATTTCCATTGTTATCAAGGCAGTTTCCGTGTCTGATTTCTAGAGTGGTTGGTTCGACCCAGAAATCTTCGTAGAGTAACAGGTTTAATTTTGAAACATTAGCCCTCAGAAAAAACGCAATCGCCGCAATAGAAGTCGTCGTAGGCATTCCCTGCTCAATCCAAATTTCATTTGCTAAATCTACAATCTTCATATATTTATACTAAATTAATTATTTATTCGCTTATTCCACTACTACCGGATTGCCAACTATTAGCATATTCCCAAGCGTTACCATATTGCCCACTGGCACCCGACCAAATAGAGTATCCTAATCCCGGAGAAATAAAAACATAACCTTCACTAACGACATAAGAAAAACCGCTATTATTTACTGAAACGTTATATATTGCTTGAGTAACGGGTAGTTTTGCTGAACCAGAAGAGGTTAGGTTAACATACATCAGACCACTAACAAAAGATGGGTCAATTGTAACATTTAATGGCATCAAAGATACATCAGAACCATAACCATAAAATATTTGACCTGTGGTATTATATCCCGATAAATTTATCACATTTCCACTTTGGTCTGTGGCGATAACGGTTAGATTTAATGTCGTCCCCTGCTCTATTGAAATATCAAATGGATTTGCCATATTATGTGTTAGACGTTAAAAGACCATTGGTAAAAGTCATTGTTCCAGTTGCTCCACCCGTTTTAATATATGATATAGTAGTCGATTTACCAGAAACTCCCCCAATAGAATAACTGTTAGCATTTAATGAGGTAACGTTCCAACTACCCGAAATTATACCATTAAACCAATCAATTAAAACCAAAGAACCAGCTTTTAATTGTCTATTTTGCCAATCAATTGATTGATTACCAGATGAATCATAAGTTAAACGACTTTTCCAATCCAATGTCGTTTGTGTGCCAGTCTGTAGTCCAAAAGAAGATGATGTAGTAATACCGCTGTATGCATTAATTGAAGAATCAATATTTAGTGGAAAATTAAAATATTGAGTTGCATTAAAGACTTTGGAACCACCAATGGATTCAAATCCATTTAAGTGAACAACAGTCGAGTCTTGAGCAACAATATTTCCATTTATATAAATTCCGCTAGTAAAATTTCCATCGCCGCTCACATCCAATGTATATTGAGGACTGTCATTAAAAAAACCAATATTATCATTATTACTTCCATCAATAGTTAATATATTAGTTAATGTTTGATAATCATAAAGTTGAAATTGGTTAGAAGAACCCCTAGCAACGAATGTATAGCCATTATTTCCGTTTGCAGATATGGTATAATTAGTGTCTCCTCCAGCGACGTTGTTGTTATACATAGCCCAACAACTATTACCAGCTTGATACATATTCATACTGCCTCCAGTATATGAAGACGCTAAAAATAAAAATCCGCTATTTATATTGAAACGATTAAAATAACCATTTGCATGATTATCAGCAATTTGTGTCGAATTAATATAATATCCCGTTGTACTATTAACCGAACCACTTACAGTTAAATTACCAGAAAGTGTTTGATTTCCTGTATTTAAAAGAAAACCGCTTGTTTCTATTATGGGTATTTGACTTAAAACGTAGGAGGTAGCTTGGTTAATTGCACTATCTAAAGTATTTTGACTAACAAAAACACCTGATTCTTGATAATCATTTGGGTTAGTATTAAGCGGGTAAAAAGACCCAGTTAGAACACCCGTATTACCAGATAAATAACTCTGAACCAAAGAAATAATAAAACCAGAAAGTTCAGATTGGTTTAGTTGTTTTAGCCTAATTGTCGAATCGAATGCCATAATAAATGTAATTACACATATACGGCATCAAAAACAGAATTATCTAAAACTTAAATATTTTTACCTTCATTTAAGATTCTTTGAACTGCTTCAGAGACTTTTGTATTAGAAGTTTGGGGTCTAGTAGGTGGTTTTTGCAACAAAGAAACATAATTGCGGAAAACTTTCATTAGTTCGTTACGAATACGTTCCGAACTTTCGACAATAATACTACCGTGTTTACGTGCGAAATTTTCCAAGTCAGAACGAGTCATATCTTTAAGTTTAGCTTCGAATTCAGCAATATCAGTAGTGCCGAATCGTGTGTTATCGCTGCTACCCCAAATTTGGTCTAGGGTCGTGACTTCAAAGTTATTAACTTTGCCGTGGGTTTGTTTTAATGTTTCGAGTTTTTTTGTTTTTGGCATATAACTTATTATAGGGGAACTTGGGTATTTGTATATGATTTTTCAAATTTTATTAAGCCGCAGTCGTAGATGCGTTGCCATCCATGGCTGCTCATATTCTCCCATTCAGTTTTACTAGCGTCGTAATTTAACAACTTATTAATTAAATACTTATGCCTAAATCCAAACTTATGATGGAGTTTCTTTTCCGGGGGGTGGAAATAAAAATAACTTGGTTCATTTTCTTTGGTTAATTGAAAGCCTAATTGGTAATAAAGATTCCCGACAGACCATCTTTTATCAGCAAAGGAGAAAACGTGATGTGGATGGTAATTTTTCTCAAAAAAAGATAATAATTTAGATGCCCCGCCGCAGACATTAAAATGATTTATCCCCGAAAAGCGGGATAGTTCATAGTCGTTATCTCTAACCGAGAATGTCATTACGTTAACCAGCCGGTTTTTATAGAAAAGTCCCAAGAATATTCCCGAACCATAATCCTGTCCTTGGATATGGTATTTATCTAGAAATTTGTTTTTGGTATTAAAATCAATTAGTCGGACTTCACATTTACGCGCAAAAATACGTCTTTTGACTAGCCCCAAGTAGTGTTTGAGGCGACTGAAGACGATTTTAGGTTTGTCTAAGAGTTCATTCTCGAAGATTTGTATAACTCGTTTATCAACAGATTGTTTTAAAAAATTTAATTGGCCATTTGGTTCTTTAGAATTATATAGTTCTACGACCTTAATAATTATATTTTTACTCGGTATATTAAATATTTTATCTTCTTGTGTAAATTCCACTTCACATTGATTAAGTAATTGATTTATTGAAAGTATTTTATTTTTTAATGGCTCATTAAATAATGAGGGATATTTATTTTTTAATATTTCAATAATTTCTAATACTTCTGGTTTTTCCCATTTGCGAGCCAATTTTAGTACTTCCATGGAATTAATTTTATGAATGATTCTAGCGGCGTTGATGCCATTTATATTAAAGGTATATAGGTTCTTGTTTTTATGTTCTGGATGAATACTAGCTTTAATTTTGTCATTAAGAAAAGCTTCTACCGTTGACTTTATCCAAATGAGGAGTTTCTCCGTTCCTAAAATAGATATTCTAATACAATTTTCGGCTTGAGGACCGTTTACAAAAATAGAACCATCTCCAGTAATAATCCCCGAAATATAAGCAAGATAATTGTCTAGGTTGTTTGATTCTTTTGGCGGTTCGAGATTATGACTCTTTTTGCCGGAATGGATATTCCAATTTTTATATAAGTCTTCTAACCATTTATCGGCTGAAGAAATTTCCAATCTAGATTTTTTATCTAAATAATGGTAGGTTTTTCCGCTTCTTTTGTCAAGAAATATTGCTTGTTTTTCAGTAGAGGAAATCATATAATTGGATTTGGCTAAACGATTAAATTCTTGCAGCAAAAATATGTCTTTCGTGTTAATGCCGAGGCATACTCTTCCAGCCCTGTTTCCTTTCTTGGGTGATAAATGCCCATCGCTTGCTATAATTCCACTAATACTACTATTAACCGTATTTGGTACTTCAAAGAATAATTCGTCTTTTTGGTATTTCTTACAAACGCCCAAAAATGTTTGCCTTGCTTTTACGGCGTTATAATTTCTACCGGGGAGCAGTTTTACTATCTCCAGCAACGGAATAGTCTCATACTTATCAATAATAATCTTATCTTCTTCTGGTTTCCAAATGTTTCTCATACCTATCATTATTATAGGTCAAGTTTCTTGTTTCGTCAAGTAAAAATAATAAAAAAACGGTGGGCTATAAAACCCACCGTTACATTGAAAACATTGACGATTATATCACGATGCCAACGACCGAGCGGGCGTCGAGACACACGCGACCCTCTTCGAGAAATCCATAGAATCCAACTTTCTGGACTCTGGAACCGTACATGTCGAATTGACCATCGGGAAGAACTGAGAACGTTCCACCGGATTCAGCTTGAACTGCGACCGGGCGAACAAACGCACCGCGAGTATTATCAATACCAACAGCGATTTGCTGAGTGGTCGATGAAGTCCAAGAAGCGGAACCAGTTGCGCTGTAGGTCGATGAACCTTGAACCTGAGTAGCAGCATTGCTAGAAGCAGCGAATTGGTTGAACAAAACGTTGTATTTCTGACTGTTACCGAATTCGACGAGTTCTACGAGGTTAACGCCGTAAATACTCTGCATACCAGCGTTTCTAAAAATCTCGTCGCGGAGGTTTTCGGAAAGGAATTGACCACGGATACCACCAATAGCGGTTGAATCGCTGGAAGTGGTGTTAATTGGGTTGTAAGCAAACGCACGAACCATCGCTTTGATTTCAGGAGCAACATACAGGTCAGTAATACCGTGTGAGTAAGGCTGAACTGGAGTGTTTGCGCTGTACGATTCGTTGATTCTCTTGATACGGAGAATAAGATTGTTTAAGTCAGCCAAAAGGAACTGACCGGCGTTAGTAGCCGCAATCGTGTGACCATAGGTACTGGTAGAAGACTGACCGGGACCAAGAATTGGGGTGTAGGCTTCAGCGAGAGACTTCAAAACGACAGCCCAAGCATTACGCTCCTGCTTAACCAAAACTTCGTTGACCATACGTTCAATGGCCTTGGAAACAACGTCCAAACGGCTCTTGCGGGCGTATTTCTTGTTGAAAGATACAGCAGAGTCAAGGCGGTAAGTACCAATCTTGATTTCAGCCATACCAGAAACTTGTGAAGTAGGAAGACCACCAGCTTGTGACTGACTCCAAATAGATACGTATCCAGTACCTTCATTGTAGAACAAATCGAGTGGAATAGATGGGTCTGAATCTTCGTCATATTCCATATCACGATAGATTGTTGACGCCGTACCCGCAGTCATCAAGACTTTCTTAAGGACGGGGGCCAAGAAAGCAGCAATAGCTTCTGTGGCTTCACGGGCAACCGACTGCTTGGAAGAACCCATGGCCTTGATAAGCTCAATTTGTTCTGGAGTGTTTTTAAGTTGGATTTGCATAAATGTTTTTCCTTTTTTTTATTTAATTATTAATCTTAGTAAAGTCCCAATCTGATAAGAGCAGAACCATCTGCACCTGTTCCACCGAGAGCGATACCAATTTGTGGAAGAACTCCAGTATTTTGTAGCGCAACAATCGTTCCGCTCGTGCTACCATAAAGAGCCTGACCTCCTTGAACGTTACCAGTAAGACCAGAATAAAGGAAGGTACCACGGGTAACGATAGGAACCGTTTGACCGGAAATACAAGCTTCCAACTCAGCAGCCTTGCGAGGGTTATACTTAAGAGGAATGTTGTTTTCGTCCAATTCGCGGATATCAAACAGGGTAATACCGATTGGGTATTCGCCGACGAAACCAGAAGTATAACTGCCAGTACCATAATATGTAACATAAGCAGAAGTCCCGTAACGCAAAGCTTGAACGTTGTTCACGCTAAAATCACCATATTGGCCAAGAATATTCAATGGCTCTAGGTCATTTCTCCAACCCCCGCTGGCTGGAATAGCAACAAGAGTTCCCTTGTTAACAATTTGGCCTGAACTTGTCTGGCCCGAAAACGTGTAAAGATTCAATACATCTTTCTCGTTATAATCTCTCAATGGTCTTAGTAATGGCATATTTTTTTTCTCCTGTTGTTTCTGTTAATTTATTTCGTTGGTGTGATAATAAAACCTTCTTCCGCAAATGCGGTCTTAAATTTTTCTTTTAGTCCCTGTGCTACGGCACTTGAACTATTTGGCAAACCGCCCTTCGTGACATTAGCATTATCCAAAGCACCTTCTACGGCTGATGCAATCGCTTCCGTTGAGGCATTGGCACCCTTTTTACCGTCTTTGTCATTAGCAGCCTTGTCAGCAGCATCTTTATCAGCCTTAACCTTAGCTTCGGCGTCTTCCATATCTTTCTTTTTCTTGGATGCTTCTGCTTCATCCATATCAGCTTTAGCTTTCTTAGCAGCAGCAATAGCGGACTTAGAATATGGCTTCAAAAGAGTCTCAGCCTTGGTTTTCCATGAAGCATAAGCTTCGGCAGTTGAAATATTCTTCAAATCATCAGCAACAATCGTAGCTACTTCATCAGGCAATTCATAAGAAGCGACCGTTTCGCTCATACGAGTATTAAAGGCATCAACTTTATCACGGTCGGCCTTTTCCTTAGCCATCGCATCCAAAGATGCCTTCATTTCGTCAAGTTTCTTATTAAGTTCTTGAGCAGTAGCCTGAACTTGTTGTGCCGCTTGAGCTTGTTGCGCCTTTTCTTCAGTAAAGGTCTTACTAGCCTTTGAAAGTTCTGACTGAATGAACTCAGCGACAGCCGAAGCCGAACACTGTTTTAAATTTTCATCCGTAATGTCTGTGATTGAATTAATTTTCATAATAGCTGTTCTTTCTCTTTTTACATTGATTTGTTGTGTTTGTGAAATACTTTCTGCAATTGTTGTGATATTTTTTTTATTTAGGTCTTCAGAGGCAACAGATTCCGCCTTTGCTTCAGGTTCTTTTTGGTCAACATTAGTTGCAATACCCTTAACTTCTGCGGCTGGTTTTTCAGTTAAACCAATACCCATGGCTATTACATTTTCATTAGGCATACGATAATAGTTTTTATTATCTTTACAACCAGAACCACCAGAAGACTTTAGGTATTTGTCAATTTTCTTTAAAAATTCTGGGTCTTTAATGATTTTTCCTTCTGATAAGTTTTTGTCTCCCGGTTCTAATTCTACAACATCATAACCAGAGAATCCAAGTTCCCAACTAGCCGATACTTTGCGATAATTATCTGAGTCTTGGTCACTTGAATCTTCTACAAGGTCACACAAATCGCCATTTACCGCTCTCCATAAAACACCACCCAAAGTTATATTAAAAGGAATATCTTTACCTCTTACGTCGTCTTCTGTAAGAATTTTGTTAGTATGAAACTCACTTAAAGAAGCAGTTAAAATAACACCAATGACCTTCTGTCTATTATGTTCTGTGTCGATAAATTTGTTGATAAATGTCTTGTAGGTGGCAAGAGCAATCTCAGTATTAATGATATCGCCGTTCTTGTTTCCACGGTTAACAACACAAGCATCGAAAGCGACAGGAAGAAGGTCTATGTTACGAAGTGTATCAATATTAGGAACAAATTTAGAAAGTTCATCCATTGAAGCAATAGCGAGTAGTTTGTCCTTTTCTTCGGAAACTACGGGACGAATTACTGACGCAAATATATTATGAAATGGTAACTCTTTTGGTGACATAATCCTTTGTAATTACACAAATTTTTGATATTTGGTATTAACAACCTATCACTCCCGAAGGACACGCTGCCGTCCAAGTAAGTATACTATTAAATATTGGAAATAAACTACCACCCTGTCCAGTTAGATAATTATATTCTAAAGAACTTGAATTAATAATTTTAGTAGTTGGAGAGTTGTTGCTGCCACCAGTTTGTATGGTTGGGATGAAATATCCTGAACCACTTAATCCAGATAACAGACAATCAAAAAATGGTACTACATTTATATAATCAGCATTAGGACCAACGCTATAAGTAGTTGAAATTGTCACTGGGTCAATATATCCAAGAATATAACTTCGAACGTATTGTATGGCTCCAATCCCTAAATTAATATAAAACTGTGGAAATTGATAAGACGTTGTAATAGAACCCCCACGATAACCACTCGAAAAATAAGAACGGGATTGTACACCACTATAAACTTTCGGTGTTGGAGTTGAAGATGTAGAAACGTCTCCTGTGTTTGGATATTCGACGGAACTTGTGGAACTTCTTATATTATATGGATTTTGATACCAATAATTAGAGTTTTGATAATACGCTCCAGAAGTACTATTTCCGCTAACTAGGATATTAAAAGGTAAAATACCAGAATTCTGAGGTAGTGTTTTCCCAGCAGTATTCCAAGGTTTATATAGTCCAGTTGGACATTCTCCTCCGGTTGTACTTACTAAAAATTGAGTATTATCATCAGAAACATAAGCAGAAAAAGAACCACCAATATCATAAATACAAGAAGGTTCTAATGGAATGCCTAACGATGGGATAAAAGATTCCCCATATAAATTAGAAGTAGTAAAAGAACCATAAACGTAATCATATTGCTGTAATCTCCAATTATTATTTGGAGCAGAAATGGTTTGATTGTTTTGGGCCATTGTGCTATCTATAATTAATTTTATTCCCGGATTAGTGATATTAGAAACAAATCCCAAAGTACTCCAATTTGCATCTGGAGGATGAGGAATTCCAGTATAAATTCCAGTTTGTATCCCGGTGTTAAAAGTTATATTTAATTGATAAGTTACCGTCATCACATCTCCAGAATTTACAGAAAAGTTTCCGGTGATTCTTGCGAAAGCCGCAGACGCATCACACAGTTTTAGTCTTGTCCTTGTACCAGCACTACTTCCATATTGATTATTTATTTGTTCTGGGAGACCTTGTAAAAGTGAATAATAGCTAGCTATCTGAGAACAATCCTTGCCAGTTACGTGGGAACCATCTTCAGCCAAGGAATACGCTATTTCTGAGCAACTACATAATCCAGTTAGCGTAGTATAAGAAAGGTCTGTATAACCAGAAACATAAGGTCTACCGGGACTAACCATTATCTCTTTAAAATTATAAGTTGAATTAAAAATATCACCCGTTATATCTGGCAAACCCCATTGTCTAATTAAACTTATTGTGTTTGACGCCGGATTAGCGTAATTACCACAACCAGCAGCTAAAAATCCTCCTGTAGTATAAAACCCAGAATCTAAATATTGAAATCCAGAAACCCCACTCATTAATCCAGTAGTAGCTGGGTAAACGCCACTTCCAGTAGAATTGACTCCAGTTCCCGTTCCTAAACTTAAATATCTAAAGCAGTCAGCAAACGCAAAATAGTAAGGATATAGTGTTCCCGAATTTGTGATAAAATTATCAATATAGTTCGACGTTCTTAATAATTCCCCGCTTTTATTGTAAACATCGACTTTGAACTGACCGCCTAAATTTAAGTGATTAACAGGCATATTAAGCTGACCAAATAAAATCAAAATAAATCTGCATACCATTCTGGGAACTTAATCCCGGAAATGCTCCGCCCCGAATTGGAGAATAAGTGTTACCCCCGACTCCTGTAAAATTATTATTTCCCGAGGCGTAATTTGGGAGAAGTCTATAGCCGCCAGTAAAATTATTTCCTGTATAATATTCTAAGTGATGAATCTTTCCAGAAGGCGCACACAAATTAGTTGGTACGAAACCCGATGTTGCATTTGCTGCCGCAACAATACTCGCTATTCCTGTCACTGTTGAGGCTGTTATCTGATGAGAAGAATTCACGGTAATAGACACGCTTCCAATCGTATAAGTACCCGCGCCCGCCGAAGAAAGAATAGATGTTCCAACAGAACCCGTTACATTACCTACTAACTGAAAACCACTTTGACTAATATAATTATTTGTATCAGAATAAACGTAACCAGTGTAAAAAGTCGGATACCAATATTGAAGTCCTGTTATAGCCAAACCTATTTTGGAACCCGGATAAGGCCAGCAAAGTAATCCGGTTTCACCCGTTGGGTTCGGTAATGTTCTTATTCCTTGGTCGCCTGAAAAACCACTCCATACTGGATTATCAAGAAGACAACAATCATAAGGTAAACCAGTAAATCCAGAATAAGGAGTTATAATTCCGTAAACTGCTCCATATCCATATGTCCCCGTACTATAACTTCCAGTTAGATTAGACGGGATATTTACCCCGCTGAATATAATTCCCGATTGTGCTAAATTACCGTCTCCCGGAGCGGCTGGGTCTATATAGCCCGTCCAAGGATAGTTAGTATATAATCCAGTAGTATTACCGGCGTTGTAACCACCCATAAATCCAGTTACATTCAATAGTCTTTGAATAGGACTTCCAGATGCACCGCTTACGCCCTGTCCGGTTATACTAAATACGGCTTGATAAACTCCAGTACCACGATTTGTTAAATAAATTTCTGGGATAATACGATAATGTGGCATATTAGCTGCTCTTCCAGAGGTATCAAAAAACAAATATTCCATATAAGGATAATTTGGAATTGTTTGTAAAGAACCTATATTAGTTAATCCGTTTATATTAGCTAAAACCAACGAACCATAACGAGCATTCCATCCTAATGCTTGGATTGGAGATATTCTGGATGATTTTGTGGCCTTTTGAATTCTTCCCCCCGTAATTGTAGGAGGAATTCTGCGAAGTGCAGTAGAAAATACGGCTGGTTGTCCATAATTAGGAATAGTACTACTAAATAAACTACCACCGGGAGATGCGTAATCTATAGTCTGTCCAGTTGCATTAACGAAACTTTGACTATTATATTGAAATGTACTACTTATAACTAAACCCGTATATCCAGAAATATTTGGTAAATTAGATAAATGTAAATTTTCGTTTGTGGCGGTTAAAACAGGAGGGTTTACATAACTTAACTGAACTGACGAATTAGGTACTGAATCTCCCGAATAATAAAAAGTATTTTCATCTGCTGGTGCTCCCGGATTAGAGACGTTGGTAATTGCCGCACTTGGATTTGTGGCTCCGGTATAGGATGTATATTCTGAATAATTAGCGCATAGACCATAAGAATTATAACCATCGTATTCCGCCGAATTACCAAAATGTCCTATACTATCATATTTAGATACCGCATATTGAGAAATGTCAGGTGATAAATAGAAGTATAAATTATAAGCATTTACCAAATTTGGTTCAAGCATTGCTCCATGGTCAGTGACAACACAGCCGCCATAATTATCAACACACTGAATACCGGGAAATAATTGCCTATAAATTCCACTCAGGTTAGCCCAACCACTTACTAATGTTGTATCGACTCCTCCAACAATGGCGTTTCCTGTATTAAAGTAGCCATTACCACTTACGCCAGTTGGAAAATAAACATAAGGTTGAGCGTAATCATTAAAATTCAAAGAAAGCATGTAATAAATCGTCGCATTATATCCAGAAGCAATAAACACAGATTGATTTACGCAACTAAATGGATAACATCCTGTTGGGTCAGAACCACTCGAAGGGGAAACCATAAATGAGTCGATTTCTAATCCAGTTCCTCCAATTGCACCAGTTCCTGATGGGAGATTCCATGCCCTAAAAAGATTAACTCCACTTGGAGTAAACTGAGTTCCACAAGCCGAACTTCCAATTAATCCAGAAGCATAAAATGGCCATCCCATATAACTTCCTGTCTGATAATTCCCATCCTGTGTCTGGAAGGTATTTATTGGCGTTGCTCCGCTATAAAATCCAGTATAACTTTGAAGACCATTGGTTTGTTCTGTAAATTGACCGCTACCAATAGATAAAAACATAAAACATCTAGCGAATGGATAAGTAAAAGGGTAAAGAACTCCCGTGTTGGTAATGTCGTTATCAAACCAATCGGTTGTTTCCATTAGTGTTTTACCACTAAAGATTTCGACTTTATACCGACCCTTCATACTGCATTTTATATTGCTTTTCATTAAAATTCCTTTTACCTAGTTTATTATATGATATAATACACTTTTATGGACCGACACTATATCCCACCAATGAAAAGGAAAGGTTTCCGCTGTCATTACCGGAAAATGGAATTACATAAAGGCCGGTACCTATAGAATATCCCAAAAAAGAAAAAACTATTTGGCCAGAATCTTGGTTTAATGGCCAAAACCTTCCGCTTACCTCGTTATTAAAAGAAATACTTTCAATATCGTAATGATTAATATTTCCACTAAATTGGGTATTAAAATACATCGGGTCGGCATTGGAAGAAATATCTCCCGAAAATCCAACCAAACAAAAGATAATATCAAAAGATTCTCCAGTTAATTTTCCACTAAATAAATTATATTCTGAAATGCTGTCATAATGAACGCCGGTTTGCAATCCAGAAAATGAAGTATAATTAATTATATTATCTTTTAATTGTGGGTAAATTGTTCCATAGAATTTATCTCCAAAAAAGACACTATCACTATTAGCACCAAAATTTCCAGAAAAAGCTGTGGATACAGTCGTATAATGTAACCCCTCAACAACTGCTCCATATGAATCAGCCCAAATATAAAACCCAAATCTACTATGAGAATTTAATAAGGCGTCAAGAATTATTGTTCCACCATAGGGATAATACCAATTAAAATCCGCTATAGTACCAGAAGCTCCGTTTCCCGCATTTAAAATAGAAGAGTTTAAGGAGGTTGGAATTATTCCGGTATTAGGCTGTTGGAAAAAGGAAAAAAGGCTAAAAGCGCCGAAGGACATAGTTACGCCTCCTTATTTCTTACTCGCAAGAAGAAGTGCGGCCATATAATTTTCGACTTGATGAATAGACCCAATACTTAATACTTCTTTAACGCGTTCTGGATTTTTATCAACGGGGCTTTCGCAATATTCTTTAACTACGCTAGACCAATTATTACTTTCTTCGTTCGCGACAATCACCGTCAAGATTTCGTTGGCTACACTTTCTTGAAGTTCATTTAATTTTTTGACTTTATATTTCTTTTTAAGAAACGAACAAATATCTTTTTCGGCGGCTTGGGCTAAGAGCATGTTTTCAGCAAGTTTTTTAACACTAAATTGTATTGTTTCACTTGCTTTTGACCCCATTGGAGTTATTTTTTTTGAAGTTTGAGGCCCAGTGGAACCCTGTGGCCTACCTGCTGATGGCACATTACCTTTTGGACCACTATCGTCATCTCCACCTTGTTGTGGGGGTGGTATAAGTGGAATATAAAGTTGATTTGCTCGATTTTCTTTATAGACTTCTTGGGCGGGTACCATTTGGTCTACCTCTGGAAGTCTATTGTCATCGATGGCCGTAATCGCCTGTTCTGGTGTCAAAATCCCCATTGAAGCCAATTGAGTATAAATTTTCGCATAAGAAACGTCATCTCGGAATTGGTCATCGTCATAATATGGAGTAGGATAACTCTTGAAATTCAACGACTTAGCAATACGTTTAACTTCTGGAATTAAGAAATTTTCAAGGAATGCCTTTTTAGCCTGTTCCAACCTCTTAACAAACACTTCTACCTTCTTTTGCTGATTAGCAAATTTTTCTCCACCCAAGAATATGTTATTTAAGCCAATGTTAATATCCTTATCAATAATTTCATACTTCTTGGGGTCAAGTAATTCCGCAATGTTAGGAATAATGAACTTGGCCTCGGTCGTATAGTCGGCTACCAAAACTCTTCCAACTGATTGATTAGAAAATATTTTTTTAAGAGCTTCTTGATTTTTTTGATTAATACCACCCTTGTCTGGGTCAGTACCGCAAGTTACTAACAGAACAATTTGTTGCATTGTCCTAGTAATAGCCATATCAATACGGCGCATTTCTATTTTGGCGTTAATATCCTCCAGAACTGGAAAACCCATAGGAACGGCGAATGGTTCATAGTCTTGTTTCTTGTAGAAAACTATTTTAACCTTCTTGGTGTCTAATGGAATATAAACACTACGCACACCAGCCCTGATTTGGTCTTGAGTGAATTTAGGAAGTGAATTATAAACCTCAATGTCTTCTTCGGTCTGAAGATTTCTTAAGCGCGAGACTTCATATTCAGTCAAAACCTTATAGTAAATACCATACGAAAAATTAGCAGTACCCAACATATTTATGTCGGCGGGGTTTAGAATAATATATCGAGCGGGCATTTTCATCGGCTCAACCTCTAATTTAATGTCTCCTTCCTCAAGTAGCGGGTTATTATCTCCACTTTTATTCTTGGGATAACCAGTTGGATATCCCATGTGATTGTCGGGGGCTTCCATCGGAGCTTTCATCGGTTGGTTCTGGTCTAGCACTGGGTCTCCTACACTCGTCTTTTTGGTAGATGCTAGACTTTGAACAATTTTTTTAACGTCTCCGGGTTTGACATCAGCATCAAAACGATAGATAAAAACATTACCACTTCTGTAATATTCGCGATAAAAGCAGTCTTGAAGTTGCCAAATACCAATTTTGTTAAAAAGAGCTTCAAAGAACGCTCTTGATTGTTTGTTTCCGCCTGTCCATAAGATATCATCGATACTAAACTCACCCATTAAATCTATTATGTTTCGGAATAAGCTGAAATTCCAGTAACATTTTTGGCAAAGAATCACGGCATCGCGAATGTCAACAGCACTATTCCCATATATTGCGCTAGAATTCCTGTACGGGGTTAAACCATTTTCAATATTAGTAAATCTATTGGTTCTCTCTACAGAACCCGCAATGTCACGACGTACTGTTGTATTATTTGTCACCCCTTCCCAATCCGACGCGGTAGAAACCATCTCTGGTAGTGCGGATTTACTTTTTACGGGTTTGGCGACTTTTTTCGACTCCAATGAGGAAGGAGGTCCAACCGTCGCCCCAAGTTGATGAAGTTCCTTTAATTTTTTCTTTGCCATATTCTTATAATAGCGATAATTACACTAAATAAATGATATTAATTTTATTGATATGGATTAGCATATGTACCGTAAAATGCCGAATATCCAGTCTCATCAGGGAATCTTATTATCGAATAGACATTGGCTGTTCCAGAATTTGGAAAGGAATACGCGTTAGATGGCCATTTTATTTGTTTTAAAACTCCCGTTACCGTAACAGAACTTAAATTAAAAAGCTGTGATGAAGTTCCATTATTCTGTGGTACGTTTATATTTCGCACCTTTATTATTAATGATTGTCCAGTGGCGAAATTGTCGCCCGAAATAGTTATGGAAACTGGGTTAACTCCAGCCGCTGCACCAGATGACCCACTTGATATCTGTAGTGAGTACATGTCGTAATTCGCGGGGTCCAATAAAACTCCACTACTAGCAGAACCAATACCGTTCCCATATACCAAACTAAAGAAATTTTCAGGTCTCAAAGTCGTTGGCACACCCGCCGCTCCTTGAGGGCCAGTAGCTCCACCCGACGCTAAAATTTGCCATGGTACACTCGGAGGCGCGATACCACTTATATTAGATACGCCGGTATTAATATAACTTGAACCTGACTGTACAACTATTGAATTAGGAATATACACATTCGGTAGTCCAGAATAAGTTCCCGAAAAATGATTGGATATCGAACCCGCTGCTCCAGTTGCCCCCGTTGGCCCTACAGGACCAGTTGCGCCGATGGTACCGGATTGACAAAGCATCTGCCAAGGAACATTAGGGGGGTAAATTCCGCTAATAGTAGTTCCTGTATTGATAAAGGATGACCCCGAAGAGAATACTATATTATCATTGTAGTATGTGGTACCAGAAGCAAAGTTTCCTTGAAAATTATTACTTAATGTGCCAACTGCGCCAGAAGCTCCTGATGGTCCTCCCGCTGGTAATGGAATCCAAGGCTGAGTTATTCCATTCGCTAATTGGAACTGAATATAAATATTATTACCGACGCCAGAATATGTATATCCAACGACATCCGCACCATTTTCTCCTGTTGCTCCAACTGGTCCTATATTACCAGTTGGACCTATATTTCCACTTGGTCCAATTGGTCCTTGAATTCCCGCAGGACCAGCTTGCGAAGAGAAAATAGCATTACCAACCACAACAGCAAACCCAGTAGATGTTGATGAACTCAAAATCATTGAATCTGTCGTCGTATCTTGACCTAATGTATAAAGTACAAACCCATATTGATACTGACTCTGTGCCGCGAAGCTAGTGGTAAAAGAAATCTGTGTCCTATAAGGATTATTGACTAAGTTATAGTAAACCACGCTATTAGTCGTTTCTACAAATAAACTTGGGGTAGTATTAGAGTTATAAAATCCAGTTGCGGTACCGCTCGGAAAAAAGACTGGCCTCCAGTAACCTGTGTTATAAGCGTCTTCGTAATAGTTAATTTTATTTCCGGCTTGGAACGGAAGGGACTGTCCAGAGAAAAACCCAGACATAATAGTAATATCTCCAGATGTCAATGTGTGAGTATTTAATCCACTAGAATTTAAGGTATAACTCATCCCGCGCATCAGAGTAATATCTGGGAAACTATTACCACTAAAATAAGGATTGATAATTACTTGACTTGGAAAACCAGAGTCGGGAGGATTAGCGCCAGAAGTATAAGATGTACCCGATTGTTGGAAATTAAGAGTAACACCTCCGGGCATACCCTGTGGTCCAGCTATTAAAGAAATCGGCGCACCCAACCCCTGATAGTTACTAAATTGAGGAAGAATATAATTACCACTTTGGAAAAACCCAGTAACTGAAGTACCAGTAGCTCCACTTAGTCCTTGAAAATTAAAACCAGTTGATGTATTATTAGATAGGTAAAAAGAAAGTATATGACTGGTAGTGTTATAAGTAATTCCAGTAACACTTATGCCTGTCGCACCTGTCGGCCCCTGCACCCCAGACAAACCCTGTAATCCACTTGGCCCCTGAATAAAAACATAGTCACCATTAAAAGAAAAAACATATCCACCAACGTCTATATATGCCCCGCTTCCAGAAGTATAAGCATTAAAACTCGTATTGCCAAAATTTATTCCAGAACCAGAAGCCAAACTTAGTTCATTAGCGAATATTTGAGCATAAGGATATAACGATGACCCAATATTGTAAACCCCTGAACCAGAAGGAATTAGATTACCAGAGATATTTTGAAATGGAAATAGTGCAAGAATCCCAGACACGAAACCAGATAATTCTGATTGGTTTAATTGCTTTAGCCTAATTGACGAGTCATATGCCATAATCCCTTAAGGTATTACACTATAATAAAGTTGGTTCGAATGTGTTATTTTCTTCTGGCATATTTTGTAGGTCATAAAATTGTTTGAGTGCCCAACAACCCAACATTAATGTTGTGTATGAGTCCTTTCTCATTCTACTTGATGTGTTATTTCTCTTCATAACTTGTGGAAGGTCAAAACTTTGTGTTCCTTTGGCGGTAGTCTTTACTTCAATAGAAGCACATTGATATTTCTGCTGCTTAAGAAGAAACTCTTGGTCATCAATCATTTGTATAAGACCACCACTCTTTCTTTCTGAGTCGGTGGCCTTCTTTTCAATTTCTTCAACACCAGTAAGAGACAAATCTATCTCAGAAGCAATTGCCTTATCGAACGCCGAGACATCTGATTTTATACCAGCGCCAAACCAAATCTTCTTATAGTCAATACATCCTTGTAAATATTCATTGCCCTTTCGAATGAAATCAGTAGTAAAATATTGTGTAAAAACAATCTTATGAATTGTGCGGTTGTAATCTCTACGGGCATTTTTTAGTTCTTTCTCAAGTTCTACTCCATCTTTTTCTGGATAAAATTCGAAAATCTTAAGTTCGATTCCTGCCTTCTTAAATAATTCGTGTTCATTACATGATTCAATAAATTGATATCCGGCATAATCGATACAAATCATATGAATATCAAAAGAAGTATACAAATAAAAGAAATACTTGATATGGTCTTTCAAGTCTCTTCCGAATTTGGCATAATTATGGACCACGGTACCGCCCACCTTGCCTTCCTTGAATTTATCATTGTCCGCTTCTATGATTGTCATAGAGAAATTATCAGAAGTAGCAGAATTAGACCAGTTGGGGTCAATGGAAGCAATATACTTCTTTCCTTTTTCTCCTCTCAAAAGAAGCGTTGGAGTTTCTCCGTCTGGAATGGTGCATTCCATCATCTTTTTCATTGAATAGTAACTATCACTTCCATCGATGAATTGCGCCCCATATTCGCGTTTGAAATTAGCCGAACTTGAATTTTCACTTTGAGCTAATTCGATAATAGACTTTTCCATTCTATCAGCAGGAACAGAATCCCAAGCCATTTGACTCACAAAATATTTAGCACCCTCTTCTGGCATATCAGGGCTATAAATCTCTTTTACAAACTCACTATACTTTTCATAAAGATATTCACAAGTATAACTGGCAGACGAAAGAGCTATAAACTTCGCGTTGTTTTTAAAATTCATTCTTTCTTCTTCCTTCAAAACACCCCTTCTTATTAATTCTGTTTCCTTGGCTCGAATAATTTGGCGTTCTTTAATATCTTGAGGAGCCACCAAGTACGGAATCAAAACCTTTTCGACCATGTCTTTATTCATCAACAAGAATTCGTCAATGATAAGAATGTTGGCACGGAAACCACGAATCTTTTCGCCGTTAAGAGGAATGGCTGTAATTTCTCCACCGTTAACCAGCCAACTAAATTGGTCATTTCTTTTGCTTTTAACTCCCATGGCCTGAAATAATAATTGAGCATCAGGATTATCACATATCTTTTCTATATAATTAAAAATAAGACGTGCTGTACGGAATGTCGGACCAGCTATAAGAATCATTGAACCGGGAAAGAAAATACACTGAAGCAGACAATACACGGCGGCAATATAGCTCTTACCACAACCACGACCCCAAACACAAAGGGAGTAATTTGCGTCCATTAGACCTTTGATATTTATTATTTGGTCTGGATAAAGCTTGATACCAGCAATCATATCCGCCGTAAATCCAAGGTTATAAAAAAGGAATTTAGCCAAAGTAATTCTGGCAGTATTCTCATCCATTTCTCCATGGATGTTTAATATTTCTTTATTTATATCTGCTTTCTTTTTTCTGTATTTTTCGGGATAAAAAATCATAGTTGATTTATGTCATATAATAATTGTAGGTCTACTTTTCTAACTTGTTCGTCAACTGAGAAAAGTTTTTGAATAACTTCGCTGGCCTTTTTCCTATTGTCTACGAATAAAAATTGTAAGTCATCATATTTTTGCATTAGTTCTCTAATATTATGGTAGACTAATTCTACTGGTATTTTAATTTTGCCGTATACTTGTCTTTGTTTTGGATATTCTTCCAATGTATTAAATGCGCTTTCTACCAAAACAATCAAATAAGCACCAGCCTCTTTTGCGCGAACTATTTCTCTTTCAAAACGCTCATATCCTCCAGTTAATGTACCCCACGCATCCCCCAAACTCTTTCTCTCGATATAAATATTAGAATTAGTCATGCGGTAGTCTCCAAAAGATAGAGTATCTTTTCTCGTTTGATTATCAAATTTCAAAGGCGTCTGTTCTCTGGAATCAGTGAAGATTACCTTCTTAGATACATCTTTAAATTTAGAACTATCAAACCCGCCCTGAGAAAATCTATTAATCAAACCTAATTCATTGCACAATTTTTTATATCCTCCTAATTTTTCATTGATGTATCTTATTCCGGGCATCATCAATGTTCGCAACTCAATTTGAGATGGAGCATAAATAAGTGATTTTTTTTGTTTTCTTTTAATTAAGAATTCACGAACATAAAGTTTTTTAACTTCCAAATCAACCGAACCGAACCACCGTTTGAAATTATCTTTTGAATTAAAATCAGTATTAAAATAGTGCTCCTTGTTTTTGTAAAGAATAATGGATTTATCATAAGCATCAAAACGCGGAAAGTATTTTTGATAATACTCGCATTGGGTAATTTTATGAGACCTAAGATGCTTATGAAAAAGCGTATCAGAGTCAAAAGTTTGAACACATAATTTGCAGGAAATCATTTTATGTTTTTCTTCCATTTGCAGTACACCATAATTGATATAGAGGATGTAGCGGCGTTGGTCGGCCAAGACCTTCAAAATATTCCGGCTTACTATTTGGAAAATCCCTGACGGCATGAGCCATGAATGAAGCGCAAGTGCTATAATTACCACTACATCGGCAGTTACCACATTCGTATTTATGTTTCTGTTTCATTAGTCCTTTATATAATCATCTTTATTCAAACCTAGAATCAGAGCACGTACTTCTGCCATATTCATTAATTTTTCAGCTTCATTACGGTTATTCTCCTGTTCTAATTCACCGAGTTTTAAAAGTTTAATACGATTTTCTTCAAATCTCCAAGCTTGAACTAAATTCAAGATAGAAGCATTCTCCTGAATCTGTTTTGATAATCTCTTACTCCTCTTTTCCTTCAAATCATCCAATAAATCATTAATTCTTTTTAAACATTGGTCCTGCTCAGTTCCGGCTTTACCTATGGCCTCTACCAATGACATAGAAAGTTTTTGGTCCCCACCAGAGTTTTGGATTGTTTCCTGCTGGCGTTGCATTCCCTCACTTCGTCTTTGTATGCTAATAGCGCGAACTCCTTGATTAGCCAATTCGATATATTGGTCAATTTCTTCTTGGGTTAAATCAGGTTTGTCATAAGTATATCTAATAAAAGCATCTTCACACGAATTGCGGTCTTCCTCACTTTCATAAGTATTCATTTGGCGAATAAAACGAAAAGTATGAAGATAATTAATTAACATTTCAAGACCCTTCTTTTGTTTGCTTGTTAATTTATCTTTGTCAAGAGAACCGTTAACGTATTTATTGGTGCGTCTTAATACTTTATCAAGAGTGTTTGGCGGGATATATTCTCCAGATGGAATGTCGTCATTTCCAGCCGAATTAAAAATTACCTTAGTATCTAAAGTTTTTATAAATTCATTTACAGCACGTACTTCGGCATTAAGATTAGAAAGAAGATTATTATTAAAAATAATTTTAGCAATTTCCAATGCGTTCATTGTCGCCACATTGTTAGTAATAAATGCCTGATGTTCGTCGCTCAATTTAATAACAGAAGTCTTACTGGGAATTTCATGTACGCCTTTGGCTTTCAGATTAAATTTCGCGAGAGTGGTTTTTATGGCTCGTCCGAACCCACTTCTGCCATCGTAGTTCATTCCCGGAAAAAGGTGTTCGGTGATTTCTTTTAATCCCGGTGGATTTGACGGAGTACGATTCCAGAAATCTAATATTTGTTTATCTTGTTCGACTGTTAAGACTATATTTTCTTTTGGGTCCATATTACTCTAGTCCATGTTCTTGAATATATTGACGAGCCTTTTCTTGAATAGATTTTGTTAATTCTTTAATATGTCTATATCCCGGAGAACGCCCTTTTTCGTTACTTACAAAATTTAAACTTTTAGCTACCTCTTCTTCTTCTTTATTGTCTATATAAAGACCCTTATATACCTTATATTCTATTGGTTTTAGAATCTTTTTCATTATAATATGAAGTTTTTCCTCATTACTAATTGAATAATGAGAGGAATCTTTTATTTCGTGGACTTCATTGGAATGATTTTCTATTGAAAGGGGGAGCTTTACGAAGGTCGCCGGTTGTTTATTTTTTTTCCAATGAGCGTATAGAGGACAGGCTTCGCATTGTTCCTTGTAAATTTTACACCCATCCTCCCCAATGGACGCATCACACCTCAAACAGGGTCTGGCATAATTAGTATAGTTGTTCCTTACTAGATTTTTAATTTGATTTGTAATTATACGATTAACCCAAGGCTTTAGTGGTTTTGAATCATCGTACTGGTCCCATTTATTCCAAAGATGTATTAGAACAATCTGGCTAACATCTTGGAAGTCCATACTGGCTAATGAAGTAAGCGTCCATCGGTGTTTGTGCTTTATTATTTCATCCTGAATTTCGGGAATTAATTTCTCGAAATTATTAATATCGATTGGAGTCTTTTTCAAGAGGTTTAGCCTTTAATTTCTATCGACTCGCCCTGTCTAAGAGAAGCTCCTTCTTTTAAAATTTCTTTTATAACATTTGGGTCGGAAGAAAAACGTCCTATACGAGCCGGTTCTTTATATCCCTGTGGTAATCCTCCCCCCGCCGCTACTACCGATGCGATACTCTCTTGATTTCTTTCCAATCCTACAACAGAAATATCAATATTATTTAAATCAATACCAAGTTCGGATAAACTGTTAACGCGGTCAGCACGAATACTGTTATCGTCATCATCTCCCCCTCGTCCGATTGCTACTGGAGTAAATGTATTCTGTTGGGCTGCTTTGGCGTTTTGTGACGGTGGTTTTGAGTCAATAGACGTTAATGACGTTCCGCACGACCCGCAAAATTTCGAGTCGATGGTTGTTTTTTTACCGCAGTTATGGCAATATTTCTCTAAGGCGTTCATATGACTTATTATACAATTAATTCGTATAGTTAATAGATATTTTTGATATAATAAAACATGCCCATTCTTTTTAAGTCACTCAGCCAGAACGAAAAGGTCGAATTTTTCATTCATTGTCAAGAGTTAATGCTTAAATACCACCCCAAAAGTTCTTTTGTTATTAGAGAGGGTAGCTTGGATAAGGCTTTAGAAGTTTTTCAAGACAATATTAATAAATATCAGGGCTATTATTACTCTAATGATAATATTTGCGTTCTATGGAACAAGATTGCCATTTCTGACCCTATTAATGTCAAGCGGGTAATTAAAGAATCTGCCTATCAGCCTCCTAGCGAGCATTATTCTGGTGTCTCAATAGACTTCGCGACCTTTAAGAATATTACAGACGTAAAAGAATTTATAATTAAAAACGACGAAGAAAGAATAAAGTACGTCCTTTTTATTAAAGAAGGTAAACCTAAAATTTACAAAAAAGATGAAATAATCAATCGTCTTCCGGCGAGTAGATAAAAATATAATTCGCGGGTTTGTTATTCGGGTCTACACCAGCCAGTTTCTGCCAAACTTTGTGTTCTGGCGTGTCCCACCATCTCATTAAATACAACTCCTCTGGGGTCATTATTATCATTGATTATTAGAATTTTATTTTTCCAGTCTTTTTCATTATAAACCTAACAAAACCCGAGCGGACAATATCTTTTTCCTCATTCATTCCAAAGGTAAAAATACCATTTTCTTTACTTTCAGAATCCGACAATAAATCAAACATTTTCTTAAAACCAGATTTACTTCCTATATCATTTTGGTTAATACTATCTCCAATAAAGAATATTTTTGTATGTTCTCCGCACCGACTAAGTAGAAGTAATATATCATCATAAGTAAGTGAAGCGGCTTCGTCAACTATGATAGAGGCAGACGTAATTGATAAACCACGAGCAAATCCTAATGGAAGGCAATTGAGTTTATTTTCTTTGGTTAACCTATCTATCTCAGATTTAGAAAGTAGTTCAGATAATTTATCAAAAAATATTTGATTGAATGGTAGCATTTTTGAGGCAATATCTCCGGGAATGTAACCGATACCAAAAGAAGAAGATTCTACTGGATTTCTTACATAGATTATTTGGTTAATTTTGTTTTGATATAAAAGCTTTAGAGAAATTAATACCGCTAAATACGATTTTGATGTACCCCAAATTCCATTTATATAAATGCATTTGCACTCTTTGGATAATCCCGTTTTTATTATTTCTAATTGTTTTTCATTATAAGTAAACCTTTCTTTAATGATTGGGTTTTCTGAAGACTGGCGGGATTGCTGTTTTTTATTTTTAGTACTCATATATTAAAGACCGCGAACTAACCAAATGTTAATCCTAATTACACTAGATATCAATAATAATTTTAATATTTTATTGAGTGAATTCGGAACTTACTAATCCCACGTTTACTAGATTTGTAAAAGCTAAAATATCATTTGGAGAAACGGGGATAGAAATATCACTAATATCATTACCAGTATTTGATGTCAATGGCGCGTTGACCAATCGTTTTCTAAATTGACCAGATGAATAATTCGTTATTAAAAATGATGCAATTGGTGAAGAAACAGAATTTGTTATAGCGTAACTAATAGTTAAAGTCCCACGACCGCCATAAGTATTTGTCCAACAAGACGTAATTGATATTGGATTTTCTATTACAAGTAACTGACCACTAAATATCCCACCTTGAAATACGTCTGCCTTTAAAGTGTTTGGATAATAAGTATTAGTCGCATTTTGAATAGGATTAGTTCCTTGCCCATTCCAGTTGGCAAACCAAGTCAGCATTGAAACATTATTATAAATATAGGCATCCAACCCTCCGTAATTATTAAAGTAATTTCCTGTTACTACGGTATTCGTCGTATTATAAAGTAAAAGTGCTTCAGTATTTGTGCCTACTGCCCCTAAATAAGCTGAGGACATGTTATTTCTAATCGTTACATTATTTAGGTTTGTGGAAGTTAATCCTAAAATATGAATTCCAATTGAGTTTTGACTGCCAGAATAGAAAATTGTATTATCATGGATATTTAAATTATTTTCAAGATAAGAAGTTGTGGAATTTATAAAAATACCTTTAAAAACATTAACCATGTAATTATTACAGATTTCCCAGTCCTGCCAAGCATTAGACTCAGAGTAAATTCCAACTGCGGCAGAAGCGAGAGCGATTTGGTTAATATCACGAATATAATTTCCGTCTACCTTAAAACCTTTGATAAACCCAAAATTACAAATAAAATTAAAATATCCCGGAGTCATTAATCCTCCTGTCGTATCTGTCGTAACTGAAGTGTCCATGGAACAGTTTTTAATCTCACCGCCCAACAGCCAGCCATTTGTAACGGTTAGAGTGTCTGGTATGGAAAGTACTGGTGGTGAATTATTTGAAGCATTGCCGTTAAAACCATATCCACCCATACTAAGAAAATCCACTCCAGCATTAGGAGCCATAACCATATTAGCACAAGAACCCAAAATGCAACCATCAATTAAAGCATGATGAACAGCGTTCGTTTGTACTGAGCCATAAAAATTACCGCCATAAGTCCAAATATTAAGTATAAACTGTTCTTGATTTGTAATAGCTAATCCCCAGTTAATTACTTCGACGTTCTTAATCGTAGCATTATCACCAGTTAAAGTAACTGCTCTATAATAAGTGTTACTCCAAGCTTGATTTTGCTCATTCATGTCAATAGTAAGATTCTCAACCATCATATTACTACGACCAAGTGGCAGATACCCAACATTCCCACCAATAATATCATTATTATAACCACCAGCACCGGGGTCACGCTGGATAATTGTTTTGTTTCGTCCAGCCCCATCAATATCATAACCAGTCTGCATAACCAGTCCATTAGTGTCATGAAATGTACCGGCATTTAAATGGATTTTCGTATTAATTGGAAAAAAATTAGTCCAAGGAAATAAACCGTCAAATGTTACAGCATTAGTGGCTATATAAGGATTTGCCTGACTACCGTTGCCAGAGCCATTAATACCAACAGGAGAAATCCATATTTCATTAGCATTAGTTGCACTTTTTGTAAACCAATTAAATAAATTAGCCGAAGTAATTTGGTAGGTTATAGAATTGCTAGCTTCCAAAAACGTCTCGTTGCCATTTAAAACGCCCGTTATTGGATAATTCGTCCAATTAAGACCAAAACATGTCCCTGTTACTAGAAAAGTCACCGCCATTACAAAGAAAAATCTTTTAATATTCATTATACCTTATATTACACTATTTTTTATTGTGATATAAAAGTATGGACTATTAAAGTACTTATGGTTACTTTTCCGCCACCACCGCCACTGCTGCCTCCACCAGACGTAGTCCAAGTTCCTGAGTTCCAGTTAAATACTGTCGAGGTATTGTTCGTTAGAGTTATCACTGCCCCAGATAGAGAATTCTCGTATATGAAATCGTTGCTAGGCCCGGAATTATAAATTATAATCTGAGAATTGACGGGAATAGCGTTAGAATCATTGTTGATGATTACTAACGGTCTATTCGGGGAAGTTAAATAATATTTTGAACCCAAAGCATAACTGACATAGTTTGTGGAAATTCCATTTGTTCCTACTATACCACCGCTGTTACTTATCTCAGTCCAGTAGTTATTGTTCGTGGAAATAGAAGGATAGTTTATTTGAAAATAATTGCTGGAAAGTATAGTGTTTCCAGAATTCGTAGGAACAACATTATTAGTGTATGTGACGCCATTGGTCATATACGTATAAACAATTGCCTTGTACACTAGATTAGTAATCAGCGAAGAGTCACATGTTAAACCGTAATTGTACAGGGCTGGAGCTACTATGACACTGTTTGAACCGGGAGAATTGAACTGGCTATAATTATTATTGCTGATGAATATATTAGTCGTCCAGCCGTAGGTTAACCACAAGGTTTCAATTGGATTAGCTATATTCGTACTTTGCATCGTATTACCAGTGACGTATATATTCTCTGAGTGACTTATATCCAGAGACGGATTAAGAGATGTAAGGCTAGGAAATGAAGATACAGCAATGTCAGCATTCACGAAAAGGTTGCTTGTAATTAAGATGTTTGATTGACAGGTAAAGGCAGTTTCTGCACTGTCAGAACCAGTGACGATAGCGATATCATTATTTCCAGAATTAAAGAAATAGTTGTTAGATACCACGCAATTAACCAAGTGATTGAGATTAAGGAAGATATTACCGCCCGCAGGATTTGTATAGTAGCAGTCGTTATTAATGAAATAGAAGAATGGTATATTACTATAACTAGCTGAGAATCCAATAGAGCATTCGCCAAAACAATTAGTTATAAGGCAATTTTCCAAATAATTAGGTATAGTACATCTGTTTCCATACCATTCAATTGGAGCCAATACATCATTGAATGTGCAATTTGTAATAATCATATTAGCACCAGCATTAGCGCAGTCTGCTCTACAATCATAAAACGTGGTATTAATATAAGTAAAGACATTAGCGTTAGTTGAACCGTCTGGATTCTTTAATACTTCGCCCTGCCATCCTTGCCACAACATATTAGTAGACAAAACGCTAAAATCAGTACTATTCCAATTAGGAACATTTGTAGTCCATTGGAATGTCGCCACAAAAGCATCGTGGGTAACATCCCATCCAAATCCATCCACTTGATTTTGTCCACCAACACCATAACTATTATTCCTAAAGTTATCCTCCGTAGCCACATTAGGAATTCCACCATCAATATTAATCCCTGTAAATATAAGAGGAGTATTTGTCCCTACTAAATTTGTCGGTGTAAATTCATCAAACATGAATCCTCTTTGTGGAGAATTCGTTCCAGATGGAAAAATTCCCGGACCTTCACTACCCATGGCAACAGGTTCTGATATTCTAGCTCCTTGACCTATTAGATGAGTAAGATTAGTTCCATCACCCAGAATCGTAAATCCACCCTGACTCAGATGAACTCCATACCAGTTATATGTAACATCTTGATTCGTGGCTAGAATTAGATAATTTCCAGTAGGGATGTATAGAATGCTAGAACCAGTATTATTTGTATATAAAGCAGTGAGTGCAGTGTTAAATGCAGATTCATTATCATGGCCTAACGTAGCGAAAGTATGAGTCAAAGTGTTGGAGCATACCTTGGAAAGATAGAGGTTTGTTCCATTAACCACGTTGGTAACGGTAGCTACAAGGTCTAAATACCCGTTGGTATAGATATTAAAGCTATTCGTTCCAAAAGGAGTAATTGGTCCTGCGTTGAATACTTCAATGGCGTCTCCAATAACACTATTCGAGATGATATTTGTTGTAGTTACCAAATTTAAATTGGAAGTTGTATTGACGTAAAATTGAACTGCGTCTCCTAACGCTCCATAGTTAGTTACATTAATACTTAATGAAGGAGAGTTTGATAAATATTGCAACGAAGCCGTGTATATTACTCCGGGACTGGCAGAATTATTTGTCTCGTTAAAAGAATCAATCTGAATAGTATTGGCACCCGAATTAACATACAGTACGTTTGTATATCCTGAGATATACCCTGAAGCATCTCCCTCATTAGTGAAAGTCACTGAAGCTGAGTTAGCTCCAATAGTTACTCTGCATAATCCGGGATTCCCTAAATATCCGTATCCACCGTTAACTATAATTCTGTAGTATCCACTATTCGTAAAATTAAGCGTATTCTGTATGCTGCTATACTGATTTACTAAAGTCCAAGAATACTGTCCTCCATACTGTTGAGAGTAATCTGACTGATTATAACCACCATTTGCTCCAAAATAAGGATTTCCTGCTGTAGTTGCTATGGCTACGAAGTTACTGCTTTGCAATGTTTTAATAGAATTAGTGCCTACTCCAGCGAATACCGTAGGATTATTTAAATTAGTTCCAGTTAAATTTAATTGTTGAAGTATCCATGCAAACTGATTCGATACGGTATTTAGTCTGGATAAAGTTACCCAATTAGTACATTCAGTATATGCTAAAGTAAGATTAGTCTGCATCGAATATAATACTGGAAATGTAAAAGTACCCGGAAAAATAGATTCAGAATATCCACTGCTTAATCCATGAAGTGCTATATTATTAGTTACAACACTCTGTTCAAAGGCATTATAAAAATTTAACATAGGTACTGACGACTCAGAATAATACCCAGTAAAAAACTCTGTTAATACAGTAGATTCAGTCAGCGTGTTGTTCCACCATGTACGCGGGTAAGCATAATAATCCCAAGGATTATAAGGTATCTGGTCTGGATTGCCCTGACATCCTGCCTCAAATACTCCTTTGCTTTGCAAGAATTTTATTCTATCAATCAAACCGTTTACTTCAGGAATTATTAATAAAGGATTTTTCTGGGCGTAATCAGTCAATAATAAATCATACCCATACGACCCGAGATTTGTAGTCATACTGCTCCAATTTACCCAATTATTAGAAATGGAGGCATTATAGGAAGATGACGTTGGGAGTACGGGTTGACCATATACACATACTTGCATGTGTAAATTACTAGGGAGTTTACCAAAATTAGTTGGCGCACTATTTAAACTAGCATAGGCTAAACCGGACACAATGGCATTAGTATCACCTAACTGAGTTACCTTATTAGCTACGTTAGTTAATAAATAACAATATTCTCCTGAATAAGAAATAGGCAAACCCGGATTACCAACCCAAGCATCACCTGTTGATTTAAATGGAGTATTTAAAGATACTTCGGCAGCATTAGTAGAGAATGAAGAATCATCAATAGGATATATACCATAATACCTAGAGAAAGACTTATACGTTAACGCGTAGTTAACATCAGGAGGACTTGAAGTGTCACAATTATACACTTTATTAGCCAACCAAGTGCTTAAATTAGTATTTGACTGTGACCAAGTTAATACAATTCCACTATATGAACCCAATCCAGCAGCATCATAAACTCCATTAGTCGGATTAACTAACTGCCCTCCAAAATAACCCCACCAATTAGTATCAACTAAGATTCCATTAATCACCTGATTAGTCATCTCTAATATCCTTGTGGGAACTACTATATTATAATTATGAGGATAACTGCCGAATCCTTCAGTATAATTTGAATTGATTATTCCCAGTGCGGCCTCATACTTAATTTCTGACCCTGAAAATAAATATGACCCACTGTAAGTACTAGTCCAGTGATTCCTCCACCAGTACAGATAACCTTGTCTGGTAGGTCCGTCTATTCTCGTCCAAGGATAGAAATCACCTATTGCAAAATTAGCATAGATACTTTTTACACTCGGGTTTAAATTGTATGGCAAGGAAGATAAAGAAACTCCAGAATTATAAGGTATATAATCTCCATCTTCATCAGGATATACCCATCTAACCCCCTGAGATTCCAAGAAATTCAAAACCCCATACCAAACATCCATATATGGCCACCCAGTAAAATCAACTTCTCTTGTTCCTTGTATTGTTGCTGTAATATTTGTTGGCAGTACTCCATTTAATAGATTACTGCTCTGTATGGCGTATGATGTTGCGTTGTTTTGTAAATCTACTACTCGATAAATAGTTCCGGGATACGAATTAGTCTGAGAAGGTAAAATGATTGGTACGGGTCTTCCTTCTAACTCTGACAAATAATAACTGAGGTCAGAAGAGCATTGTAGTAATCCTCCACCTAAGGAATTGGTAGCAGCCACGACGGCGTCCAAGTTAGTATAACTACCTAAAGAACCGTGAATTTGATTAGTAAAACAATCCCAAATCAGGTTTGCTGGTGGAGAAATTAGTGTCCAATAAGCATTTGTAGCTGACCAATTTTGGTTAGTAAGTAATGATAGAGTAACATATCTTCCTACTATTGGAGTGAATCTTATTGATGTCTGACTCTCTATCACACTTCCTGCATTGAATGCCCCATTAGAAAAGTTAGCATCATAGGGAACCCATTGAGTTCCTACTAAATTAGTAGCCGGAGAACTATTTCCTACATAAACATTGACAACACCTATAGGATTAGTTTGCCATGTAGTATTTACATTGTTTGGCCACATAGGAGTATATGAATAGTTGGTACCTGAAGTAAATACTCCTACTATAGTATTAGTACCTCCCATATCAAGAGTATACTCATTAACGGCATTAGTAATGACTGCTGAATAAGGCAAGATGCTGGACTCAACACTGATACAAAAAAACAGTAGACTTAAAAAGATGGCTAAGAGTTTGGTCATAATTACCACGAATTTGTCAACATGGCTGGCGTGGTTGATAAGTAGGTAATTCCGCATTTACTTCCGGGTTGAAGAACGAAGTAATCGTCGCCCGCAAGTGATTGGTAAACCGCCACACCGTTCTTTGAAACACTGTACGCTGCCGCATCGCTAAAATAGCATTCCAACGCAACAGGTGCATTGTTCGTGAAATTGAATGTTGACGCTCCAACGGTGACAGCAACTGGAATATGAGCGGTGTATGACGCAATTCCATTCGTTACCTGAATGCTGCCATTTAGTGTCAAGGTAATAGGAAGAGAATATCCTAATCCTCCGCTAGTAACATAACTAACATTAGTATTCCCTCCAGTTAATAATAAATTGTATGCAGAAGTTCTAATCAACGCCATTTCATTAACCGTTGAATCACCCGGAGTATTGACACTTGACCAAGTAATTGGACAAGTGCTTGCAAGTTGAAATCCTCCCCAGTAACTGCTAACATTGAATCCGTAAGGTGCGCCTATACTATAATTATTGAGAGAAGGGAATGATAAACCTCCGTTAAATGTAGTATATGACCCAGTAGCTCCAATATTAATATTACCGCCGCTATTAATTCCTAAATTAATATCTAAATTTGTATCTACAGATAGGAACGTATTTGACCCAGAAGCACTTAAAACTGAGAAATAAAGAATATCACTTGAAGCAGCCCATAAAATATCATTAGTATAGAGAGAGTTAGTAATGGATAAACTAGGAAAAATACTGCCTCCACCTCCACCGCTCGCCGCTATCATATTTGTTCTCTGGCCTGTAGAACTATTCGTAACGCTGGTTATGGTCACATTCGCACCCGCAATCAAAATGTCGTGCTGCCAATTAGTCAACCCACTAGCATCTCCAATTATCGGAGAAAGAAGAACAAAATTAGTAGCCGTAACATTAGAGAAGGTTGCATTTGAAACTACTGTTAAACTATTTATGGTGGTATTTCCAGTGAGGGTTGCGTTTGTGATGCTAGCGCCAGACACAAGGTTGGAGGATACACCGGCTGTCAAGGCAGTCGTTGCGCTGGTTGCCGAGGTCGCATTGCCAATGAAGGTGCCAGTGATATTATTTCCAGAATTTGTCAACGTGACTGCTCCAGCATTATTATTAGTAATTCCACTGGTGGAATTGCTTACAATGAGGTTCTGATTAATCCAATTCAATAGATTACTGGACATAATTAGATGGTTTTGGGTATTATTTGAATTTCCAATCAAAAATGTTTCACTGCCAGTTAAGTTTGTTACCTGCGAATAAGTTAGCCAAGACCCCGCGAACGAAGTCTGATAGAATAATAAAATACTGGCTATAAAAGAGAATAGGGATGTTAATTTTTTCATTTTTAATATGTTATAAAAAAACTCCAATCAAAATAATCATGAATTTACTCATATTAGAAAGTACCGACACTGAGGGGGAACCCTCCGGTATTTGTATAGATAATTCCGTGCGTCAACGCGGAGTTCGTGCAAACGTACTGTAGTCCGGCGATGCGACTGAGGATGGCGAGGGGTTTGGTCATGTTACCAGATAACCGGGGTGGCGTTTGTGGTAAGATTAGCCATAACAAAACTGATGATTTGCTTGGCGTAATAAAGATGCCCTGCCGCATTCGGATGCGGTCCGTTGCCGGAGTAATAAGTGTAGGCCGTTCCCGAGCCGGGGACTAAATAGCTTCCCTGAATCCATGAGTCCGCCGCGTTTGGCTCTGGAAGAAGCACCGGCAATCCACACGTCGCCGCCGCATTGCTAATAATCAGGTCGGATGGCGCTTCCGAACCAACAGGGGAAGTGATTCCAGGGAATGGCGCAATGACGATTTGCTTGCAGTTTGGCAGAAAAGATTTGGTCAATAAATAAACGTTGGTCGCCGCCGCGTACAAACCATTTGTGGGGTCGTTTATGCCTTCCGCCCAAATAATGAAACTCGGGTGAAAGTTCAGAATACAGTTTGTTAGCCGCTGAATGATTGGAAGCCCGACCACTTGACCATTGTAAATATTGGTCGCAATGTAACCCGTCCCGCCTTCCGCTTGAGGCACTAAGTTTATCCCTTGAGGCATCAGAGTATCCTGTAATATCGAAGGGTAAGCATCAGGACCGTCAGCACCCGAAGAACTACCGACCCCCGCAGTGATGCTGTCCCCCCCAATAATGCCGGTCGAATAGGGTTTTTGAACTGAAACAAAGGAGTTTGTCACCGGCTCAAACATTCCCACGATTGTTCCTCCCACTCCATGCACTTCAATGTGGTGAAATCCAAAGTTCGGCCACGTCAAAACTAATGAGAGAATATTCCCGCTTTGGGGCGTCAGAGTGACCCAATTTTTCTGGACTTCGGGAAGTGTGTCACTATTAAACCAATAAGGGCCGGAATACAGAAGCAGACCCAGACTATTGCCGATAAATTGCGTTTCACCCCTTAAATCGTGATTTTGTGGCGCGTATGGAGCACCCGGTGGACCCACATCAGACCAACCCGTTAGGCCATTAACCGCGCCAAACGCAAGATAGTTTGTTAGATAACCACACCAGTACGAAAAATATGGTGAATTTGTCAGGCTTAAATTTCCTCCGTAAGTATTGCCGCTGATTGTATAACCAAACCAGTTTGTATTCCCAAAATAACCGTATGTGGTATAGCTCGCGTTCGTTTGTACCACCGTTACCGTTACACCGTTTTGTTGGCCTAATTGTCCAACAAGGTTATAGCCGCTCAAGTTCGTCAACCCGCCGCCGTTGCCACTCACGTTCAGCAAAACAGCATTCGTTATTACCAGCGTGCCTATTCCTCCCACCAGAGCGCCCGCGTTCACATTTGTAAGCCCGTTGCCGTTGCCGGTGAAGGTGCCATTAAAACTACCATTAAGGTTGGCCACACTATTTGTAGGGATAAATAGCTCAGGCCAATTAGCCATCATTGCTGCTTTAATTCTTTGAGCGATATTATAATGACCTTCGACATTAGGATGCGGAAAAGCTGAACCATAATAAGGGTCAGTAAGTGTAATGGCGGTACCGTTTACAATTGAACCTACATTAGCATTACCCGTTATTAGTGCTGGACTAGTATAGTCAATAAATTGATTTGAAGAAGTTATAAACCCAGAAGCCAAACCAGCGGCTCTTATAATCTGAGTAGCTAACCAAGTATTATCTCCCGGATTTGACTGTTGACCTAAAGGCATTTCACCGCCAAGTAATCTATTTTGATTTGGGAATAAGGCGACAATATTTGTCATAGCCATATAACAATAGGTATAAAGAGTATTGTTTGTTAGGATACTATTAGTTGCATAACCCCCATCATTAGAAAGGGAAATTATCATATATTTAGGATTTAAAGTTTGCATATCCACAATTCTTCCCCACAAATTCGTTCTTGGTCCTGATGGGTCAGTATTTACCCAACCAGTACCACCTTCTCCCATATTATTAATCCAAATATTTTTACAATCAGGGTCGATATTCAAATAATCAAAATAAGAACCATTACCGTTAGGTGCTCCAGTTCCTTCTGTTACACTATCACCCCATACATAAACGGGTGTTTTTGGTAGCAACGGTTCAATGGCAAATTGTACTGGGGTTTCAATCCCGATACAAGTACTGATATTTTTAATTATCACTGTATGCCAATTAGTTGTATTTAAAGTGACTGTAGTTAGCCATTCTAATGCACCATCGCTTGGTATAGCATAAGAGTATGGATTGTTGTCGGCGTACTGTACAATTCCATCTACAATTATCATAGGTGTGCAATTCCCAGTAGGAAAATGGTCTATTGCGAAAACATTTCCATAAAATCTAAAACCTAGTGAAATCTGAGATATATCCTCAAGACCTACACCAACAAATTGTAGATATCCAGTTATGGCATTTGTATTTGGATAATAAACTCCATTTTTTCCATTTCCCGGCCCTCCATAAACAAACCATCCATAAGAACCCAAAATAGTAAATGGATTTGTGGCTAAATTATATGGTGTGATATAATACTCGGTCCAACCAGACGGAATAGTGGATGTCGCGTTGGTGACAATTGAAACTATTTCGGGGGAATAAGAAGGTAAACCAGTTAAAATCAAATTAGTTGACTTGTTTTGTACCGCCCAAGTACTTAAATTTCCTCCAGTGATTTGTTCTGTATTCGTACCGCTCGCAACTAAAAATGTCTCGTTACCATTTAAAGAACTTACCACTGGATAGTTCGTCCAAATACCCCCAAAACATATTCCCGTTAAAAACAAGGTGGCAAAGATTGTTGAAAAAATTTTTCTTATATTCATATAGATATAATACACTGATTTTGATTTTTAATTGACATTTATGATTGGATTGCCATTTCCATCCAAGATATACTGTCCATTATCATCAATAGAAAACGCCCCCACAAACAAAAAGCCTTTTTTAATGAATTCGCGGTCCCATCTCTGGATAAGATATGATGCATCAATAGAATTCACAAAAGAATAATAAGAAGCCGCTTCTTGGGCAAAAGATGGCCAATCTGCTGCTACAAAAAAAAACTCATGCAGCCTTGTTTCGAAATCTTGGAATGTCCCAGAAATATACATATTTTACCCATTCGTAGGAATAGATAAGGCGGGGGTTGAATAATATTTTTCACTATTAAGAATGGTTTCGCCTATCTTCTGGAATTCGTTATTCCATTTTTTAAGTTGGGCGGCGGTAATTTGGCCCGAATACCCCGACCCTTCGACTAAAAATCCTGTTGTGAAATCACTCTGGCCTGTTGGCAACTGGTGAAGCCTTTTCTCGAAATCCACGATTGAACCTGTGATATACATTTTTTCAAGGGTATTTACACATATTAACGCGGGATTGACATTTAAAGTATAATTAGGAGAACTATACAAGGCAAAAAAGATGATTTTCGTATAATTAGATTTAGATTTTGATATTTTTTATGTAATTAGAATTTTCGACCGATTGGAATAGGGTCATCCCGGAATTTTTGTCTCTTGATTTCTCAAAACCCCCAAAGCCTCCCTAGATTTCAGAAATTGCGGGGAGAACGAAGGCTTAAGATTCCGGTAGTGGTTAATTTGGCTTACCTCCCCTAGATTATTTAAATCGAAATCATTTATAGGACGGATTAAACGAATTTCCCAAACCTTACCATAGTTTTCCCAAGTCATTTCGGGAAGGAATAGTGATTCAAGGTAAACCTTTAATTCTTTGGTTTTTAGGCCAATTTTGCTTTTGAATTTAGTCTTGTCGGCGAGGCGTTTCCTAAGATTATGAGGGATTTTTGTCCAAGGCTGTTTGTTATAGATTTTAATATAAGCTAAAAGATAAGGTTTGATTTTTTCTTTGTTTTTTAAATACCGTTCCGACAAATATTTGGTTTTTTTTAGTTTGGTTTCTAAATCTTGGGTTTTGTATTTTATTTGTTGTTTTGTTTTCGTACAAGTGATACAGTAGCAGGCCATACCATCAGGACAAGACATTTGAATTCTAAATGAATCATATGCCATTTCTTTTTGACAACAAGTACAAATTTTAAATAAAACAAATTGTTTAGGTTGTTTTGGTTTGGACATATGTATCACTTTTCTTTAGGTTGTCTGATGCCCACAAGGGCTGTAAATTAGTATAATGATTAATAGCTAGTAAGTCTTCTTGTTTGGTAACATCAAATAATGAACAAGGTTTTATATGGTCCACGTGCCACATTTTTCCATAATTTTCCCAGTTCATACCATCTACAAATCTAGCTTCCAAATGATTTTTTAATTCTGTATTATTACAACCAACTAATTTATTTTTACCTTTATAATGTTTTTTAGTTGGGTTATTAATAGCTTGTTTGAGGAATTTTCCTAGTCTTAACCTTAGAGATTTACGAATTCTTTTTATACCAGAAAGGTTTTTAGCTCTTTTTCTGTAATATTCTCTTCGAGCAAGATATCGTCTAACACTCGCAAGTGTTTTTATACTCAAATTAATCATACATCCCTCACATTCAGATTCAGGTTTCCAATAACTCCAACGATAGTAATAAGAATTTTTTTTTCTTTTCCCTAATCTTTCTTTTTTAAGGCATTTTGGACAGTAATCAAATAATAGTAATTGTTCCATATCATATTATATAATAACCCCCTAATTTTATGAAAAAATACTTTTAAAAATTTTACATTGTCGTCCATTTTTTGCTCGAATGGATTGAATGACCTCCAAAAAGTTAATAGAATTTGACATTTTACTTCGGTAGCAAAATAGGTTTGTCCATTTTTTGGTCTCGTTAATATTACTTTCTCCTAAATTCTTCGGGGAGAGCTAGATATTACCCGTGGGGCGCTGCGGCGACGATTAGTTTTTCTAATTTTTCAAGATATTCGGGGGGGGTTATTAGTTGGCATGATACTTGTTTTATGGCAATAAGAAAGCCTGATAGTTTCCTATCAGGCATGTTTTAAAATAATACGGTTTACAACGACATTAAATTTTCTTCATCGTCGCGCAATTTTTTCAAATCGGCGGCAACTTCCAATCTGATTTGCTCGCGTAGACTTGCAAGCTTGCCACGATGGGCGGCGCAAGCTAACTTGTTCTGTAAATCAGCTAACGCGATACGCTTGCTAAAGGGTTGCGCCATGTTCCACAGAACAAGCTTGGCAATGTTGATTTTAGATTTGCGCTCTGCGATAGGTTGCACGTTATCTTGCGTGGCTTCGTTGCTTGCGACTTGAATAAGACTCGACAAGCTATCTTGCGCGTTAATAGTGGAAAATTGATTCATGATATTAGATAGATTGCGCTTTAGTCACCTTGGCGCGGTTTGATTATTCGACAATAGCCAAGTTGTCAGCTTTTACGGTCATGCATCCAGATTCATTTTCACGCGCCTGTGCCTTGCTACCGCACAGAAGAATTGCTTCGTTTCGTGTGATAGGCTGGCCGTTGCAAATGAATTGCACGGTAGTTTTACCGAAACCCGCCGCTTGTTGCGCTTGGCTAGGCAAATAAAGGCGAATATAATCTTGTCCCTTGTGACTGATAACAAAGGGGAATTGTATCCATTCACCCCATGCCAGCGGTTGAATTTCGCCTCTTTCGCCCGCTTCAATCGCTTCTCTTATGTCTTTACGATTTTCGAATGAGACACCGGAGACAACGGTCATTAAGGTTACTTTCTGAACTAGGTTAGAACGATGCGCAGCTAGGCAATCCACATTAGACACAAGGCGGACATTAAGACTTTGTCCACGTTTATCTTGCAACTTTTCAACTATCTGTTTTGTCGTCATAATTTATTGACTTTCTAGTTAAGCCGCTTGCGTTTACAAGCATGTCACCTAACTTGATATAAATTTACCACCTATATATGTGATGTCAATAGTTTTTTTGACTTTTTTTCAAATAGTTTTAAACACCTGTAAATAAACAACTTAAATAAAATTCCATCAAATCAACGCTATAGCGTCCAGTTTGCCCTATAAACGATTTTACCCCCTAACATGCCCCATGACAGCGGAAAACATACTGTTTTTTTATAATGCCTTGAAGATATGGCATTTATGCAAGTTTGCTTTTCGGCAATTCAGGCATCAATTTTATCGTTAAAGTTGTGTCTATAATCTGGACAAAAAAAATCCCTAGCTTGTTAGGCTAGGGGGTGTTTAGAAAATTATTTTACTGCGTAACAACTACGCCGTCAAAATCGAGGAGCGTAACGGGGGAAGTTAAAAGCTTTTGCAAGTTTTGGGGATTGCGCGCTGCTAGGTCAAAAGCTCCGGTTATAAACAAATTGGCTTTACGGGACATTTCGAACCTGCCAAGCTTTTCAATATCGCGCGTAAAACGAGTAGCGCAATTGTAAAGCCGGTAAAGTGAATTGCCGATTGTCGTTTCGTCCGCCGATGGATTGCGCCAATTATCGTATATCACGTGTCCGGCTCGGGGGGATACACCCTTGCTAGCTCCCATATTCACGATATTGGACAGAATAGCGCGCGCTTGCGTATCGCTAATTTGAACATCGGACATGCGGTCAACTGTTTCGAGTAAATGACCATTTCCCGCGTCGATAGCTTGTTGGATGTTGTCTGTTAGGAAAGAAATGTCCAATTTTTCGGAATGTTTTTTCATCATTGCCCAGATAGTCTGCAATAGCATCATTCCATTTAAACAGGCTAAGCGCATTGCTTCAAAACAGAAGCCAGCTTGCAATGTTCCATCATGCGACGATTGCAAGCGCAATTTATTCGCGAATTTTTCCCCCCCGATGATTGACAATTCGCCGATAGTATATTCACCAAAAAAACGAGCACCATTGCCCGTCGTGAAAAGGCTGCGAGTAAAAGCCAATCCTGCATTTGCCATTCCGTTTTCAAATGCATTAATAATGTCAATATAAGGCAAAACTTTTGCACCGCTGTATTGACCAATAACAATTCCCGTATCTTCGCGAATAACAGCATGGATGCCCGAATCAATGCCGCGAGAGGTTTTAAGGTTTTCTTGAATCACCTTAAAATCCCAATTGTTAGATTGCGATTCGTCAGCTTTAAGGTTCATTGAGTAGTTAGTCCGTTTTGCTTTTGCCATAATGTTTTTATCTTTCGTTTTTACTTTGTTTTTATGTTCTGGCATCGTTGCCATTGAAAAGAGATTAAATCAAAACTAAACAATTGTCAAACATAAATAGTAAATAGTTTTGAAATAACTTATTCGCAATCTGTCCCCACTATTGTCTTTTGGCATATTGCCTGCTATAAAGTAGTTTTCCTAATAACCAGCATAAGCCAGTAGTTAACCTAATAACGCTCAACAGTTTATCTAATGGCCAGCGGTGGTCTTTACTCGCACTCGCGACCGGCCAGCAGGTGTTTATTTGGTCTTATTTTATTTGACATTTATTTGCTTCTATTTGGTGTTATTTGGGTTTTATTTAGTTTTCTTGTATTTCAAATTAAAATAAAAAAACTCACGATTTGCAGTCTCGTGAGTAGTCACTTTCCCAGTTTTATTTATACTAGATAACGCGCAAAGTGATAAGTTTCGTCTAGTGTTTAAAGTAACTGCGCGTTAGTAACTTCCGCGCGTTTTGTTACCACACAAAATTATTTCAGGCCAAAATAATAATATTGACCGCTTTTGTTACAGTAGCATATTGTATTAACGCAACCTTTTGCAACGAGAGCAGACAGAACACAGCGAAAGCTTGACAAGCTTGCGAGTCCTCCCTTTTCGACAAATTTAACGTATAAATCCATTGAACTAATACTATCGTTTTTTCGCGTCGGCAGACAAGAAACAATCGTAACGTGTGCTGGTTCAATGTTGCGAACGTTTTGGGTTTTAGGCGCACCAAGCTTTTTATGTATAGCTTGTAATTGCTTTTGCAATTCGGCAACAGTTTGAGCCAATAGAGTATTAGTATTCATTTTTTTTTGTGTGGTATTTTGTTTTCTTATAGGTTACTTGTTTTTCACCTAACTGAAGCCACTATAACATAAATTTCTAACAAGTCAACAATTTTATTAAATTATTTCAGGGTATAAAAACAAAGCAAAAAAAAAAGAGTCAACAGCTTTCGCCATTGACTCTAAACTATTTCAATAAATGTATTTTGTTTTAATTTTAGTTATTTCGCGGACCATCCCTTATTCTGTTGGCCATTATTAAAATTGTTTAATTGGCAAACGGCAAAGCATTTTGAATTTTCACGATGGCGGAATTCCATTGACTTTTGCCAATATGCTTTTCCATGACCAGAAATTGTTCAATTGTTCCGCGTGAAACTTGATGCGGGAAAACCTTTTCATACTGGACGCCATTGTGTTTATAGATGAGAATAGTTTTCATGGTATTTTTGTTATTTTGTTTTATTGTTTGACCGTAAATTGAGGTTAACAGAATTTCGCGGGAAGTCAATATTATTCTTGCGCGTATTTCAACGCGCGTTTTGCGGCTTGTTTGGGTGAAATTCCATCGTTATACCAGTCACGATAACAGACATCGGGCAAGTCGTCGTGATGACATGGCAGATTAAAATCAACTTGTTTAAGCCATTCCTCGAAAGATTGTTTATTTTTCATGGGGTTAATATAACAGGTTTCAAAGGAAAGTCAATCCTTTTTTTCGTTAATTGTTATCAGGGTAATTTTTCTACCCTTTAAACGAAATTCGTTTCGTTTCCATTGCGCGGCGGCATTTTTGATTGTATCTAAATCCGCCGCTTCAAAAGTAATTGAATTGTAAATGGTTGCATTCATACGCCAAGAATAATAATGAAAAGTCAACTACAAATTTACTTTTATTCCTGCCAGTGTAGCAAGTTTTCTTTTGAGCATGAATACCTCAAAAACAGGAATGTCTTTAATTTTAATTAGTGTTTCGTGCAAAAGCCTGTTTGCTAATGGCATTCGATTATATTTGAGAGCCAAAACAATCAAATTCCATTTCCCAACTGGAACGGCATCTATATTTGAATATAGTTTATTTTTCATATTTATTCACAAACAAATTGCAATTGGCTAGGATATGCTTTATAACAATCTCCCTCTGAGTCAATTACGACAATTACATGATTGCCAATCTGTTTGATTCTGCCAGTAAAATCCCTGTAATTGTCATCTTAATCAGCCGTGACATTAACCAAGTCATTCACACGAAATTCATCGAAAGCGTTTTTATTCATGAATTGATATTAACAGATTTTCGCGGATTGTCAAACTATTTCGTGATAATTTTTATACTCATCGGCAAGATACTTATTAGTAGAGCACCAATTAGGCCAAGTAATTGTATGGTGCTTTGGTTCACCCTTAAAGGTTTTAACCTTGGTTGTGTTGTGGTATTGGCCAGTATTATTATCAATACGTTGAACTAACGCGGCAGCTAGTTTTGCTCCTTGTTTACTTTTGAATGGACCGTAGCAAGTTTCAGAAAATGTATTTGGCGGACACCAATTTTTAGTACGATGATAAACGTAAATATTCATAAACGCACTATACCACAGATTGGTTTATTGTCAATGGTTATTTTTGTTTTTTAATCCTTCGTATATTCCAAAGACTAATGCTCCAATAAGCAAAAGTAGAATCATAAATTAGATTAATGATTAAACCGCTTGGTGAATTGCCTTTAATGCTTCCCCTGCCGCCGTTCCCTTTGGTTGCGTGCCATGAAGCAAGAGCGCGAAGGATTTAATACCCACTGCCGCATGACTGTCATCCTTATCAATTTCCAGACCCTTTTCCTTTGCTTCATGCTCAGAGAAAACAACTTCCGCGCATTTTAGATTGTATTGATTAATTAGGGCGTCATGCTTTCCACCGCGAGACGCAGTTAAAACAAAATTGACAGGAATCTCATTTAAACGTTTAACCCACTTATCAACTGATTTCGTATAAGCGTAGAAGTGACGTGAAGGATTTCGTTTGGCGACTTCAATCCACGCGTCAAAGTAAGCCTGAGAGAAAAAATCACCATTAATGTGAGCGCGACAGACATTAAAATAATCAGGCAAACTACTGCAAATCAAATCGGCAATTGCAGAGTAATCATTTTCCAATGCGCGAATTGCCTCAAAATTGCGCCAGACCATTTCACGCAATGCGGGATACAAAGCCTCAGAACTAGCAGAGAAACAACGAAATTTAGTATTAGGGCCATCCGTAATTTTGCCAGTGACAGGATTAGCACGGGACAGGCAATCCAATGCGCCGGGACATGCAAAACCACTTGGCAGAGAGAAACTAATGACCTTTTTTTGTAGAGTTTTTTCCAGTTTGACCAGCTTTGAATTCGCGTTGCTAAACGTAAGTTTCGTAATCATGTGAATAGAATAGCAGAGTTTTATGGAAAGTCAATTAAATTTTTGAACAATATTGACTAGCATTTAAAGTTTTGTGCGTATCGCGTAAATCATTCAACCACACAGTCTTAACCATTGCGCGATTATCATCAGGAATTAAAACCATTGTTAAATCAAAATAAGGATTATACTTAATTCTGATTGCCAACTTGGAAAGTAAATTGTTGGTTAATTCAGTTTCAAAACAAGTATTAGAATCAAAAATGATTTTAGCTGGCGGTATGATATAATCCGCCGCGTATCTGTCGCGCATACATTCTTGCAATGCGTGGCGGGAAAATGAAAGGGAAATTGTTTTGTTTTGGTATCGCGCCAACTGCCCCAAAACTAAATTAGGCCAGAAAACTTCTTTATGGAATAGTTTTACCATGGCCTGATATTAACAGATTAAAAAATTAAGTCAAGTAAATTTTAAATATTCTAGTCCACTTAATTCTGATTCAATTGTTTTGATTTTAAACTGAGCAAAAGCCAATTGATTACTATGATAAGCGGCGTCTTCTTTGTATTTGGCTAGAGCCTTATTTAAATTGTCTATTTCGCGTTTATTTTTATTTCGTTCGCGCTTAGGTAGTTTCCACAATTCACTCATAAGATTTGAATTTTGTTTTGCGCGTGTATTTGGTCTTGTCTTTGATTACTTTGGTGCATGGGTTTAGGACGCCCCAAAATTTCCGAATCCTAATTATTTGTTTCATGCGTCCATCATAACAAAAGTTGGCTGGAAGTCAAAGATTTTTTCATTTTATTTGATGTGTTTTGCGTATTTTAAGTATAATAGATATATGAGAAGTCAAGCACAAAAAGATTACGCCAAGCAATACTATTTGCTCAATCGCCAGCGAATTTTGGACGAGCAGAAAGAATACCAGTCCACGAACAAAGAAGCAAGGAAAAAATACCGCGAACAGTGGGACATTAAAAATCGAGCCATTGTCAAAGCAAAGAAACAACAGTATTATTTAGAACACAAAGAGGATTTCTTTCGTCGCGCCAAATCCTACCGAGCTAACAACGTCGAACGAGTCAGGGTCATAAGAAGGATTTATGAATCCAATAAAAGAAAGAACGACATCAATTACAAGATTGCCCACAACCTGAGAAGGAGACTAAGACAGACCATTAGCAATAAGACAATGGGTATTTTGTCTATTTTGGGATGTTCACTGGATGAATTTAGGACACATTTGGAATCAATGTTTCTTGCAGGCATGACGTGGACAAACTACGGCGATTGGCACATTGACCACGTTAAACCCTGTGTTTTGTTTGACTTATCATCTCCCGACGAACAAGCTAAATGCTTTCATTACAGTAACTTACAGCCATTATGGGCGGTAGATAACCTTAAAAAAGGAAGCAAATACTAATCTAAACCAAAGTCAATACTTTATTCTTTGGCTTTGCCGAAAGTTTTATTGAGTTGCTCGGCTGTGGGTTTCTTCCAGCCGATGATTTGCCCTGTGGCAATGTCAATCTCCAATTCTACATAATCGCCGTAGTGCTGGACATTAGGATTAGGGAACCACGCGGGAACATAACCATTCATTTGTCCGATAGTTTTGTTGTTTTCCAGCAGCGAGGCCGAAAACATATCAGAGCATTTCGCAGAGATTGAGAGAATCTGTTTGGGTTTGATTTCAGTAGGCATATTGTTTTTGGTTTATTGTTTAAGTGTTACGCGGATAAGATTAGCAGAGTCCAAAGGAAAGTCAATAACAAATCACTTATAATCACCAATTAATTCTGCAAGCATTTTTTCAATGATTGTCCCATAACCACGCTTACGACTGGCGCGGCTGAAAGCGAAAATCCATTGCAGTAAATCGCGTTTATGACGTTTCTTTTCGGCGTAGTAATACCGGCCATCACCCTCAAATGGCGTCCCTATCGCAGACTTGTCAAACAGTTCAATGAATTCATCATCAAAGCAAATTTCGTTTGCGTATTGGAGTTGGTCTAGGCTGTATTTCATGTGAGCATTATGCCAGAGTTTTTTGTTTTGTCAACCCCTTTTTTAACATACGCGCCAAGGCGAGTTTGGCTTGCGGGTAGTAGTTTGGTTGCTTATAGCCAATTAGATAAGCAGAGAAACCAGTGCGAAAGCCGCGAACCTCATACCCACATTGCATGAGTAGTTGCGCGATTGGCATTATTTGAGCCTCAGTCCCATAAACTTGAAAATTGGACTTTGAATAGAATTGGTGTCCTGCCAGCCAGCCGCACAACCGTAGCTTGAGCAGGTATTTCTTGAGTATGTTGGCAAATCGTTTGTGTTCTGTTATCATGCGCCAACTATACCACAGTTCGCGCTTAAGTCAACAACAAATTTTCAAGACTCACAACTAAATGCTTGGCAGAATAAATCTCTTGGCGTATCCAAGTTTCAAGTGTCTCGGCAGACACATGTGCATAAGATGATTTAATGATGCGGTCATTGGTTGAACCAGCATAAGGGTAGTTATTTAGAATGTTATGGACAGTCTCGGCCTTGGAACTCTCATAGCCGCAATAGTCCAATTCACACTCCCACAGAAAACGCTCTTGCAGTCTCGCGGGAAGGTCTTGAAAGGATGCTGGTTTAGTCATACGCGCATACTAGCACAATCAAATCCAAAGTCAACAACTGTTTTACCTTATCCACCTAAGTTCATTTGGCAAGGCAAAAACCATAAAACCAATTGAATTTTCAACAAAATACCCTCCGTTAGTTATTTGGACGACGCGTCCATTTAACCAGTTATTAAAACAAACGAAATCACCTATTGAAAGTTCCATATTTATTTACTTTCTAAACATCCACACGATACGCACTAGACCTGACTTTTCTTTGTAGATTTTGATTTTCATATTATTTTGGAGTCAGGCCCAGTCAAGTCAGACTGGAATTACGGGGATTATAGGCCGCTCGCCCAACATTAAATTATCCTACCCAAACAATGTTACCATCACACAAGAGAGTAGAATGAACGCCATTCCACAATAACACCTTAATTAAATCATTGGCGCGTTCAAAAAGCATCTGAGCCTGTAAAGGTGTTTGATGTGCCAGCCGTAATTACTTTGTATGTTTTCATGTGGTTATAATACCAGCAATTAAATTAAAAGTCAA
>Ga0302197_10000053_pt1 | contig 115558 bp, 95 predicted proteins | sample II_Bog_N2_1_FD_193526 | JGI IMG/M metagenome (GOLD analysis project Ga0302197, IMG submission 193526) | Peat permafrost microbial communities from Stordalen Mire near Abisko, Sweden - II_Bog_N2_1 | ecosystem: Environmental > Terrestrial > Soil > Wetlands > Peat | place: Sweden: Abisko... | reverse complement strand
CTCGTGTCCCACCCGCGCATGGCGCCCCTCGGCCGTGCGTTCGTAGCCGTTCAGGCCCAGGAACAGAAGGCCGGCAAGGACCCCCGCGGCGTCACGGCCCCTGTGCTGGAGGAGCGATCGAGGCTCGCCGACGGACTTAACTCGCCACAGGGGGACGTCCATTCTGACCTTCGACTCGTGAACGCGGTCTTCGTCGCCTATCGCGGCGCAATTCGGGCCGGCAACCCCGTCGGCGAGAACAACGAGATTACCGCATCCCTGATGGGCAGGAATAAGCTTGGGTACGCCTTCATTCCCCCCGACTGCCCCGCAGTGAACTCCAGGGGCGAACTCTGCGACCGATGGGGCACGCCCTACTTCTTCCACCAGCTCTCGGGCGAGCAGATGGAGATCCGCTCGGCAGGACCGGACCATCACCTCTGGACCGAGGACGACCAAGTCCTGACCCCGTAGACCAAAGGTCCCCCAGCGTAGCCGGTTGACGGGAGGCGCCAATGCCGTTCATTTTGGACGGCTCACGCAACGCCCGCATGGAAAACAACCACATACCCGTCACCGTTCTCACCGGCTTCCTTGGTTCCGGCAAGACGACCCTCCTGAACCGAATCCTTACCGAGCAGCACGGCCGGAAGCTGGCAGTGATCGAGAACGAATTCGGGGAAGTTGGCGTGGATAACCAGCTCGTCATCCAAAGCGAAGAGGAGCTCTTCGAGATGAACAACGGGTGCATCTGCTGCTCGGTGCGCGGCGACCTGATCCGCATCCTGGGAAGGCTCCTCAAGCGCAAGGACAGGCTCGACGGGATCCTGATCGAGACCACCGGCCTGGCGAACCCCGCCCCTGTTGCCCAGACTTTCTTCACGGACGACGAGGTGCGCCGGAACTTCCGGCTCGACGCCATCGTGACCGTTGTGGACGCCAAGCATGTCGCGTCACACCTCGACAAGAACGACGAGTCGGTGAAGCAGCTGGCGTTTGCCGACGTGATCCTGCTAAACAAGGTCGACTTGGTATCGCCCAAGGATCTCGACGCCCTAGAGGAGCGCATCCGGGGCATCAACGCAGTGGCGAGGATCCACAGGTGCCGGGACTGTGCGGTCCCCCTGGACCAGGTTCTCGGGATCGGCGGCTTCAGGCTTGAACGGGCAACCGAGCTGGACCCGAAGTTTCTCGAACCCGAATACCCCTTCGAGTGGGCGGGCGCCTATGCGCTTCCCGCTGGGACGCATGACCTGGTGATCGGTCACGGCGGCGACCATGATCATGAACATGATCACGATCACGGGCATGAACACGATCACGGCCATCATCACCATCATGGGAACGAGAACGAGCTGGACGTGGCGGTGATGCCGCTCCCTTCACTGGGCGAGGATGCCATTGCGGCTGTCCGCGATTCGGCCGTCACCGTTTTCTCCGACTGGGAGCGGCGCATGAAGGAGGGAGAGGCCATTATCCCCGGGCCGACCCTCAACCGGCTCCTGCTCAAGGAGGGAAACGCCTCCTTCAAGCTGGAGGTGGACAAGCCTGGCATGTTCCTCGTGCTCGAGGGCTGCGGGGAGGATCCTCTCCACGTCTATTGCGGCGGCGAAATCGTTAAACCGTCCTGGCAGGCCGACTTCCACGCGGCCCATGAGCACAGCGAGGACGTGACCTCGGTCGGCATCCAGCAACCCGGCGAGCTGGATGGGAAACTGCTCAACGACTGGATAAGCACGCTCCTTCGCACCAAGGGGAATGACATCTACCGCATGAAGGGCGTCCTCAGCGTGAAGGGATCGGCCAAGCGCCTTGTGTTCCAGGGAATCCACATGCTCTTTGACGCGAAATTTGACCGCGAATGGGGTACTGAGGCCCGCATCAACACGCTCGTCTTCATAGGCAAGAACTTGGACAGAGCCCAGCTCACAGCGGCATTCAAGGCGTGCCTTGTGGCCTGATGCGCCCATGGAACTGACCAAGCAATGGTACGGGCAGCTGGACGACTATGTGATCGACATGGCGTGGTCGCCCGACGGCTCCATGCTTGCCGCCGCATCCGCCTCCGGGCCGGTCTCGCTTTTTTCTGCCTTGGACGGCTCGAAACTCCATGAACTGCCGGGCCACGAGGGGGGTGCCAACGCTCTATCGTGGCGCGCGGGTACCGCCACCCTCGCGACAGGCGGCCAGGACGGCTCGGTCAAGGTATGGGACGCCGGAGCCGGGCAGCACGTTGCCACGGCCAAGCTCGGCCAGAACTGGGTGGAACACCTCGCGTGGAGGCCGGGCGGCGGCGAACCCATCCTAGCGGCCTCCGCAGGCCGCAAGCTCGTATTCCTGAATCCAGATGCCTCGGTGCGCCACGCCTTCAAGGATGCTCCCAAGACCGTCTCCGCCCTGGCGTGGCACCCCAAGGGCGGCTGCGCTGCGGTCGCCTATTTTGGAGGGGTCTGCCTCTGGGACGCCGACGCCTTCGTGGCCCAGAAGGAGTATCCCTATGGGAACGGGATCCTTGCGCTCGCCTGGTCGCCGGACGCCCGTTGGCTCGTCTCCGGAAACCAGGACCCGAGCGTGCACCTTTGGATGCCTGAGAACGATGTGGAGCTTCAGATGAGCGGCTATGAGACCAAAGTGCGGAGCCTAGCCTTCGACCGGACAAGCCGGTGGTTCGCGACGAGCGGCAGCCAGGACGCCTGCGTCTGGGATTGCTCCGGGGAGGGCCCGGAGGGCCGCGAGCCCGTGATGCTGCCCCACCCCGCGCCCGTCTGCAGCCTATCGTTCCAGGGCCAGCACGGCCTCCTGGCCTCGGCTTCGCAGGACGGGTCCGTCATGCTGTGGAGCCCCGAGCGCAAGCAGCCCATGAGGGCCACCGTCAAGATGCCCGCAGCCGCCACGAGCCTAGCGTGGTCCCCCGACGACAGGCTCCTCGCGATTGGATCCGAGAAGGGAATCGTGTACACCCTTCGCTGCAACGAATGACTCCTGTCCAATTCCTCGGACTGCCGGGGCCCATTTGGCAGTCCCTCGGCCTGACTTTTGAGTTGGCCGCCGTAACCACCCTGATCCTTGCGGTCGTCGGCTTGCCCCTTGCCCACTGGCTGAACACCTCGCGAAGCCGAACGGCTCCCATCATTGAGACGCTTGTAGCCCTCCCCCTTGTCCTGCCCCCCACAGTCATCGGGTTCTATCTTTTGCTCGGATTCTCACCGGAGCACGCGCCGGGCCGCTGGTGGGTTGAGCTGACGGGCCACTCCCTCGCCTTTACGTTCACGGGCCTGGTGATGGGCTCCGTCATTTACTCCATGCCCTTCGCTGTGCAACCATTCCAGGCGGCGCTCAGGGGGGTACCCCAGGAGCAGCTGGACGCCTGCGCGGCCCACGGCGCTCCGCCATGGCATGTCTGGACACGGGTGCATCTGCCCCTCGCCTCGCGCGGAATAGCGGCAGGCCTCACGCTCGGATTCGCCCACACCCTGGGCGAGTTTGGCGTTGTGCTCATGATAGGAGGCTCCATTCCTGGTGTCACAAAGGTCGCCAGCATAGCGCTTTATGACGAGGTCCAGAGTCTGGATTACTCAAGGGCGCACACATTTGCGGCCCTCCTGTTGGCCCTATCGTTTGTTCTGATCCTGACGGCCACACTACTGCGACGCCGCGACCAAAGACGATGATTCAAGTCGCGTCGCGCTCGATGCCGAACACGGCGGCCGCATAGTTTTCCGCACTGAAGGGCTGGAGGTCCTCGGGCGCCTCCCCGAGCCCCACGAAGAGGATGGGCAGCTTGAGCTCCCTCCATATCCCCACGATGGCGCCCCCGCGGCTGGTACCGTCGAGCTTGGTGACGATGAGGCCGGTGAGGCCAAAGCTCTTGTGGAACGCACGGGCCTGCTCGATCGAGTTGCCTCCCAATGATCCATCCACGACAAGCCATGAGTGGTGCGGTGCCGTGGGGTCGATCTTCGCCACAACCCGCCTTATCTTCGAGAGCTCCACCATCAGGTTGTCCTTGGTATGGAGACGTCCCGCCGTGTCGATGATGACCCAATCCCTGCCTCTACTGCGGGCTGCCTGGACCGCATCGAACGCGACCGCTGCGGGGTCCGCCCCGGACTTGTTCGAGACGATCTCAAGGTCCAGCCGCTTGGCCCAAGACTGCAATTGCTCGGTTGCCGCGGCACGGAACGTGTCGCAGGCGGCAAGAAGGACCGTTCCACCCTCCTGCTTCAGGCGCCAGGCGAGCTTGGCTGCCGTCGTCGTCTTCCCGGAGCCGTTCACGCCGATCAGAACGATCACGGTCGGAGGAGCGGCCGCCTTCGTGACGGTGCCCTCGGAGCCCGCCAGGGCCCGTCGAAGCACTTCGGCCCCGATCGCAGCAGCCTGACGCCCCCCAAGATCCTTGTCCTTGCGCACCGCAGCCTTGATCTCCGCGAGGATCTCAGCCGTGGTCTCAACGCCAAAGTCTGCCGCGAAAAGCGCCTCCTCCAGGGTCTCGAGCGACGAGGCGTCAATCGAGCGGCCCCCGAACAGGCCGTGGGTCTTCGACGAGATCGCCGAGACGGTCTTTGCCAGGCCCTCCCTGAATTTTTTGAAGAGCGAAAACACGGTTCGCTTGGCGCAGCCCTGCGCTAGGGGGACGCCTTGCGGGAATCCCGGCCGAGCTGGTCCTTCAGCCTATCCAGGATACCGTTTATGAAACGCTTGGAATCGGCGTTCGAGAACTGCTTGGAAATGTCGATGGCCTCGTTGATCGAGACCACAGGCGGAATGTCCTTGCGGTGCAGCATCTCGAACATCGCGATGCGCAGGATGGCGAGGTCGATCTTGGCGATCCGGTCGAACTCCCAGTTCTGGGCAAGCACCTTGATCTGCGCGTCAATCTCCACCTGATTCTTGATGACACCGTCGATGATCTCCTCCCCAAAGGAATAGTGGTCCCTAGGGTGCTCCTGACCCTCGAAGAAGACTCTCAGATCGTCGACCGGGTTGTCGGGAGGATTGATGCTCCAGGCATAAAGGTATTGAAGGGCGGCCACCCGCCCATCGTGTCGCTGTGCGTACTGCGCCTTGCTCATTTTGAAAGACTCCTTCTGAGGGCCGCCATCGACACGGCGGCATCCGCGAACTCGGCGCCTCGGTCAATCCGGCCTTGGCACCTTGCCCTGGCTTGGGAGGCATTCTCGGCCACCACGACCCCGTTTATGACCGGGACTCGGGAATCAACCGCGACCGTCTGCAGGCCCTGCGTCGTCGCCTCGGCGATGAGCTCATAGTGGATCGTTCCGCCACGCACGATGACCCCTAGCGCTATGACCGCGTCCGCCTTCCCTTGGTCCACCAGCATGCGGGCTGCGACGGGCAGCTCGTTGGAGCCAGGCACCCGGACCAGGGTGATGTTCCGGGCCTTGACGCCCGATGCAAGCAGCCTTGCCCGAACCCGATTTAGCAACGCATCCACCATCAGCGTGTTAAAGCGCGCGGCCGCTATCGCAATCTTGAAGCCCGAGGCATCCACGGCCTCGGGAACTGGTGAATCGCCACTCATGGAATGTCGAGAGGAGAACCGGGACCGGGCAATCCGCAACATGATTTCGCGCGGTATTTAACAAGGTCGGCTATCGAGATCATACGCAGACCGAACCGATTCTTGAACCTCACGATGTCGTCCATGCGGGCGACGGAGCCGTCATCGTTCATCAATTCGCACAGGACGCCGCTGGGATAGAGGCCCGCGAGCACCGCCAGATCGACCGCCGCCTCGGTGTGGCCTGGGCGCTCCAGGACCCCCCCCGGCCGGGCGCGCAAGGGGAAGACGTGGCCGGGCCGTGCAAGATTTTCCGGCACCGATTCGGGGTTCCCCAGTACGCGAATTGTCTCGGCCCGATCCGAGGCGCTGATGCCGGTGGTGACCCCCTTCGCAGCATCGACGCTCACGGCAAAATCCGTCCGGTGCTTGTCACGGTTGTTCGCCACCATCGGTGCAAGCCCGAGCCTGAGCAGCACCTCAGAAGTGGTCGCGACGCAAACGATGCCGCTGCAGTGACGGATCATGATGCCGATCGCCTCGTCGGTCACTTTCGACGCAGCCATGATCAGATCGCCCTCGTTCTCCCGGCGCTCGTCGTCGGTCACGATCACTATTCGGCCCGCCGCGATGTCCTCCACAGCCGACTCCACAGAGTCGAAGGGATGTGGCTTGGAGAAAGGCATTCGGACAAAATCGCGTCCCCGCTGACAGCTGTCAAATCATGGCCATCCGTTTGCGGAGGGCGCTATTCGCTGTAATTGACCGTGTAAGACTCCGACGCGTCGGGCTTGCCGTCAAAAAGGAGGGTGACATGCAGGATGAAGCTGTGCGGAGGCTTGACCGGGTATGACGAAGCCAACACGGCGGGGTCGCCGGCCGGCGTCAGTTCGGTGCGCTCAGGGTTGGGCTGGTAGTGAACCGACCAGCGCAGCACCGCCGAGGTGGCATCCGCAGGCACCGGCTTCTTCTTTTCGTTGTAGAAGGTGATCTGGAAGCTGCCGCCCTTGATCTCAAGTCCGAGCCACCCGCCCTGCGCCCGGTCTATCGCGATGCCCGCCACCGTGCCTTCCTTGTCGGCGTCAGGCGGGGACGCCGGGGCCGGGAGGGCCCGGACCGCAACGAGCACGAGGCCGGCGAACGCAAGGAGGGCGATGCGCTTCATTTTGGAGATTCTGGGGGTTTCGACCCAACCTTCGCAAGGTTGTTCCCGGCCCGGTCCGCCTGGAGACTCGCCCATCGCTTGAGCCGCTCGGCGATAGCCAATTCGGCACCCGCCGCCTTTGGGACATAGAGGCTTATGGGATGCTCCAGATAGGCCTGTCCCGAAATGCCCTCAGGAAAATCGTGGGAATATTCATAACCCTGCCCCTGTCCCATCCTCTTGCTAGCTTGGCCGCTCTTGTCGCGGAGGGCGGCCGGAACGGACTGGACGGGCTGCTCGCTGAGCACCCGCCTCGCCTCTCCCAGGGCCATCGTCGCGGAGTTGCTCTTCGGCGCCGTCGCGATGTAGAGCGTCGCATGCGCGAGGGTGAGCTCTGCCTCGGGCAGGCCCACGAAGTCGACTGCATGGTGGGCGGCCACGGCGAGCGGGAGCGCATGCGGGTCCGCAAGGCCCACGTCCTCGCTTGCCAGGATCACCAGGCGCCTTGCCACAAACCGGGGGTCCTCGCCCCCGGCGAGCATCTTGGCCAGCCAGTACATCGCGGCGTCCGGGTCGGAACCGCGACAGCTCTTGATGAAGGCCGAGATGGTGTCGTAGTGCTCGTCCTCGTCCGCATCGTAGCGGATGCGGCGCTCCCGCGCGAACATCGCCAAATCATCGGCCGTGATTTCGGAGGGGCCGCCCTTGCCGATCGCTATGACCTCCAGGGCATTGAGCGCCCGCCTAAGGTCCCCGTCACAGAATACCGCAAGTTCGCTCAGGACATGGTGCGAAGCCGTGACACCCAGGGAACCGAGGCCTCTTTCCGAGTCCGCCAGGGCGAGCACGAGCACGCCCGCAACGGAGGCCGTGGAGAGGGGCTCGAGTCGGAAGAGGTGGCTGCGTGAAAGAAGCGGCGGATTCACGTAGAAACCCGGGTTGTGCGTCGTCGCACCTATCAGGCGGACGACCCCCTGCTCGACGTCGGGAAGCAACAGGTCCTGCTGGGTCTTATTGAAGCGGTGAAGCTCGTCGATAAAGAGGATCGTCCTGGCTCCGGGTATCCGCCTGGCCGCGCCGAGCACATCGCGGAGCTCGGCGGCATTGGACAGCACTGCGTTCACCCTCACGAAGCGGCTCCGGGTCTCGCGGGCGATAGCCTCGGCGATGCTCGTCTTTCCGGAACCGGGCGGGCCGTAGAAGAGGAGCGAACCAAACCGGTTCTGCGCCACCAGCCGAGCAAGGAGGCTGCCCGGGCCTAGGATATGCTCCTGCCCCACGACCTCCGAAAGTCTGCGCGGGCGCATCCTGACCGCCAGGGGCCGAGACGAGTCGTCGCCCGCGGCGCTTTCGGGCGCCGCCTTTTCCGGCTCGTTAAACAGCTCACTCTGGTCGTCTGTGCTCATGCTTCGGTCCACGTCGCGCCGAATCTCCGCGCTTTCCCGTCCGATTAGAAGTCATTTGTTGCTATCCTTCTCACGGAGCGAGATTATGTCCCGCGAAATGAAAAGCGCCTACGAATTGGCCATGGAGCGCCTATCAAAGTCCGATCCGAGCTCGACGCGCCCGCTGACGGCTGAGCAGCGCGCCAAACTCGCCGAAGTGGACCGGGTCTACCAGGGCAAAGTGGCGGAGCGCGAGATCTTCCTGAAGCAGCGCCTGGAGCAGGCTCTCGCAGCGCAGAACGCCGAGGACGTGGAAAAGATCAGGAAGCAAATCTCGTCGGAAAAGGCGCGCCTCGAGGAGGAGAGGGAGTCCGACAAGGACCGGATCCGCTCCCTAAAGCCCTGACGCAGAGCGGAAGAGGCCTAGAATCCGAAATCGAAGTCCGCGTGGATGGGCAGGTGGTCCGACGCCAGCGAATACTCGACCGCGTGGCCCAGGCACCTCAGCCCGGAATTGTAGAAGATGTGGTCGAGGACGAAGGGGCGCCGGTGCCACGTGGGCACCTTATACTGCACGGTCGCGTACCCGAATTCCGCAAACTGCTCCACCAAAGAGGCGTGCTGGCTCACGTTGAAGTCGCCACCGAGGATCGTCGGCAGGTCAGACGAAGCGAGTCGATCGGCGACCAGGTCTCGCTGCCACGGGAACATCGTGCTGCTTGAACCGAGCATGAAGAAGGCGAGCAGGTGAACGTTGAAGAACTGCACCTGGCGGCCATTCACAACCGTCCTTGCGCCGATCATAAGCCGGTCGGTGGGCGTCGTCTTCTTGCCCCCGAACTCAAACTCAATCGCCGGCGAGGGGACGTCTATCCTGAAGGGGTCGATCAGGGGTGTCTTCGAGAAGATGGCCAGCCCAATGCCGAACGGCAGCTCACGGGGGTCGGCCTTCGGATAGGAAAAATAGCTATGAAAATCTGACAGGGCCTCCTTCAGGCGCGTGTAATTCGGCGGAGGCTCAATCTGCTCCCCTCCAGGCAGCGCGTGCTCGACCTCCTGGAGGAGCACGACGTCGGGGTTGTGCTTACGGATTTCGGCAACGGTGGCATCGATGTCGATCGGCACCGAATCCGGGTCGGAGGCGTTCCAGCCCATCCCGAACTGCATGTTGAACTGCAGGACTCTAAACATGGTCTTCTATGTTCCTTCAGCGAGGCTCCAGAGTGAGTGCGATAGGGTGCCCATTCTGGCAACACGACATTCGTGGCTTCGCCAATTGATTGCAGCAACTATATATTGTCCGTGCAATTTTTCTCAGGGGTCATTCCGGCTCGGCCGTGCCCTCGACGACCCATTCGCGGGCCTCGGGAACTTGAACGAAGAACTCCTGCAAGGCGGCACTGAGGTGCTCCGCATACCGGAAATGTGCGCCCATGCCCGTGCGCAGCTCGGCCTCGTAGATGAACTTATCCGCATGAGTTCCATGCTCGAACGGAGTCTGCGCGCCGAGAAGCAGGGAATATACGTAGGCGGGTGCACCGCGCCCCATCAGCTCGCGCGTGAGCTCTCTCTGGTCATGAAGAAGCTCGGCATGCGCCGCACGATCGATCTCCGGCGGCAGGTAGAATCCAACCTGAATCAGCGGCGTGTACCGGTTGCCGGTCCTGTGGCGGTTCAGGTCCCGAAGTTCGGCAAGTGCCATGTTATTCCATGCAAAGGTCACCCGCATCCGTCGCGTGGCCTGGCCCTGCTGTCCGTACCGGTTGCTGCGGTGTCGGAGGGCCTCCGGCACAGGCTGCCACTGCGGAAGCCATGGGGGGGCCGACCGGTCGACGTTCACCCAGACCTTGTCGGCTACGGCCTCGGAACCGAGGCCCTTGAGCCCCAGGTTGAGCGAAGCCCCAAGCTCCTGGCGGGCCTGCTCCTCGAACGAGTGCTCCGCCAGGCTGTGCCGCATCAGCCTCGGTGAAATCTTCAGCAGTTCGGTTCGGATGAGCGCCGCGGCCGCGCGCGCCTCGGGGTTCGGCAGGGAGTCGAGCTGCTTCACCGTGAGGGCCCACATCCGGGACGTCTGCACAAGGCCCACGTTCGTCTTGGTTGCCAGCGGGATGAAATACCTGGCCCGGTCCAGGGCGTAGTTCTTGCGGATGCGCGCCACGACGGCGGGCTTCGCCTCCTTGGGGAAGCGGATCCTATCGGGCTCTGCGATCGACAGGGCGTCCAGGCGGGCGTACTCCGCATTGTAGGCCGCGAACGCACGGGCCACGACGTCGCGCCAGCGCGGCGCCAGGTCGTCGGGAATCCCGAGGTCGCCGGGCGCAGGCAGGTTCGCGGGGTCCATCGTGATGTAGCGCGTGCTCGACTCCTGGCCGTCCGCCATCTGGGCGATTTCAAAGAGCTTGTAGGCAAGCCACATCGATACGCCGTCCAGCGCCACCGCCAGTCCGCCGGTCAAGCCTCCGATCGAGGCATGGCCGTAGTCCACAAACTTCAATATCCGGTCGATCGACGCATCGGGGTTGGCGACATCCACCTTGGCCAGGATCGACGATATCCCCTCGGTGCTGCGCGAGTATCGCGCCAATACCGATGCGAGCAGTTCGGGTGTAACCCTTGGAAGATCCGATGCGCTGGGGGGTGGGACTATGGCTAGCCCTGTGACCTTCATCATTGCCTCAAATCAGGCAGCAATTCTTTCGGGAAACAAACTGGAAACGGCGTCCGCCAACAGATTGTGGCGGGCCAAGGCCGGACGCCGAACGGAGCGCCTTGCAAGCGCCCGTAACCTTTTGCTAGAATGGGCGTCTAATTCTCTGCAAGAATTCATTATCTAAGTCTATGAAACTCACCCAAATCTCACTCTTGGCCCTCGCGTGCGCCGCCCTTCCGCTGGCAGCACGGGCGGGCGTCGACATCGGGATCAGCATTGGCGGTCCCGAGGTCATCGTGCGCAATCAACCGCCCCCAGAGAGGGCCGAGGCTGTGCCCATGATGCCCGGTCCGGGCTACATCTGGATCCGCGGGCACTGGACCTGGCGGCGCGACCGCTGGGAATGGCTCAACGGCCGCTGGGAGCGTGTATCAAGGCCCGGCTACGACTGGGTTCCCGGACAATGGATCGCCCGCGGCAACGGCTGGGTCTGGATCGAGGGGCATTACGCCGCAGAGGCGCTCCCTCCCCCTCCCCAGGGACAACCGCTCGAGGTGATTGCCCAGGAGGCACCACCGCCCGTTATCGTCGAGACCGTGCCGGCTGCGCCCGGGCCTGATTTCTTCTGGATTGGCGGCCACTGGCACTGGAGAGGCGGCTGGGTGTGGATGCGTGGCCACTATGACCGCCACCCGCATTTCCATCCCGGAGCGGGCTGGGAGGCCGGACGCTGGGACCGTCGCGGCAACTCATGGGTGTGGCACGAGGGCCACTGGCGCTAACGCGCAGCCCCAAACCTCATTTCTTCCCCAACGAGGCCAGGCCCAAAAAGCATGGCCTTTTTAGCGGGCGAGGAGGGCCCCGAGGGGGCCCTGGTAGAACCCCAGGATGATCGAGGCGGCCGCCAGCAAAGCCATCGTGACCCGAAGGGTCATGCCGCCGCCCGCCACGCGGGCCGCCGTCTCGGGCGAGATCTCAGCCTCGTCGTTGAAATAGGCCGCCCGTATCCATCCGAAGTAGTAGTAGATCGAGACCACGACGCCGCCGACGGCCACGGCCAGGAGCCCGTAATGACCCGCCTTGAAGGCCGCGGTGAAGACAAAGAGCTTGCCCATGAACCCCGCGAGCGGGGGTATCCCCGCCAGGGAGCCGAGGCCACACGCGAGCACGCCCGCAAGAAACGGGCTCTTCTTGGCAAGGCCGCAGTAGTCCGAGAGTTCCTGCTCCGTGTCATCCGGGCCGGCGAGCACGGTCATCACGCCAAACACGGCGAACGAGGCGATCAGGTAGACAATGAGGTAAAAATAGACCGCCCCCACGGCACTTGGCACGTAGGCCGCGGAGGCCACCGCCAGGAGGATGAAGCCCGCATGGGAGACGCCGGAGAGGCCGATCAAGCGCTTCACGTTGTTCTGCTTCAGGGCGGCCAAATTCCCGAAGATTATCGTGGCCGCAGCCATGAAGGTGAGCACGGGGCCGACCAGCCACTCGTACGGGGCAAACACCTGTGTGACGAGCACCAGCAGCACGATGAAGCCCGCCGCCTTGGAGGCCACGGCAAGAAACGCGGTCACAGGGGTCGGCGCCCCCTGGTAGACATCCGGCACCCAAATCTGGAACGGGAAGGCGCCGATCTTGAAGGCCACGCCGGAGAGTACCAGGACTATGCCCGCGGCAGCCATGAAGTTGTGCGGGTTCACGTCTAGGAACGCGGCGAGACCCACGTAGTACATGCCCTCGGAAGTCCGCCCCGCCAGGCCCGCGCTCCCGGCGACGCCGTACAGCAGCACGATCCCGAAGAGCAGGAGCGCCGAGCTGAGGGCTCCCATCACGAGGTACTTCAGCCCCGCCTCGAGCGTCTTAGGGTTCGAGCGGTAGTAGCTCACCAGAATGTAGAGACCGACAGTCACGGTCTCCAGAGCGACAAAAAGCATCACGAAATTGCGGCTCTGGACCAGGAGCATCATCGCCGCAGCGACGACGAGCACAATGTGATGAAACTCAATCCTCGGCACGCTGCGGCCGCGCAGGCTCGCCCTACCGAGAATCGAAACCAGGATCGAGCACACAAGGAAGAAGGCCCTCATCAGTTCGCCCATGGGCGACTGGAACAGCAGCCCATTGAACGTCTCGTGATAGGAGGTGTCAAAGTTGGCGAGGAGCGCGACCAAGAGTCCCAGCTGCGCCGCGATCGAGATTACGGGTATCCGCCCATGCGCCGATCTAGGGAGCAGGGTCTCCAGCACCAGGAGGAACAGCGCAAGGCAGCCAAGGCTGAGCTCGGGCCAGACGGCCCACCAGTTGTTCCCGGCGGCAAGTTCTCGTAGAACGGTAAAGTCCATTTGAAGGCGGTTCGGGTTCAGCTATCGGCTGGCCACCACGGCCGGGGGAGTTCGAGCCAGGGCATGGTCTATCCCAGTGGAGAAAGACTTGGGCCAGACGCCCACGAAGAGGAGCGCCGCGATAAGGATCAGGGCTGGGAGCCGCTCGCTCCAGGCAATGTCGTTGGTGGGCTTGGAGGCGGCAAACCGCGCAAAGGCCTCCGTCTGCGGCCCGAAGAAGACCCGTGCGGCCGCACGGAGGCCGTACACGGCAGAGATCACCGTGCCCGTCAGGGCGATGACCGTCAGGCAGTGCGAGAATCCCCAGAGCGCCACGAATATGGGCAGCTCGCCCCAGAAATTAGCGAATCCGGGCAGACCCACGCTGGCAAAGGTCGCCGTGATGAACAGAGCCGCGAGGACCGGCGCCTTCTGCGCAAGGCCCCCCATCTGGAACATGTCAAAGGTGTTGGTCCGCTGGTGGATGCTCGTGGAGAGCAGGAACAGGAGCGCAACGGAAAGCCCGTGCGCAACCATCAGCATCACCACGCCGCCCACGCCCAGGAGGGAGCCGACCGCGACGCCGAGAAACGCGTAGCCCATGTGCATCACCGAGCTGTAGCCGACCATCTGCTTCAGGTCCCGTTGGGCGATGGTGACAAGCCCGATGACCAGCACATTGCCTACGGCGGCAAGGGCCGCCAGCTTGTGGCTCCATTGGAAGGCCCCTAGCGGGAGGAGGGGAAGGGCTATCTGTACGAGGCCGTAGAGCCCGAACTTCTTCAGGACGCCCGCGTGGAGCATGGCTGCCGAGCTGGGTGCTGCGCCGTACCCCAGGGGCGCCCATGAGTGGAAGGGCCAGAGGGAAACGAGCACCCCGAATCCGAACAGAAGCAATCCGAAGATGTGCTTCTGGGTCACCTCGCCGATGGGATGGGAAGCCAGCGTATCGCGCAGGGCCAGGAGATCGAAGCTGCCGGCCCCGCTCTTCACGTAGATTGCGACCAGTCCCAGGAGCGAGAGCATGGCGCCTATCGTGAGGTAGATCGTCATCGTCATCGCCGCGTGGCTTCGGTCGCGCCCACCCCAGATCCCGACCATGATGAAGGTGGGGATCAGCGCGAGCTCATGGAAGAAATAGAAGAAGAAAATGTCGACGCTTGCGAAGGTCCCCATGAGCCCTGCCAGCATGACAAGCAGCAGCAGGAGGTAGGTCTTCATTCGCTCCGCCGTCGACTGGAGCGCATAAAGACCGGCCGCGAGGCCTACGACCCCGGCCAGCACGAAGAGAGGAAGGGAGATGCCGTTAAGGCCGAGCTTCAGGCTGATCCCGAACCCATCCAGCCCCGTTGAGTAGTCGGAAAGGAAGGCGTAGCCGTGGGCCTCCTTTGCAGCGGTCCCAAAGGCCCACCAGAGGTAGACGCCGACAAGCGCCGGCACGGCGAACCCCGCATAGGCAAGCTTGACCACGATGCGCTTGGGAACACCGACCGCGATCAGGGCCGCAACAGAGAGCGGAGCGCCCACCGACAGGAGAAGGGGATCTATGGGAAAAATGCTCATCACGGTATAATCAGAGGACGCCAGCGGCGAAGGCCCAGAGGATGACGACGCCCCCCAGGAACCAGTACACGTAGTGGTTGATACGCCCCGTGTGGAGGGCGCGCACGCCGAACCCGAACATCTCAACGGCGCCCGCAAGCCCCCGAACAATGACGCCCGAAAGGACCACCAGGTCGATGAAGTTGAGCGCCATGGCCAGCCGCTGCTGCACCTTTTCGACGTAGTAGTCGTAGGCCCCGTCGAAGGAAGCCTTGAGCGTGCAGAGAAACCCGAATACGGACGGGTGCCTGGACTCGAGCGCATCGTTTCCATCCGTCGAGTAGAACGCCAGCGAGGTGCCCGCGCCCACCCCCAGCACCACCAGGCTCGTCAGCAACACGACCCAGTGGGTCGAGCCCTCGGCCTCAGGAATGTGCGAAAACACGGCGTCGAAGGCCCCGTGATAGATGACGGTGTATCCGCCCACTGCAGAGAGCACGGCCAGAAGGACGAGCGGAGCCGTGATGGAGATGCCGCTTTCGTGGGCATGCCCGGCGGAATCGCTGCGGGCCTTCCCTAGGAAGACGATCTTCCAGAGCCTGAGCATGTAGAACGCCGTCAGGATCGCCGTAAGCGCAAGCACGGCAAACACCGCCTTGTTGTTCCCGTACGCCAGGACGAGGATCGCATCCTTTGAGAAAAACCCGGCGAGGAAGGGCAGGCCCGAGATGGCGGCGACGGCCACGGTGAACGTCCAGAACGTCACGGGCATCCTGGACCGGAGGCCGCCCATCCTGAAGATGTCCTGTTCGTGGTGGCAGCCGATGATGACAGAGCCCGACCCGAGGAACAGGAGAGCCTTGAAGAAGGCGTGGGTCGTAAGGTGGAACATCGAGGCACCGACCGAGCCAAGCCCGAACGCGGCGACCATGTAGCCGAGCTGCGAGAGCGTGGAGTACGCGAGGACCTTCTTGATGTCGCGCTGCGTGACGGCGCAGAGCGCCGAATAAAACGCCGTCAGGGCGCCGACCCAGGCGATCACCATCGCGGCGGGGGGAACCATCAGGACCTCGATCCGGCAGAGCATGTAAATGCCTGCGGCGACCATGGTGGCTGCGTGGATCAGGGCCGAAACGGGAGTCGGGCCCTCCATGGCATCGGGAAGCCAAACCTGCAGGGGTAGCTGCGCCGACTTGCCGACGGCGCCGCAGAAGAGCAAGAGCGGGATGATCCGGGAATACACCAGGTCGTGACTGGCGCCGAGCTCGTTGAGGTTGACCGTTCCGTTTCTCCAGTAACAAAGGATGATACCCAGAACGAAGCCGACATCACCCACGCGGTTCACGATAAACGCCTTCTTGGATGCGTCCGCGGCAGACTGCTTGTGGTACCAGTGGTTGATCAGGAAATAGGAGCTGAAGCCTACGAGCTCCCAGAAGATGAACATCATGAATAGGTTGTCAGCCATCACGATGCCGATCATCGAGAACATGAAGATGGAGAGGCCCCCGAAGAAACGGGCCTTGGCCGTGTCGTCGTGCATGTAGCCGAGCGAGAAGACATGGACGCACAGTCCGACCACGCCGACGATCGAGAGCATGAGCGCCGCCAGGTCGTCAAATTTGATGCCCAGCTCGATAGAGAATGAGCCGATGCGGAACCACTCCAAGGAGGCGTTGAAGCGCGCGCCGCCGAATGCGAGCCAGAGGCCGCCGGCGGCGATCAAGGTCGCCGCGGCCACCGAGACAAACGAGGCAAGGGTCCCCTTTGTCCGGAGAAAGAGCGCGATCAGGACAGCCGAAGCCAGAGGCGCAAGGAGGACGGCAAGAGCGGTTTGCAGGGGCGTCATGTCCGTGGCCTAGTGCTTGAGGGAATCCAGCTGGTCCACCTGGACCGTCTGGCGCACCCGGAAGAGCGCGACGATAATGGCGAGGCCGACGGCAACTTCCGCGGCCGCGACAGTGAGGATAAAGAACACGAACACATCGCCGTCCTCCGTCCCGTTGAAGCGCGAGAACGCCACCAGGGCGAGCGTGGCCGCGACCAGCATGAGCTCCAGGCACATGTAAATTACCAGTGTGTTCTTGCGAACGAGCACCCCGAGGAACCCGATCACGAAGAGGGCGGCGCTCAACATCACGTAGGCTTCAAGACTCGGCGTCATTTGTCATCCTCCTTGGGAGTCACCCTCCGGCTGAGCACGATCACTCCGAGCATGGAGATCAGGAGCAGGAAACCCATCACCTGGACGGGAAGCAGATAGGTCGTGAACAGCTGGTAGGAATAGAGCTTGAGCGAGGAGCCGGCCGAGTGCCCCAGGGGCGGTCCCGCACCCAACCGACCACGGACGGCAAGCAGGTTTAGCCCCGTGACAAGCAGCACTGCGGCAATCATCCCGGCAACCGCGTTAAAACCCCTGAACTTCCAGGCACGGCCGCCCTGCATGTCGAGCAGCATGACGATAAAGAGAAAGAGGGCGACAACCGCCCCGGCGTAGACAAGCACGAGGACGAAAGCCAAGAGGTAGGCGTGAAGCTGGACGAAGAGGCCTGCGATACCCGCAAGGCAAAGCAGCAGGCACATCGCTCCGTTGATGGCATTCTTGCTCAGCACGACTCCGATGGCGCAGGCCAGGCTGAAGACCGAGAGGCAGGTGAAAGCGAAGTGTTCCATCGGTGGGGCCCTTTAGTGGTGGCCGCCGGCACCCTGCTCGGCGGCTTTCTTCTTGTCCCACTTGAAGTGCTTGTCGGGGAGCGTGCCGCCCAGCTCGTAGAGGCGATCCTTGTGGTTCACCATCTCCGAGCGGCTGTAGCCCGACATGGAGAACTGCTTCTGGAGAAAGATAGCCTCCTCGGGGCAGACTTCCTCGCACAGGCCGCAGTAGATGCACCTGAGCATGTCGATGTCGAAGGCCTTCGGGGCCTTTTCGACGTGGTCCACCCCGGTCCCCTCGGCGACAGAACCGGGGGTGATCCGGATCGCCTTCGGGGGGCACACGAACTCGCAAAGCTGGCAGGAGACGCACTTCTCGCGGCCGTGCGGATCCATGACGAGCGTCGGGACCCCTCTATAGCCCGGCGGGATGGCAGGCCGCTGCTCGGGGTATTGCAGGGTCTCTGCGGGCTTGAAGAAATACTTTATGGTCGTCAGGAGGCCGCCGACGATCTGGGGGATATAGGTGCGCTCCGCCAGGGAGAGGGGTTTTCGCTGTACGTGTATGACGGCCATGGCGAGGTGTTTTATCCCTGGAGAAAGTAAATTCCAACCGTGTACGCGACCAGGTTGGCAATGGAGAGAGGGAGGAGGAGCTTCCAGCCGATCCGCATGACCTGGTCGTAGCGGAAGCGCGGGACGGTCCAGCGCACCCACATGAAGAAGAAGATGGTGAGGAGCACCTTCCCTACGAAGATGCAGATTGAAAGCACCCCGGCGACAAGCGGGTGGATCCAGAGCGCCGAGCCGGTGAGATGGTGAAGGCCGCCGAGGAGCGCGGAGAGCGGCAGCCAGGGAAGGAGGTTCCAGCCGCCGAGGAAGAGGAGCGCAAAAACAGCGGATCCGACGATCATGTTGGCGTACTCGGCGACAAAGAATAGCGACCACTTAAACGCCCCGTACTCGGTGTGGAATCCCCCCACGAGGTCGGCCTCCGACTCCGGCATGTCGAAGGGCTGGCGGTTGGTCTCGGCAAAGAGCGCCACCATGAAGATAGCCGCGGAGAGCGGCATCGTGAAGAGGAACCAGGAGCCGCCCCAAAAGCCCGCGTGGCTCTGGAACTCGACCACCCTGGCCAGGCTCAGGGATCCGGAGCTTCCGGGCTCGTTGACCCACAGGAACACGGGCAGCACGGAGAGCGTCATCGACAGCTCGTAGGAGATCAGCTGCGCTGAGGCGCGGACGCCCCCAAGGAACGGGTATTTCGAGTTGGACGCCCAGCCCGCGAGGATCAGCGAATAGACGCCGAGCGAGGCCACCGCAAAGATCGCGAGGATGCCAATGTCGACGTTCGCCAGCATGATCGGGATCACCTTGCCCGCCGGGTCCAGGTACGCGCCGAACGGGACGACGGTCACCGTCGTGAAGGCCGGGATCATCGCAATGAACGGAGCCAGCACAAAATAGAACTTATGGACGTGGTTCGGAAGCGGCTCCTCCTTGAAGAAGAACTTGCCCCCGTCGGCGGCCAGCTGGAAGAGGCCAAGCCTTTGGAGGATGCCCATGCCGGGGACACCGACCAGCATCGGCGGGATCGTCCTGTTGGGGCCCGGGCGCCGTTGTATCCATGCCGAAACCTTCCGCTCGGCCATCGAGCAGGCGGCCGCGACCGGAAAAATGAAAAGGATCACCGCAAGGCCCTTTATGACCCCCTGGACTATGACCGGCAGGGCGAAGAAGAAATTAGCCACGGGAAGCCTCCTTGGCCGCGGGAGCGGCGGGCTTAAAGTGGAGCGAGGGTCCCTCCACAAATGCGAGGCCCTGCCAGGGAGTCGCGTCGAGAAGGAGGCCCGTGTCGGGAATGTTCCCGTAGCTCATCGTCGAGAGCGGCGCCACCTCGGCGGCAATTGAGGGCCAAAGGGAGCCCAGGTCGGCACCCAGCTTGGGTCCCCCTGCCGCGGAAACCAGCCGCGATAGGACGACAAGGTCGTCCGTCGCACCCGGGCCGCCAGGGACGGCCTTTGCGAACCTTTGTATCCTGAACTGCTGGTTCACGAAGGTCCCGTGCTTCTCGAAGACCATGAGGGTCGGTATAACGACCTTTGCCGCGGCGCTTGTCGCGTTTGAATGGGTCCCCAGATAGATGACCGATACCTTCGAAAGCTGCACGGCGCTGAGGCCCGCGGCGGTCAGGTCCTCCCCGACCGATACCACGCATGTCACTTCGCCGGCATCGATCTGGGCGCCGAGCGAGTCGAGCGAGCGAGACGGAAGGCCCGAGACCAGGCCCGTCACCAGGGCCCCGCGGACGTTGGGATTGCGGTCTGCGGAGACCAGGAGCGCGTCGCCCTCTCCCACCCTAGAGACCAACCAAGCCCGCGCCTTCACTGCTAAGGCGAGTTTGCGGGTGAGGAATTGCTCCTCGACCGTGCTTCGGCCCGAACCGACAACGGCGACCTTGCCGGCAGCCATGCGGTCGGCAGCCGCTTTCACGGCAGAATCTAAATCCGCAACGGCGCCGTCGACCCGGACCGACTCAAGCCTGCTGGCATCCCGTATCTGCTTGTAGAGAACCCGGCCGCTGTCGGCCATCCACGTGTCGTTCACGGCATCGTTCTGGCGCGGCGTGACCCGGTAGATGACGCCCTCGCGCGACCACACAACCGTGTTCGCACCGACGCTAGACTCGGTGTCGATGCTGTTGGTCTGCTTTAGGAACCAGACACGCATCTTGAACCTGAAATCCGTGCTCGTGAGCGCCCCTACCGGACAAATGTCTACCGTGTTCAGGGAATAATTATTCTCAAGCTTCCTTCCCGGGTAGCACGTGAGCGTGCTGTAGCTGCCGCGGTCAATAAAGCCCAGCACGTCGTCCTTGGCGACCTCCTTGGAAAACCGGATGCAGCGAGAGCACAGGATGCAACGCTCGTCGTCGAGTGTCACCCGCGGCCCGAGCGCGGTCCGCTTGGGCTTCACGTTTTTCTGCTCGATGAATCGGGAGTAGCCCCTGCCGTAGCCCGTTGACTGCTCCTGGAGCTTGCACTCGCCCGCCTGGTCGCAGATCGGGCAGTCCAGCGGATGGTTGATCAGCAGGAATTCCATCACGCCCTCGCGGCACTCCTTGACGATTGGCGTCGTCGTCCGGATGTGCAGGCCCGGGGATGCGTTCGTTGCGCATGCTATCGTCGGCCGCGGCATCCAGTTCACCCGTTGTTTTCCGGTGGCAGAATCCATGACCGGAGCCTTTGTGGCCGGATCCACGGCGGGCATTCCCATCTCTACCAGGCACATGCGGCAGTTGCCTACGACTGAAAGCTTGGAATGGTAGCAGTAATGCGGCACGTCCACGCCCACGCGCCGCGCGGCCTCGATCATGTTCGTGCCCTTCGGGACAGCGATCTCCTTGCCGTCAACGTTGACGGTGATCAGGTCGGGTGTGGCGGGCTGTATCATCGGCGTCTTTAAGGTGTGTTTCTCTTGGTGCCGCTCACACGAGCTCAGGCACTCCGTCTGCCCTGGGTGACTTCTTCGTCTCGGGGTACGCCTTGAATTCGTCGCCGAACTTGGCGATGAAGCTCTGGGTCGGCCATGCGCAGGCCTCGCCGAACGCGCATATGGTCCTGCCGGCAATCTGGTCGGCGACGCTCTTTAGGAGCGCCCCGTCTGCCGGGCGCGCCTCTCCGTGCACCATGCGCCCCGTGATCTTCTTCATCCAGAGCGAGCCCTCGCGGCAGGGCGTGCACTGGCCGCAGCTCTCGTGGGAGTAGAAGGCGTTGATGTTGGCGAGCGCCTCAACCATGCTGACCGAGTCGTCCATCACGATGACCCCGCCCGAACCGCCCATCGAGCCGATCATCGCTAGCGAGTCGAAGTCCATCGGGATGTCCTCCAGGCCCCAGTCGTACTCAACCATGTCGGCCCCAGCCTTGCGCTTGCCCTTGTAGCGCTCTCCGACCTTAAGGACCTTTGCCGAAGAGCCGCCTGGGATGACCGCCTTGAATGCGCGGCCCGGGAGCGGCCCGCCGCACACTTCGTTCAGGAGCTGGCCCATCGTGATCTTGCCCACCTCGAACTCGTAGTAGCCCGGCCGGCGCACATGGCCCGAAACGCACAGGATGCGCGTGCCCGTATTGTTTGGCGTGCCGATCTTAGAGTAGGCCTCACCGCCCCGGTCGGCGATGTGCTTCACGTGGCAGAGCGTCTCGACGTTGTTCACGATCGTCGGGCACTGGTAGAGCCCAAGGACCGCCGGAAAGTACGGAGGCTTGATCCTCGGGTAGGGCCGCTTGCCCTCGATCGACTCGATCAGGCCGGTCTCCTCGCCGCAGATGTAAGCTCCCGCCCCGCGGTGCACGTAGATCTCGCAGCCGTACCCGGTTCCCAGGATGTTCGGCCCGACGAAGTTGGCCGCCCGCGCCTCCGCGATCGCCTTCTCGAGGATCCTCGCGCCCTCGGGGAACTCCCCGCGAATGTAGATGTAGGCCCGCTCCACCTTGTTGGCAAAGCAGGTGATCATGATCCCCTCGAGCAGCTGGTGGGGATCGTTGTGGATGATGTAGCGGTCCTTGAAGGTCCCGGGCTCGGATTCGTCGGCGTTGACGACCAGGTAGATCGGCTTGCCGCTCTTGCGGTCCAGCAGCGTCCACTTCACGCCGCACGGGAAACCCGCGCCGCCACGGCCGCGTAGGCCCGATTTCTTAACCTCGTCGACCAGCTCCTCGGGCTTCCTCAAGACGGACTTCCTGAGCACCTCGTAGCCACCGTTGCGCACGTAGCAGGCGAGGTCGTTGGTGTAGCCGGGCTCGTCGATGTGCTTGAAGACCATCCTGAATTGTTCGGGTGCGGGCATGGCGGTAGGGTCTTCAGCGTTTCCCGGCCGCAGCCTTCGCCGCGGCCTTGATCATCTCCGAAAGCTCCCTGGCCTTCGCAGCGTCCACCTTCTCATGCAGCTGGTCGTCAATCATGACGACCGGCGCGGTCCCGCAGCTGGCCAGGCATTCGACAAATTCGATCGTTACCTCGCCGTCGGGGGAAATCTCCCCCAGCCCGGTCTCAAACTGCTTCTGGAACTCCGAGCACGTGCGGTATCCCCCCATGATCGCACAGGAGAGCGTGCGGCAGACCTTGATGTGCCGGCGCCCGATGGGCTTCTGCCTGAACATCGGATAGAAGGTCACCAGCTCGTACACATTGATGGGCTGCACCTCGAGCTTGGCCGCAACCCACTCGATCGCCTCGTTCGAGATGAAGCCCTGGTCCTCCTGTATGAGATGCAGCAGCGGAAGCGCCGCGCTCCGCTTCACCGGATAATGCGGGATGACCTCGTCGATCTTCCTTAAGGTGTCGGATTGGAGGTTCATCATCGGTCGCATTCGCCCATCACAAAGTCCAGGGAGCCAAGGATGGAGACCACGTCGGAAACCATCGCGCCTACGCATACCTTGGGAAGGATCGACAGGTTGCAGAATGAGGGAGCCCGGATCTTCAGGCGCCACGGAACCCCGCCGCCCTTGGAAACCACGTAGAAGCCGAGAGCACCCTTAGGGTTCTCAGCCTCGAAATACACCTCGCCCGCCGGCATCTGTGGACCCTCGGTCACGAGCATGAAGTTCTGGATCAGCTCCTCCATCGAGGTCAGGATCTTGTCCTTCGGCGGTGCAAAGATGCGCTTGGCGTCCTCGGCATACCACTTGCCGCCGGGAAGCTTGGCGATCGCCTGCTTGATGATACGGACCGACTGGCGCATCTCCTCGCCGCGCACCAGGTAGCGGTCATACGCGTCTCCCTGTGTGCCGACGGCCACGTCGAAGTCGTACTGCTCGTAGCCGCTGTACGGCTTATCCTTGCGCAGATCCAACGCGACTCCGCTGGCCCTCAGGTTTGGCCCTGTAAGCCCATAGGAGATCGCGTCCTCCTTGGAAATCACGCCGATTCCGAAGGTTCTGTCGGTGAAAATCTTGTTCCGCGTGAGAAGGCTCAGGATCTCCTCGAGCATCGGCAGGAACTGGTCGCAGAAGGCGTCCACACGGTCCGTCCACCCCGCCGGGATATCGCGGGCTACACCTCCAATACGGGCATAGCTCGTCGTGAAGCGCGCGCCCGTCAATTCCTCGAAGAGCTTGTAGAGCTTCTCCCGCTCAGTGAATGAGTAGAGGAAAACGGTCCAGGCGCCGACATCGATGCCAAATGCGCCGAGTCCCATCAGGTGCGCGGAGATGCGGGCCATCTCCGCGGTGATCACGCGAATGGCCTGGCACCTGGGGGGCACCTCGAGCTTTGCGAGCTTCTCGACGGCGATCGAGTACGCCATGTTGTTCGCAAGCGGGGCCAGGTAATCCAGCCGGTCCGTGTACGGCACGAACTGGTTGTAGGTCATGTTCTCGGCGATCTTCTCGTCGCCGCGGTGCAGGTAGCCGACGACGGGGTCGGCCTTCGTCACGATCTCGCCGTCGAGCTCCATCTGGAGGCGAAGGACGCCGTGCGTCGAAGGATGGGATGGCCCCATCGATAGGGACATCTTCTCGGTTTCGAACTCGCCCTGGGTATCTCTCGAGGCCGAATCTGGGAAAATGTGTTCGACAGGCATGGTGGGCTTCGGGATCAGGCTCCAGGCTTGGGACGACGCTCGTTCCAGCTCTCATCCTTGGCGGTCGGCTCCGCATCGGTCAGGTTGATCTCACCCGGTGAGGCCACAAACGGGCCCCCCGCCATCGGCGCGGCAATCGCGTTTGTCTTGGTCTCGGCGACGACCTCCTTGTCAGGAAGGTCCGTGTCGACGCCCGAGAGCGGGAAGTCCTTGCGGAGCGGAAAGTGCGGGTATCCGTCCCACATCAGGATCCTGCGAAGGTCGGGATGGCCCGAGAAGCGGATGCCGAACATGTCAAAGGCCTCGCGCTCGTGCCAGTTAGCCCCGTGCCAAAGGCCCGAAGCGCTCGGAACCTCCGGAGCCGCATCGTCGGCGCAGTTCGTGGCGACCCGCACATATTCGTGGCTGGTTGTAGAGAGCAGGTGGTAGACCACCGTGAAGCGCGGGGTTGCGGCCAAGGACCAGTCCACGCCGGCTATGTCCACCAGCATGTCGAAGCCGTGCTCGTCGCGGAGATGCTTGAGCACCTCGACCAGATTGGACGCCGGCACATTGACCGCAGCCTCGTCCAGGCTGGCGCGATCGGTCACGCCGACCCATTTGCCCTTCAGCGCTGCGATGGCGTCTAATGCTTTGGGCATCAGGCGGTGTTCAGTTTGCTAAAGGAGCGCTCGCGCTTAACCTTTTCCTGTAGTTTGACTAACGCGTCCAGCAGCGCCTCCGGCCGCGGCGGACAACCACTGACGTAGACATCGACGGGGAGGATGCGGTCGACGCCCTGCAGGACGGCGTAGCTGCGGTACATGCCGCCCGTGCTGGCGCAGGCGCCCATGGCAATCACCCACTTGGGCTCAGCCATCTGGTCGTAGATGCGGCGCACCGCAGAGGACATCTTATAGGTGACGGTGCCGGAAACGATCATGCAGTCCGACTGCTTGGGCGAAAAGCGCATCACCTCGGCCCCGAAGCGGGCAATGTCAAACCGGCTTGCGGCCACGGCCATCAACTCGATCGCGCAGCAGGCCAGACCCATCGGCATCGGCCACATGGAATTGCTGCGTATCCAGTTGATGACCGCATCAGCGCGGGTGACGATAACGTCCCCCTCGATCTTGCTGTCGTAGGTCAGTTCGGAGTTGGCAGACACCATGTTGGAATTTGGGCAAAAACCACCCAACCGTACCGGGGCCCCAACACCGCGCAAGAAGGTTTTAAGCAAGGCGGCGCTTTAGCGCGCCTTAAGCGTCCAGATGCAAGAATCCGTCATCTCGGATGCGCCAAAATGCGCCTTGGCGAGGACCCGGTTATCGCCGGGTGAGAGCGCCACTCCCGGCCACCGGAAAATGTGCTGCCCGGAGGGGTCCCCCATCACCCCAAGGGGCTTGCCATTCACCTCAAGGGTCACCTCCGCTGCGTTGCTGTAAACCTTGACCTCGGTCACCGGCTCGGTGCGCTCCAAAAACCTGCTGCTGGTCAGGCGGAGCACCGGTTCGGTGCTCCAGTTCGCCTTGTAGAAATAGAACGCGTCCTTCTTCACCTTGCGGTCATAGGTCACCAAGCCCTTGTCGTTGCGGCCTGGCTGGTCTCCCTCGTTGCGCCCGTCCGACGCAAAGTCGTGAAGGCACCAGATGAACTTGCACCAGACAAACGGCCTATTTCTGAGCGCGGCCCAATAGGCCTCATGGACGACGTTCTGGTATTCCTCCGGGTGGTAGGGACCGTTGGGCTTGGGACGCTTGGGATTCTCCTCGTGCTGGAAGATGCTGGCGCCGGCCCCGAACTCGCTCATCCCAAAGGCTGCCTTAGGATAGTCGGCGTGGGTCTTGTCGAGCCAGGGCGCAAAATCGGCAATATCGCCCGAGTACCATCCAAAGTAGCGGTTAAAGGCCACGACCTGTGTCACCCAGTTTTTCGGGTCGCTGTTGTCGTGGTTCGAGGCGTAGGTCGTCAGCCGCGAGGTATCCTCGAGGCGGGAGGTCTGGTCGAATTCCTGCAGGGTGCGGAGCGAAGCAGGCCCACCCGTCTCGTTGCCACAGCCCCAGAAGCAGATTGAGGGGTGGTTGTATTGCTGAAGGATCAACTCCTTGAGCTGCTGCTTGCCGCTTTCCAGGAATTCGGGGGTCGAGAGGATCTTCTGCCAGGAGGGTATCTCGGCCCAGGCCACCATCCCCGCTCGGTCGCACCGGTCGTACCATGAGTTGGATTGCTGGTAGTGCGAGACCCGCACGGCCGTGGCTCCCGCCTCCATCATAAGTGCAAAGTCCTGGGCCTCGTTGTCTTGTGAAATTGCCCATCCCTTGTCCGGCCAGTCCTGGTGGCGGTTGAAACCATGCAGGTCGAGATAGTGCCCATTCAGGATGAAGCCCTTGTCGGGATCCACAGAGAAGGTCCTGATTCCGAGCGGCTGCTCCACAGCGTCGGAAAGCTCGCCCTTCGCGCCATTCGCGGCGACGGGCCTGAGCTCGACCAGGATCGAATACAGGTAGGGGTCTCGCCTGGCGTCCCATAGATGGGGTTTGGGAAGGGTGAGCGGCTTGAGTATCTCGTTTGTTCCCTCCCGGTCCAGGTGGACGCGAAAGGTCGTGTCGGCCCCTTTGACCTCCTTGTGCGCGGCATCGTAGGCCACCACCCGAACGTCCACCTCGCGCGGCATCGTGCTGTGGTTTTCGAGTTCGGCCCGGACAAGGATCTTGGCCGAATTCGCGCCCACGTCCTGCTGGTCAATGAAAACGCCGGGGGACGCGTGATCCAGGACCGCAACCTGCACGGGGTCGGTGACCAGCAGGGCGACGTCGCGGTACAATCCCCCAAAAAGCGTGAAATCCGCAGAGGCCGGAGGGATGCCCAAGTCACCGTTGTCAACGCGGACCGCGATCACGTTGTCGGCTCCGACGTGAAGGGCGCTCGTGGCGTCAAAGCGGAAACGAGCGAACCCGCCTAGGTGGTTGCCGAGGTGAATGCCATTCACGTAGACGTCGGCCATGAGACTCGCCCCGTCAAACTGGAGATAGAGGCGCTTGCCGGCCAGGGTCGGCGGCAGCGAGAGGTGCCTGCGGTACCACCCTGCTCCGCGGCGGTAGTTGTTGCCGCCATCCTGGCCATCGAGGCCATTCCAGGTATGGGGCACGTCCACCTCTTGCCATGACTGGTCGTCAAAAGCCGCCTCCTGGGCGTGGGCGTCGTCTTTGGCCAGAAACCTCCAGCCCCTGTCCATGTTGATGAGCAGTCGGCCATCCGGTGGGGAGGCGATTCCAGGGGTTTGAAGGGCTGCCAAGGCCAGGACGGCGCCTAGCATCGAGCGGAATGCGCGCATGGTGAAGGAGTAACCCCGATGAAGTTACCTGCGACGGACGACTGCAATCCCGATGTGGCTCAAGGGACCCGGCCCGCGGCCCGCCCCCCCGAGGATAAGAGGAGATTGCGTTTGACCCTGCCCCGCACCTTAGACTTTGATCTTCCCCTTGGCCCGACGGACAGACGGTTTGTCCGACACCCGGAGAGGTGGCAGAGTGGTCGAATGTGCATGATTGGAAATCATGTGTAGGCGCAAGTCTACCGAGGGTTCGAATCCCTCCCTCTCCGCCAGTTTTCCCCCTCTGAGGAGGAGAATCCCGAAGCTAGGTTGCCAGCTTGACGCGGCAACCTAAGCATGAATGTCCAACCTATGTTCGCTGTCAGCCGGTTTAAGAACCGGAACGGCGTGTTCTCGTTCCGCGTCGATGGTCAGCTCAACGGCGTCCGCATCCGCCGCAACTTCAAGAGTCAGGAGGAGGCTGCCGCCGAAAAGAGCGTCCTTGAACTCAAGGCGCTGCAACTGGCGTCGAGCCTAAGCGCCGTCACCACCTGCCTCGCGGAGGATCAAGTCCGTGAGGCCGAGGCCGTTTTCCGGCGGCTGGCCGGCGGAAGTCGCACGCTTTCCTTCTGCGTCGATTACGCCCTGACCAACCATCGCACGCCTGAAAACCAGAAGGCGCTGGATGAGGCGGTCGCCGCCTATCTCGTGGTGAAAACGCGGGAGCATGAGCAGAAGCTCATTTCGGCGTCTCAGCTCACGACGATCAACCGGCACATGAAGGCGCTGAAGAAGCATTTCCCCGGCATCACTGTCGCCGAGTTGAATGCGACACACTTGATGACGTATTTCCAACGGGCCAACGGATGCCTCAAGACCTACAACAACCGGCGCGGCCTCGTTTCGACCTTCCTCAAGTTCGCCGAGCAGCAAGAATGGCTTGCGACCAATCCGATCAAGAAAATCCCATACTACCGGATTGCCCACCGTCGCGGCTCCGCCAAGACCCTCACAGCGGCGCAGGCACAGGAGTTGATGACTTATGTCGAGGGCTTCGAGAATGGCCGCCTTGTGCCTTTCTTTGCCCTGTGCCTCTTCGCCGGCATCCGGCCATGCCTACGGACGGGTGAAATCCTCCGCCTCCTGCCGGCCCACGTGCGGCTCGATACGGGCGTGATCCTCATCGAGCCCGAGGTCTCCAAAGTCAGGGAGAAACGCACCGTCGCGATTCAACCAAACCTTGCGGCCTGGCTCCGCGCCTATCCGCTGGCGAAGAATCCGATCATCATGCCGAACCTGCAAAAACTTCGGGCACGGATCGCGAAGCGTTTCGGCCTCACGCATGATGTGATGCGGCACACGTTCATTTCGATGCACGTCGCCAAATTCCGCTCTCTCGGCGAGGCCGCACTTCAAGCGGGCAATTCTGAGGCCATCATCAAAAAGCACTACCTCGACTTGAAGAGCGCGGCCGAGGCGAAACAGTTCTTCGGCATCCGGCCGAAGCGAGCCGATAAGATGGCACCAGCCACGGTCCCGGCTACCCCAACGCTGCCTGTTCTGGTGCTTTTCGCCGCGGCATGACCGGATACCCGGCAACGTGCACCGAATGGCAGGAACACACGTCGCGCCGGCTTTAATGCCCCGCGGCGTGTTAGTTTCAAAGAGACAGGCTGGTCTGGTCCAATTCCCCCGTAACCGATGCTTCCCCACGCTGGATTCGAGATTGGACAGTGCCGCGCAATCCCGACTTTGCGGGCCAGACTTGCGTAACGTAGTCACGTTACTTTTTCGGTGAGACACAGCACTCCTTACGCTCAAAGCGTAACGTTTCAGAACCCGTAAACCGACACACGCGTGTCGGGCGGGCAACCGGGTCAGTCCTGTGAAGAATGCTCATGCGAGCAGCGGCACTTACGCGATTTCAAACGTTACGCTTTTGCGTAAGGAGTAAGGTGTCTCACCATGAAAAGAAACGCTGTGCGTTTCCTAAGTGAAACCGCGAAGTCGGCGTTTCCGGTTAGGTAGAGGCGAGGCCGTCGGGGTAGAGGCAAGTCCCTAAAATAGGGTTGACCAAGCTTGAAAAGCTACCCTTACAGTGTAAGGGTTAAATGAAACTAACCTTCATCGAACTGCCGCTGTTCACCAGCCTCGTTACGCAGATCACCGATGACTATTATCTCAACCAACTTCAAAACGACCTGCTGAAAGACCCGGAGAAGGGTGACATTATCCCGCGTTTACAGGGCCTGCGCAAGGTGCGGATGGCTTTGCAGGGCCGGAGCCGGTCAGGCGGCGCACGGGTCATCTACCTTTATCTTCCTCAGCACCAGACGGTCATTTTCTTTTACATTTATACCAAAGCCAAGTCGGAGAACCTCACCCCGGATCAGGAGAAACGGTTGAGGGCCGCCGTCGAAATCATCAAACGAGAATTCAGACATGAAAACCAAGGACATTGAGTTCAACGCCGACGATCTCGTCGGCAGCGTCGAGGCGTTCGCGCATCACCTGACGGGCAAGCAAAAGCTTACCCTGCGCACGGCAACCATGCCGTTGCCGCCGCCGGTCAAGTCGCTGACGCCCTCGCAGGTGCGGTCAATCCGCAAGAAACTGAACGTCAGCCAGCCGGTTTTTGCCGCGATGATGAACATCCCTACGGTGACCGCCGCGAGTTGGGAGCGCGGGCGGAGGAAACCGACCGGAGCCGCGCTGCGCCTGCTGGACATTGCCCGCAAGCATCCCGAGGTTTTGGTCGCTGGCTAATTCAAGTAGCCCGCCCGCAGCGTTCGGGTAGCCACAACCCCAATGCCGGGCTTTCGGAGTCATTTCTACTGTAATGAACCCACCCGAGCACAATTATGCCGCTGTTATCGAGTGGGACGGAAAGCGCACGAGAGAAATCTCAGGGATGCTCAAGCCTTACCTCAAAGTCACCGACGCTTACGCCGGTTTGGTCTGCGAGATAGTTGACGTGATTGGAGCAGAGAAACCCGGTTCGACCCAAGATATTGTCGTGCGAGATTTGCTGGCTGATGTTTTTGACGCCCTCGTCGAGGCGCGCCGGATCATACTCACTGGCAAGTGTAGCACGGCCTATCCTATGGCCCGCCGGGTCTATGAATCGCTGTCCTTGATGGCGGTGTGTGCTCTTGACGCGAAAATCGCTGCCGAGTGGCACTCTGGGAAAGAGATTCCGAACCGAAAAGTAAGAACAGAGCTCGCAAAGCATCTTCTCGGAGAGCCTGAGGACGACACGAAAAAGCTCTACAAATTTTTCACCCTTGGAGCGCACCCCAATCGAGACTTGATTCCACGCCGCTTTCTCGGTGAGGGAAATGAGTTTGTTCTAGGTTCGGTCTGCACTCCGAATTTGGTCCTAGTTACCGAGTATTGCACGATTCACCTGCGGATGTGGTTTTGGTTTACGGCAGTATTGCTGCACTATTATCAGCGCCTTGTTGATGCCGCCGTGCCCGATTTCGGCCCACGATACTTGCACGTCGCAGACACGGCACAGAAGCTTCAAGCTGAACTTGATCGGAATTACGTGAGGCTATTGCGTGAGGAGCACACGTCATAGTTGGCCAGTGATCGCTGAGTCACGGCATTTACTTTTCGAGCTTCGCTTTCAGTGGACTCGCACCGACCTTCCACGATGTTACACGTCCATTTTCGAAATACACTTCGGATCCGTAAGGATAGCTAAAGACTGCATCGGTAAATTCGTTCGGCGTCCCTTGGACGACTAACACTTCGTCCTTGGTTGACCCAACCGTGAAAAATCCGCGGTTTTCAGCGGCCACCATGGGCAGTAATTTCGCCTTCAACGGACTCGCGGCAATCTTCCATGAGGTCACCCGGCCGTTTGCGAAATACACCTCGGAACCATAGGGATAACTGAAGACTGTGTTGGTAAATTCATTTGGCGTTCCTTGGACGATCAAAACCTCGTCCTTGGTTGACCCGACCGTAAAAAAACCACGGTTTTCAGCGGCTACCGTGGGCAGCAATTTTGCCTTCAACGGACTCGCGACAATCTTCCATGAGGTCACCCGGTCATTTTCGAAATATACCTCGGAGCCGTAGGGATAGCTGAAGATTGTATCGGTAAATTCATTCGGTGTTCCCTGGACGACTAACACTTCGTCCTTGGTTGACCCAACCGTAAAGAATCCGCGGTTTTCGGCGGCTGCCGTAGGCAGCAATTTCGCTTTCAATGGGCTCGCGACAATCTTCCATGAAGTCACACGCCCGTTTGCGAAATACACCTCGGAGCCGTAAGGATAGCTAAAGACCGTCTCGGTGAATTCATTCGGCGTTCCTTGGACTGCTAAAACTTCGTCTTTGGTTGATCCAACTGTGAAGTAGGTGCGTAGCGTGGGAGCTGGTGCCGTATCGCTACCACTTGCGGAAGCCAGATTTTTTACGCCTGCGGTTTGCTGTTGAGCGACGGACCCGGCTGGGGCGCTGGGGGCGGCGACCACTTCCACTGGTTCGTTGGGGTCGAAGTGCCGTTCGCTAACCTTTGCCGGTTGCTGGACTACCGGCGGCTGATTGTTTTGGTCCGGCGTTGATGTCTGATAAGGTAACTGGGACACGGCATTTGGCCTTTGAAAATGGCCACCGGGGAAGAGGCCCGCCTTCAAAACCGCGAGTATGACGACCAAGACTGCAAATTTAACGAACCTGCGCCCCCAGTTTATATTTTTTTGCGGAGCCGTTGATGGCTGTGGACTAGGTGCGCTTCGTTGTGGGCCATGAGTTGAGCCCGGTGAAGCGCCGGGTCTAGGCGGTTGGGCCTGTGGTCGCGCCCCGCGCGAAGTTGCCTCGGATGGCTCTGTTTGTGGGCGACTCCCTGTTGACCGGGAATCGCATTTACAGATCAACTCATATGCCAAATTAATCTGCTTCAATTTCTCCTGAGCTTTACGCTGTAATTTCGGGTCATGCGCAAATCGATCTGGGTGCCAAACCTTGACCAATTCTCGGTAGGCACGCTTCACGTCCTCCAACGGAGCGCCAATCTCAACCTCAAGTAAATGGTAGGATTCCTGTAAATCGCCTTGCACAGGCAGATGCTATTGTTCCCCGTGCACATTCAGCAAAGCGAAAAATGTGATTCAATCACTCTGCCTTAGGTTGCCTGTAGGTTGCCAAAAAACCTGCAATTAGCTTCACCTCGTTAAGACTATCTGCTCCTATTTCCACGTTAGAAAACATTAACCCTCAACTAAGTCCGCGCTGATTAGGCGACTTAGCTTCGAGCGGAAGGAGGCGTTCGAATCCCTCCCTCTCCGCCATTTCCCCCCCATGAAGGGAGAAGCCCAACGACCGATTTGCCCGTTGACGTGGCAAATTGGTCATGAATCAAGTCAAGAGCCGCAGAAACGCCCGGCTTTCGCGTTCAGGGGCGCGGGCGGGCTGTGTTAAGGTGGCGACCCTCATGGATTATGAGAACCCGTTAGCGGGCTAAAGTCAGCCGCGCCGTTGCGCTGCTATTCAACCTGGAGAAAGGCAGCCTGCGCACCGTCTTCGGCTACGCCAATTGGTGGAAGCTGCACGCCTTGGTTCCTAGCGGTAAGACGAGAGGTAAGGACGAATTAGATTTACAATACCTCGGAGAATATGAATAATTGCCGATGTTCTGTTATGACCCCAGCCACCCAAAAACGGCTCAAAGACGCCTTTCACGGCACCACCCTCCTGCGCTCACGCGACCTGACCGCGCAAGGGTTCAACCGTCTCCACCTGCGTCAGGCGGTGCAAGCCGGCCTGCTGGAACGCGCCGGTCGTGGGCTTTATCGACCACCCGGTGCCGACATCACCGAAAACCACACGCTGGCCGAAGTCGGCAAACAGATTCCCAACGGCATCGTCTGCCTACTCTCGGCTCTCAACTATCATCGCCTGACGACACAAAATCCGCACGAGGTCTGGCTGGCCATCGGCCACAAGAGTTGGAGTCCGCGCGCGGACAAGGTTGGTCTGCGGATCGTCCGCCTTTCCGGCCCAGCGCTGCATGAGGGCGTCGAAACCCATATCGTCGAGGGTGTGCCCCTGCGGGTTTACAACCCCGCCAAGACCGTGGCGGACTGTTTCAAATTTCGCCACAAGATCGGGCTCGATGTGGCGCTCGAAGCCCTGCGCGAAACCTGGCGTTCGCGTCGCGCCACGATGAAAGACCTGGAGCACTATGCGCGGGTTGACCGCGTGGCCAACGTGATGCGCCCCTATTTTGAAAGCCTGACATGAAGCCCGAGCCGAAACGGAATCTGCCGGCCTCTGTCCGGCAGCGGCTGCTCACATTGAGCGAACACCGCAAAGAGCCCTTTGACTTGGTGCTCGTGCGTTATGGCATTGAGCGACTGCTTTACCGCCTAAGTCGCTCGCCCCACGCGGCAAAATTCCTGCTGAAAGGCGCGATGCTCTTCGCGATCTAGTCGGACGGAACACATCGGCCAACCCGTGACGTGGACCTTCTCGGCTTCGGCCCCCATGACAACGAGACGTTGAAGACGAGCTTCACGGAGCTGTGTCGCCTCGAAACGGAGCCGGACGGCCTTACCTTCCTACCGGAGAGTGTGGCAGCTGCGCCAATTCGCGAGGAAGCCGCTTATCCCGGCACGCGCGTCACTTTGGAAGCGCGACTGGAAAGCGCCCGGATTCGGGTGCAGGTGGACATCGGGTTCGGTGATGTCGTCACACCCGCTCCGGAGGAAGTTACATTCCCGGCGCTGCTGGATTTTCCCGCTCCGCACCTGCGGGCGTATCCGATCTATACCGTTGTAGCAGAAAAACTCGAAGCGAGCGTTCGGCTGGGGGAGGCGAACACGCGGATGAAAGACTTTTTCGACCTCTGGTTTCTCAGCCGGAAGTTCCCCTTTGAAGGCGACCTGCTGAAAGACGCCATAACCCGGACGTTCGGCCGCCGCGAAATGCCATTGCCGGCGACGGTGCCTGTCGCACTGACCCCGGGGTTCGCTGCACTGAAAGGCACTACTTGGGCAATCTTCATCCGCCGCAATGCCCTCGTGCCCGTTGAAATGACCGAAATGTTAGATGCAATCCGCGTCTTCGCGTGGCCCGTGATGGAACCGGCCACGAGCGCAGTAACGTTCAATGATCATTGGAATCCTGCGAAAGGTTGGATTCCGCCAGAATGAGGCAGGTGAGACGTAGATTCGAACGCGGGGAAAGGCTTTGCCGCTAGGCAGGCGCTTGGGTGCGCGTGACTTCGTCAGGCATGTTAGCCTCATGTCGTTCGTTGAGGAGCCTTCAATGAGCCGGCACCAATCGTGAGCGCGTTTCTTAACACCGCGAAAACGGAAGCCGTTGAGCACTCGCCAATCGGGTCGAGCGCCAATGAGCCGGTGTGGTGCCTTCCCATGTCCTGAAAGCGCGGTAAAACGAATTTGGATCTTCGTAGCCGAGCAGAAAGGCGGTTTCGTTTATTTCAATGGCGGGATCGCTGAGGTATTGCCTCACGAGTTCCTGCCGAGCTTCGTTCAATAGCAGACGGAAGCTCGCACCCTCGTTGGTGATGCGGCGCTGTAACGTGCGAGCGCCCATGCCTAGTTCCTTCGCGACGATCAAGATGTCCGGGCGGCTGCCGGAGAGCAGCCGTTTCAGAACCCATTTCACCTGATCGGCGATCTTTGCCTGTGCTGTTGCTGGTCGACGAATTGTTCCCAGGATAGCGGTTGCTCTGCTTGATCTCGTAGACGGGTTCTCCATTCATTTGTACGGTGGGAGCCAGACTGAGTTCGTAGGTTGTGTCGGCTAACCCGAACTGCTGAAACGCACCGTCCAACGACTCGCCAGTCAAGGCGATCATAGCCCCGTACCGTTCTTGCCCGAGAATACCGGAGAAGGACTGCAGAAGTTGATCGCGGATCTGCCCCCCCTCCGTTGGCATCGCTGGGACATGGACGGTGAACCGGCCATTTTCACTATCCATATTGGTTGTGGCTGCATTGATGGAGGCTTGATCGAGGCGGCTCTTGGCTTCTTTCAGTTGTTGATTGAGGACGGAGACTTCACCCTCCGTTAGCCCCAAAATCTTAATAAAGTCTCCATTGAGCTTCCCGTTATAGGCAACGACCTGAACGGATACCTTGCCTTGCATATTGCTTCGCATCCAAGCGAGTGCCCGAAGCCTCTCGACGATTTCGTCCCCCCGAATGCCGTCGTTAGCCGATCTGCTGGAAGAAACGGCGGGAGCCGCCTTGGCGACGATGCTGGCTTTGGGAGCCACCTGGCTGGCGTTTCCATTGAGTTCGGGGTCATCGTTTACCGCAATCTTTCGAGCTAACCATCCGATGACGATACCTAGGCTCTAGAGAGCGATCGAACGGATTAGAGGCTTATTTCCGAAATTGATCATGGGATCGTGGTCGGTCGCGAAGACCGGTCAACCGGTTCGGCGAGACTGATTCGCTTCAATCCTGGATGCAACCGTCGGGACAGGAAAGCCGTCCGTATCCCCTGGCTAAGCCATCGACGAGTCCGCCTCCTCTGCGCCCTTTTGGAACGGGCTTGGGAAAAGGATTGGGGACAGAATGGGCGTCTCAGCCTAAGCGGACTGGCCGGAGAGGTGTTCGGTCACGAGCGCGAATAGCTCCGTCATTTTGTTATGCTTTTCGTGGCTCACCAGGAATTTGTGGGGATGGGCCCAACCGGCCACGATGATGGATTGAATCTTCCCCTTGTGGTAGAGGGGCAGGAGCGCAAACGATCCTAAGGGACAGGCGGACGTGCGCACCCATGCAGGCACATAGGCGGATGTGGACACATCGTTTATCAGGATGAATTCGTGGCGCTGAAACGCCAAGCCGAAGACAGACTTCTCGCCAGGGGTGACCTGCGCCAGCTCTCGCATGCTCCGCCACGCCCGGCCGCATCCCTGCGTGATCCGGAAATGCTCTGCCACCGGGGTCATGATAAAGCATTCGGCGGATTCAAGCGTGCTTTGAATGGTGTCAATTAATGCGGCGTAGATCTCCCGCCGATCCACCCCCTCGGAACACATTATCCGCATTTCGTTAATCCCATCCACAAGGATCGAGACGTCAGCAGTCGGAGTGCTCCCGGCCGCGGGACCCGTGCTCGCGACGGTGGGCTCAGGCGCCTTTGGGCTCGGAACCGCAGAATGGTCGCCCGAAGCCGCACCGTCATGCGCTGGCGGAGCGGCTGCGGGAGCCTTGGGCGCCACAGGATCGTGGTGGGTGGCGCGGTGCTTCAGGCGCTCGATCACGGTGCCCGACAGGCTCGTTAGGCCAATGCTGTTCTTTAGATGCGAGAGTTGCTGCGCCGCCGTCGTCAGCAAATGGGGCAGCTGGACATCGAGCTCCGGCAGGATGCCTCCGAACTTCGACGACAGCGCCGTGCACCGCTGCGTGTAGCTCGACGCAGAAATGCTCGGGTCCCACGACAGGACGCTCAGTTCCGCCGAGAAATCCGCGAGCGCAGCCAGGAGATTCCTCTCACTCTTGATCGTGATGTCGTAATCATCGAGCGTCTCCGTGATCTCCTGTGGAAGCCTCTCGTGCTTCAAGACGGCCCGACTGATCTCGAGTGGTGTCAGCCCAAACACGGAGGTGAAAGCTTTGTCTTCCTCCATCGTGAGCATCATTTTCCGAGCCTCGCGGTACCCCTCCGGGAGTTCCGCAGCGATCAGAATTCGCCCAAAGTGGCGCAGGCTTGCGCATATGAAGGCAAGGTCCCTGTCCACCGGCATATCCTCCATGTGCTTTGCAAAGGTTCCGGCACACAAAGCCAATGCTGAAGCCTCCCGTTGCTCCTCGGACGCATGGCTCGTGCTTTGCTCCAAAAGCATCATGGACATCGCGATCGAGCAGATGCGATTGAAGCCCACGATCTGGATTGCCTGCTCCACCGTCGTCACCCGTGTCGAGCCCGTCCGATAGCCGTAGGTATTGGCGACCGCCAATATCTTCACCATCATGCGGGCGTCCTTCTGGATGATCTCCGAAAGCTCCGTTACGGTGACCTCATTCTTTCGTTGGGACAAGGTGTGGACCAGGCGGATGATTTCGGGGAACGACGCAGTCGTGGTCGAATCCAAGGCCCTTTCTAGGCGGGCCAGTGTTCCTTTAGCTTTGTCGTCCAACTCCATTGTGCGGTCTTTGCGGCTCGTTCTCAAAAGCCGTCGTCCAGACTCTATCTTGTATTATGGGCTGAGAGCAGGAAATTTTTCCTTAGGCGCGTAACCGAAGCCTCCATCAACAATCTCGCCCTCTCCGCCATTGTGATGGCAGCGTTTAAAAGGCACGCCTTAGCCATTTCTTAAGCCATTCTTGAGCGCCCGTCAGTACAGCCGCCGGGAGCGCGTGCGTTCAACCGATGACCTTGAGCCTAGAGCTTATGTCTGGCCCCGTTCGTCTCTTCGAAAGGTACGGGGCGCAGTCCGTGCGTTGCGACCCTAGAGACGCCGGCGCCCTGGCCAGGTCTCCGGTCGACTCCAGAAACCGTCTTCTCGGCCGCCGTAGTAGGATTCCAGAACCTGGTCCATCACCCGGGATGTCCGCCGAGCCGATACTCCCGTGCTCGGGCACGCACCAAGGCCTAGCAGGTCATCGACCACGCTTTGGATGAAGGGCTGCGCCACATGGTGAGGAAACGGGACCTCGACCTCGCGTGTGCCTTCGGCCGTCCTCAGCCTGAGCGGCTGTTGCGTGTACATTGGGAAAGAGATCTCCCCCTCGGTGCCGACCAGCTGCATCATGTCATCGTGGACCGCGCTCGCAAAATTCCACATCATCGAGCCGAGAACACCGCCCTGGGTCCGGAACGTGAGCGCCACCGTGTCTTCGGCCTCGTAGTCTGAAGCCATGTTGGCTGCCTTGCCGGTCACCTCGGAAAGCGGGCCAAGCAGGTAGTCGAGGATGTCGAGCGAATGGGAGCCGACGTCCAGAAAATGGCCCGAGCCCGCGGTGGTCACGTCTACGCGCCACGGCCTTCCCCTCTTGTGGTGCGGCTCAGCCATCCTGTAGGTGACCCCGGTGACCCGGCCGATGGCACCCTGCCTCAGGAGTTCCTCTACCTTCACCATACTGGGAAGGCGCCGGTAGTAATAAGCGACAAAAAGGGGAAGCTTCGCCCGCTCAAACGCGGAGACCATGCGGTCGCATTCGGCGGAGTTTCGCGCCATGGGCTTCTCAACCAGGGCGGGCTTCCCCGCGGCCGCGACCGCAAGCGCGTAGTCGCAATGCGAATCCGGGGGCGTCGCGACGTAGACCGCGTCAACCTGCGGATCCGCGATGAGGGCTTCCGCGTTGTCGTACCAGCGAGCCACGCCGTGGCGCCTGGCATAGTCAGCGGCCAGGTTCCCACTCCTGCGCATGACCGCGACAAGCTCTGAGCGCTCCGCTTTGCGGAAACCGGGCCCACTCTTAACCTCCGTCACGTCACCGCAGCCAATGATGCCCCAGCGGACGTTCTTTCGGCCAAGGAAGTGATTTGATACGGGCATGGCAAAGGCTCCTCAGGAAGGCGGCGAAGGGCGAGCTTGGATCATTGGCGGCAGGGCAATGCCTAATGCAGCTCCTGCACCCTTATGCGGCGGTACTCCATCTGACCATGGTCACTCTCCAGACCGATCGGCCCGGTGGGTGGGATCGGCATGGCATCCATGATGACCTCCCCGTTGCACGTGGCGTGGGCAAGGCCTCCCTTGACCGTCACGACGATCTCGTTCCAGTCGAGAGGACGGTAATGCGCCAGGGTGGCGAAGGGCCCCGCGATGAGGAAGTCACGGCACTGGAGCTGGGGCTCCCGCACGAATATGCCGCTGTCAGCATTGGGACTCGCCCGGAATTCTAGCTTCAGAACGAAGTCGCTTGGGAATAGCCGGGTTGTCCAGAGCTTCTTGTAGTCCTGCCCTTTGTGCGAAACCGTGACGACGAGTCGTCCGTTCCGCGCCACATAGCGCCCGTCATCGGTCGCCACCTTCCCCTTCTGGTCGGAGCCTCCGGCGTAGCACCAACCCGTAAGGTCGCGGCCGTTGAAAAGGCTAGAAAAGCCCCTCTCCGGTGTGAAATCGTCCGGCCATGAAGGGATTAGCCCGACGGTCTCCAAGATCGGCCTAAGGGCTGAGGCCCATTTGGCCTGGCCCACGATGTCGGGATGGAGCAGGTCCGGCATCTCCTCCTCCTTGGCGTCGCCATGCACGTTCGCAAAAAGCGACCAGGTGTCGAGGACGGTGACCTGCGGCTCGTCGACCATCGCCTTTGAGTAGAGTGCGTTGATCTCTTTGATCTTGGCCGCGGGCCTCGCCTTCGATTCTGAGCTCGGGAACACCCCGCAGAGCACCACGGGCATCTTGGGATCGTGGGCCCTAAGCGCAGCCACGATGAGCTTCACGTTGCCTGCGATGACCTCGGGCTCCGCCTTTTCCTCGAGGTCATTCGTCCCGATGAGGAGCACCACCCCCTTGGGATTGAGTGCAATCACGTCCTCCTGAAGCCGGATCAGGACCCCTCGGGAGGTGTCCCCGCTGATGCCCCGGTTGGCGACCTTCACACCAGGAAAACTGCTCCCGACATCCCCCCATCCCTGGGTGATCGAATCACCCACAAACACGATGGATCCCTGGTCCTGCTGGGTCTGGCCACTCCATGTCGATCGGCGATCGACCCATATATGCTTGAACCAATCGGCGCGCCGAATCGGGCCTGCACCGGGAAGACCGTCGTCGGAGGGCGGAATCTGGAACCTACTCTCCTCGGGCTGGGCCGCGGCGACGGGGTCGGCGGCACGCGCGGCGGGCGCAAGGAGCGCGAGGCAGAGCATGGCGGTCCATAGGGGACCGGTTCGGTTTGTCGGGGGTATGGCGATCATGGGGTCCCCCAAGCCATACGGTTCCTGCGTCCAAAGAAAACCAGAATATGGGCTCCCGCTCGGGGCGGCCCGTTCTCTATGCCGCTCTGCCAGACAATTTCGAAGTGACGAACCTCTTCACGTCACCGACGGTGTGGAACGGGCGCAGGTCCTCGTTGTCGATCGAGATCTGGAGGACCTCCTCGGCAAGGAATACAATCTCAAGCAGGGTGAGCGAGTCGACGGCGAGGTCCTCGGTGAGCCTCAGGTGGTCGATGGACCCATTGAGCTTGGCCCTGGCATCAGGCTCGACGTAGCGCTCAAGAAGCCCGTCGATGATCGCCGGCACATAGTCCACGTTTCCTGTCCTCCTGAATTCGAGCGCCGCCTCGCGCGTCGCGGGCGAGCACCGCTTGAGGGCGTCGCGAAGCTGGGCCTCTTCCCTTGCTTCGCGCGGTCCCTCTGGGACCAATTCGATGAGGTGGGTGCCTGGAAGGCGTTCGGTTGCTTGTCTCATGTTTCGCTTAGTGACACAGACTGCTGGCGCGGACTTTGGTTCGGTGGGTGCGAACGATAGTCCGCATTGTTTATAGCCTACCAAGGCCCCGGTGTAGCAAGCCCTGTTCCCTGTTGGGCCCCTTGGAGTCATTTTTCTTAACGGGTTGTTATTCGCGATAATAGGATGACGGTTCTGGGGCCGAATGGTTTCATCCGGCCCCAGGGCCAGCCATCGCTCTCACACCCCCTACGACAACCCTGGCAATTGAACCCGCTATCGGCCTCCCGCAATCTCCTAGAAGGTGACGGTCACCGATACCGAATAAATGCGGCCCCGCCAGTCCCCATAGGATTGCACGCCGGCTCCGGAAGGGTCCTCGGCGTACTTGGGCGCCGCAGCGCCGAATATATTGTCGACCCGCAATTGCCCGCGAAGGCCGTAACGGGGGCTCTTCCAGGGCACCCAACGGCCAAGGTCGCCCTGGAGGTAGCTGTCGAACTGCCAATAAGGGGCAACCTGATCCGACCCCTGCGCAGCCCATTCCTGCTCGGGGATCACCCTCGAATGGTAGTAGTGCCCGTCGACGCCGAAGCCGTAGGCGTGGTTGGACCATCCCGCGCCGAAGTTCATCCGGAGCTTGAGGAGCCCGGGCGTGGAGCCGTCAGGGGCCCGAAGCTCATCCACAGGCAGGGAATCCGGCATGAGTTCGACCGCGTAGCGCTGGAAATAAATGAGCCTGCAGTAGGCCTCGAGCGACCCGCCGAGGCACCGCGTCCACGTGTAGTCGAGCGAGGAGGTCCACTCGTACGAATGCCTCCACGCCAAGTTGAAGTTCCCCGTGAGTATTGAGGTGATGGGGCCAGCGCTGTAGCCGTCCCCTGGAATCGCCGGAGATCGAATCACTCTCTGTGGAAACAAGCCCTCAAGGTCGAGAACCCCCGTGGCGTAGAGGTAGGCCTGCTCGCCCGAAGTGACGGTGTCGACAAACTCCAAGGATGCCCGGAAGTGCTGCACGGTGCCTCTCTCGAAGAGCACGCCGAGCGTCTGCGTGACCGACGCCTCGGCCACGAGGTTGGGGTTCAACGCATCACTGACCTGGACGGTCTCGACCTGGTTTCCTCGCAACGGATCGTGGACATTGACCGAAGTGACCGTGCCGGACCCGCCCGTGACCCCCGAATCACGCCGGCTAAAGACCGGAGGCGGAAACCGGTTCGAGGTCGCAAAGGTGCCGCACAGGGACAGGCCGCCGGCAAAGTCGATTTTCACCGCTCCGGTGGGCGCGAAATTCGACTCGTTGGCAAGGGTCGATGCGGTGTAGCGGCCTGCGACATCGGCCTCGATTCCGTGGATCCACCCCGGGAGCCAGCGGGCGGGCAACAGCGGCGCCTCCAGTTCGCTGAACCCGCTCACCCGCTGCAGCGATCGCCCCACCCAGTACTGCGGTGGCGCGAAGAGCGAGCCGTCGCCGTACCGAAGTACGTCGTCGTAGGTTCCGAGCCGAGCATAGCGGTAATCGCCCCCGACGACGACGGTGCTAGTTCCAGTCGGTAGCCTCAGGAACGAGTTGGTGATCCTGAGCGCGGAATCAAAGGTGTCATAGTCGCCGAGGGTAACGAATCTGCCCTCGGACCCGTAGAAGACGACCGCCTGGTCGTAGAATTGTTTGGGCGGACCAAAGGCCTGCGTGTCCCGCAGGGGATTGTAGACCCCCTCGTCGACCAGCTGCTGCCAGCGACCACCGTCAACGCCCTCAATTCCACGATAGCGCGTGAGGCTCAGTCCATACTGGGCATCGAGGGTCGCCTGCCAGTCGTCGGGCATCTTCAGGAGCAACCCAAAAACGGCCGAGTAGTGGTCGATGTGCGCCTCGTCGTAGCTCTGGCCTAGAGCAGGTGCCGTCTCGTTTAGCGCCACGTCCAGGTCGGTGTGGAACGGATTGAAGGCGGAGGATGCGGGCAAGACCAGGTTTCCATTGAAGACGGAGTAACCGGTGTTGTTGACCGTCCGGCCCGCGCTCGCATCCATGCCCAGCTGAAGCCAGGGGAACAGGTCATAGGTCACCGATCCAAAGAACGTCCCACTCTTTTCCCTCCTGCCATACGGAAACCCGAGGCTGTTCGTCGACTGGGCAAGCCCTCCCCCGATGGGTTCGAATAGGACGAGGCTCTGCTGGCCGTCGCGGCCGCTGAAAGACCCAATCCCGCCCGACCCATCCGACCCTGGGGCGACGGACGTCACGCTTGAGGTGCCCGGCCCAAAGAGGGGCGATTGGTTGGCGCTGCTGACGTTTGGCGTGGCCCGGTAGAGCGAGCTCTCCTCCACCTGGCTTCCCGCCAAGCTTGCGCGAACATGGCCGAGCTCGGCCTCCGTGGGAGGCGTCACCTGGGTGAAGGTGGCGTTTAGGCGGAGACGGAGCTTACCACCCAGCAGCGTCTCGCCGTGCATCAGTGAGACCGTGGACTGGGGCGCGTCGAACCCCTCCAAGGCATTCGTGTAGGTGGTCGTCAGCTCAGTCGCATTCGTCTCGGGGCGCAGCACGATGTTGATGACGCCACCCACCGGACTTCCGCTGTAGATAGCGGAGGCTGACACGGGTAGCACCTCGATGTGGTCAATGAGGCTGAGCGGGATCACGTTCACGTCGGCCTGAGGCGGGGCCGGCTGGGTCAGGTTTGCGGGGAGCGCCGTCACGATCTCAGGGAGCCTGCGGCCATCGACCAGGACAATGGTCGCGTCGGCCTTGTAACCGCGCATGTTGAGGTTGTCGCTGCCCGAGACAAAGGCGCCCGTGCTCCCATTCTGCTCGGGTGCCAGGGCCGTCGCGTCGCTGTCCAGGATCTCGCGCTGAAGGAACTCGTTCACATCAATCACGCCGCTTCGTGCGATCTGCTCGCGCGTGAATATTGTGTAGTCGAGCGGATCGTTCTCGGTGCGGGGACGGTCCACGTTGCCGATGGCCGTGCGGGGAATCGGTTCGCCCTGTATCCGGTCGAGCGGACCATACGACGCCGATTTCGCCTGGACAACGAAGGGTTCAAGCTTGGCCGGGTCGCTTGCGACGGCCAGGGTCAGGTCCCCCAGGGTCAGGGACCTTCCCGCATTCACGCGGACGTCCGAAATCTCCAAGGGTTGGTATCCCGGTGCACCGGCGACCAACTGGTAAGTGCCCGCAGGGACCCAAGCGAAATCGAAAGCACCCGTCTCGTCCGTGACGGTGGAGATATCCCCTCCCGTGATCACGACGTGCACCCTCTTGGCCCCCGCGCCGTCCGGAGTGAGGAGCCGGCCCTTGATCGACCCTTTGTTCTCGGCCGGCGCAACGACGAAGCGGCCCGTTCCCTTCTGCCTCGCGGAGAAGCCTGTGCCCTCAAGGAGCATCCTGAGCGCGTCCTCGGGCTCAAAACGTCCCGAGACGGCGGCTGAACGCACCTGGTGCAGCTCGTCGAAGGAAAAGAGCAGTTCGACTTTTGCCTGGCGGCAGAAGGCCATCAACGCACCGTCCGCGGGCTGCGCTGGCAGATTGAACTCAATCGGCTTGGATAGAACCGTTAGGGGAATCGAGCTAGCGATTCCCAAAAGCAGCAGGCGAAAGGCAAGTCGGAGTGCTCCGGGGTGAAAAAGTGGGGTGCGGCTCAACTGAATCGGTGTGCTCAGGGCTCGGTGAGGAGGCTCAATCGAATTGAGCCTGTCGCGCCGTGCTCGATGCGCACCTTGTGATCCTGCTGGAGCATCAGCTGCGCCGCAAGGAATCCATCGAGGTCGTCGATGCTGTACCTGCCGCCCACACGAAGCGCCGCAGCCGCCGGCGTCACCGTGATGGACCGACCATGGTAGTGGGCGAATAGCGCCAGGGCCTCGGAGAGGGGCATCTGGTTGCAGACGATCTTCCCCTGCCTCCACGCGAGGGAGTCATCCAGTTCGGCGTCCGTCAGATTGCTGAGGGATACCCCACCCTTGACGGCGGAGAGCCTGCCACCTGGCTTTAGGTCAACCGGACTCGACGGCTGGGATTGGCCCCCGTCGTCCGCCCTCACCTGAACCGACCCCTCCACAACCGTCACCTCGAGTTGCGAGGCGGCTTCGGTGAGCACGTTGAATATGGTGCCCGTCACGCGGACTGAACCCGCAGGCGTGTCCACAATGAAGGGTTTCGACTTGTCTTTGCTCACCACGAAAAAGGCCTCCCCATTGGCCAGCCGGACTCGCCGCTCGGACCTGCTATTCTCGACGACGATGCTGGTGTTGGCGTTGAGCTCGATGCGGGTCCCGTCGGCAAGCGTAAACGCCTGCCTTTGGCCCGCAGGGGCCGAGAGGGTCTCCGCACGGCCCGAGGGCCTGAGAAACCAAACCGCCCCCATGGCCACCGCAGCCGCGGCAAGCCCTGCGGCCGCTAGCCTCCACGAGCTTAACCTATTGCGCACAGGGGCCTCGTTGGCGTACCGGATTTCGATTGAGCCCGAGGACACCAGGTCGGAGACCACGCGGTCGAGCCTCGACGAGAACCTGCAATAGCTCGAGAGGGCGGCCCTGCAGGAGGGGCCGCTGGCGAGCCAGGACTCCAGCTCGGCGCGCTCGGCCTCCGTAAGCGCCTTGCCTTCAAGGCGAGCCGCCCAGAGCGCTGCGTGGTCCTCGACACCCGTATCTGAAAATGGATTGTTCCCGTTCATGATTCGAATCTCCCTTGCAATGCGGTTCGCAGGAGCCGTAGGGCGCGAGCGTGTTGCTTCTCCACCGTGCTGACTGCGATCGACAGCCGGTCGGCGATCTCCCTGTGGGAGAGCTGCTCGATCTTGCACATCAATAGCACGGCTCGACATCCCTCGGGCAGCTGAGCGATGGCCTCCTCCAGTATGTCCAACTCCTGCCTCGTGATGACCTGCTGCTCGACGCCGGGCTCTCCCGACGCGGACATCTCGGGGATGAAGGCGTCCCTAGCAATGGGGGAAACACTCCGGTGCTTTAGCCGGTTGATCGCGAGGCGCCGGGCAGCCGTGTAGAGAAGGGCCGCAGGGCGCCGGGCAGCCTGGCTAGTGATGCTCGGATAGACGCGCATGTAGGCGTCGTGGGCGACGTCCTGGGCCTCGCTGGCATTGCCCAAAAGGCGGGTCAAGTAGCGCCTCAACGGGGCCAGCGTTGAGCGGTAAAGCGCGGAAAAGTCCGTTGGGCTGTCTGGCTCTTCAGGCATAGCGGCCGCAAATCTCGAAATTGGAAGTGTCTGAATGGGTTTCACGCCTCACCACTAAGACACCCTGAACAGGCAAAACCACTATCGGCGCGAAAAGAAAGTGGGGCCGTCGATCCCGGGGGTCGGTGGAGGTCACGATAGTACGCAACACCGTGCAACATTGTTGTTTAAAGAAGCCACTGCGACATCCAATTTATGGCCATGAAGGAAAAAATCGGTTTTGTAGGGGTCGGCAGGATGGGAGCAAATATGGCACGCAGGCTCCGGGAGTGCGGGTACCGCATTGCCGCGGTCTATGACGCCAACCAAGGCGCCGCCAGGTCCGTTGCCCGGGAAACCGGGGCGAGGAGCCCGGGAACCCTGGCCGCCGTGACCGCGGCCTCGGACGTGATCTTCACGGTTGTGACGGATGACGCCGCCCAACTCGCGATCTTCTCGCAAAACGGAGATTCGCTTCTGAAAGGCGCCAAGGGGAAGGTCTTCGTCAACTGCGCAACCCTTACGCCCAGGATCCATGTGGAAGTGGCACGCAGAGCCAGGAAGGCCGGGGCACGAGCGCTCGAGGGATGCATGGCCTCCTCGATACCGCAGGCGCGGGCGGGAACGCTCTATCTGATGTGCGGGGGCGACCGGAAGAGCTTCAATGCCATTCGTCCTATCCTGGAAAAGCTGAGCCCGGAGCCCCGGTTCATAGGAAGGTCAGGCCAGGCTGCCCAGATGAAGGCCCTCGTGAACATGGTCATGAACGCGAACACCGCGGCGCTCGCCGAGGGCCTCGGGCTTGCCCAGGCCCTCGGACTTGATCTCGACGTCGTGCGCGAGGTGTTTTCCCAGACGGGTGCAAGCTCGCAGGTCCTGAAGACCGACGGCGAGGACATGCAGCGTCGATCCCATGATTGCTTTTTCTCGGCTGCCCATGCGGCAAAGGACAGCACCATAGCTTGGGTGCTGGGAACCCAGTCGGGCCTTAGGCTGCCGATCGCCGCGGCCACAAAACTCCAATACGATGCGCTCGTCAGCCTGGGCCTGGGCGGCCAGGACAAAAGCGCCGTTGCGGAGCTCACGTTCAAGGGAAGGCGCGCATAGCCAGGGGCGGGCCCGAGACACCCCGGCGGGTTTCTCCCGCCGCGCGGCAGGTATGCTATATTATTGTATATAGCTTATATATTATGGGGTTATAGAGCCCGGCCTCGCGACGACGCAATAAATGCCCAAGGAGCGCCCGATTCGTATTGTCGCACTGGAGACAATGACCTAATAGTCCGCGCGCACATGACTCTCGCCTCCCTGCGCATGGGCGCTCGACGGAGTGCCTGCATCCTGCTCGGGGCGGGATGGGTTTTGTCACCTGTTTCCTCCCCCGGATCAGATGATTCGCACCCCGCAATGGCTCCGCTCGCCCTCCGCCAGCCGGTCGCAGTCGGAGCCGGCACCGACGCGTATCCTTACTCGTACCTGGACTCCTCCGGGCGTCTCGCGGGATTCGCGGTCGAGATACTCGACGCCGTGGCTCATGCCTCCGCAATAAAGGTGGAACGCGTGCAGGGTACGACAGCCCAGATCCGTGAGCGTTTTCAAAAGAGCGAGCTCCAGATGCTGCAGAGCCAGGGCATTCCTTTTGAGGCGTCCCTCGCTGCCGAGTTCACATCGCCCATCCTCTCCTTCCCGGGGAGCGTCTACGTCCAGAAGGATGGTCCAATCAAAAACCTCAGGGACCTTAACGGCCGCCCTTTCGGGGTAATGGGAGGCTTCGCGATTGCCGACAGATTCCTTAGCGATCACAACATAAAGGCGCAGATCGTTCGGGTCGCGACACTCGAAATGCTGCTGCTGAAGCTCTCGAGCGGCGAGATTGCTGGCTGCTTCCTGTCGCAGCTGAGCGAGCTGTCGGTCAGCCAGGAGCTTCACCTGAGCAATATCGCCACGCTAGCGGGCCCGTTCGACGACTACCAGTTGCGCCAAGCATTCGCCGTACACCGGGGCGACGCCGAGCTGCTCGCGCGCCTAAACGAGGGCTTGGCGATCGTCCACAGATCCGGGCAATACGACCAGATCTTCAAGAAGCATTTCAGTCAATTTAGGTCCTACATACTGAGCGCTGGGGAAATAGAGCTCTATGTTTCCGCTGCGCTGGCGCTCGCACTGGCGACTGCGCTGCTTGCCTACGTGCGGCAGCGCTCGGTCAGGGAGGCGCTGGCGCAGCAGAAACTGAAGCTGGAAGAGCAGGGCTTACTGCTCAGGGCGCTCTACGACAATGTGCCGATGGGAATGACCGTTATCGAGACCGGTCCAAAGGGGCCGCGGGTACTCTCGATGAACCGGCGGGCGCATGAACTATACTCGGTCGGTTCCGAGGCGCTTAACGTGCCAATCGATCTCCTCCCCGTCTCGGATGAGGTCCGGCAGCACCTCATCGAAGCCGTGCGCCGCCCGCCTCTTCGAAATGTTCCGGGGTCCTATGAGACTTTGCTCGGCTCCGGCAGGCGCATGGTGGAGGTTACCCCTGTCGCCCTCGCCTCACCCGACGCGCCCGATTCCTCCAAAGTCTGCGTCCTCGCAAACGACATCACGGACCGAAAGAAGCAGGAGTCCGAAATCGTCCGATCCAGGAAGCTGCGGGCCGTAGGAGAACTGGTTGGCGGGATAGCACACGAGTTCAACAACCTGCTCACGCCCGTCATGCTCAAAGCGGGAGAGATCCAGATGTCTAGACCCGGTGATGCCGAGCTCCAGCAGGACATCGAGATCATCGTAAAGGCCGTGCAGAGGACGGCCGAGCTCACGCGGCGCCTACTTGCTTTCGGCCGTAAGTCAGAGCACCGCCCTGAGACGGTGCGGGTGTCGGAGATCGCTGCAGGGTGCTTCGATCTGCTGAAGAACACCGTAGACCGCCGCATATGCTGGACGCAGGCGATTCCGATTGATCTGCCGCCCCTCTACTTCAACGCCACCGACCTTTATCAGATTCTGGTTAACCTCATGCTCAACGCGAAGGACGCTCTCACGGAGCGACTCGCGGGACGCTATCCGCCTGGATGGACCCCGACGATCGCCGTAGAGGCAAAACAGCTTCCGCCGGAGACATTCGCGCCTCCGGCAAGCAGCGCTGGGAGGGTGCTTGTGGGTTGGCAGCTCGTTACGGTCACGGACAACGGGCTAGGTATGCCCGCCGAGGTCGTTGAGCGCATATTTGAGCCGTTTTTCACCACGAAGGAGGTCGGCAAGGGAACCGGCCTTGGCCTGGCGACCGTATGGCACCTGGTGAACGATGCCGGCGGCCACGTGAAGGTTGAGTCGACGATGGGCTCAGGCAGCACCTTCAGGGTCTACCTCCCCGTTTGGCCATCCCCGGAAAAACGCACGGCACGCGCCGCCCACGCGAGGCCCGACAAGAGTGTTCGGATCCTGCTGGTCGAGGACGAGGTCCTCGTCGCCCAGCCCCTGGTGCAGGCCCTTGGCCACCAGGGCAACCTAGTGCGCCATTTTGGGAACGGCCTTGAGGCGTGGCAGCACCTTGAACGGGATCCCACTGCCTATGAGCTGCTCATCATCGATGTCAATCTGCCGGGGATGAATGGCATAGACATCGTTGCCCGCGTCCGAGGCAGCAAGTTCGCGGGACGAATCCTCATGGTCAGCGGGCGTTTCTCATCCTCGGACATGGGCGCGCTCGCCCGCCTCGGCATCGACCACTCCATCACGAAGCCTTTTGACCTGGAAAGGTTCATGGACGCCGTCAGGGATAGCCTGGCGGCCCGCCCACCCTAGCTCGCCTTCCCGGAGCATCCGAGGGCCGTCCTTGACGCAGCCTCGGGGCTGGATACCTGTATCCATTCACCATGTCGGCCGACCTTTCCGATCTGTACCAGAACGTCATCCTTGACCACAATCGCCGGCCGCGCAACCGCGGCAGGATACCCACGGCCAATCGCTCCGCCCATGGCGACAACCCGTCCTGCGGCGACCAGTGCGACGTTTTCCTGAGGCTCGATGGGGACCGAATCGCCGAAATATCCTTCGACGGGTCAGGATGTGCCATTTCACAGGCCAGCGCCTCGCTGATGACCACCCAGCTCAAGGGCAAGACCGCTGCCGAGGCCGAGAAGCTTTACAAGGAGTTCCACGAGATAGTGACCACGGGAAAGGAGCCGGAGGAGATCAGCGACCTGGGTGCGTTCGCCGGAGTCCATGCCTTCCCGGCCCGTATAAAGTGCGCCACGCTCTCATGGCATGCGGCGCTCAACGCTCTCCGCGGCGACGTGGCCCCGGCGACGACAGAGAGCCACACCGACTAGGACGCGATGCCACCCACCTGGGCACGCATTCGCGAGCAGTTTCCGATCCTGGACCAGCAGGTGAATGGACACCCGCTTGTCTATCTCGACAACGCCGCGACAACCCAAAAGCCAAACTCGGTCATCGCCGCCCTGGACCGCTTTTACGCGAGGGACAATTCCAACGTGCACCGAGGCCTACATGCGCTATCGATGCGCGCCACGGACGACTATGAGGGAGCCCGAGCCCGGGTAAGGGCCTTTGTGAATGCGGAGGCCTCGGAGGAGATCGTCTTCACTCGAGGCACGACGGAGTCGATAAACCTGGTGGCGGCGAGTTGGGGCTCGGCGAACCTGAAGAAAGGCGACGTGATCCTTTTGACCGAGATGGAGCACCACAGCAATATCGTGCCGTGGCAGCTCATTGCAAAGAAGACCGGGGCCACCCTTAGATATGTGCCCGTCACGGGCGACGACGGCCTCCTTGACCTGTCTGGACTCGACAGGCTCCTGACCCCCGAGGTCAAGGTGTTCGCTTTCACCCATGTCTCGAACACGCTTGGGACCATCAATCCCGCCGCGGAGCTCTGCGCCAGAGCGCGAAGCGTGGGCGCCATCACTGTGGTCGATGCAGCCCAGTCGATCGGGCACATGGCAGTCGATGTGAAGGCGATGGGCTGCGATTTCCTTGCGTTCTCCGGGCACAAGATGGCGAGCGTAACGGGGATCGGCGTCCTTTACGGGCGACGGTCGTTGCTGGACTCAATGCCCCCTTACCAGGGCGGGGGCGGGATGATATCCGTCGTGGATTTTTATGAGAGCCGCTGGAAACCATCGCCCGAACGTTTCGAAGCGGGCACGCCCAACTTTGGCGACGCTGTGGCGTTGGGTGCATCCTGCGATTTCCTGGATTCGCTTGGCCGCGAAGAAATCAGGCTCCACGACGGAGCCCTGGCGAAGGAGGCACACGACAAGCTGGCGGAGATTCCCGGCATCCGCATCATCGGGCCCAAGGGCGAGCGCGGGGGGCTCGTGAGCTTTGCTTTCTCAGGGGTCCACGCCCACGACGTGGTGACCTTTGCCGACGAGGACGGGATTGCCCTGCGCGGGGGCCATCACTGCAACCAGCCGCTCATGAAGAGGCTGGGGTTGACCAGCACGGTTCGGGCAAGTTTCTACGTTTATAATGAAAGCCGGGAAGTGGACGCGCTGGTCGCCTCGATGCGGCGCACCATCAAGTTCTTCGGCGCCTAGCCGATCCAGGCCATCGCCTTGTCCGCTAGGCGGTCGAAGGCCTTAACGCAGAGCTCCAGGTGGTCCTCGCGTGTGTCCTCTATCTTGTTGTGGCTTATCCCGTGCAGGCTCTGCACGAACATCATGACCGTGGGGATACCAGATCTCGCCACCTCGGCAGCATCGTGGAGAGGCCCTGAGGGAAGACGGTGCACCGATCCGCAGGTCTCCAGGATCGATCCTTCGCACAGCGAAATGAGGTCCTTATTGAAGGGGATCGGCTCAATGTTCCAAATCCTGTCCCAGGCAACCGAGACGTTGCCCTCGGACGCGAACCGATCGGAAGCTGCGCGAGCCTCCGCGAGCATGTGGCCCAAGGCGGCAGGATCCAGGTGACGTTGGTCAAGGGTGATCCTGCACTCCTCGACCACGCTGGTCACAATGCCCGGCTTCGTGGTGCATGATCCGATGGTACAGACGCCCCCGTTCCTCTCCGCGATCCTGTAGATCTCGGGGCTCATTTTGGCCGCTGCGAGAAAAGCGTCCCTCCTTCGGTTCATGGGGGTGCTCCCGGAATGCGCCGCCTGCCCCCGGAAGGTGATGGCGTGCCGCTCGACGCCAAACGTCCCGAGGACCACGCCAAGCGGCAGTCCGAGATCGAGGAGCACGGGGCCCTGCTCGATGTGGAGTTCCAGGTATGCGGACGCTCGGGCGAGCTCCTTGCCGCAGTCCTTGACCTTCTCAAAATCAATCCCGATCGCCCTGAGCGCGTCAGGAAGGCTGATGCCGTCCTTGTCCCGGAGCCCGCGGGCCTCGGCCATGTCGAGCGTCCCCGAACACGCGGAGGAACCGAAGAGGCTCTTGCCGAACCTCGCGCCCTCCTCGTCGGCCCAATCGACCAGGCGCACCGTCACCGGCGGCTTCCCGTCGTACTGCGCGCTGATGCGGCGCAGGACCTCGACACCAGCAAGGACATTGAGGCAGCCGTCGAGCCAACCCCCGTTCGGCACAGAGTCCATGTGACCTCCAATCAGGAGCGTCCGCTCGCTCGCCCCCTTAAGCGTGCTCCAGAGGTTTCCGGCCTCGTCCACATGGGTCTCCACCGGCAGCGCCTCCAGCTTAGATTTGAGCCATGCCCGAGTACGGGTCCAGGTCTTGGTGAAGGCGACACGCTGCGCCCCGTTGTCGTCCGAGGTGAGGCGCCTGAGCTCCTTCAGCTCGGCGATCGTCCGCCTGGGGTCCACGCGTGCTTGAATGGTCATGGCCTAGGGATTTCGGAAGGTGGCCCAGTTGCTGCTTGGAAACGAGCGAATTTTAGCCGAGATTACACCCAAGCCGATACACCGATGCCAACCCTAGCGACCACCGTCGACGGATTGAGGCTCCCCAATCCTTTTGTTATTGGGTCGGGCCCGCCCGGCACAAACCTGAGCGTCATCAACCGGGCCTTCCGCGAAGGATGGGGCGCGGTCATAGCGAAGACCGTGAGTCTCGACTCGTCAAAGGTGGTGAACGTCACGCCGCGCTACGCGAAACTGCACTCGGGTTCGGGCACCGAGGTCATCGGATGGGAGAATATCGAGCTCATCAGCGACCGGCCCTTCGCAATCTGGCTCGATGAATTTAAGCGGTGCAAGGACACGAACCCGGAGGGGGTCTTGATCGCCTCGATCATGGAGGAGTACCGCAAGGACGCCTGGATCGAGATCGTCGAGCGGTGCCAGGGCGCGGGTGTCGACGCCTTTGAGTTAAATTTCTCATGTCCGCACGGCCTCCCAGAGCGAAAAATGGGGGCCGCCATGGGGCAGGACCCTGCCATCCTTGGAGAGGTGTGCGAATGGGTCATGGGCGTCGCAAAGAAGCCCGTGTGGGCAAAGATGACCCCGAACATCACCCACATAGAGGACCCGAGCCGCGCCGCACTCAAGGCGGGCTGCAATGGGATTAGCGCGATCAACACGATCCGCAGCGTCATGGGCGTGAATCTGGACACGCTTCGGCCGGAGCCCTCCGTAGAGGGCTGGACGACGCCGGGCGGCTATTCGTCGAAGGCCGTGCGGCCGATCGCTCTGCGCATGGTGATGGAAATCGCGACGATGATCCGCAAGGAGTTCCCAGGCCGAAGCCTTTCGGGGCTAGGCGGCGTGGAAAGCGGCACCGACGCAGCGCAGTTCATCCTGCTTGGTTCAGACACCGTTCAGGTCTGCACCGGCGTAATGAAGTTCGGCTACGAATGCGTGAAGCCCATGTGCGAGGAGCTGCTCGCGTTCATGGAGAAGCACAAATTCGAGACGCTGGCTGACTTCAAGGGAAAGAGCCTCGACTACTTCACAACCCATGCCGACCTCGTTCGGCGGCAAACCGAGCGCAAGGCCGCCCAGAAATCGGCCCCGAAGAAGGTCGTCAAGTCCGACGGGGAATGGAGCGGGGACGAGTTCGTTAAGCAGTCGGACGCCCTTTCCAGGGAATAGTCGCAAGACCGCCGATGATCCGACCGGCCGACACGCGGGACGCCGCAGAGATCGCCGAAATCTACCGACCGTTCTGCGAGGAGTCTTGCGTCTCTTTTGAGACTGAGGCCCCTGATGCGCCGGAGATTTCCGCAAGGATCGAAAGGATAAGCCGTCGGTTCCCGTGGCTTGTCTCGGAGATTGGCGGCGCGGTCGCGGGATATGCCTATGCCTCGCCCCACCGTGAGCGTGCGGCCTACCGCTGGGCCGTTGAGGTCACGGTGTACGTCCACAGCGGGTTCCAGGGCCAGGGGGTGGGCCGGTCCCTTTACGAGCGCCTCTTCGGGCACCTGCGCGACCAAGGGTTCTTCAAGGCCTACGCAGGGATTCTGGTGCCAAACCCCGCCAGCCAAGCCTTCCATGAGGCGATGGGCTTCGCGCTCGTTGGAATCTACAAGAAGGTGGGCTACAAGCTCGGAGCATGGAGGGACGTGGGCTGGTGGGAGCTCGCGCTCCAGCCCGAGACCGACTCTCCTGCCGAGCCGAGGCCCCCATTGCTCATTTCGACATCCCACTTATGAAGTCGTCCCCCCTGATACCCTGCCCCTTTTACATCGGCGGCGAATGGATCCACCCCAAGCTCGTGGGTACGCCCATCTACAATCCGTCGACGGGCGATGTCATCTCCGAATGCCCCGCCGGGGGGGCCTCAGAGGTGGCCGCAGCCGTCGAAGCCGCGGATGCGGCTTTCCCCTCGTGGAGGGACACGCCGGCAATCGAGCGGGCCCGCTTCCTTTTCAGGTACCGGCACATCGTTGAGGAGAATTTCGACAGGCTCTGCACCAGCATTTCGCTTGAGCACGGCAAGACCCTGGTTGAGTCCAGGGGGAGCCTCTACCGGGGCATAGAGAACATCGAGTACGCCTGCGGCGCCCCCACGCTCCTCTTTGGCAGCACCCTGGGGAACATGGCGCGCAACGTGGACTGCGAGACGCACCTGCAGCCCCTCGGGGTCTGCGTCGGGATCACCCCCTTCAACTTCCCCGCCATGGTGCCGCTCTGGATGTTCCCCCTGGCGATAGCCTGCGGAAACACCTTTGTGCTCAAGCCGAGCGAGAAGGTGCCGCTCACCGCGGTGCTCCTTATCGAGTTGCTCGCCAAGGCAGGCCTCCCGAAGGGGGTCGTCAACGTGGTCCACGGGGGACGCGAGTGCGTCGATGCGCTCCTCGCCCATCCCAAGGTCCGTGCCGTCTCCTTTGTCGGCTCCTCGCCCGTCGCAAAGCACATCTACGACACGGCAACCCGCAACGGGAAGAGGGTCCAGGCAAACGGCGGCGCAAAGAACCACGTCATCGTGATGCCCGACGCCGATATCGCCCGGTCGGTTGAGGCCCTGACGACGGCCGCGTTTGGGTGCGCAGGCGAGCGGTGCATGGCCGGCTCCACGGCGATCGCGGTGGGCGAGGCCGGCAGCGCCATCCTTCCGCAGCTCGTCGACGCGGCACGGTCAGTTAAGATCGGGCGCACGGACACTCCGATGTCGCAGCCCGACATGGGCCCGCTCATCACGAAGGCCCACCGCGACCGGGTTGAGGAGCTCGTCAGCAGCGGCGAGCGGGAGGGTGCAACGGTCGCCTGCGATGGCCGAGAAATGAAGGTTCCCGGCGCGCCCCGCGGCTTCTATTTGGGCGCAACGATCGTGGACAATGTCCTGGAGAGCATGACGCTCGCGCGCGAGGAGGTCTTCGGACCCGTTTTGAACGTCATGAGGATGGAGGATCTCGACCAGGCTATCGAGGTGGCCAACCGGTCGTCGTACGGCAATGGCGCGTCCATCTTCACGTCATCCGGCGGCGCCGCCCGCACGTTCAAGCACCGGGTCAAGGCGGGGATGGTGGGCATCAACGTCGGGGTGCCCGCGACGATGGCCATGTTCCCCTTCACGGGCTGGGACGCCTCGTTCTACGGAGACCTGCACATCCAAGGGCAGGAGGCCGTGCAATTCTACACACAACAGAAGACCGTCACGACGCGCTGGTTTGGCGGAGCCGTGGATGATGTTTGGAGAAAGTGACAACCCTATGTCCCTGCTCATCAAGAATGGAGAGATCGTAACAGCCGATTCGCGGTCACGCGCGGATATCTACTGCGAGGGCGAGAGCATCACCCGAATCGGCGCCGGGCTCGAAGCCCCTCCCGGAACTGAGGTCGTCGATGCCAGCGGCAAATACGTGTTCCCGGGGTTCATAGATCCCCACGTCCACATCACCCTGCCCTTCATGGGCACGTTGGCGAAGGACACCTACGACACCGCCAGCAAGGCAGCCTTGGTCGGCGGAACGACCACCCTTATAGAAATGTGCTGCCCGGCGCGGGCGGACAACACCCTGGGGATCTTCGAGCACTGGATGGCCCAGGCAGCCGGAAGATCCGCCTGCGATTTCACGTTCCACATGGGCGCCGCTCGGTATGACGCGGAGGCCGAATCCCACCTGCGAGAGATCGTCGGCAAGGGAGTAAGCTCTTTTAAGGTCTTCCTGGCCTACAAGGGAGCGTTCGGCGTCGACGACACGGAGCTCTACCGGACGCTCAAGCTGGCCCGCGAGCTTGGCGTGGTGGTGGCCGCACATTGCGAGAACGAGACCCTGATATTTGAACGGCAGAAGGAGCTGGTCGCCGCGGGGAAGACGGGCCCGGAGTTCCACCATGAGAGCCGCCCGCCCCAGGTCGAGGCCGAGGGCGTGCACCACCTGATGACCTTCGCCGAACTCACCGGTGCCCATACCTACATCGTGCACCTGAGCTGCCGGGAGGCCCTGGACGAAGCCCTTGCGGCAAGGCGCCGGGGCGTGAACGTCGGCATCGAGACGCTGATCCAGTACCTCGTCCTGGACAAGTCCTGGGCCGAGAAGCCGGGGTTCGAGGGCGCGAAGTACGTCATGTCGCCGCCCCTTCGGGACGTTTCGAACCAGCCCGTGCTTTGGAACGGGCTACGCGACGGCCTGATCCAGACGGTCGCCACCGACCACGCCCCGTTCGACTTCGACAGCCAGAAGCGCATGGGCATCTCGGATTTCACGAAGATACCGAACGGCATCCCCTCCCTCGAGGAGCGGGTGAACCTGCTCTACACCTATGGGGTGAAGAAGGGCAGGATCAGCGTCCACACGCTGGTCAATGCTGCGAGCACGCAGGTGGCGAAGACCTTCGACCTCTTTCCCCGGAAGGGCACGATCCAGCCGGGGGCGGATGCGGACCTCGTGGTATTCGACCCCAACTACCGGGGAAAAATCTCCGCCCGCACCCAGCATATGAACGTCGACTACAGTGCGTTCGAGGGTACGGAAATCGAGGGCCGCCCGAGCGTGGTCACCGTGCGCGGCAAGATTGCGGTGCGCGACGGGGCATTCGTGGGCGACCCCGTGGGAGGTCGCTTCCTGAGGCGGACGCCAAGTCGGGCCTAAGATCGGGCCGGCCCATTGTTTCGGGAATGCGCAGCAGAAGGGGCCGCGCGCGCCCCTTCCCACATCCCCTCACCGGCTGAAATTTGCTTTTCAGGTGCGCTGGGGAGGCGTTGCATGGGACCATGCAAAAACCAATCAGCGTCCACGAGGCACTAGCCAGCGCCACCCCACGGGATAGCGCGCTGATCCAAGGCTGGGTGCGAACCCGACGGGACGCCAAGACCTTCTCGTTTCTGGAGGTCAATGACGGCTCCTGCCTTCGCAGCCTGCAGGTCATCGCCCCTTCCACCCTGTCCAACTACGCCGAGGTCCAGCACCTGATCACCGGGGCTTCCGTCACCGTGCGCGGCAAGCTTGTGGCTTCCCAAGGACAGGGGCAAAAGTGGGAGCTTAGCGCCGAGGAAGTGGTAATCGTCGGTCCCTCCGACGCGGGCTACCCGCTTCAGAAAAAGGGGCACACGCCCGAGTTCCTCAGGGAAATCGCCCACCTGCGACCGCGCTCGAACCTCTTCGGGGCCATTTTCCGCATGCGCAGCCGCCTGGCGTTCGCCGTCCACAGGTTCTTCAATGAGAGGGGTTTTGTCTACCTGCACGCGCCCATCATCACCGGCAGCGATTGCGAGGGAGCGGGAGAGATGTTCCGGGTGACGACGATGGATCCCGCTGCTCCGCTCAAGGGGCCCGACGGCTCCGTGGATTATTCCAGGGATTTCTTTGGCCGCTCCACTTACCTGACCGTGAGCGGCCAGCTCGAGGCCGAGGCGTTCGCGTGCGCGCTGTCCAAGGTCTACACGTTCGGGCCCACGTTTCGCGCGGAAAACTCGAACACATCGCGCCATGCCAGCGAGTTCTGGATGATCGAGCCCGAGATGGCGTTCTGCGACCTTGCAGGCGACATGGATCTGGCCGAGGAGTTCGTCAAGGCGCTTATCCGCGAGGCGCGGACCAGCGGCGCCGATGACCTCGAGCTCTTCGCGAAGTTCGTGGACAAGGAGCTGATCGCACGCCTCGACTTCGTGCTCGAGCGCCCTTTCCAAAGGGTCAGCTATACGGAGGCCGTGAAACTGCTCGTTGAAAGCGGCAGGAGCTTCGAGCACCCGGTCTCCTATGGGACAAACCTCCAGTCGGAGCACGAGCGTTACCTGACCGAGACCGTGTTCAAATGCCCGGTGACCGTCTACAACTACCCCAAGGAAATAAAGCCCTTCTACATGAGGTTAAACGACGACGAGAAGACCGTAACCGCGATGGATGTCCTGGTGCCTGGGATTGGGGAGATCGTCGGCGGAAGCCAGCGCGAAGAGCGCCCGGACTACCTTGAGGCCAGTATCCGCCGGCACGGCCTCGACCCCAAGGACTATGGCTGGTACATGGACCTGCGCCGTTGGGGAACGGTCCCGCATGCGGGCTTCGGCCTCGGGTTCGAGCGGATGCTCATGTTCGCCACGGGCGTTTCAAATATCCGCGACGTGATTCCCTTTGCCCGCACCCCGGGCAATGCCGCCTTCTAAGCGGCACTCCGGGAATCGCCGGTCCCTCCTATAGGGCAGACCCTTGCGGGCCGCTCTTTGTCTAGCGTAGCACCACCTTGATGTTGCCGCCGCTGGAGCGCATCCGCAGGAGGGGGCCGCCCCCGTTCACGTTGCCCGCCAGGTTGCTCCGGCCAATTCCCCCGCTGTCGATCGTGATCGTCACGCCTTGCGCCTCGACCTCGCCGCCGCTGGTAGCCGCATCGAGATGGAAGCCGACGTCCTTGCCTACGATCGCCTTCACCTCTCCACCCGAGGTCGAGAGGGTGCAGTCCCCTTTCAGGGCCCCGACAAACCCGGCCTTCACGTCACCGCCGCTGGTCTCGGCATCGAGTGTGCCCCCTACCAAATCGATCTTAATGTCGCCACCGGAGGTCTTAAGGACTGCAGAGCCGCTTATGCGGTCGACCGAGACATTGCCCCCGGAGGTCGATAGGCGCACCGACGAGCGGCCCTCCTCGAGGACCACGTTTCCTCCCGAGGTCGAGGCGTCGATCTCACCGCCTATTGAGCCCAGCTTCACATCGCCGCCCGAGGTGTGGGCCTTGAGCGTTCCCCCGATGTTGCCGACCACCACGTCGCCCCCCGAGGTCTTCAGGTTGGCCGAAGCGTCGGCGGGAACCGTCACTTCAAAGTCGACCTGCACCGGCGGCCAGCTCCCGAAATGAAACCCCATGGGGTTTTCATATTCCGCCGTCGCCACGACCTCGTTGCCGTCGTTCTCAATCTTCAGGTTGAGTTTCTTGAGCAACTCGTCGGCATCGGCCTCGCTGCCCGCCCGGATGTGCTCCTTCGCGACCACCTTCACCACGGAATCCGTTGAGGTCGTGACGTGAATGTCGCCACCGGCAGTTGACACCTTTAGGTGGACGCCGGGAAGAACCGGGAAGGACCGGACCACTTCGCGCTCCACCTTTGCGGAGGCAATGCTGGTGAAGGCGGCTAGGGCTGCGGCAAGGGCAAAAAGGCGATGGAGTGAAGGCATGGATGTTTGGGGTGCGTTGAAGCAATAACACGCCACCCGTGCAAAAAGTTACACCGAGACTCACCGTCTGCCACCTGGCCTGAGTCATTGGCCTGTCGCCTTCGAGGCACTTGCGGGTACCATAAAATCTTAAACCATTCTCCATCAATGGTTAATATCGTCTAACGAGCCCCTGTGCAAAGGCCCCGTCACCCCAGGCACCGGCCCCAGGAGAAATTCCGTGCTGGAAACGGCGCAAAAGCCCCCTTGCCGACGATTAGTTTCTGGAGCCGGACAGGCTCCCCTCCTATCGTGCGCTGCCAATCGGGCGCGTCATGGCAAAGGCATTTTCAAACCTATCCGAGCAGGAGATCCTGGCCCTCGCCATTTCGATGGAGGAGGAGGACGGCCGTATCTACGGGGACATGGCCGACAAGGTGAGGGACAATTTCCCGTCGACGGCAGCCGCTTTGACCCGGATGCGGCAGGAGGAGTCCGGCCACAGGCAGCGCCTGATAGATTCGTACCGCGAGAGATTTGGGGAGCACATCCCGCAGATCCAGCGCTCGGACGTGAAAGGACTGGTACGGCAGCCACCGATCTGGCTCATGAAAACCCTTACGGTCGCGCAGATCAGGCGCCAGATAGGCGTGATGGAGCTGGGATCCCGAAAGTTCTACGAGGTTTCCGCGGCGCGCTCGGAGGACGCCGGGATCAGGAAACTCTTGGGGGACCTAGCCATCGCCGAGGCGGACCATTCCGCCGTTGCGGCAAAGCTCGACCGGGAACAGATCGCCTCCGGTGAGCGCGCGGCTGAGGACGAGAGCCAGCGCAGGATGTTTGTGCTGCAGGTGGTGCAGCCCGGCCTGGCAGGGCTGATGGATGGCTCGGTCTCCACCTTGGCCCCCCTCTTTGCGGCCGCGTTTGCGACGCACAGCAGCCGGGACGCGTTCCTCGTGGGCCTCGCCTCGTCGGTCGGGGCCGGAATCAGCATGGGCTTCGCCGAGGCCCTCTCGGATGATGGCGCGATCAGCGGGCGAGGCCACCCCATGATGCGGGGCTTTGTCTGTGGCCTGATGACGATGGCCGGGGGGTTGGGCCACACGCTGCCCTTCATGATCGCCGACTTCCACGCTGCCTTCACGGTCGCAATGGCCGTCGTGGCCGTGGAGCTCTTGGTCATCTCGTGGATACGGCACCATTATATGGACACCCCCTTCCTGTCCGCGGCATTCCAGGTCATCGTAGGAGGGGTGCTGGTCTTTGTCGCCGGCATGCTAATCGGGTCATCCTGAGGTGACTGACGGACCCTTAGGCAACCAGGACCTGGCCCCGGTGCCCGCGGATAGGCGCACCTGGCGGATGGGCAGCTACGCTGCGCTTTGGGTTTCCATGTCGGCCTGTGTCCCGACCTATATGCTGGCCTCCTCGCTCGTGGGCGGGGGCATGAGCTGGTGGCAGGCGGTGCTCACGATCTTCCTCGGAAACGCGATCGTGCTCGTGCCCATCCTGCTCAATGCACACGCGGGGACGCGCTACGGGATCCCCTTCCCCGTCCTATGCCGCGCCTCCTTCGGGACCCTGGGCGCAAATGTGCCCGCGCTCCTGAGGGCGTTCGTCGCCTGCGGTTGGTTCGGCATCCAGGTGTGGATCGGCGGCGAGGCCATCCACAAGATCCTCGGGATCTTCTTCCCCTCGCTGGCCGTCAGCGGCACCGGCCCGCTCGGCATTAGCCTTCCCCAGTTCGCATGCTTCATGGCGTTCTGGGGCGTCAACATGTGGGTCGTCTACAAGGGCATAGATTCGATTCGCCTTTTGCTGCACATCAAGGCCCCGCTTCTGATCGTGCTCGGCATCGTGTTCCTGGTGTGGGCCTACCGGGCCGCAGGCGGCTTCGGGCCGATGCTCTCCCAGCCCTCGGCGTTCGACCCGGGCCAGCCCAAGGCCGGCCAGTTCATGGCCTTCTTCATCCCCGGGCTGACGGGAATGATCGGCTTCTGGGCGACCCTCTCCCTGAACATACCGGACTTCTCGCGCTATGCCGTCTCGCAGCGGGCCCAAGTGATGGGGCAGGCGCTCGGGCTTCCCCTGGCAATGGCCTTCTATTCATTCATAGGGGTCGCCGTGACATCGGCCACCGTGGTCATCTTTGGCCACACCATCTGGGATCCCCTGGATGTGCTGGTCAGGTTCAGGAATCCCGCCGTGCTGATCGTCGCCATGCTGGCCCTTTGCGTCGCGACGCTTGCCACCAACATCGCCGCCAACGTCGTCTCCCCCGCCAACGACTTCGCGCACCTTGCGCCGAAGCGGATCTCATTCCGGATGGGCGGCCTGATCACGGGCATCATAGGGATCGTGATGATGCCCTGGAAGCTCGTGGCAGATCCGACGGGCTACATTTTCACCTGGCTTGTCGCCTACAGCGCCCTCCTTGGGCCCGTGGGCGGGATCATGATTGCCGACTACTTCGTCTACAGGCGGCGCGAGCTGGATGTCGCCGCCCTCTACGACCCGAATGGCCGCTACCGTTACTCGGGCGGCTGGAGCATCGCCGCGATCGCAGCGTTCCTGGTGGCGGCGCTCCCCAACCTCCCGGGATTCCTCGCGCAGGTCGGGGCCGTTGACCCAGCGCACCTCCCCGCCATCTTTCTCCAGCTCTATAGCTTCGCCTGGTTCGCTGGCTTCGCGATAGCGTTTGTCGCATACCTCATTTTCCGCAAAATCGCCCCCAATTCATAACGAAAAATGAAATCCATCCCCCTGCCCCCGTGTGGCCACGTCCCGCAGCCGTACTCAGGTCCGACAGCGGAAGAGGTTTTGTCCCTGCGCAAGGAGTTCCTGAGCCCGGCCATATTCCACTACTACAAGAAGCCCCTGATGATCGTCGAGGGGAAGGCCCAGTGGCTTTTTGACGAGAAGGGTCGGCGTTATTTGGACGGGATCGGGGGAATCGTGACCGTAAGTTGCGGCCACTGCCACCCGGATATCGTCGCGGCCGCCAACAAGCAGAATGAGACCCTGCAGCACACCACCACGATCTACCTGCACCCGAACATCGCGCTCTATGCCAAGGAGCTCGCCTCCCGGATGCCGGGCGACCTAAAGGTCGTCTACCTGGTAAACTCTGGCTCCGAGGCCAACGACCTGGCCCTCCTCATGGCGCGGGCCTACACGGGCAGCTATGACATGATCGCCCTTCGCAACGGCTACCACGGCGGCAGCCAGTCGACGATGGGGCTGACCTCCCACAGCACCTGGAAGTTCAACGTCCCGCACGGCTTCGGGGTCCAGCACTCGGTGCTCCCTGATCTTTACCGAGGGCCCTTTGGGAGCGACGACCCTGAGGCCGGCCGCAAGTACGCAGAGGACATTAAGAGCCTCATCCAGTTCGGCACCTCGGGGAAGCTCGCGGGCTACATCGCCGAGTCGATCCAGGGCGTCGGAGGCACCGTCGTTTACCCCGAAGGCTACCTGAAGCACGCCTACGCGCACGTGCGCGCGGCGGGCGGCCTTTGCATCGCCGACGAGGTGCAGACGGGCTTCGGCAGGACCGGCACCCATTTCTGGGGCTTTGAGACCCAGGGAGTCGTGCCGGACATCGTCACCATGGCGAAGGGAATCGGCAACGGCTGCGCCCTGGGCGCGGTCGTGACGACCCCCAAGATCGCGCAGGCTCTGGCCTCGCGCATCCACTTCAACACGTTTGGCGGCAACCCGGTGGCGTGCGCGCAGGCGCGCGCGGTTCTCCAGGTCATCGACCGCGAGGCCCTCCAGGCCAATTCACTGAAAATCGGGGCCTACCTGAAGAACGGCTTCACGAAGCTCGCCAAGAAGCACACCCTCATCGGCGACGTGCGCGGACTCGGGCTCATGCTCGGCATCGAGCTAGTGAAGGACCGCAAGACCAAGGAACCGGCCAAGGAGGAGTGCGCCGCGGTGTTCGAGGCCTGCAGGGACATGGGCCTGCTGATCGGCAAGGGCGGCCTTTGGGGCAACACCCTGCGGATAAAGCCGCCGATGATCTTCACGAAGTCCGACTCGGACTTCATGCTGGCCGTGCTGGACGAGGCCCTGGCCTCGGCCTAGGGGATCTTCAGGTCCATCCCGATCTTCAGCGGCGTCTTCTCGCTCGGGAGGAGGTCGTGGTTCGCCGCGTAGATATCGCGCCATTTCGACCGGCTTCCGTAGTATTTCTGGGCAAGGCTAAAGAGCGTATCGCCCCTTGCCACGGTGTGATGGCGGACGCCGGCGGCCGGCACGGCCTTGGAGGGCCGCTGGGGCGGCTGGTCCTGGGGAGCGTCAGATATCGCGGAGGGCTTGTCGCCCGTCTCGGCGGGCGCCAGCGAAATGGGGGAATCGGACTGCTCCTTCGTCGGGGCCGGGGCCTGCGCCAGGCTCTGGGTCGTCGGGATGGAGGTGATGTCGATCGCGCTTGAGTGCACGGTCGGGACGGGCACGCCCGCCCTCAGGGCCGCATTTTCCGCCTTCAGCTCGTCGTTTTCGCGCTCGAGGCGCTCAAGCTGTGCCTCGACCCCCATGTGCTCGGTCTGGCTCTCCAGGGGCTGTCCGGGCAGGGCCCGGGCAAACTCGCGCTTTGCGGCGTCAATCAGGCCGCGGACATAGACGGCCTGCTTGGAATTGGGCTCCAATTCGAGGTACTTCCGGAAATGGTAGATCGCGAAGATCGGGTCCTTGATGTGGTTGAGGTAGATCAGCCCCGCATCCAGGTTAGACTCTGGGGCCGCGTCGCCGCGCCGGTCGATGACCTTTAGGTAGGCTGAAAGCGCCTCATCCCACCGGCCCTGGCGCTCCATCTGCTGCCCGTCCCGGTAGTTCGAGTCGTCCATCTCCGAGGAGAGCGAGGCATTGTCGCCCCCGCAGCCCGGCCCCAGGGCGAGCGCAAAGAGCGCGACCGAGCCTAAAATAATGGAACGAGGGTGCATCTGGCGGCGAAAGGGATTGAATGGGCGGGACGGGCGGTTAAATTTTCCCGACTCTCACCACGATACAAACCTAAATGACGGCTGACAACAATACGCGTCGATGGGCATAGCATCAAAAACGGCCCTCGCTCGCGCCCGCCAGTGCATACGGATTGAGTGCGAGGCCCTGGAGGACACCTCCCGGGCGCTCGGACCCGAATTCGTGGACACCGTCCGCGCCGTCGAGGCGACGACCGCGGCCGGCGGGAAGCTGGTCTTTAGCGGGGTTGGCAAGTCCGCGCACGTGGCAGGAAAGATAGCGGCCACCTTCAACAGCACCGGGGTGTCCTCCTGCTTCCTAGACCCCACCCAGGCGCTCCACGGAGACCTGGGGCTTTGCTACGAGGGAGACCTGGCGATCCTGCTCAGCAACAGCGGCCAGTCGGACGAGATCCTGCGGCTCTTGCCGCTGCTCAAGCGCTTCGGGCTCAAGGTCGTCGCCTTCACGGGCAACGCCAAGTCGGACTTGGCGCGCGACGCCGACTACCGGCTGGTCTACAGCGTCAAGCGGGAGGCCTGCCCCCTCAAGCTGGCCCCGACAGCGAGCACCACGGCAGCGCTGGCCCTGGGCGACGCCTTGGCCATGGTCCTGCTCGAGTCCCGGGGGCTGACCCGTGACGACTTTGCGAAATACCACCCCGCCGGCAATCTCGGCCGAGTGCTCCTGCTGCGCGTCCGCGACATCATGCGGAGCGGCAACAGGCTGCCCTTGGCGCGCGACACGGTGACCGTTCAGGACGCCATCCTCGCCATGACCAAGGCAAAGAGCGGGAGCATCGCCTTGGTCGGTGCTAAGAACGGCAAGCTCACGGGCATCCTGACGGACGGCGATTTCCGAAGGTCCGCGCTCTCGGGGCCCGGTTTCCTGGAGAGGCCCGTCTCGAACTTCATGACCCGTTCGCCCAAAGTGATCCGGGACGACGCGCTCGGAGTCGACGCGCTCAGGCTCTTCGAGCTCCACAAGATTGACGACCTGATCGTGGTCGACGCCGCGGGCCGCCCCGTGGGACTTATCGACGGGCAGGACCTGCCCAAATTCAAAATCGTGTAATGCAAGCCCTTCGAGTCGGCATCATCGGGATGGGGGGGTTCGCCGGTTCCCACCACAACACTGTTGCCAGGCTCGAGGAAAGGGGCGTCCTGCGCCTGGTCTGCACCTGTGACCCCAACTGCGTGGCGTTCACCTCCGAGCAGCAGGCGTGGCGTTTCGTGCACCGCGGGGTCCGCGTCTTCGCCAGCTACCAGGAGATGCTCGAGGCCTGCCACGGCGAGCTGGACTACGTGGTGATCCCGACCCCCATTGGTCTCCACGGCGAGATGCACGAGGTGGCGACCTCGTACAGCGTGCCGACGTACCTGGAGAAGCCCCCCACCCTCGACTACGCGGAACTGGAGCGGATGGTCGTGGCTGACCGGCGCGCGCGAAAGAGCTCCCTCGTGGGCTTTAATTTCATCGTCGAGAGGAGCAGACTGGCCCTGAAGGAACGCCTTCTTTCCGGGGAATTCGGCGCCATCCGCGGGGGCACGCTCTGCGCCATGTGGCCACGCCCCTCAAGTTACTTCGCCAGGAATGCCTGGTCCGGCAGGCTCGTAATGAACGGAAAGGTCGTCCTCGACTCCTGCTTCGGGAACACCATGGCCCACTTTGTCCACAACATGCTCTTTTGGACGGGCACCGGGGGCCTGTACCGCTGGGCCGAAATCGCGGCGGTGCGCGCCGAGCTCTACCGGGCCCACGCGATCGAGGGCGCCGACACATTCTTTGTGGAGGCCGACTTGGCCACAGGCTGCACGCTCCGGTTTGCGCTGTCGCTGGCCGGCGCAGGCGCCAGCACGAGCTCGGAGACGGTAATCTGCGAGAAGGCCATCCTGAAGTATTCCGTGGGCGGGCAGATCGAGGTCTCGTGGAAGGATGGCCGCAGCGAGCGGATTTCAAGTTGCCCGTTCGACGGGCTCGAGGAGAACCACCTCGAATATGGCCGCTACCTGCGTGGCGAGAGCCCCAGGCCCGCCACCACGCTTGAGGACTCCCGGCCCTTCGTCGTCCTGAACGACTTGGCCCATATCTCGAGCGGAAAGATCTTCCCCATCCCTTCGGACATCGTATCCCTGGCAAGGGACGAGAAGGAGCAAAAGGACTACCTGAGCGTCCCGTGCATGCCCAAGGTCATGGAGAATTTCCTCTCGAGGGGCATCTGGCCCAGCTATTCGGGTTGGCGCCGCGACAACGGCGAGGTGGTGACGCCGGCCGACCTGCCCCGGTTCCAGGATGTCGTCCGCGCAATGGCCCCGGTAAGGTAACATTATAGCTCTTGGCTGCGGCCTGACGCCAACTTTACACGCAGCGGGAGTTGCGCTTGATTGGGGCATGGCCACACCTCCATTCACCTACCAGGAGCCGCTGCCCCTAGCCGGGGACTCCACCGATTACCGCCTTCTTTCGAAGGAGGGGATCTCGGTCGCAACGTTTGAAGGACGCGAGGTCCTGAAGGTGGAGCCCGGTGTGCTATCCTTCCTTGCCCAGAACGCATTCCATGATAGCGCTTTCTTTTTGCGCACCAGCCACTTAAAGCAAGTTGCAGCAATACTCGACGACCCGGAAGCCTCCGAGAACGACCGGTACGTGGCGCTCACCCTCCTTAAGAATGCCGAGGTCGCTGCCGAGGGGATTCTCCCCATGTGTCAGGACACCGGAACCGCTGCCATTTACGCCAAGAAGGGCGAGCAGGTGTGGACGGGGGCCAACGACGCGGAATGGCTCAGCCGGGGCATCTACGAATGTTTCACGAAGGAGAACCTGCGCTATTCCCAGGTGGCGCCGCTCGACATGTGGAACGAGGTCAACACCGAGACGAACCTCCCCGCCCAGATCGACATCCATTCCACTTCCGGCTCCTCCTACGAGCTTCTGTTTGTGGCCAAGGGAGGCGGCTCTGCCAACAAGATGCTCTTCTTCCAGGAGACCAAAGCCCTCTTGAACCCGAAGAGCTTCGCCAAATTCATAGCGGACAAGCTGCCGCTGCTGGGGACGTCCGGCTGCCCCCCCTACCACCTGGTGTTCGTGGTCGGTGGAACAAGCGCCGAAGCCTGCATGAAGACGCTCAAGCTCGCCTCCTCGCGCTACCTCGACTCGCTCCCGACCACGGGGAACGCGCTGGGACGGCCATTCCGCGACACGGAATGGGAGGCCAAGGTGATGGAGATCGCCCGTAAAACGGGGATCGGCGCGCAGTTTGGAGGCAAATACTTCGCCCTCGACGCCCGAGTGATCCGGCTTTCGCGTCACGGCGCAAGCTGCCCGGTCGGCATGGGTGTCTCCTGTTCGGCGGACCGCAACATCAAGGCAAAGGTCACCAAGGACGGGATATTCCTTGAGAAACTCGATTCGAATCCGGGACGCTTCATCCCGGCCGCGCTGCGGGCCATGAAGGATACGGCCGCCGTGAAGATCGACTTGAGCATGCCGATGGATGAGATCCGTGCGGAGCTCTCCAAGTACCCGGTTACGACCCGTGTCTCGCTGACCGGCACCCTGGTCGTCGCGCGCGACAGCGCCCATGCAAAGCTGAAGGAGCGGGTGGACGCCGGCCTTGGCCTGCCCGACTACTTCAAGCGCTATCCGGTGTACTACGCGGGTCCCGCAAAGACCCCCAGGGGTTACGCCTCGGGCTCATTCGGCCCGACGACCGCAGGCCGGATGGACGGCTACGTGGACCTATTCCAATCCCTTGGAGGCTCCATGGTCATGCTGGCCAAGGGAAACCGAAGCGCCCAGGTCACGGCCTCATGCAAGAAGCATGGAGGGTTCTACCTGGGAAGCGTGGGCGGTCCGGCCGCAATCCTGGCGAAGGAGAACATAACCAAGGTCGAGGTGCTCGAGTATCCCGAACTCGGGATGGAAGCCATCTGGAAGATCGAGGTCAGGGACTTCCCGGCGTTCATCCTGGTCGACGACAAGGGCAACGACTTCTTTGCCAATGGGTGCGGCGCATGCCTGCCCCAGTCCACCTCCAAGCCGGTCAAAACCTGAAGCCCACGAGCATCCGGTCGCTGGATCCACGATCCATCGACTCGTACATGCGCTCGTCGGACGAAGCACGCGCCTTCATCCAGTCGCCGGCAAGGGAGCTGCGGCTGCCTGAGGCATATGCGGGAAGCGCCGGGGCCAGGAGCCTAGAACGGCGCTCCTCGGCGGGATCCATGCGCGCCAAGGGGTCCGAGGGCGCTTGCCGGCTGACGGCAATCGAGGGTTCAAAATCGCGATCTGTGCCGAAAACGGACCGCCTCGAGGGATCGGCGGCCGGCTCACGGTAGTCCGCAAGGGAAACCGCGATCCCATCGCCGAAGGGCGACTTGGCGATTGCGTCGTAGGGGATGTCCGACGGCGCCTTGCTCAGGTGCGAGGCGGTAGCCGTGACCACGGCCTCGTGCACGGGGGCCGCCTCCTGGATGCCCACCTCAGTCTCTTCACGAGTCCTCACCGTGCGCTCCACGACGGGCGCCACGGCCAGCTGTGCGGCCGCGACGGGGGCCGACACCACGACCTTGGCCTCTGACCGCACCGCAGCCACAGGAATGACACGCGACGGGGATGCGGAATAGTAATGGACGCCGGCCCAGGTGAGCGCCACGGCAGCAGCCGCCCCAAACGGGAGCTGGTAGCGGCTCACGATAGCGGAGGCCCTCGCCAAGCCGTGCCACCACGGCCGCTTGTTCACGATCGCCGAAAGCTGCTTGGAACGGATCTCGGCCTCAAACGTGGCCCAGAACTCGGCAGGAGGACGCTCCGCCCTCTTTAGGCGAATTAGGTCCTCTACCGTGATTTTTCGTTCCGTATCTTGTTTCATTTCTGCAGGTAAGGTTGTAATTCGGCTTGGAGCAACTGTTTTGCGTAATGCAGCCGGGACCGCACAGTTCCGACCGAACAATCCATGACCTCAGCGATCTCCTGGTGGCTGAGCCCGTCAATTTCGAATAAAGTCACCACTGTGCGATGATTGATAGACAGTTTCTGCATCGCATCGTTCAATTTTTCCTGAAGTTCACGCACAAACGTGTCCCGCCCCACCCCGGTCTTGTCCGTCAGGGCGTCCACCAATTCCTTGGACACCGGGTCATCCTCACGGACGGACTCGAGGCTGAAGAAGGACCGGAGCCTGTTCTTCCTCAGGTGGGTCACCGTGGAGTTGACCGCTATCCTGTAGAGCCACGTGAAGAAGGATGCCTGTCCCTGAAACCGGTTGATCGACTGGAAGGCCTTGATAAAGGCGTCCTGGGCCAAGTCGGCGGCATCCTCCCGGTTGGACGTCATGTTGTAGATGATCCCGAGCACCCGTTCCCGGTATTTCAGGATCAGCTTGTCGAACGCCGCAACATCCCCAGCCTGGACCTTTCTCACGATGTCCAAGTCGGCATCCGCCTCAAGCTTACGCTCGGGCGACGCCACGAGCGTCTTCTCGAGGGCTTTGCTGGCGTTCATTCGGTAGTGCCAAGCAAGTCCCGAGTCAGTCCCATGGCAAATCGAATCTGCCCCCGATCCGGCCCCGCCTCAAAATTTTCCCCGGGGGATGCCCGCGTTGCCCCTCATCCAACCGGCCTCAGGGAAGTCACTTGCGACAGAAGGACATCTCCCAGAAGCAGCAGGTGCTGAGTCGGTGGGCACCCGGGCCAATTGTTGAGCGCGGCGCGCGCAACCGCGACCTCCTCGTTGACGGCTTTCTCGACCGTGTCGAACACGCCGAGTTCGAGCATCTGCCTGAGGTGGAGCGCGGGTTCGGCAGGCCGCTTGCCGCCAATCTCGTCGGTCAACGCAGCCCTCTCCGCAGGCGCCAGCCTGTCGAGCAGCGCAAAAAGAGGCAGCGTCAGCTTCCCGCTCGCCAGGTCCGTCCCGAGCGTCTTCCCGATCTTGTCCTCCCGTCCGAAGAAATCGGCGAGGTCATCGTAGATCTGGTAGGCGATACCCAGGTGCCGGCCAAAGCGGTCCGCGGCTCCCACGTAAGCCTCCTCATAACCCGCCAGGCGGGAGCCAAGGAAGCACGACACCCGGAAAAGCTCGGCCGTCTTCAGGTCGATAATGCGCTGGTAATCGGCGGGCGTCACGCTCGTCGAGCGACGCCTGAGCGTCTGGACGATTTCACCGGCGCAAACCCTGCGGGTTGATTCAGAAACCGCCGCGCACACCTCCGTGGTCGGGAAATGCGTCGCTAGATGCAGCGCATGCGCAAACAGGGCGTCGCCCAGGAGCACCGCCGCGGTCGGGCCGAACTCCCTGGTCGCGGTGCTACGGTTGCGCCGCACATCCGCGGAATCCATGATGTCATCGTGGACGAGCGTTGCCAGGTGCACCATCTCGACCACCGCCGCCGCGCGGACCAGGTCAGGCGAAACCGTATCCGAATCCTTCCATCCGCTCAGGAAAACAAGAGCAGGCCGGATCCTCTTGCCCGAGGTGTCGATGCAGTAGTCCACCATCGCCCGTATCTCGGGCTCAAAGGACGCAAGCTGCTCGCGCAGGAACAGGTCGAGCGCCGCCATGTGCGGCGAGAGCTTCGAGAAGACGCCGGCAAATGCGTGCTGCCTTCCGGCGGAGGAAACTGCGGTGCTTTGGGCCCTGGGCATGAACCTCAGGACCCTAGCCCGTTATCAGGAAACCGCCACCCAATTGTCGCAAAGTCGGAGGTTCCCCAGCTTGGATCAGGGAACCTCGTAGACCTCGACCAGGGCGATCCCGGTCGCGGAGGACGCGCCCGAAAGCACCGACGTGTAGGTCCCCGGGGGCAAGACGATCAGGACGGCCGAATCCGCACTGCCATGCGTGAATGAGAACGCACCGGTCGAGAGGGCCGCGGCGGACACGAGGGCAGGATCATTTCCAGTCTCCCAGGCATAATTCTCGCGAATCAAATTCTGGGAAGAGTCGAAGATCTGAAGGTGCGGGGTGGCAAGACTGCCGGACACACCCAAAGCCGCCAGACCAGGGCCCGCGCCGCGTATCAGGAGCCTCTTCGGCGCGGTGCCGTTAATGCTGAAGCCACCGATCATGACGTTCGAACCGGTGCCCACGTTCCCGCGAGTCGATACGTTGACGAGCTTCTTGGAGGAGAATGGCGAGTAGCCATCCATGTCGTAGACCTCAGTCAACGCCACGCCGGTCGCGCTCTTTAGCCCAGTCACCTGGACCGTGTAGCTTCCCGGGGAGAACGACCCGACAATCGCAGAGTCAGCGCTTCCAGAGGGAAGAGCAAACGCGCCGACCTGGGTGTCAGCAGCCGCGACAGCGGCTCCGGCGTCGGCGGTCGAACTCCAACCCGTGTTTGAGGCAACCACCGTCGTACCGCTAAACACTTGAAGCTGGGTGGACGCGATGGCGCCTGAAAGGCCAAAGGTCGAAAGGGTTGGCCCTACCGCACGGATGAGCAGCTGCTTGGGGCTCGCGCCTCCCACGACAAAGCCGGCGATCATGGCATTTGCACCGATGCCCGCTTGGCCTCGAGTCGAAATGTTCTTGAGTACCCCGTCGCTGAACGTGCCGCCCGACACCCTCGCCCCGAACACCGAGCCTCCCGACGGACCAGAAAGGGTTCCGGTCAAGAAGCCCTTGGCGGGGTCAACTTTCCCGACAAACGTGTTGTTTTCGGCGGTGGTGATTGAGAAAGCTCCGCTTGAATCCACGGAGCCGTCCGCGACATCCGAGAACGAACCCGAGCTGATGTAGACCATCAAGGATCCGTCACCACCAACGATGCCCGTCACCTGGCTGTTTGGCGCGCTCGAGATATTGCCCGTGTAGTATCCCGAGGCCACGGTAACGCCCGAGCTGATCGATGCCGGACCGATGAAGAGCTCACCGTTGGCACTGAGCGTGCCGTTGACTCCCGAGACAGACGCCGTGCCGCTCACTTTGGCGGACATGAATGAGCCGCCCGCACTCACGGGAATGTCGGAGGTGAACGAGAGGACGGGCTTCGTCGATCCCGAGGTTGAATGCGAGATGAACGTTCCGTTAGTGCCGTCAACCACTATAAAGGCGAACCGGCCCCCGTCGGTAAGCCCCTGGTAGGTCCCGAAGTAGGGCGTAGTTCCCAGGCCACTTGCCGCGGTAATGGCGTCCACGATCGTCGAAGAGGACGTGGTCGTTTCGCCCGAATTGTCAGTTGCTATCGACGTGAGGGTGTACACCCCACTTGAGGTGGGTGTCCACGAAACCGTGTACGGCTGGGTTGAGGTTGTCCCGATGGAAATCCCGTTCGCGAAGAACTGGACGCTCGCGATCGTGCCGCTCGGCGACGTTGCATTCGCCGTCACAGTTACCCCCGTACCGACCGTGACGGTTCCACCCGTGCTTGGCGTCACCATGTTCACGACTGGAGGGGGCTCCGCCGTGACATATACCAAGACCTTGGTGCTGCTGACCTTGTCGCTCAGGTTGTCAACCACCTGGGCAGAGATGTAGTAAAATCCTGTGTTGGCGGGTGTCCACGTTACGGAATAGGGATATTGCGTGATCGTTTGGAAGACCTGGTCGTCGACGAAGAAGGTCATCGAGGCCACATTTCCGTTCGGGGCATTGGCGGCGGCGGAAAGGGTCACGGGCGTGTTCACGACCACGGTCGCGCTGTTGGCAGGCGCCGTGATCGAGACCGTGGGAGGGATTCCAACGATGATTCCTCCTCCTGTTCCGCCCGAAGTCACGTTCACGGTGACTGCAGCCGATGTGGATGTAAAACCAAGCGAGTCAGTCGCAATCGCGGTAAGCAAACTCGGCTCGGCCAGTCCCGTCGAGGGATCGACCTTCTGAACGGCCTTGAATGTCACAGAGTACACCCCTGTGTCCACGGCCGGCGGGGCGGGAGGCGTCGCCGTACCGATGTAGTTGCCATCCTGGAAGAACATGATCGAGCTGATCGTCGACTGCAGGTTCGTCTTGGGGTCAAGGCTGTTCGCGGTCGCGCTCGCGGTGACCGTGTTACTGGCGCCTCCGGTGAGGGTCCCGCCGCCACTCGGGTAGGTAATGGCGACCGAGGGAATCGCCCCAACGCTCACGATCGTAGGCGTGGGAGTTTGGGAGGGAGTGCTACTTGAGGTGGACGCGATGACGTTGTTCTTATCGTCGGTTGCAAGCGCCGTCAGATTGTAGAGCCCGACGACCTTGGGCGACCATTTGAACGTGTAGGGAAACGTGGTCTGAGTCCCAAAAAGGACACCGTCGATGAAAAGCTGGACCTGCGCTATCGTTCCGCCAGGCCTGGCCGTTGCGGTCACGCTGATCGGGATGGACGCCGAGGGGTCCGATCCGTAGTCGGGGATGGGGATGCTCGAGTCCGTCGCCGGAGTCGTTATGACGCAGGTCGGCAAAGGCCCGATTGGCGTCACCATGGTAATGACCTCGGAGTCCAAATAGGACGCCGCCTCAGGCACGACGTTTCCGTTGTTGTCGTACGCGACCGCCTTGATCAGGTGCGATGAACCTGAAGCCCCGGTCGGCGTGTAGATGATCGAGTACGGGTAGGTGTAGCTTGAACCGATCAATGTGGCGCCAGCTGGGGGCGTTAGCGAGTTTCCGATAGCGGGGTTGGTCCAATCCGTGTAGAAATCTATGCGCTGGACGAATCCCTGCTGGGGCGTGGATGTCGCCGAGATGACAATGGATGAACCAATGGGTACCAGGGACCCACCCTGCGTGGGACCTACGACGGCAGTACCCGTGGCGAAATATCGCACCGGAAGGGTCGTCGTCGTGTTTGCGCCGTCGTTCGTGGTAGCCGATATATAGTAAACACCAGGCAAAGGAGGCGTCCAAGGGGCTCCGCCAGGGGATCCGGCAGGGTACCCTATCGAGGTCACTCCAATTTGCTGCCCGTTGACTACGAATGTGTAGAAGAAACCCGCCGCGGGGTGGGTCCCTACGGCGAGCGCCCAGATGACGATTTCCTGACCAGCAGCCCCAAACGCCTCATTTGGATCCGGCGCCCCTGGATTTGGAAAATTGAATACGGAAGCATATTTGAGAAAGAATTCCGCCTTTGCGCCAGAGGCGGCGCTGGCCGGCGAGGGATCCGAGCCACCGCTTATGGTCACCACGGGGGCGGACGTGTAACCCTGTCCTCCGTACGAAAGCGTGATAGAGGTGATGGAGCCTCCGCTTGTCGTCACCGATCCGACCGTCGCAGGAATGAAGTCCGGGCCGCTTCCGCCACCCGTTAACGTCACGACGGGCATGTCCGCCGGATTCGACGAATAGAATGTGCCACCAGCGTCGATCTGTGCGTTTGGATTCAGGGTGCCGCTACCGTCGGTTACGTCGACTTGGATGATGCTGGACGTAAGAACCGGCGGCACCGTCTGCGCCTTAGCGCCCGGCGCCAATAAACCGAGCAGAAGAATCGGCAGTAAGTTGATTCTGTTTTTCATGGTGTCTCCGTTTGCGGGACGTGTCGGTTTGAGCGGGATCAATTGCTCTGCCTCTTGGAGGGCGAGGGGCTCTCGTCGATGAGAGGATCCGTTCCGTCCCGGTAACCGGGAAGCTCGGACCTCTTAAGGTGGAACTGGCGGATCTCGTCCGAATTGAACACCTGCTCAACCGGCGCGCCCTCGGCGCTGATCGTCTTCGCCGTGATGAAGATCACCAGGTTGTCCACGACGTTGTTGCGCGTGTCCTGCTTGAACAGGTAGCCAATGAGGGGGATGTCGCCAAGGATCGGGATTTTGTTCACTCCGGTGTTAAAATTGGTGCTGATCAGGCCGCCGATGCCCATGGTGTAGCCATCCTTCAGCGATACCTGGGTCACCGCCTTGCGGGTTCCGATGATCGGGATCGAGGCTCCGCTCGCCCCACCAAAGCTCGTGGTGCCCTGGTTCTGGCTGACCTCGGGGGCCAGTGTCAGCTTGATGAAGCCGCGCGAGTTAACCTGCGGCGTGACCTTCAGGATGATGCCGATGTCCTTGTAGATGAAGCCCGACACCTCGAAGGTGCCCGTCTGCTGGTTGAAGGTGTAGCTCGGGATCGGGTACTGCTGCCCGACGTTGATGGTGGCCTCGGTGTTGTTGAGGGTCACGATCGTAGGATTAGAGACGATCTTTGCGTTGTTGAGCTGCTGGAGCGCGGAAAGTACGACTTTGAACTGGTCCGCGGAGAACACCGCCGAGAGCACGTTGCTCGACTGGCCGAAGCCCGTCGTCCCTGCAGCGACGTTGGTCGCTGTCGAAACGGCGTTGGTGACGCTGTTCGCCAGGTTTGTGCCCGAGGAGCTCGTGGTACCGGAATTGGAGCCCGAGGAGTTCGTGATGCCGGCGTTGGAGCCCGTGGTCGAGGTGTTCGTGGGCGTTCCGTTCGTGGTGGTATTGGACGTCGAGTTGTTCGAGCCGCTTGTGAGTCCTGTCGTGCTGTTGGTCCCGCCCGAAATCCCCGTGCTGCTGTTGGTCCCGTTTGAACCCGTCGTTCCATTCGAGGTGTTGCCCGAGGAGCCGTTCGCGTTGTTGGTGCTTGAGCCGTAGCTGTTGTTGTAGGTGAAGACGCCGGCCGTCCCGGGAGAGGCGGTCAGGGCGTATCCGCTCAGGGAACTCCAGTTGACGCCAATATTGCGGATGTCGTTGTTGGAGATCTCGACGAACTTTGACTCGATCATCACCTGGTCGGTCGGGTGGTCGAGCTCCTCAATGACCGGACGGATGCGCTTCATCCTCGAGGGACGCTCGGTGATGACGAGGCTGTTCGTCCGCGTATCGATCACGATCTTGCCCCCGGCCGCCGCGTCCACGAGCGAGGAGAGCGTGGGCTGGATGTCCGAGGCCTTTGCGTAATTGATGACGAAGATTTCCGTGGAAACAGGTTCCTGCGTGAGGCTCTCGTTGCTCACGATCTTGATGATGTTGCCGTCCTCGACAAAGGTATAGCCGACGGGCCCCAGGACGACCTGGAATATCTGGTGCCATGTCACATCGTGGAGCTTCACGGAGGTCTTTCCCTGGAGCGTATCGGGGACGACAATGTTCAAGTCAAAGAGCTCGGCCACGTTGCGGAGAATGTTGCGGATCTCCTCGTCGGGAAAGTCGACCGAGAGCGTGTCGCGGCCCGAGGAGTCCTTGGTCTTGGTCGAGGCCGCTGTCGACGCGGTGTCCTTCACCGAAACGTCAGACACGGGGGTGGGCGCCGCGACAGCGGCGCGCGCGGCCTGGGGCGTCGGTTCATCGGGGGTGGAGGCGGCCGACTTGGCCGGCGCCTTGGCCTGTGCGTTCACGTACGAGGGTGCGGCCAAGAGGGCCAACGTTGCGATGAGGAGAAAAAGGCGGATTCTCATGGGGACTTTCCTGGTTGTATTGGCCTGGTGATTTCGTCGCTTTTGTAACGCAGTGTGAAGTTTGTGCCGTCTATTTGGGTCAACTCAAGATCGTAGTCCATGCCCTTGTAGGTGACGGTGAAATGGGAGCCTGTTTTAACGAATCTTTTTCCAAACATGAGCATGGGCCTGCCTCCCACGGAAATGGATCCCGAGGGTCTGACCTTGGCCACGATCTCCTCGAGGATCTGGTGATCGGACTGGAGCACGGGCGCCGGCCCGTTGCCCTGGTTGGCTATCCGGGCCGCAGCAGCCGCAGCGGCCGCCTCCTCCTCGTCAGTCAGGTCGAATCCCGGGGGCGCAAAGGGCAGGTTGATGGTCCCGGGCAACGGAGCAGCCTTGGTCTGCTTCGCCACCGATGCGGCCTGCTCCACGGCCGGGCGCCTCTTCTCAGCCGGCGCGATCTCGGACTCTATGCGGGCGCGAGCATAGGGAGCCATCACGCCCAGAAACGCGATCAGCGCGCACACCAGAGTGGGATGAATGGGAGTCTTCCGCTTCATTGGATTGCCAGCAGTTCTATGCTGAGGGTCAACTGCAGCTGGCCACCCCTCATCTCGGTGAGGGGATGGAGATTACAGGTCATCACGCGGCAGTAGTGCTCACCGCTCTCCAGCCTTCGCAAAAGGTCCATCAGCTGGGCGTAGTCGCCCTGCGCGGTAAGAGCGAAGGGGACCGCCACAAAATTCGTCTTCGGGGCGTTCTTGAGCACAGGCGGCAGAGGCACCTGCCTTGGATTACCGGTGAGCTTCGTGCTGGTCTCACTTTCGAGCCTGTAGAAATACTGCAGGTTCTCGGCCAGCTGTCCGACGCGTATCATCCTGTTTGAGATCGCCTCGTTCGAGGCCAAGATCGCGGTATGCTGGTCCTTGAGCAGGTTCGAGTCCTCGATGTTGGCGGCAAGCAGCTCGCCCTGCTGTGCCCTCTGCGCCAGAACCTTTTCGGCGTCGGGCAGGAGATCGCTCCGGTAGTAGATCGCAAGCCCGATCAGGATGCTGACGATCACGCACGTGACGGAGATCACGTTCTTGCGCAGAAAGGACATCAGCTCTTCGTTGCTCATGACTTCTTCTGTCCCTTCGCGTACTCGCAGAAAATCTCGATCACGAGGCGCCCGGTGGTCGAATTGCGGTTCATGGTGAGCAGGTTCACGTCCGAGAACATCGGGCCGAGCACTTTGTCCGTGCGAAGCTGCTTCTCGTAGGCCGAGGCGTCGCCGCTGGCGCGGTCCGGTGCCCCCTTGACGGTCGCCTTGATCGAGAATCCGTTGTCTCTGAAATCGAGCTGGTCCAGCGCTATCTTCTTCGGGGTCATCTGGCCGAGCCTAAGGACGATCGCGGAGATCACGGGCTTCGAGGACATGAAATCCGAGACCTCCTTCGTCTTGGCCGTCTCCAGCTTGAAATTCTGAAAAAGCGCTACGGCCTCGGCGCTCTGCTTGGTGTCTCGGTCAATCTGGCGCTGCCAGTCGGCTATCTGCTTGTTAACCTCGTGCAGCTTCCACTCCTGAATCCCCAAGTAAAGGGCGAGCGCGATGGCGACAAGAATGGCCGCCCCGTTGACGAAAAACGCCGTCCGGACGACCTTCGTGTCCGGAAGGCTCTCCTCGATTCGAAGGTTCGGGTGCCACGGCGGCACCGGAAGACCCTCACTTTTTTTCGTCTGTGAGAGTGCCATCTTGGGTGTTGTACTGGACCATCAGGCTCATGAGCCCGAACCAGCGGAATTCACCGGCCGTCTTGGAAAGGGAATCGGGGACCACGACATGACGCGAGCGCAGCCACGGGATCGGGTCGAGCTTCATCGATGCAATGCCCAGGGACGACGCGAGCGAACCCTCAAGCCATGAGAGTTTGGGTGAAAGCTGGATGCAGAGCACCTGCCCGACGGATTGGCCCGTCTGGACCTCATAGAAACCGATCGAGGACTGGAGCTCCTTCAGGAGGCGTTTGATCAGGAGGGGACCCATTCCAGTGAAATCGAACGTGTTGGAGCGAAATAGCTTCCTTGCAGATTCCTCGTCCTTAAGACCCAGCTCCTTTTGGACGACGGGAACCATCGCCTCGAGACCCTGCGGGATCGGCCGAGAGGCCTCGATTCCCGAAGCTGAAACAATGAAGCTGTGCGTGACGTCATTGCCGACGTCGAGCACCAGGGTTGGGGTCCTCGATTTCTCGAAGGAGAGGAAGTCGACCAGAGCGCCCAGGCTCGCGACGCTGCCAAGTTCAAGGCTTTCCGGGTAGATGCCCAGGTTGAGCAAATGCTCCTGTGCGGCGTTAATGTCGTCATTCGGGGCGCCACAGAAGACCACTTCCTTTTGGGTGGCCCGGGTCAAGTCGTAGTCGGCGCCGTCGCTCGCATTGATCATCGCGAGCATGAACTTGTCCGGTTCGATGCGCAGCTGCTGCGTGAAGAGGTCCGCCATGTAGGTCGGCTCCTTGATCTTCTTAAGTTCGAGCGTATGCTTGCGCACGACCCGCCTCGGCGGGTAGATCCCCACGGTCGCATGGAGGTACCCGCTGGGGGACCGCCTCGGCTGCAAGTGCTTTATGGCCTCGGCGATGCCGGCTTCATCCCCCACCGCGCATTCCCGCATGTCCTCGACCTCCATTGGAGTCGATGCCGAGGACGTTCGGGCCATAAGCACCGAACTCTCGTTCATCTCGACGAAGAATCCCTTCGTCTTTTTCGAGAAAAGCATTGGGCGTTGGAGTGGAGTGGCCTCACAACCGCAGCCTAAGGCCCGGTGTTGAGATCGGTTTGCGGAGAAGCGGCGGGCATAGCAGTATATAATGCGCCTGTTTACAAGACGAAATCAGGCATTAATCCCGCGCCCGTAGCCATTTACCCTTTATTCAAACGAAAAACCCGCCGCGGGATACGGCGGGTTTGGTTCACTTCTGCCACGTACGCTTTTTGTGGCGATTCGACTTCAAGCGCTTTCTGCGCTTGTGCTTGTTCATCTTGAGGCGACGCTTCTTCTTGAGATTTCCCATGGTGAATTAGTCCGATGAACGTGCGATTCCCAAGATGGGCTGTCGAGTGCAAACTTCCCGGCCTCCAACCGGGTGGGCACCCTCAGGCCGGCCGGCCCAGCTCGGTCCACTGGCCTACAACGGTCGAGTAGACCCATAATCGCACCGTCGATCCCGGGAAAAACCCCGCCGCGCAGGTGCCGTAGGCCGACAGCTGCCTCTCGTATTCGGCAGCCAGCCGGGACAGGACGGCCAGATCCCCCTCCCCCTCCACCCGGCGATTGGTCTTCCAGTCCACGATCCAGACCTCCCTTGCCAGGGGATCGTGCAGGATCAAGTCGATCACGCCGTCAATCCAGCCGTCGGGGGCCAGGGGGGCGAAGATACCCACTTCCGCTAGCCGGGTCCAACGCCTGTCCCGCATCAAGCGAAAGGGCTCGCTTGCCAAAAGGCGCCCCCATTCCTCCGAGGCGCGGCCTTCAAACCCTTTCTCATGGGCACGTAACAGGGCCCGCGCCCCGTGAGCGGCAACGGCGGCCCCGTCTCCCGCCCAAGGCGTAAACTCAAGGGTCTCGTGCCACCACACGCCGTATTCAAGCGGATCTATCCCGGGCATGACCGACATCGGTTCGTCAGCCGACGACTCGTGACGCGCGGCCCTGGGTACGTCCGGAGCGGAGGCGAGTTGGTGCGGGAGCACCCTTCTCGGGAAGGGGGGCGCAGGCGCGCCGCCGCGGGCCTCGGGGAGGCCGGTGCCGGCCGCCGCCTCAGCCGTCTCAAGCGGCCCGGCGCGCTCCAGGCCGACCGGCTCCAGGAGCGTGAACGCGTCCAGACATTGCGGGTCGAGCCTCCAGAGGTCGGCAAAGCTTCCCTCCTCGTAGGGGTCGGCGGACCATGGCACCGCCAAGGTCCGCAGGGGCCGGGTAAGGGTCACATAAAGGAGCCTCACGAGTTCCCTTAGTCTTTCCCGCTCAAGGGACTCACGCTTTTCCTGACCCACCCCCTCGTTGTCAAAAACCACTTGGGATTCACCGCCGCCCCCCGAGACTAGCCTCAGGCCGGTAGGCCCCCGAGAGCGGATGCTCCGCCACAGGCCGACCGGAATCACGACGGGCCACTCGAGTCCCTTGGCCGAATGCGAGGTCATGAGCGTGATGGCGTCAGCCGCGGGACGGCCATAGGCGCGGTAGGCGTCGATCAAACCCAGGAGCTCACGCAGCCAGGCGCGCGGCCCAGCCCCATCAAGGCTCAATTCAGCGGCGCGCGCTTGGAGCCGGGCGAGCTCCTCTTCGAGGCCGCCCTCGGGGTCAATCCATCGCGCCTTGGCCTGGAGTCCGCACGCAGCTGAAAGCTCGCGGGCGAAGCGGTCCAGGGACTCACCCTCAAGGTCCGCCCGGTCGATGAACGGCCTGAGGGTCTCCAGGGCCTTTGCTATCGGTTCCGGGTAGTCCTCTGGCTCCTCCCACCTGAACTCGCGCCCGGGGCCCACGGCCCCAGCGATCATGGAGTCGCTCACGGCAAAGACTTCCCTGAGGACCCCGACCCACTCAAAGGCATTGGCCGGGTCGCAGACGACTGACAGGAGCCCGCAGATCCAGGCATAGACCGGGTTGTCCCCGTTGCGGTTTCGCCGCATTTGAAGGGCGGTTTTTAGGCCCGCCGCTTCAAGTTCGTCGCGGACGATCAAGAGCCACGCCATCCGGGGAGCTAGGATGCAGACCTCCCCCCAGCAGGTCGCTCCCAGCGCGGCCGCTCCGCCGGCAGAAAGGAACCCGGCCAGGTGGCGCGCCTCATGGGAGAGCTTCCTGTCCGCAGCCCAACGCCGGCCCTGCGGCGGGCATGGCGGTATCGGCAGAATCCAGGCTGCACCGGTGGCGTTGCCGGGGCCCTCCACCAGCGGCTCGTAGGGGACCTGGAGGCAGGGCGCCGGCGCTCCGTCGGCGGGCGCAATCCCGAGGTTGTGCTCGCGGGCGGGCCCGAAGGCCCCGGCGAGCGTGTCGTTGAGGAGTCTCACGACACGCAAGGGGGCGCGGAAAGTCACCCCGAAGGTAAGGCGCTCCCCACCGTTCCCGCCGGCAAAAGCGTCCACATGCCTCTGGAAATTCCTGATGTCGGCCCGGGTCGAATAGATCCCCTGCTGGGCATCGCCCACCATGCAGAAGTGCCCGGGCCTGGGCCCCCGTCCCCCGCCTGCGGGCCACAAGCCGCGCTTCTCGCCCTGAGCACGGGTGATCTCGACAAGGACGGCAAACTGCTTGGGGTCGGTGTCCTGGGCCTCGTCGAGGATGACCCTCCAGCCCTCGCCGCGGATGCGCTCAAGCATCGTCTCGTCCTCCATGATGGCCAGGGCCGTCTCGACCTGGTCGGCATAGGTCTGGATCCCTCGGTCCAGCCGCCATGAACGGTAGCGCAGCGAAAGTTCGGAGGCCAGCTTCCCGCCCGCCACGGCAAGCCACGCCTTCAGGGGTGCATAGAGCCTGCGGTAGAGCTCCTTGATGCCGGCGGCTGCGCCCTCCGGTTTCGCGATGGGCAGCGGCCCCGTCTCCTCCCGAAAGCGCCGCGCCCACTCCCGCGCGGCCTCCTTGTTTCGGGCAAACGCTTCCGCGCCGGATCCCTTCCGCACCTGCGCACGGTCAAGGATCTCGGCGAGCGCCGCATCGGCGGGGCCGGGCGGGGCCGGGGCCAATGGGGCCGCCTGGAGCAGCCTGGCCGTTGCCGCATCGAGCTCGCGCGTTAAGTCAAATATGTCGTCCAGGGACGCGTGCCGCAGGAAGGCATCGATCTGGCCGGGGGCCAGCGAAGTGAACTCCATCGGATCCTGCTCCAGGAATTCCTGCCAATGTGCGTCCTCATCCTCGTCCACGAGCGTGGGGTTGAGGTGGATCCCGATGGAGCTGCCGTGGCGGCGCGCAAGGAGCAGGCAGAAGCTGTGGATCGTGCCGAAAAACACCCGGTCAAGCCGGGCAAGGGCGTCGACGTCGGGCGTCTCGGATTCCGCCATCTGACGCAGGAGGGCCGTGCGGGCGCGCTGCCCGATCTGGGCCGCCGCCTTTTTGGTGTAGGTCACGACAGCCGTCTTTGCCAGCATCTCCGAGCCCGACTTGGACAGGGCCATGGCCGCCAACCGGTTTGAGATCGCCGTGGTCTTGCCGGAGCCGGCGTTCGCAACCACGGCGAGGTTAACGGCCCAATCCCGCGTGAACCGGTCGCGGGCCCCCTGGTCTGACGGTGGCCTATTCAACGGGATCCTCCTCGGGGGCCCCGCCGAAAGTCACCACAAACTTGCTCTCCAGCACGGCAGAGGGCACCGGGGAACAGGCCACGGGCCATTCAAAGACGTGCGTGTACTCGTCGCGGTCGGCCGTGCGGGCCCCGTAGATTCCCCGCGAGAGGTGGACACCGATCATCCTCAACTTGGCGGTGGCCCTGCCGAGCGCATCCATTCCTATCCGGGTCGGCCGCTGGTCTGCCTTGAGCATCCACACGCCGCCCGATGCGCCCACCGACCTTGCCGCCTCAAGGTAGACGCCCAATTGGAGCGACGCGCCGCTCGACTCCATGCGCGCCGCCGAGAGTTTGGCGTCGCCTCCGGTCTTAAAGTCCACGATCTCAATCTGGGAGCCCTCCCAGCCGGGCTGGTCGGAGAGCACCAAGTCCATGCGCCCGCTCACTCGGATCGTCCCGGTCTCGGACACTGGGACGGTGGCCCCAGCAGGCAGGGACACCTCGACGGCGCCGTAGGCCGCACGCGGCAGCTCGTACACGCGACCGAGGAGCTCGATCGCCGCCTGAGAGACGTCCCGGTGGAACGAATCCCAATAACGGTCCTTTGGCCATGCCGCCCGCAGGCGCGCAAGCTCGGCCGCAAGCCGCGCCTTGGTCTCGGGGAAATCCTGCAATATCGAAAAGCTCCCCTCAGCAGGGACGCCGCGAAGGGACGCAGCGAGCACCCTGTGGACGGAGGTCCCCACGGCCTTGTTGCGGGCGCGCGAAAACGGCCTCCACTCCACCCTCCTGACGCCGAGTACCGCATCGAACCATAGTGTGGCGGGGTCCTTGATCGCGCGCTCGATCTGGCTAGCGGAGAGCCTGGAGGGCGTGGAGGCGCCGCCCGGATCCGACAGGAAATAATCGTCAAAGGGCGCCCCGGGGTCGCGCCGAGTGTCCCAAATTGCGCCCCAGCCTGCGGGCGAGAGTGACAATGCCGGCGGCTCGGGCAGTCGCCGTGCGAGCCGCTCGAAAGCGCCGGCCCCGTCGCTGCCCGCGGGAAAGAGCCCCTTTGCCCACATGATCCGCTCAAGCCACACGTTGGGTCCCTGCTTTAGCTCCGGCTCATCCTCCCCGAAAACGGAAGCCGTGAAGATCACCTGCCGGCGCGTGTCCCGCGCGATCGAGCAGTAGAGTCTCTTCTCCTGGGCTGCGCGGTCGTCGCTTGTGGGCAGCGCCACCTGCAGTCGGCCGTGGGACGCGCAGAGTTCGCGCCGCGCGTCGTCGCCCAGCCAGCAGCTCGGCTCCCGGCGCTCCGGCCACACGCCGGCGTTGGACTCCGCGAGGATTATGTCCGACCAGGACACGCCCGCTGCGCGGCGGCAGGTGGTGAGGGTGACCCGCGCAAATCCGTTCCTCGGGGCACCCCCGGTCAAGGGGCCACGTTCCGGGAGGAAGGCGCGGATCGCCTCCAGAAGCGCGCCGGAGGACATCGGTTCGGAGACGCGCCCGGCGAAGTCGCGCAACGTGGACCATCCCTCGGGCTCGGCAAGACCGAGCCTTTTTACTGCCGCCCCGAAGCGCTCGAGCGCCTCGCTCGGGGGCAGGCTCGCCGGCCAGGCCGGGAGCAGCAGCTTGGCGACCCGTCCCACCTCGCGAGCCTCCGCGTCATCCGATGCGGCAAGTCGGTCGGCGTGGGGTTCCACGGCATGCGACTGCACGTCGTCAAAGAGCTTCTGGCATGCGGCACGGGCCTTGCCGGGCGCCAGCTGGGTGAGGCTTGTCGAGCCCAGGAGCGGCCAGATCGCAAGCAGCTCCTCCAGGCGGCAGCCCCGCTCGTAGAAATCGGCGAGGGCCCGCTGGATGCGGGTGTCCACGGGCGGGGTTCCCACCACACCGATTAGGTCCGCGAAGGGCACGCCTCGTTCCTCAAGCAGGCGGGCCAGCCTGGCCTGCCCGGCACCGGCCTTTGGGAAAAGGATCGCGACGTTGTCCGAGCCGCTTTCCAGCAGGCGGACCACCTGGTCAGCCAGGAGCCCCATCTCCTCGATCCGGAAGCGGCCGACCCGGACCTCCGCGGAATCCGCGGAACCCTCCCCTCCCATCCAAAGCTCGGCCACTCCGGAGCAGGTCACCTCGGGGTCCGGTGCGTCGACAACCCCGGCCTCAACGCCGAGGGCCTTCTCCCAGACGCCCACCCATTCCTCGCCCCCGGCGCCCCTGCCGCTGAATTCAGGCTCGGCCACGACGACGCAGACCGACGGGCACCGCTGGGCGAGGCAGAGGAGCCCGAGGAAATCGGGCCAGCCCTCCGGGCCGCCCGCAAGGATCAGCAGGCGGTCCGCCAAGGGCTCCGCAGCGGCCTCGGGGTCCCCGCGCAGGGCCTCCCGGTCCAGGAGAGGCCCAAGGCGCATGCCGTGCGCCCCAAGCCATTGCATCAGGCTTCCAAAAAGTTCCCGGAGCTCGGCCCTAGCGAAGTGCTCAGGCCCGAACTCGGCGCGCAGGAGGTCCTCAAATTCCGAGAGGGCCGATTCCAGGTCGCTCGCGAGGCTCTTCCAGAGCCCACAGGCGGAATCCCCGGCATCGAGCGCCGAGATGCGCCGCTCGATCAGCGTGCGAAGCACAAGGAGCTGAAGGCTCCTGCTCAGACCGGCCGGAGCGCCGCGCTTCTTGCGGGCAAGGCCCGGCGTCAGGAATTCGACCCCGAGAAGCGCCAGCCCCTCGTCGGCGCACCGTTGCTTCAGGGACTGGGTCTGGCCGCGACTGGGCGCGACCACGATCGAGCGCTCAAGCCTCCCGTGGCCCGATTCGAGCCATGGACGGATGATCCCCCGCCAGTCGCCGTCGGCGAAGCGCGAAAGAAGGAGCTCTGCGCCAGGATGTGTCTTCAATTTGGGATGGCACCGAGCCATCCCAAAATCACGGTCACTTCGCGAGCACGTACTTCGCCGCGTGCGATTTCGCACGGGAGGCGGCGTTCTTGTGAACTACGCCCGACTTTACGGCCTTGTCCATGGCTGACAGGTAGGCCTTGCCGGCCGCCTTGGTGGCAGCGGCGTCACCCGCCTTAACCGCAGCGTCAAACCCCTTGTGGAGGGTCTTAAGACGGGTCTTTAGGGCCTTGTTGCGGAGGGTCAGGCGCACCGTTTTGCGGGCAGCCTTGATGGCAGATTTGGTGTTGGCCATGGTCGTTGTTAAGTTCGGAGCCGGCCAGAGACTCAAACCGGGAGGGTCGAGTCAAGGGTATTGTGGGGAGAGTAATGGGTCAGTTCGAGAGGCACCCCTGACTTCACTGTCGGTTTTCGCGGCAAATATCGCTTTCGGCAGTTTATATAGCCAGTTTGCCTTGCAAGTAAGACTGTCTTCTTTCAACGCTATTGGCCGTCATGGCGCACAAGAACCCGGAAACCGACCTAATTGAGTTTATCCAGTCCATCGGTCTGCTGGTGCGCCGCGTGCGCGCGGCGTCTGCTTCCCATGAACTTTCCTTGACCGAATCCGCCGTCTTAGGGCGGCTTGCCAGGCAGGGTCCCCTCACGATTGCCGACTTGGCGCGCGCGGAAGGCGTCAAGCCGCAGTCGATGGGGACCACGGTCGCGGCGCTAGAGGAAATGGGGTTGGTCGGGCGCAAACCGCATCCGACCGATGGGCGCCAAGTGAACATTGAGCTGACCGCAAAGGGTGCCGAAGTGCGCAAGTCCGCCAAGGACGCGAAGAGGGCGTGGTTGGAGCAGGCCGTGGCCCGGCTCGATGAGCGCGATCGGCAAACTCTTTTCAGCGCAGGCGAAATTATCAAACGCCTGGGGGAATTGTGATTTTGCCTTTAGCCAACAGGTGGAGGGAACTTTCCCACGCTTGGCGGGCCCTGCGGCATCGCAATTTCAGGCTGTTCTTCGCCGGCCAGAGCATCTCGGTCATCGGCACATGGATGACGCGGCTGGCGACAAGCTGGCTGGTCTATAGGTTGACCCATTCGGTCCTGCTGCTCGGTGTCGTGACTTTTGCCGGGCAAATCGTGTCCTTCGCGCTCGGGCCTTTCGCGGGTGTATGGGTCGAGCGCCTAAACCGACGCACCCTGCTGATAGGGACGCAGGCCGCGGGCGCTGTCCAGTCGCTTGCCTTGGCCGCACTCACCTTGGCTCATGTCATCACGATGGGAGAGATTGTCGCTCTCACCATGTTGCAGGGCGTCATCAACGCGTTCGACATGCCGGGACGCCAATCCTTTCTCGTTCAGATGGTCGAGGACCGCGCCGATCTCAGCAACGCCATTGCCTTGAATTCATCGATGGCCACAAGCGCGCGCCTCATCGGCCCGGCCCTTGCCGGATTGGTGATCGGAGCCGTGGGGGAGGGCTGGTGCTTTTTGGTCGATGGGATCAGCTATGTGGCGGTGATCGCCTCCCTTCTGCTGATGCGCATTCAAACCGGGACTATCCGCCCTGAGGCCGGCACCATGCTCAAACAAATGCGCGAGGGCTGGGATTACGTCCGCGCTTTTCGCCCCATCCGTGCAATTCTTTTGCTCTGCGCGCTCCTCAGCCTGATGGGGTATTCCTATACCACGCTTCTCCCGGCCTTCGCCGATCGGGTGCTGCACGGTGGACCGCATACCCTCGGCTGGCTTACGGCGGCCTCAGGGGTTGGCGCATCGGTATCGGCGATTTCCCTAGCCCTGCGCAAATCGGTCGTCGGGTTGACGAACATGCTCCCCATCTCCGCAAGCCTGCTTGGCGGGGCGCTGGTGCTCTTCGGGGTTTCACATGTGCTCTGGCTCTCGCTCGTCCTCATGGTTCTGGTCGGCTTCGGCATGATCCAAGCCGCGTCGGTCAGCAACACGGTCATCCAATCCCTGGTTCCAGAGGACAAACGCGCCCGCGTGATGGGGTATTACACAATGGCGTTTTTCGGAGCATCGCCGTTCGGCAGTCTCTTGGCGGGCGGTATGGCTCACTTCATCGGGGTGTCCCGCACCGTCATGGTCACCGGCGCGTTCTGCATTGCCGGCGCGCTATGGTTCATGCTCGAACTGCCGAAAGTCAGGCAAGACATGCTGCCTGTCTATCGGGAGAGGGGCCTGCTCCCCGTTGGCAATCCCCATATCTAAAATGAAAGGAAAAACACCATGAATTGGTATCACTACATCGCCTGCTTTTTCGCAGGCGGGTTCCTTGCCAACGCCGTTCCGCATTTCGTACACGGCATTTCCGGCGACCGTTTCCCGACACCGTTTGCCCGTCCTCCCGGAAAAGGCCTGTCGTCTCCGACGGTGAACGTCATCTGGTCTCTTTTCAATCTGGCGGCGACCTACCTGTTATTCCAGGCCGGCAGGGTCTTCGGCGGAGGAGAGGCGGCGCACCTTGTTTTCTTCGCCGGAATCGCCGCCATCAGCGTGCCGTCGAGCATCCGCTTCGCGGGAAAGCACAATTTAGGCTGAGCCATTACCGTGGGGGGCGGGCCACGAAGGCCGCATCCTTTTGGAAGGGATTCGCCCGAATTCCAAGCGGTACTGGGACCTCCAAGTTTAGGGAACTTCGTAGATCTCGACGAGCGCCACTCCCTGGTCCCCGCTGACTCCGGAGACTTGCGCGGTGTAGGCCCCAGGGGGGAGCGATACGAGGACGGCCGAGTCGGGCGTTCCAAAATAACCCCAGGAGAATGCGCCGACGGACGCCGCTGCGGACGCCACCTGCGCGTCGCCGCCCCACCCCGCATCCACGGCCAGAAGGGTCGATGTCCCGTCATTGTTGTCCTCGTAGACCTTTAGCTCTGGATCCGGCAGAAACCCCGCCACCCCAAATGCGGAAAGCGCGGGTCCAGATCCCCGGATCAAGACCGTCTTCGACGTGGTCCCCCCGATTACAAACCCTGCGATCAGGATATTGCCACCCGAGCCGACCTGAGCCCTAGCCGAGAGATTGATGAGTCGCGGCGACGGGGACGTCACGCTTCCCTCTGGCGTGGCATCGTAAACCTCGGCAAGGGCAATGCCCGAATCCCCGCTGCTGCCAGAGACCTGCGCCGTGTAGGAACCCCCGGGCAGAGGCTCGACGAGCGCCGAATCATGGCTCGAGGCGCTGGTCCACGGGAACGCTCCGAGCGCGGTCGCAGTCGAGGCGATAAGCGTGTTGCCGCCCCAACCGCTGTTGCTCGCGACTGGGCCTCCCAACGAGTAAAGCGTCAGCTGCGGATCGGCGAGGACTCCAGCCACCCCAAACTGGGTAAGCGCCGGACCCGAAGCCCGCACCAGCACGGATTCTCCTCCCGCGGTTCCCTGCCCCCCCAACACGAATCCGGCGATGAGCTGGCTGGCTCCCGCTCCGACCGCCGAGCGGCACGAGAGATTTGAAAGGCGGCCCGTGCTCACACCCCCCAAGACGGTGAGCGCCGCCTGATTGCTGAGCAGGGCGCCCGACGAATTCATCGCAGCGCACAGATACGTCCCCGAATTGGAGGCGCCCGCGGCCGCGATGACCAATTCCGGCCCTGTTGCCCCAGAAAGCGCCACCCCGTTCTGGAACCACTGGTAGGTGGCTGGGGGGCCCCCGTCTGACCCCGCCGTAAGCGCCGAGAGGACGACGCGGCTCGCCCCCGCCGCGCTCTGGGCAATGGGCTGGCTCACGAAATGAAGGGGATTGCCACTGCCCGTCGAGTTTAACGACAGCGTGACGGGAGCACTCGTCACCGATCCGCCCGTATTTGATACCGTCAGCGTGAACGAGCCCGCACCCAGGGGCGCGACGCTCACGTCCTGAAGCAAGGGGCTCGTCGCGCCGGCGATCGGGACGCCGTTGAAATTCCACTGGTAGGTGAGAGGTGCCGAACCGGTTGCCACGGCCCAGAAGACCGCGTTCGCGCCCACGTTGACCGATTGCGGAAGGGGCTTCACGGAGATGCCCGGGGGGATCACATGGATGACCGTGATGGGCGCCGAAGTCCCGGTCACCGATGGGATCACGGTGTCCGAGGCGGTGATCGTCTGGACGCCCGTTGTCTTGAGCGTGACGGCGAAGGACGCCGTCCCATTGGTGAGGGCCTTGCTCGCCGGGAGCACCGCAGCCGCATCGCTGCTGCTTACCGCGACAAGCCCGCCATAACTGGTGGCGAGGTTGCCGGAGCCGTCGACCGCGCTGACGGTCACGCTTAACACCGAGCCCTGGTTCGCGGAAGTCGGGGTGCTCACGACCAGGTGAAGCGAAGCGGGTGTCAAAAGATAGGCACGGCCATCGGTCCCATTTGCGATGATCTGGCCCAGGTCGTTGATTGCAGGGGGACCGGTGAGGGTCACACCCGAGATCGTGACCAGCGAGTTGAGATCCGCCATTAGGCCGTTGGTGTAGACAAACGAATGGTTGACGGCGCTACCGGTCACTGCCGAGTAACCGACGATCACCCCAGAGCTGTTGATCGCATAGGCAAAGCTGCTGCCCGTGGCACCCCCTATGGTCCCCAGGTCGGTCATGACTCCCCCGCTGTAGCTGAAGGCATGGATCGCGCCCGAGGCCGTTGCCGCATCCCCCACAATCGTGCCGGCATCATTAATACCGTACGCTATGCTTCTGGTGCCGCCGAGCGTGCCCAAGTCGGTCATCACGCCCTTGCTGGAGCTAAAGGCCCTGTGAAGACCCAACGTGCTTGTGGGCTCCTCGTAACCCACGATCGTGCCCGCGCTGTTGATTGCATAGGCGATGCTGTTGGCGCCGCCCAGCGTTCCCAAGTCGGTCATCACGCCATTATTGTAGCTGAAAGCGTGGGTCGCCGTGTCCCCTGAAAGGTTCGCGTTGCCCACGATGGTCCCGGATTCATTTATGCCAAAGGCATAGCTCTTCGTTCCACCGAGCGTCCCCAGGTCGGTGATGACACTGAACGTGCTCTCGAAGGCCTGGGGCACCGTGCCCGCAACCGTGTCCGAATTTCCCACCACGTTCCCAAATTCGTTGATGCCATTGGCGTAGCTGCTGGTTCCCCCGGGGACTGTGCCCAGGTCGACGACCGCGCCGTTTGCGTAGGTGATGGCGTGGGTCACCGTATCGCCCACCAGCGTTGAATCGCCCGCTACCGTTCCACTATTGTTTATTGCGAGGCCGGTGGTTTGGGTCCCTCCGAGCGTCGGGAGCTGGGTGACGGTATAGGTCTGCGCGCGCGCCAGAGGCAAGGAGAGGACCAGGGATGCAGCGGCAAGAAGCCCCGGAAGGGACAGCCTAAGCCTTGATATGGGTGTATTCAAAAGGTGGAAGAGCGGGTGCGTAAATCGGCCCCCAAATGACGTGGATTGCTTATGCGCGAGATTCACCTCGGCGTCGACCGCGTTTTGCACCGCCATCTCGAGAGCCAGCCAAAATGTTTCCCCGGAAGCAATAGGCTCTTGAGGCCTGGCAGCTAAGAAGCCGTAAAAAAAACCGGGGCGCTGCCCTTGTACCCGGGGGAGCGGTGTCGCAGGCCCTTCCCTTGCGGCCCCCCTATTTTACCTTGGCGGCAAAAGCCCCGTTGCCCTCGTCCAGGTAACGGACGCCGTTCACCTCACTTACCTGGAGGTACTGCACCCAGGCTCCCCCCAGGGTCTCGTGGCGGGCCTCAAGGCGCTTCACTTCATATGACCTGAGCGGCGGCGCCTCCCCTGAAAGCGCCTCCCCAAGCACCCGGCCATCCATCTTTGCCGCCTCGTCGCGCAGACCCAGGATCCAAAGGACCGTGGGCGCCAGGTCCGTGTTGCCCGAGGGCAGCGTGTCCAGGACGCCGCGCCGCAGGTCGGGGCCCGCCGCAACGAGGGTGTTGTGCATGTCGTAGGGGCTAAGGCTTGCGTGGTTACCCACCTTCTTGGCGGTGGGGGCCATGTCCGAGGTCTGGAGCCCCGGGGTGCCGTTTTGGCTCCTGCCCCTTGTCCAGCGAAGGGAGACCACGAGGTCCGGGGCCTCCGGGGAGTCGATATGGGCCTCGGCGAGGGGAAAGGTACCCTCCAAAGGTTGTCGCGAGAACACGACGCCCGCCCAATCCTGCACCTGCAGATAGGCGGCGAGCCGCCGGCACACCTCGGGGTCACGTCCGCCCACGTAAAGAAGCGAGCTGCCGCCATTGCTGACCACCATGACATCGTCGGGCTTTAGGCCTCCTAGGGCCACCCTCTCCGTCTTGAATCCGGCAACGGAGAGCTCCGAAGCGACATCCACCTTCCAGGCAATCGTCGAGAACCCGTGATCCGAGACGACAAAGACGTCCGTCGTCGCCCGCAGGCCCCGCCGGTCGAGTTCCGCAAGGACCCGTCCCAGGTTGTCGTCGCTCGACCTGATGGCCTGGAGCGACTGCGCCGAGCCGGGACCGGTCGCGTGCTGCGAGAAATCGGGCTCCGAGAGCCAGAGGAGCGTGTAGGGGGGCAATGCGGCTTTCCAGAGAGCGCCCGTCAGGGCCCCGGTTGTCCAGGCGTCGCGGGCGAACTTGTCCTCGTTCGATGAAACCGGCGGAAAGTCGCCGAGAAGCTGCGGAAGCGCCAGTTCCGCTGCGGGGGGAAGCGTGGCCCCTTCATAGAGGACCGGCGACGCGCTCGGATCATTGGGCCTGCGCTGCCGGTCGTGGAGGAGGGCCACCTGCTTCGAACCGGCGATGACCGTGGGAAGGCCGTGGGCGTGGAGTATCTCGGCCACCGTGGGCGCAGCCAGGTAGTGCCCTTCGCTTACCTGGTCGCCGCGCCTAATCGAGGCCGGAGCCTCAATCCCGATCGTGAGCTGGGGGTCAATCCGCGGCCTGAAGTCGACGTTCGCTATGACCGTGCTGTGCGACGGGTAGGCTCCGGTTGCGATCGCGGTCCCGTTCACCTCTGTCGAACTCAGGTAGACCGGGTGGTGGTGGGCAAAGAACACGCCCTCCTGGGCCAGTTTCCAGAGGTTGGGCGTGGTCTCGGCTGAAATGAAGTCCGGGCGCATGCCGTCAAAGACCACCACGACCACGCGGTGCGCTGGGGCCGCGACCGGATCGCCGGCGCGCGCGGGCGGAGCGGGCGAAGCTAGGAGCGCCAGGGCGAAAACCGTGGAAAGGGGGCCAACCCGGATGGGCATGCGAGGGTTAAAGAGAATTCCCGTAAACGTGAAAGAGGCCCCGAGGGAGAGTCAACACGCGCGGGCCGTGTCGAAAGAATCCCCGGGGCCCTCTCACTAAACGGATCAGAATTCCGTGGAAAGCGTCAGGAAGTAGTTCGTGGTCGGCAGCACGTTATAGCCGTTGGCAGCAGGCGTGGCCCCGGCCGAGCTGACAAGCTGCACGTCATGGTTGAGCAGGTTGTCGACCTGCAACTTGATTTTCACGGAGTGAAAGAATCTGTGCTGCGGTAGCTTGAATCCGTAGCCGCAGGCAAAGTCCATCATCCAAAAGCCGGGGTTTTGCGCGGAAGCAACCGCGACATGAGTCCCGCCGACCTGGCCCGTCGAAGTCTGCCCGTAGAGCCCAAGATCCGGGTTCGTCAGCGCGCTGGAGTAGACGACGTCCGGCCCCACGTATTTGTCCTCAAGCGAGGCGAACCAGCCCGAATGGTTGAAGATCAGCCCCAGCGCCGCCGTTGAATTCGGCACACCGTTCGCGCCAAACGCACCCAACGACGCCGTGTTGAATTCGGGAACCCCGGGATTGGTCTTGTAGACCGCGCGGTTCAGGGAGCCGTTCGCGTAGAAGCTCAGCCCCCCTCCGATATAGAAGGTCCCCTCGACCTCCACGCCCTTCATCCATGCGCCCTTGGACTGGAAGAAAAGCAGGTTCGTGGGATCGTTCGGATCGGTCACCGATGACACGAGGTTATCGATATTGATCAGGTAGACATCGGCATCGGCATTGAACCGGTTCGTCTTATAGACGGTGCCGATCTGGTAGTTTACGGTCGTCTCCTCCTTCAGGTTCGCCGGGTTGTAGCTGGAGCCGGTTTTCGCGATGTCGGCGGGATCGTTCGGGACGTTCTCCTCGTCGGTCACGATGGGATACGCGATGCCCTTGGCCAGCTGCGCGTAGGCCGACCAGTTCGGCGTGAACTCGTAGTTGGCGGCGAGGTGCGGCTCCAGATTCGTGTAGGTATTGTTCGTGAAATCCGGCTTTTCGGTGCCCTGATTGACCGGGGCCTCAAGATCGATGGTGAAGTTTGAGTCCTTCACGCCCGCCTCGATCGTTAGGTTCTTTATGGGCTTCCAGATCACATCGGCGTAGGGCTGGAACGTCTTGTTGAGGACGTGCATCTGCCACTGGTAGCCCGGGTTGAAAGCCGACCCCTTCGAGTTCGCTGTGTCGATGAACCCAAACATCATGGAATCCTGGGGATTAGCCGCGGCATAGGCCGGGCTGTAGTCCAGCAGGTAAGCATAGCGGTCCGCCTTCTCATACTCGACCCAGACGCCAATCTGCTCTTCCAGCGACGAATCCTCGCCGTGAACCAGTGCTAGGTAATCGCCGAATGCGCGGTAGGCGTTCACCTTGATGCGGCCGCCCGGGTCGTCGTCGTTGAGGATGCCGCTTGCCTTGGACTGGCCCTCACCCGTGTTGGGCAGCGTGTTTGGGGAATCGTCCACGTAGGCGGGTCCCGCGTAGGCCGTACCCGGGTACTTGGTCACCGCCGCACCAGCCACCGGGTCGACCGAGTTCTCATGGCTGTCATTGTTATAGGCATACGTGTAGGCCTTGTCCTTAAGGCTGATGTCCCAGCCCAGCTTTGAATCGACCCCGATATACTCAAAGTCCGCCTGTTTCTGCTGATAGTTGTAGGGGTAGTAATTGGCGTTCGGGTCAAAGGGGTTCGCATCGAGGCCGTAGTTGCGCCCGAACGTGTTAATCTGCGCCTGCGTGACCGTGCCTGGGTTGTTGAACTTGATGTTGTTGAAGTTGCCCACGATGGTCACCGTGGTATTCGTCCCAATTGGCTGAACGTACTTGATATAATAAGTGTTGCGCTGGAGGTAGGAGAAGGTCCGGTAACCATCCGAACTCATGTACTGGTAGGTCGCCACGAGCGAGGCGCCGTTCAACTTGGGGAGATCGCCCGTGTTCACCTCGAGGTTGCCGAGGAAGGTGTTCCAGGAGCCGTCCGAAAACGTCAGGACTGTCGCCTGGTCCGGGCGCGGGTCCTTCGAGAGAAGCCCGATCGTGCCGCCGAAGGTGTTCTCGCCGATGTCCGCAGCCGTTCCCGGACCGCGGTCTACGACCACCCCGCCCAGGACCTTTGCTGGGAAGTAGGAGGTCGTATGGTGCGTCTGGCCGTTGGCGTCGCCAAACGGGATGCCATCGTAGGTCACGTTGAACTGCCCGTCCTGGAAACCTCGCATCGAGAGCATCTTCGACTCGCTTAGGCCCGGTCCCTCGGTCTCGATATTGACGACGCTCGGAGCGATGTTGGCGATTGACGCATAGTCGTCCGTGGGTGCCATCGTGTTGTTGATCGTCTGGACGCTGATGAAGGACTGCGGCTGGAGCGCATCGAGTTTTTCATCGGTGGGCGCCTCGGTCAGGGCGGTGATGCGGCCCTCATTGACCTCGACCTCGGTCAGCCGCAGGGCCTTGTCTTGGCCTGTGGAGGAGGATCCCGAGGGCGTGTCGGGGGCCGATGCCGCAGATTGCGCGCAGAGGCCCTGAATGAGGAAGCAGCCAGCCGCTAGGACTGCTGCGAAATTACGATTGCGGTGGGTGTGGGTCAGGTAGGTAAGGCTCACGAGGGTCGATTAAAACAACCTCGTGAAACGGACCTGCACCAACCGCGTGACATTCCTGAAAATTTAGCTTTGGGGCCGTTAAGCCGGATTCTGTTCCGCGCCTTGCGGCACTTCGGACGTCATTTCTCTCGGGCCCTTTGGGGGCCCGCCCGTCCGCCCTCCCAAGCGGCTAGGCCGCTTGAAAACGGACGGATGCGACATACCCGAGACTATAGGACGGGCCGTCCAGTCTCCTATTTTGTCTTGCACCGGAAGGGGTTTTTCATGCCGCCCGCCTCGCGGCGGAACGCGGTGGGCTCTTACCCCACCTTTTCACCCTTACCCCGCAGATCCCAAAGGGGCCTGCGGGGCGGTATATTCTCTGTGACACTTTCCGTCACCGCGGCTTGAACCGCGGTGCCTGCACTTGCCCTTTGGCTCGTGCAGCATCCTGCCCTCTGGTGTCCGGACTTTCCTCTCCAAACTTCTATCGGGCGCGGCGTTACCCGCGCCTTGGGATCAAAGAACTTGGAGCGACGACCAGGCCCCAAAGCTAAGGGGGCAAAAGTGCGGCCCCGGGGGCCTGCCGGCAAGCTTCTTAAGATTCCCAGTACACCATCTGCCCGCACTGGTCGCAGTGGGCAAATTCGGTGTCCGCGGCCCGGCCTCGGGCGGCCGACTCGACCTCGCTGGAGACCTTCAGGTGGCACCCCCCGCATTTGCCTCCGCGGATCGGCACAACGGCGGGCATTCGCCGCTTGGCGGCTTGGTCGTAGGCCTCAAGGGCCGGCCCCGATAGGGGTGTCCTGGCCTCGACGACCGCCGCGGCCGCCTCCTTCAGCTCCTCGGTTAGGCTCACCTCCCGCTCTTTTAGGTTCCGGATTCGGGTCTCGTGCCCGGCGATGTTCAGCTTGAGCGATCCCTCTGCTGAGGTAAACCGCTTCCTCGCCTCGTCGATCGCGTACATGGCCTCGAGCTCCTTGCCCTCAAGCTCGCCGATCTGCTTCTGGACCTCTTGGATCTGGTGGCCGAGTGCCTGGTACTCGTCGTTCTTCTTAACCGAAAGCTGCTGCAGCTGGTATTTGCCCCGCTGCGTCTCGGCGGATCCGATCTCCGTCTCCAGGAGCTTTTTCTTGGACTCGAACTCCCGCAGCTCGTTCTTGGCAGCCTCGATAGCCGCTCGCTCGGCGGCGATCCGCTGCTCGACGGCCAAGACCTCCCTAGGGGCCCCCTTTAGCTGAGCCTCGATCCCGAGCCTCCTTGTGTCTCGATCTTGGAGAATAAGGAGCAGGTCGATCGTCGGACTACGCATGGAACCATCACTGTGCACCCGCCAAAAGGAGGGTCAATCCCATCCTCCGACAATGGCTTTCCGGGCCAAATGGCCCTTCGTGTAGGCGCTTTGGAGGGATGGGGATAGCGGGTAGCGGGCCTGCGGGCCTAGAAGGGCCGTTAGAATGGCCAAAAAAGGCTAATTTTTCCCAAAAAAACCCTCGCGTGCCCATGCGATTTCGGAACAGAATCTGGGCTCCTTTTCCGCCCCGAACCGAACCGTACATGGCCGACACAACCGACCCGCAGAAACCCACCAATTCACAGGCCGGCGCCGACGCCTACGACGCCTCCAAGATACAAAAGCTCGAGGGCCTCGAGGGGGTGCGCAAGCGCCCCGACATGTACATCGGCGACACGAACGAGCGCGGTCTGCACCACTGCGTCTTCGAGGTCGTCGACAACTCCGTGGACGAGGCGCTGGCGGGATTCGCCACCGCGATAAGGGTGACCATCAATCTCGAGGGATCCTGCTCCGTCGAGGACGACGGCCGCGGAATCCCGGTAGACCCCCACCCCATCTACAAGATCCCCGCCCTGGAGCTCGTGCTGACCAATCTCCATGCCGGCGGCAAGTTCGGCAAGGGCGCCTACCAGGTCTCCGGCGGCCTCCACGGCGTAGGCGCCAAGTGCGTGAACGCGGTCTCCGAGTGGCTGGAGGCCGAGGTACGCCGCGGCGGCAAGGTCTACCAGATGCGGTTCGCCCAGGGCAAAACGACCCAGAAGATGATGGTGATCGGCGACACGAGGAAGACCGGCACCAAGATCACCTTCAAGCCGGACCCCGAGATCTTCCTGACGACGCGCGAATTCCAGTATGAGATCCTGGCCAAGCGCCTGCGGGAGCTCGCGTTCCTGAACCCCGGCATAAAGATCGAGCTTGCGGACGAGCGCTCCCAGAAGGGCGACGTCTTCTTCTTCAAGGACGGCATCACCGAGTTCGTGCGGTTCCTGAACCAGAACAAGAACGTCCTCCACGACAAGCCGATCACCTTCTCGGACTCCGTGCCGAATGACGACCCGACCAAGGCCGCCACGGTCGTCGACGTGTCGATGCAGTACAACGACAGCTACAACGACCAGGTCTTCGCGTACGCCAACTCGATCTACAACCTGGAGGGCGGCACCCACCTGTCGGGATTCAAGACGGCGCTTACGCGCGTCATCAATAACTTCGCCCGGGGCAACAACCTGATCAAGGAGAAGGACCCCGCGATCACCGGCGACGATGTCCGCGAGGGTCTCGTCGCGGTCGTGTCGGTCAAGGTCTCCGAGCCCCGCTTCGAGGGCCAGACAAAGACGAAGCTCTCCAACTCCGAGGTTGACGGCATCGTGCAGAAGGTCGTGGGCGAGAAGCTCAAGTTCTTCCTGGAGAGCAACACCGCGGTCTCCAAGCGGATCATCGACAAGACGCTCAACGCCGCGCGCGCCCGCGAGGCCGCAAGGAAGGCAAGGGAGACCGTTCGCAAGGGCGCCCTCTCGGGCGGCGGCCTCCCCGGAAAGCTGGCGGACTGCTCGGAGCGCGACCCGGCGCTCGGCGAGCTCTACATCGTCGAGGGCGACTCCGCCGGCGGCTCGGCCAAGCAGGGCCGCGACCGCCGCTACCAGGCGATCCTCCCCCTGCGCGGCAAGCTGATCAACACCGAGAAGGCGCGGCTCGACAAGGTGCTCTCGAACGAGGAAATCCGAACCCTCATCACCGCCATCGGCACGGGCATCGGCGACTCCGAGGGCGAGGGCGGCTTCAACGTCGAGAAGGCCCGCTACCACAAGGTGATCATCATGACGGACGCCGACGTCGACGGCTCCCACATCCGCACCCTCCTCCTCACGTTCCTCTACCGCCAGATGCGCGGCCTCCTGGACCGCGGCTACGTCTACATCGCCCAGCCCCCCCTCTACCGGATCAAGCGCAAGAAGCGCGAGCAGTACATCGACAACGACGAGCAGCTCAACCGGATCCTCCTGGAGCTCGGCTCCGAGGATGTCGTCCTGACCCGACTCTCCGACAGGCATGTCTACTCGCCCCAGCAAATCGACAGGATCGTCGAATCCCTGGCGGCCATGGAGAAGCTCGGCGCAGGCGTGACCCGCTACGGCGTGGAGCTCAACGACTACCTGGACCGGCAGGATCCGCAGACGCGCGCCCTGCCCCGGTACATCGCAAGGATCCGCCAGGGCAACAAGGAGTCGCACGAGTTCCTCCAGGACGAGACGGCCAGGGCCGCATTCATCCTGAGGAACGGCCTCGACGCCGACCTCTTCGAGCAGCCCGACGCCACGGTCCCGAAGCCCGAGTCGAAGCCCGTGGCCGCACCCAAGCGCGTGACCCTGCACGAGATTTTCGAGAGCAGCGAGATGGCGAAACTCCTGAAGACGATGGCCACGATCGGACTCGAGATCAACCAGTTCAGCGCCACCGAGGAGCCCCGGTACACGATCACCGAGAACCTGGGCCAGAAAAGCGAGGCGACGACGGAGCTGAAGGGGCCCCTGGAAATCGTGGCGCAGATCCGGGCAAACGGGCGCAAGGGCCTGACGATCCAGCGCTACAAGGGCCTTGGGGAAATGAACCCGAAGCAGCTCTTTGAGACCACGATGGACCCTGAGAAACGGCGGCTTCTGAAGGTGGCGATCAACGATGCGGCCAAGGCCGACTCCCTCTTCACGCTGCTCATGGGAGACGAGGTACCGCCCCGCAGGCAGTTCATCGAGGACAATGCCCTGAACGTGCAGTACCTGGACGTCTGATCCCGGATCCGACACCGCCCAACCCCTTCAAATCCCTTGTACACCGGTTCCGAAAAACTCCTGTCGGCGAACATCACCGACATCATGCAGACAGCCTACATCGATTACTCGATGTCGGTCATCATCGCGCGCGCCCTGCCCGATGCGCGCGACGGCCTTAAGCCCGTGCAGAGGAGAATCCTCTACGCGATGCTCCGGGAGGGACTGGTGCACAACCGGCCCTTCGACAAGTGCGCCGGCGTCGTCGGCGAGGTGCTCAAGAACTACCATCCCCACGGCGATGCCTCCGTGTACGACACCCTGGTCCGCCTGGCGCAGACCTGGGTCATGCGCTACCCGCTCATCGACCCCCAGGGAAACTTCGGCTCCGTGGACGGCGATCCCCCGGCGGCCTACCGTTACACGGAGTGCCGCCTGAACGAGGCGGCCGAGGAGCTCCTAAAGGACATCGAGGAGGAGACCGTCGACTTCGCTCCCAATTACAAGGAGTCGACCACGGAGCCGACGGTCCTACCGGCGGCGCTTCCCAACCTGCTGATGAACGGCTCGACCGGGATTGCGGTAGGCATGGCGACCAACATCCCGCCGCACAACCTGAGCGAGATCATCGACGCGGCGTGCGCCATCATGGACAGGCCGTCGATCAGCGTCGACGAGCTCTGCAACATCATCCAGGGCCCCGACTTTCCCACGGGGGGGGTCATCTCCGGACGCGAGACCATCCTGAGCTACCTGAAGACCGGGAAGGGCATCGTCCGCATCCGCGGCAAGGCCCACTCCGAGGAGATGAAGGGCGGCATGGAGCAGATCGTCATCACCGAGATCCCGTACAACGTGAACCGGGCGAATCTGGTCACGCGGATCGCGGAGCTCGTCTCGGAGAAGGAGTTGGACGGCATCCGCGACCTTCGCGACGAGTCCGACGAGAACACGCGCATCGTGGTGGAGCTAAAGCGCGGCGAACAGGCCAAGGTCGTCATCAACCAGCTCTTCCAGAAGACCGCCCTGGAGTCCTCCTTCGGCGTCACGCTCCTGGCCCTTGACCGCAAGCGGCCGAAGCAGATGAACATCAAGGAGCTGATCGAGTGCTACATCGAGCACCGACGTGATGTCGTCACCCGCCGCACCCAGTTCCGCCTCCGCGAGGCCGAGGAACGGGCCCACATCCTGGAGGGCTACATCATAGCCCTCGATAACCTGGACGACTTCGTGAAGATCATCCGGGCCTCGACGAACCGGGAGGAGGCCAAGGTGAAGCTGATGGCCAAGTACCCGCTCTCCGAGCGTCAGACGGACGCCATCCTCGAGCTCCGGCTCTACCAGCTGACCGGGCTCGAGCGGGGCAAGATCGAGGCGGAGTACCTGGGCCTGATGAAGCTGATCGAGGAGCTCCGCGGGATCCTTGAATCCGAGGCGAAGCTCCTGGCGCTCATCAAGAGCGAACTCCTGGAGATGAAGGCCAAGTACGCCTCGCCCAGGAGGACCGAGATCATCGCCGCCACCGGCGAGTTCCGCATGGAGGACGTGATCCCGAACGAGGGCTGCGTCATCACGGTCTCCCACCTGGGCTTCATCAAGAGGACCCGCGTGGCCGACTACCGGTCCCAAAAGAGGGGCGGAAAGGGCATCATAGGGACCGAGACCTATGACGAGGACTTCGTGGAGCACCTGTTCACGGCAAGCACCCACGATTTCATCCTGTTCTTCACGAACACCGGGCAGTGCCATGCCAAGAAGGTCTACGACGTTCCCGAGGGCACCCGTGCCTCCAAGGGCAAGTCGGTCACGAGCTTCCTAAGGCTCGCGGAGGGCGAGAAGATCGCCGCCATGATCTGCGTGAAGGACTTTGAGGGCACGCTCCACCTGGTCATGGCGACAAAGGCGGGCGTCACCAAGAAGACCAATCTCACCGACTACACGAACGCCACCCGCGAGGGCGGCCTTCGCGGGATCAAGCTCGAGGAGGGCGACACCCTGGTCGGATGCGTCCTCACGACGGGTGAGAACGAGATCATGCTCGTCAGCCACAAGGGCCAAGCCGTCCGCTTCAACGAGGAGGACCTGCGCGACCAGGGCCGGGACACGGTCGGTGTCACCGGCATGCGCTTCAAGATCGACGGCGACTATGTGAAGGCCATCGAGGTCTGCGACCCCCTGGACCGCCTGCTGATCGCCCGCGAGGACGGCATAGGCAAGAGGACCCCGTTTGAGGACTACCGCCTGATCAGCCGAGGCGGCACCGGCGTCATTGCGATCGACCTGCCCGAAGACGGGTCCGTGAACGTGGCCGGCGCCCTGAGCGTGCGGGACGGCGGCGAGGTCATGCTCCTGACGGCCAAGGGCCAGAGCATCCGGACCCGCGTGAGCGAGATCCGGGAGACGGGGCGCGGGGCAAAGGGCGTGAAGCTGCTCACGCTCGCCGAGGGCGACAAGCTCCTGAGCATCGCGCGGATCGTGGAAACCGAGGAGGAGAACTCCTCACCCGCGGATCAGCCTGAAGAACCCACCGCCTAACGGGCGGCAGGCGGGCTTTCCTGGGGGACGGAGACGTTCCCCCGGAATTTCACGCGCATGCGCCCGCCCTTCTCGATCTCCATGAAGAAGCTGCCCATTGAGCCGGGGACGATGCGAACCGGCACGGGCTTTCCTGTTGGGGTCTCGTAGTCCTGGCCGTCCTCGGTCACGACCCACTGCTGGCCGTTGGTGAGCGTGAGCACAGTCCCCTTCCTCCAGCCGCTGTAGCCCGGGATGAGCGCCGCATCGAGCGTCGTGTAGTCCACCTCGGTGCCGGGCTTTAGCACCACCTTGAACTTGTCGATGAAGCTCGGCGAAGCGGCCTCCTTGCGGGCGCTCGCCCGGTCCTCCGCCTGGACCTGCGCGCGAACGGCCACCTCGACCTTCTTCTGGGTCTCCTCGGTTGCCTTCGTGACGGCTCCGGCCTGCTGGCCCCGGACGAGCGCGTCGAGCCTCGCAAGCTCGCCCGCAGTGAGCTTGCCGAGCCCCGCGGCCTGGAAATCCGCCGGCGAGAGGCCTTGGGTGAACGAATCGTCGGCCCGTGCGGAAACCGCGCACGTCAGGGCAAGGACCAGGGTAAGGCGCTTAATCATTGTGGGTGGCAGACGGTCAACGCTTGCATCGCCCCAGGCGCAACGAAAAAGTCTTTGCGACATTGATTCATGATACGCGCCCTCATCTTTGACTTCGACGGACTGATCCTTGACACCGAGACCGCGGCCATTGACGCCTACCAGGACGTCCACGGGGCGCACGGCGTCAACTTCGACCGGCCGGCCTTCATCCGGAGCGTGGGACATGCCGACTACGCCTTCGATCCTTGGCGCGGATTCGGGCCAGGCGCCGACCGGGCGAAGCTCGATGGGGAGAGGCGCGCTTTCAACCGCGCCCGGGACCAGTCCCAGAAGGTGCTTCCCGGCTTCATGGACCTGGTCGGCCAAGCCGAGGATGCGGGCCTCCGGCTCGGGCTGGCCTCCAACTCGCGCCATCCCCATGTGGAAGGCCACCTGGGTCGCCTCGGGCTCCTGGACCTCTTCGACTTCATCGCCTGCCGCGAGGACGTGGCCTCACCCAAGCCCGAGCCGGACCTCTACCGGCTTGTCCTTAATGAGTTCGGCCTGCGGCCCCATGAGGCGATCGCCTTTGAGGACTCCCACACGGGAACCCTGGCCGCCAAGCGGGCGGGCCTGTGGGTTGTGGCCGTGCCGAACCCCTCCACGAGCCACCATGACTTTGGGCACGTCGACCTGAGGGTGGGCTCGCTCGCGGATTGCCGGCTGCCCGAGCTTCAGGCAAGGTTCGGGGCATGAGCTCCCCCCCGGTGCCGCGCTACAATGTGCTCGGCGTGGGGGTGTCGGCGCTCTCGTTCGACCAGGCGTGTGAGCTCATTGTCGGTGCCCATGGCCAAAAGAAGGCGGGATATATCTGCCTCTGCACGGCCAACGGGCTCGACGAGGCGAGCAGGGACGAGGAATTCCGGCGCATATTCAACAACTCCTGGCTTACCACCCCGGATGGTATGCCCGTGGTCTGGCTCGGCCCGCCAGGCGTTGAACGCGTGTATGGGCCAGACTTGATGCTCACCGTATGCGACAAGGGTCGCACCGTCGGGATGCGCCATTTCTTCTACGGCGGCCACCCAGGAGTGGCGGTGAAGCTCGGCGAGCGGCTCTCCGCCAAGTTTCCCGGACTGGCAATCGCCGGGCACTACACACCTCCTTTTCGCGAGCTGAACAAAGAGGAGTTGGCCGACCTAAGGGACGCCGTTTCCAGGGCCCGCCCCGACATCATCTGGGTCGGGATTGGAACGCCGAAGCAGGAGCGCTTCATGGCGGGCATTGGAAGCACGCTCGACACGGGCCTCCTTATTGGAGTCGGTGCGGCATTCGACTTCCATTCGGGACGAATGCCTCAGGCCCCCCGGTGGATGCAGCGGACCGGGCTCGAGTGGTTTTTCAGGCTCTGCACGGAGCCCCGGAGACTGACGGGGCGGTACGTGGTGAGGAATACGAAATTCGTGCTTCGCGTCGCGGCCCAGAAGCTGGGGATCCGGGACTATCCGATGCTCTAGAAAAGCTCCCGCTGGACAATGGAGTCCCGCTTCTTCGGGTCGAGGGTGCTCAGGGCCAGCAGCTGCGTGACGGTAAGCGAGGCCAGCTGGGGCTGGCGGGCTAGCGAGGCGAGGAGGAGCGCGCCCGCAAGGGCGTCATAGAGCGCGCAGTGATAGAACCTCCGGCCGATCGGGCAGTGCTTCTCGGCGAGCAGATCGAGCTCTCCTTGGAGCCCGCCTGCCACGACCAGCGCCTCCAGGCGCGCGGAATCCTGGTTGGGGTAGAGCTGGGAATAGATGCGGCCCGTGTCGATCCAAGGGCCCCACTCGATCACGCGCCCGCCCGGGCGGGCAAAGTCGGGGGAGTTGCGGGGATAGGGCCAGGTGGCCCTCAGGAGCGAACCCTCGGCTCCGGCAAAATGGGCCGCCAGGGGCCCGCTCTCCCGGTAGCGCGCGAAAAGCTCCCAGTCGGCGGAAAACGGCTCGTGCCGGGCGAGCGACTCCTCACTCAGGCCGTGGATCAGGGTGTCCTCGGGCCGAATGCGGCCCGTGGGGGCGCAGGGCCTGGTCTCCGTGGCCGTGATCCGGCCGCCCAGGAGCGTCGCCACCCCGTATTCCAGGATGCCGGACGCCACGCTGCCCTCAAAATCGATGAAGTGAATCGGCTGCTCCGTCCATGCCATCGGGTGATGTTCCCGGAAATCCGGCCGGCTCCGAGCTCAATTTTTCGTGTCTTTCACGCCATTCGCGGTTTCAACGGTAGCCGTGAACCTCGATCCCCTACGCGATTTCATGGTCGAGCTGGCCAAGCTGAGCGGCCACTTCATCCATCCCTTCTTCGGCCGCGCGGACGTTGCGGTCGAGTTGAAGGAGGACCATTCCCCGGTCACGGCGGCGGACCGGGGCGCCGAGGAGATCATGCGGGGCCTGATCCACAAGCGGTATCCCGGGCACGGCGTCGTGGGTGAGGAGTTCGGGACCGAACGTCCCGACGCCGAGTTTGTGTGGGTGCTCGACCCGATCGATGGCACCAAATCCTTTGTGACGGGCGTCCCCCTCTTTGGGACCCTCATTGGGCTCCTCCACCAGGGCCAGCCGGTCCTGGGCTGCATCCACCAGCCGATCCTGGGCCAGCTCATGATCGGCGACAATGCGTCCGCGACACTCAATGGAAAGCCCGTCAGGACCCGGTCCGTCACGCGGATCGAGGAGGCGACGCTCCTGACGAGCGACCCCGCCGTCATCCTGCGCCAGCCCGAGTGCAAAGGGTTCACGGGCCTGATGGACCGCGCGGCCCTCACGCGGTCCTGGGGGGACTGCTACGGCTATCTGCTCGTGGCCTCGGGGCGCGCGGACGTGATGTACGACCCCCTGATGCACCTTTGGGACATTGCGGCGCTCGTTCCCATCATCCGCGGCGCCGGGGGCGTCATCACGGATTCCAATGGAGGCCCCGCCTACCCGGCCGATTCGATCGTGGCCTCGGCAAATGCCACCCTGCACCGGCAGGTGATCGACGCGCTGAAGGCCTAAAGCCCTGGGTAACCGCCGAGGCTAGTTGGCCGGGGCCCCCGCCGACACCCAGGCGGCGATGACCGCGCGCTCCTCGTCGGTGATCTGCGTGGCGTTCCCCAGAGGCATGATTCGGGTCACGACCACTTGCTGGTAGATGCGCTGGGCGTTCTGCACGATGCCCGCGGAACTGGTGAGGATCACACCGGCCGGCGGCTGGGTGATCCCGGGAAAGGTGGGCGCCTGCGAGTGGCAGGCCACGCAGCGCTGGCCGACGATCGTCCTCACGCGGTTGAGGGTCACAGGGCCCGTGACCGGGGGAAGCGGCTGGATATGCGGCGCGGTCCAGACCGCGGCGGCCCCGAGCAAGGCCGCCCCGGCGACCAGGTAGTGCCACGCGTAGACCCCGTAGTGCTTACGGTTGAAGAAGTGCCGGATCAGGACGCCGGCTCCGCAAATCAGGGCCAGGACGGCCCAAGCCTGGGGGTGGCTGTATGTGGCCGCGTAGTGGTTGCTGATCATGATGAACACGATCGGCAGCGTGAAATAATTGTTGTGGACGCTCCGTTGTTTGCCGCGGATGCCATCAATCGGGTTGGGCTTTTTCCCCGCCCGCATCGCCTCGACCATCCTCCTCTGGCCCGGGATGATCAGGAAGAACACGTTGGCGGCCATGATCGTCCCGATCGAGGTGCCGACGTGGATGTACGCGGCCCTCCCGCCAAGAAGGCGCGAGAGCTCCCAGGCCATGAGCGTCAGGAGCCCGAACACCACCACGGCCAGAATGCCGTCATGGCGTCCGAGCGGGGAACGGCAGAGGAGGTCGTAGACGATCCATGAAACCACCATGCTAGCCAGGCCGATTCCGATCGCCTGCGCCGTCGTGAGGGTCGCGATCGACGGGTCCACCATCATGGACTGGGCCCGCATCCAGTACACCAAGACCAGGAGCGCCGTGCCCGTGAGCCACGTCGTGTAGGCTTCCCACATGAACCAGTGGAGTTTCTCGGGGAGCCTGGCCGGGGCTACGGCGTATTTCTGGGGGTTGTAGAACCCGCCGCCGTGGACGGCCCAAAGCTCCCCCGACACGCCCTTCTTCGCCTCGTCAGAATCAGGCGGAGGGGGATCCAGGCTGTGGTCGAGCCATACGAAATAGAAGGACGAGCCGACCCAGGCGATGCCGGCAATCACGTGGAGCCAGCGCACCAGCATCCCAAGCATTTCGATCAGGTGCGCTTGCATAAGGTGAATTTAGGTAGCCGTTTCCGTGTACCTCGATTCCCGTATAACGGTGATCTTTATAGTGCTCGGATACTGCAGCTCGGCTTCAATCCGCCGCCGGAGTTCCTTGGCAATCTCCCGTGCCCGGTCGTCGGTGACCCCCTGCGGGGATACGACGGCCCTGATCTCGCGCCCAGCCTGGATGGCAAAAGCCTGCTGCACGCCCTCGATCGTCATGGCGAGTTCCTCCAGGCGCTTGAGCCTCTGGATGTAGCTCTCCATCGACTCCGCGCGTGCTCCGGGTCGGGTGGCCGAGATCGTATCCGCCAGCATCACGAGACCCGCGTAGATCGTCTCCGGCTTCACCTCCTCGTGGTGGGCGGCCACCGCATTCACGACGATGGGCGTCTCGCCGTGGCGTTTGATGAACTCCGCCCCTATCCCCGCGTGGCTTCCCTCCAGCTCTCCCGAGACGGCCTTTCCGATGTCGTGGAGGAGGCCTGCGCGCTTGGCCAGAACCGGGTCCAAACCGATCTCGCTTGCGATCAGCGAGGCAAGGAACGCCGTCTCCACCGAGTGATCGAGGACGTTCTGGTTGTACGAGAAACGGTACCGGAGCTTGCCGAGGAGCTTGATGATATCCGGATGTAGCCCATTGATATTCAGCTTGTTGACAGCATCTTCGCCCGCCTGGGTTGTTGAAAGATCGATCTCGTCCTGCGCCCGCTTCACGTACTCCTCGATGCTCGCCGGGTGGATACGGCCGTCCTTGACCAAGGCCTCAAGGGCATTGCGGGCGATCTCGCGGCGAACCGGGTCGAACGAGGAGAGCAGGACCAGCTGCGGGGACTCGTCGATCAGCAGGGTCACGCCGGTCGCCGCCTCGAAGGACTTGATGTTGCGGCCCTCGCGTCCGATTAGCCTGCCCTTCATGTCCTCGCTCGGCAGGTGCACCAGGGAGGCCGTCAGGTCGGTATTCGGCTTGCTGGCCAGCCTCTGCATGGAGGCGATCAGGATGCGCCGGGACTGGGTCTGGAGCTCCTGTTCGGACTTCTCCAGCATTTCGCGCCGCATGGCCCGCAGCTCATCCTGGCATTCCAGAAGGACCTCCTCGCGCAGCTGTTTGCGGACTTCCTCGCCGTCCAGCTGCGAGACGCCCTCCAGCCGCTTTCGGACATTCTTGGAAAGGTCGCGGATTGCGTCGCGGGCCTGTCGAATCGCCCCGTTCTCACGGTTCAGGCGCTCCTGGCGCTGCTCAAGCTGGAAATCTAGGAGGGCCAGAGACTCCTCGTGCGCCTTGATCTCGCGCAGCCGGACGTCGGACTCGATCTCCCTTCGGTCGAATTCCCGGTTGAGCTCGGAGCGTTTCTCCTGGATCTCGGACTCGGCCTTCTGCTTGACCTCGCCGGCGGCAACGGCCGCCTCGCGGCGCGCCACCTCGATAAGCTCGGCGGCCTGCTCGTGCGCAGTCCTTCGGGAATAACGGGTTACGATCCAGACTACGACGAAACCAGCCAGCGCCCCTAGGAAAAGGGATACGGGGAAGGCCGCGTCATTAAATCCGCCTGACAGGCTTGAAGTTGTTTCTGCTACGGTTTCTAAGGCCAAGTATTGGGTTTGTTGAGGATGGGGCCCCTCCGACAAATCTCAAGACTCTTTACAGGTTGCATTCCTCTGCATAGCGCAGCACTTGGGAAGCGATTAATCGCCAATTGCCTGCGACACCGCCAGCCGTAGCACCCCTAGCAGCAATACCAGGAAGACACGGTCATTTCTGAATTTGAGCGTAGAACAGCCTCGGGGTGCGCCGACGATGCCAAAATCAGCCTGAGCCCCCAGGGATGGGTGGTTGAAATGCCGGCAGCGCAGAATCGAGGATGGACTGTATCTGCTCGAGACCGCGCTCCGCTCCATCCTGTGCTCCTGTCTTCAGAAACACGTAGGCCCATCTGGGGGCGCGGCCCCGCGTGACCCGGCTCCATGCGTCATTAAGCATTCTGCCTGCTTGCGTTGCAAAGACGCGGTCTTCGCCCACAAACCAGTAAACCACGACCTCGGGCACGGACTGCCCCCCCTTAGGTCCAGCCACGCGCCTGTGCACTCGAAGCACCGTTGCCAAGAAACCGCCATGGCCGCTCCCCGGATAGGAAAAACGGCGCAGAGTAGTCGAGTCGATGGTCCAGCCCTGTCCGACAAGACAGAGCTCGGGCCGATGGATGGACGACCTGTCGCGGCCGCTGAGGACTATCGAAAGGAGCACCTGTGTTTTGGGTTCCTCCAGGTTCACGTACAGCTTCCTTGAGAACCCCGTGTCCGGCGGCAGAATCGCTCGCTCGATCGAGTCCGGCTCGACCCGGTGCCCCATCCAGTTCGTACCGACATAAGTAGGAAGCTCCACCGGATTCATCCCATCCGTTGAGAGGACGACACCGGACCTAGAGTTTATTGGAAGAGAGGAGCGGTAGAACAGGAATGCAGCGGCGGCGATGGACGCAGCCACAACAGCCGCCGCTGCCGGCAGAGCCGAAAAAGTCGACGAAGATGGAGACTCTTCCGGAAGCCCGGGTTGGTCACGGGTCCAACTGGGCCGAATTCGGGCGATGAGGTCCGCCGCCGCCAAGACGCCGCCCAGCACGATCAAGAACACACCAAAGCCCATCGCGTCGTGCACCCGGTCGCCCCAGGACTGGCCTCCCCATTGGGCCGCAATCACAATTGCGGTGATCCTCACCACGTTGCCTGCAAAAACCATTGGAAAGCTGATGAGGACTATGAGCGCCCGCAGCCAAAAAGGCCTGAACCAAAGGTACCCGATTACGAGGGAAAGGGCCGTGAGCGCCATCAATGACCGGACGCCCGAGCATGCCGCCACAACGTCGTATTGGTAGCGCCCATCCGGGGCGAAAAGCTGCGTTCCGTTTCGGATGACGGCGATTCCCACCAGGTGGGCCAGCCGCTCACCCGTACCCACAACCCACATCTGCAACCAAAACCCAACCGTATCGAGAGCGTTCACCGGAACGGCGAATACCATTAACCCCAGCGGGAACGCAGAGGCATTCCCCCACCGGCGACCTCCTCCAAGGAGCAGCACGCCCCACGTGAAGACGAGAAGGGCCAGTATCGATATCCTGGGCTGCTGGGCGACAAATCCTAGGACGTGGAGAGCCAGGCCGAACAGGGTTGCTGCAATGGCCACTCCCACCGCCTGACCGTCGGCGCCCGTGCGACGCCGGAGATTGCGCCACAGAAGGAACAGACTCAGCGCAAGGATAAGCCATGCGTGTTCGGTCTCTGATTCGGGATTAACCCATTGGTAAACCCACCAATAAAACACCGAATGGGTCCGGATGTAGCCAAAGGTTGCGTTGCCAAAAAACTGGAAGACGCAAAAACCGGCTAGTGCGCAAACGGCTGCCGCCATCCAGGCGCGTCGCGGATTTAACATCTTTAAATGGCTCAAATTAGTCCCAGAGGGCCTTGGGCAGATTGCACTGGCGCCTTCGGCACAGTCACTTACCCTGCGTTGCCATTCAAGCCAACACTCATGGCGTTCGGATATGACCAGGACCTCGGGGGCCCTGATGTGAAAATCAGCCGGCGATGAAGCTATTAGTCCTGGCGCAAACTCCGCCCCCGCTCCATGGCCAAAGCCTGATGGTGGACGCTCTAGTCCGAGGACTGCCCTTGCGCGGGATCGAGGTCGTTCACGTCCAGATGCGCCTCTCCCCCACCAGTAGCGACATCGGCCGCTGGCGGCCCGGGAAGGTGTTCACGGCTGTCCGTGCGGCGATGGAAGCCCGGAGGATCGCGCGCTCAGAGAAATGCGACGCCCTCTATTACGTCCCTGCGCCGGCAAAGCGGGGCGCCCTGTTTCGGGACCTGGTGGTGATGGGTCTTTGCCGCACCTGCGTCGAGAAGCTGGTGCTCCATTGGCATGCGCCGGGCCTTGGTGCATGGCTGTCAGGCGGGGCGACATCTCCCGAGCGGATTCTGTCTATGCGAGCCCTAGGGGGTGCGGACTTGGCGATCGTGCTTGCTCCGGAGCTTGAGCATGACGCGAAGGCGCTGGCGCCCCGCCGAACGGCCGTCGTCCCGAACGGCATCGTCGACTCGGGACCCTACCCCCGCCACGTCCCCGGTGCCCCGACCGAAATTCTATTCCTCGGGCTAGGCAGCAGGGAGAAGGGCCTTCGGGACACGGTAGATGCGGTGGCGATCCTGAATGGGCGAAGGCCGGGTTCATTCCGGCTGACGTTTGCGGGCAGTTTCCCGGAAGATGGAGAGCAGGAGTATTTTGCCAGACGCCAGGCCGAGCTCGGAGGCAGCATCCGTCATGTTGGGTTCGCCGATGAGGCGCAAAAGCGTGAGCTCTTTTCGTCGACGGACATCTTCTGCCTTCCCACCTATTACCCGAACGAGGGGCAACCCCTTGCCATAATCGAGGCCCTCGCCCACGACCTGCGCATCGTGACGACCCGCTGGAGGGCGATCCCGTCCATGCTCCCGCCGGAAAATGTGTGGTTTGCCGAACCCAGGCAGCCGCAGGGACTAGCTGACACGATCGAGAGGGCCGCCTACGCCCCGCCGGCAAACGGGGCCATGCGCCGACATTTCCTCACCCACTTCACGCTTGAGGCCCATTTGGCCGCTCTGGAGAGGGCACTACGGCTTATTGCCAGCTAGGAGTGTCGAATAAACTTTCGCCCATTGTGCGGCAATCTGGTCCGCCGAGAATCGGAGGACCGAATCCGGATCCAACGCCACGTTGCACAAGGCATCTGTCGTGGCCAACAACGTAAGCGAACGGCAAAGGTCGCCGACACTGTTCGTGCGGTAGAACCACCCGTTTACCGATTCTTGTATGACATCCCGCGCCCCGCCTGAATCGGCGGCCAGAACGGGAACCCCCACGGCCAAGGCCTCAAGCATCGCGATTGAGAACGGCTCGTGATCAGAGGCGATGACCAGACAGTCGATCGATCCCATGAACTCACGCGCCGACGCCTGCTCGCCTTTCCACGTCACCGTTCCTTCGAGCCCCAGGGCGCGAGTCTTCTCGAGGAGTGAGGCCTCATAGCGAACCGACATAGGGGTGCCGTCCCCGGCACCAATATGCGAGAAATGCAGCCGATCACGCACCGCCCTGGGCACGGCCGCCAGGGCGTCAAGAATCAGGCCCCATTTTTTCCAGGGAACCAACGCCCCGACACCCCCGAGCCGCACAATTTCTGGAAGGGGGCTCCGCTGCAGCGGGCGCCCAACGTCTCCGGACGGGAAGCATCCGGGAATGCACTGTTCCCAAGCCGATCCAGCAATCCCGTAGTAGCGCCTCATCTCGGGGCTTAGCCAGTACATCCCCTTCCCCATTCTTCGGTTGCACCACCGGTAGAACCACCGCTGCCTCCCATAGCAGTGGACACTGGCCACGTTCCTTCGCTCATTGAGCCATGAGAGCCACACGCCCACCGCCAGGCCCGCGCGAGAATGCCCGTGGAACACGCGTGAACCGTCGTCGTGCAGCCAGTCCCGGACGCGAAGCGCCACCGCCCTGGCCCTCCAGAGGGTCCTCAGGCCCAATCGTTCGCCCTGAAGCGGGGGGAATTCGAGCGACGGCAACGCGGGCAACCTCATCTGCATGAAACCGGGGTTTACGCCCAAGATGCAGCGGAACCTCTGCTCCTGCGAAAGGGCGCGAACGATCGAAATGATGCCCCCCCGGTCGGTATCGTAGCCGACATAGTGCAGTACATCGGGCCGATCGTTGGCCGTCATGGTATTAATGGCTTTCACAGCTGGCGGATGTGGATACAACCGAAACGCGCTCATTTCCCAAGCAAATCATGCCGCTGACAGACGCCCGCCTAGACACACCGATAACGGCAGCGGCGCGATCGAGCCGATCGATCCTCGGGACACAGGTTTTTCGATTGGTGGTAAGAATTGCCGGCACGGTGACTCTTGCCCGATTGATATCGCCCCTCGACTACGGGGTATTCGGCATGGCCGCGACAGTTCATGGCTTTGCCTATGTGTTTCAGGATTTCGGCCTTGCAACAGTAACTCTGCGAAAGCCGGACCTGACCGAGGCCGAAAGAAATTCCCTCTTTTGGCTCAATCTGATCCTTGGCGCATTGCTCGCCGTTTTCGTGGCGGCCACGGGATTCATCGTAGCGGAGTTCTTCCATGAACCCAAGCTGAGGGCACTCGTTCCCCTGATGGGGATCACCTTCCTGATCAATGGAGGGCACACCCAGCTAAAGGCGCAGCTCGCGCGGGAACATCGTTTCGGCGAGTTGAACCTGATTGAAATCGGAGCGTTTACTTCGAGTACCGTGGCTGCGATTGCCGCGGCGATCTTGGGCGGGGGTGCTTGGGCACTGGCCACAATGATGCTCGTGGCAGAGGCGGCACTCGCGATCGGCGTGTGGTCCAGGCAGAAGTGGCGTCCGGGGCCGTGTCCCGCAATTTTCGGCGCCCTGGAGTTCCTGCCGGCCGGTGCGAGCCTGTCCACAAACGACGGCTTGCGCTATCTGCAACGCAACTTCGACCTGTTTGTCGTGGGTCGATGGCTGGGCGCCGGCGCTCTGGGCATATATGGGCGGGCTGCACAGGTGGCATCCCTTCCCATCATCTATCTGGCCGATCCCCTGTCCAACCTGGCCGTGTCAACGCTCCGGCGCCTTTCAGATTCACCTGAAGGGGCGCGCGCGTTTTGGCGCCGAATGGTGAATGACCTGGCATGGGTGACTCTTCCTGCTGCTGTCATGTTCGCGTGCGTTTCCAGGGAGATTCTCGAGGTGCTGCTCGGCCACAGATGGGCGGCTGGGGCGGGAGTGCTCTCGGGCCTTTCACCGGGCATCGCGCTCATGCCCCTCCAGATGGCATGCGGGTGGCTGTTCCTGGCAACCGGCAGCAACAGGCGCCTCCTCTTCTCCTCACTGCTCAACACGGTGGTTGTGATCGGCACGTGCGCGACTCTGCGCAATGAAGGCACGGCAAGTATCGCGATCGGCATCGGCGTTGCCAATGCTTTGGGCGCAGTGGCCCTGCTCGGTTTCATCAGGCCGGCGGACCCCGTTTCAGCGGGTGATGCCCTCGCCGCATTCGCCAGGCCCATGATCGCGGCAGCCGCGCTAGGCATCTCGTTGATAGCGGTGCTCCATCTCCTTGGGGAGGCTGGCTCGGTTGCCCGGCTCTGCGCGGGAGCCGCTGTGGGCACGGTCTGGTTGGCCGCCGCGTGGCTATTGTGGCCCGGTGCTCGCAATGAATTGAAGGAGCATTTTCTTTGGCACAGGAAATGAAGATACTGATCTTCAAATTCAGTCCGATTGGCGACACGGTCATGTTCCTGCCGGTCCTCCAGGAACTGCGCCGCCTCAAACCCGATTGGGAGATCACGGTGTGCACGACGCCGGCCTGTGCGGGCCTATTCGCGCCGCAGTTGGACCGCAGGAACATATGGGCCGAGGATCGCGAGGTGTTCCGCCGCAGCGTGCGTCGGCCGTTCTCATTGCTCGCCTGGGTCAGGCGTGTCCGCGGACTGTGGCCCGACGCCGTGTTGCTCAGTTTTGATCAGTCGAGCATGGCCCGCATCCTCGCATCCTGCTCCGGTGCAGGTCTACGCATCGGCGGAGCGGATTCGGCTGTACGCTGGAAGGGGGGGCTCACCCACGAGGTCCGTATTTGCGCCGGCCAGACCCTCGCCAAATGGGAATGGGAAATGGCGCGCGTCCTGAGCCTTGGGACGGATCTTAAATGGCCCGAAAACCCGCCGACGCCGCGGCTGCCGTTCCCGAATTCGCGTGCAACTCGTGGCAGACCCAGGGTGCTCGTGCATGCCGGGGCGAGCCGCGCCTACCAGCGTTGGGACGCAGCACGCTACGTTGAACTAGCCGAGCGTCTGGCTGCGGATTTCGACGTCATGTGGATCCTTCAGCCGGGGGATGACGCACCGAAGCCCAACCCACCCGTAACTTGCGTTTTGCAAACGGATCTTATTGGTTTTGTGTTCCTTGCGGAATCAGCGGACCTTTTCGTTGGAAATCACTCTGGACCGTTTCACCTCGCCAGCGCAGCAGGCACTCCCTGCGTCATCCCAACCGGCCCGACGCTCCAGGTGTGCGATCCTCCGTGGAACGAAGGGACTACCCGATTGCTCAGGATGCAGGGCCTTTCGTGTATGCCTTGCGACAAGCTGATCGTCTCTCCGAACCGCTGCACCCATTTATCGGAACCGATGGCCTGCTTGAAATACTGGACGGTTGATGCCGTCGAACAGGTGTGCCGGAGTGTGCTCGCCCGAAAAGCCGGGAACCGTTCCTAAAACCATAGTCATTTATCTCAAGCCACCTTTGAAGGAGGATGAGTAAGTGAGCCATGCACGCCGCACGAACGATGTTTGCGGCTAACCTGCGGATTCGCACCGCACTCCAAGAGCGCCCCTTGGGGGGGCGTCACGCTTCCAGCGCAGCGGCCACGAGCACCGTTGTTGGGTGGATGCGGATCAG
>Ga0302197_10000049_pt1 | contig 118028 bp, 101 predicted proteins | sample II_Bog_N2_1_FD_193526 | JGI IMG/M metagenome (GOLD analysis project Ga0302197, IMG submission 193526) | Peat permafrost microbial communities from Stordalen Mire near Abisko, Sweden - II_Bog_N2_1 | ecosystem: Environmental > Terrestrial > Soil > Wetlands > Peat | place: Sweden: Abisko... | reverse complement strand
CCTTGTGCTCCAGTAGCCCCAGTATTGCCATTGGTCCCATTCGTTCCGTTAGTACCATTGGTGCCATCAATGCCAGAAGGGCCAGTTACACCTTGAATACCTTGCGCTCCAGTAGCCCCAGTATTGCCATTGGTCCCATTGGTTCCGTTCGTACCATTGGTACCATCAATGCCAGAAGGGCCAGTTACACCTTGAATACCTTGCGCTCCGGTTGCTCCGGTATTGCCATTGGTCCCATTAGTTCCATCAATGCCTGACGGTCCCGTTACTCCTTGAATGCCTTGTGCACCAGTAGCTCCGTTGGTACCATCAATGCCGGACGGTCCAGTTGGTCCAGTCGCACCAGTATTGCCGTTTGTTCCATCAGTACCATCGATGCCTGAAGAACCAGTTACACCTTGAATACCTTGCGCCCCAGTTGCTCCGGTATTGCCATTAGTACCATCGATGCCAGAAGGTCCAGTTGCTCCTGTATTACCGTTAGTACCATTGGTCCCATTGGTTCCGTTAGTACCATTGGTCCCAGCAATGCCGGAAGGACCGGTTACACCTTGAATACCTTGTGCTCCAGTAGCCCCAGTATTGCCATTAGTCCCATTGGCACCGTTAGTCCCATTGGTGCCATCAATGCCGGAAGGGCCGGTTACACCTTGAATACCTTGCGCCCCAGTTGCTCCAGTGATACCTTGTGCACCAGTTGCTCCGTTTGTTCCATTAGTGCCATTAGCACCTGTAGCTCCAGTATTGCCATTTGTACCATTGGTGCCGTTTGTACCATTAGTACCATCAATGCCCGAAGGACCAGTAGCTCCAGTATTGCCGTTAATACCATTGGTCCCATTAGTTCCGTTAGTACCATTGGTTCCATCAATACCAGAAGGACCGGTTACACCTTGAATGCCTTGTGCTCCAGTAGCCCCAGTATTGCCATTGGTCCCATTAGTTCCGTTAGTACCATTGGTGCCATCAATGCCAGAAGGGCCAGTTACACCTTGAATACCTTGCGCTCCGGTTGCTCCGGTATTGCCATTGGTCCCATTAGTTCCATCAATGCCTGACGGTCCCGTTACACCTTGTATTCCTTGCGCTCCGGTCGCTCCGGTATTGCCATTGGTCCCATCAATGCCCGAAGGTCCGGTCGCCCCTGTATTACCGTTAGTACCATTGGTGCCATCTATACCGGCAGGTCCAGTTATACCTTGAATGCCTTGTGCTCCGGTTACACCTTGGATGCCTTGTGCACCAGTAGCTCCATTAGTACCATCAATACCGGAAGGACCAGTGGGTCCCGTCACTCCTGTATTACCGTTAGTACCATCGATGCCTGACGGTCCCGTTACACCTTGTATTCCTTGCGCTCCGGTCGCTCCGGTATTACCATTAGTACCATTGGTCCCATTGGTACCGTTAGTACCGTTCGCACCGGTAGGTCCTGTTGCTCCGTTTGTTCCATTAGCACCTGTAGCTCCAGTATTGCCATTTGTACCATTAGTACCATCAATGCCGGACGGTCCAGTTGGTCCAGTCGCACCAGTATTGCCGTTTGTTCCATCAGTACCATCGATGCCTGAAGAACCAGTTACACCTTGAATACCTTGCGCTCCGGTTGCTCCGGTATTGCCATTGGTCCCATTGGTTCCGTTCGTACCGTTGGTACCATCAATGCCCGAAGGGCCAGTTACTCCTTGGATGCCTTGTGCACCAGTTGATCCATCGGTACCGTTAGTGCCGTTAGTACCAGCAACTCCAGTTGGTCCAGTGTTTCCGTCTACTCCATTGGTACCGTTTGTTCCGTTAGCGCCAACAGCACCTGTTGGACCAGTTACACCGGCAGCGCCGTCATTACCTGAAGGTCCTGTTGGCCCGGTGTTTCCATCAACACCGTTTGTTCCATTAGTACCAGCAACCCCAGTTGGCCCAGTATTTCCGTCAACACCATTAGTACCGGCGGTTCCAGTTGCACCGGCAGCGCCGTCATTACCCGAAGGGCCAGTTGACCCGGTGTTTCCATCTACTCCATTAGTGCCAGTAGGTCCAGTTGCACCCGCAGCCCCATCATTACCTGATGGACCAGTTGGGCCAGTGTTGCCATCAACACCGTTTGTGCCATTATTACCTGGGATTCCAGTAGGCCCTGTTGCGCCCGCAGCGCCGTCATTACCTGATGGACCAGTTGGGCCAGTGTTGCCATCAGCACCGTTTGTGCCATTATTACCTGGGATTCCAGTAGGCCCTGTTGCGCCCGCAGCGCCGTCATTGCCTGATGGACCAGTTGGTCCTGTATTACCATCAACACCATTTGTTCCGTTGGTACCTGCAGTCCCTGTAGCTCCATCATTACCGGAGGGTCCAGTTGGTCCTGTATTTCCGTCAATACCATTTGTTCCGTTAGTGCCCGCCGCCCCTGTAGGTCCAGTTGCACCCGCAGCCCCATCATTACCAGATGGACCAGTTGGGCCAGTGTTGCCATCAGCACCGTTTGTGCCATTATTACCTGCGATTCCAGTAGGCCCTGTTGCGCCCGCAGCGCCGTCATTGCCTGATGGACCAGTTGGTCCTGTATTACCATCAACACCATTTGTTCCGTTGGTACCTGCAGTCCCTGTAGCTCCATCATTACCAGATGGACCAGTTGGTCCTGTATTACCATCAACACCATTTGTTCCGTTGGTACCTGCAGTCCCTGTAGCTCCATCATTACCAGATGGACCAGTTGGTCCTGTATTACCGTCAACACCATTAGTACCAGCAACCCCAGTTGGTCCTGTAGCACCGACAGCGCCATCATTGCCTGAAGGGCCAGTAGCTCCTGTAAGTCCAGTTGTACCCGCAGCACCATCTATTCCGTTAGTTCCAGCTGCTCCTGTCGGTCCAGTTGCACCCGCAGCCCCATCATTACCAGATGGACCAGTTGGGCCAGTGTTGCCATCAACACCGTTTGTGCCATTATTACCTGCGATTCCAGTAGGCCCTGTTGCACCGGCAGCGCCATCATTACCTGATGGACCAGTTGGTCCTGTATTTCCGTCAACACCATTAGTACCAGCAACCCCAGTTGGTCCTGTAGCACCGACAGCGCCATCATTGCCTGAAGGGCCAGTAGCTCCTGTCGGTCCAGTTGCACCTGCAGCACCGTCTACTCCATTAGTACCGGCGGTTCCAGTTGGTCCGGTTGCACCCGAAGCGCCGTCGATTCCATTAATACCGGTAGCGCCGGCAGCACCTGTATTACCATTTATTCCATTAGTGCCATTGGCTCCTGCGGGGCCAGTTGGGCCAGTCACCCCCTGAATGCCTTGTATTCCGGTTGCCCCATTGGTACCATCAATACCCGAAGGACCTGTAGGGCCGGTAGCGCCATTGATGCCAATCGGACCTGTTGCTCCTGTGTTACCTATTGGTCCTTGTATGCCAGTCGATCCGGTTGCGCCCTGTGGGCCGGCAGCACCTGTAGCACCTGTCGAACCTGTAGGTCCTGCATTTCCTCCCGATGCACCACCCGGCGGACAAAGTGATACCCATGCAGACGTAGAGGTTGTATAATAGAAAAAACAATTGATCGTCTTATCGTAAACTAAAAGGCCATTGGCAGGGTTGGGGATGGCTAATCTTTCGGTCGTAGTGAGCCTCGGGGCCAAAAGTCCCATTTTTGACGAACTCAATTCCAGCAATGCACTTTGATCCGGGGTGGGAGTACCTATACCCACATTATTAATCTGAGCATCAGCGCCCAAGGATAGCAATAGGAAGAAAGTGAAAAAATAGAGGTAAGGGTAGATTTTCTTCATCTAGCGGGTTTTGGTCATTAAAGAGGGTATCCAAATATATAATTTTTTAAGCTCTTTATAAAAAAAACAGAACTTTTTGATTGTTAACATATTCGCGTTTTATTGTGGATACAGTCAACTAACGCAATTAGTTTTTGGATTTTCCAGAAAAACACTTATTTTTGCGACTCAAAATAAAAAAAGCGAATGTTAATCATCGACACAAGAGAATCAGAATCACTGGACAGGGCACTCAAGAAGTACAAGAAGAAATTTGAAAAGGCCGGTATCCTTCGCGAGCTTCGTGATCGCCAGTCTTTCACAAAGAAGTCTGTAAGAAGGAGAGGTGAGGTCCTCCGTGCTGCCTACGCTCAGACCATGAAGCGCAACGACGAAGCATAAATTCGAAATTATAATCCCAGGATATTTGAGTCCGTCTTACAATGTGAGACGGACTTTTTATTTTCCCCCATTGTGATAAATATACTACGAAGCATGTCTCATACGTTCACATGTGACTAACCACAGTGGTATTTCCTGATTAGATTTATCATGGTAAAACCAATTATCCATGTCGCCCTACGTGCAATCATTTTTAAGCTATATAGAGTACGAACGCCGATACTCCAGGCATACCCTTGAGTCATATGGTAATGATCTGGAGCAGTTTTATTTTTACCTCAAATCAGAATATCAGAAAGAGGAGATGGAACTCGCCACCCATCTGGAAATTCGGTCCTGGATAGTGCAGATGATGGAGCATAAGATCACACCGCGTAGTATCAATCGCAAACTCTCCACACTCAAATCTTTTTTTAAGTTTCTGATGCGCAAAGGCGTGGTCAAAAAAAGCCCGTTGAGCAAAGTGCTGGCTCCCAAGACGTCTAAACGGCTTCCGGTCTTTGTGGAGAAAGCCGGCATAGAGAGGCTACTTACAGATATTGAATTCTCAGACGATTTCGAGGGCAAGCGGGACAAAATGATTTTGGACCTTTTCTACAATACAGGCATGCGTCGTTCGGAATTAAATAATCTCAGAGAGACAGACATCGACTCATACAATTCGCAGATCAAAGTGCTTGGTAAGGGAAATAAAGAGCGCATCATTCCTATACAGCCTCAGCTCAGGACTGCACTAAAGGAATATGTTGAGATGAAGAACCAAAGCATTGTCACTCCCTCCATTTATCTGTTTGTTGATCGCGAAGGCAAACTACTGAACCCTTCTAATATCTATCAGATCGTCAGGAAATACCTTAATCTTATCACGACCATTGATAAGAAGAGCCCTCACGTTCTCAGGCATACGTTTGCCACACATCTCATGAATAATGGCGCCGATATCAATGCGGTAAAGGAACTGCTGGGCCATGCCAGCCTCGCTGCGACACAGGTCTATACCCACAATACAATCGATAAGCTGAAAAATATATACAAACAAGCCCACCCCAAGGCATAATTGATAATCAGCATGGTCGCGTCGTCCCTTCTCATATGGTTGAAAACTTCTTTCCATATTCACTATGATAAATAATTACATTTGACAAAGGGCCTGCGTTCGATTATATTACTGCATGTGCCAAACCCATTATGGCTGAAACCTACCAAATACTGCTTATCGAAAAGGATAAGCAGGTCGTGGAAGATGTGACCCGTTTTCTGCGTGCCTCTGCTGGTGGAGCTGGTTTTTCTGTCGATAGTCAGAATGACCTGCTTCACGGGCAGAGCATGGTAGCTATGTCCCCACCTGATGCAGTGATAGTTGATGCATCCTTTATAGATAAGAATGGCAATTTTGATGAACTCAAGCGCATGCTCACTGAGCGTCATATTCCGGTACTTGTGATCTCATCCACCAATGGACAGGAACTCCGCAACAAAGCTGCATTGGCAGGTGCTACTGACTATCTGCTGAAAAACAAGCTCAACTACTTCTATCTCCCACGCGTTATACTTTCCGCTATCCGTTCGTCTCATGCCGATCATGGCGATAGCATGATACATTCACGTTTGCTTGACAAAGTAACTGATGCGGTGATCGTAGCTGATAGCGGAGGAGATGTGGTGTATAGTAATGTCGCAGGTAAACAACTACTCGCAGACTCTGAAGTGGTGAGTGTACTGCGCAGGTTTTTGAACTTCAAAAATGATCGTAAGGAATTTAAAGCTACAGTCGAGATACAGTCCGTATCATACGAGCTGAAAATAAACCTACAGGATTGGGCGGGGCAACCATGCCTCAGTATAAACATACATAAGGATGGCGCGCAGTCAGGATTTTCTCTTGATGCTAAGGTCAATCTGCTGGATGAGTTCATTCAGTCATGCAGTATACCTTTTGTGCTGCTCGTGAACGGGCTGATACATGATGCAAACGATAATTTTCTGGAAATAGTAAAAACTGACAGAAAAGTACTCGAGGGCAAACAGCTCTATGAGTTTATCAGTGTAGACAGGGCGGAAAATATAAACTTGCTGGAATCACCCAGACCTGAAATGGTGTTGTCTATCATGGGTGCCAATATATCTACGCCATTGGAGTTGCTTCGCAAAACAGTCTCGTCCGATGAGCAGCAGATCACTATATGCAGCCTCGTAGCACCGGGACAGAACGATAATAAGCTACTCAGTCCGCACAGGCTGATGGAGATCGCATCGCACGACCTGCGTGAACCGGTGCGTACCTCACTGAGCTATTTACAGCTTATCACAGAGGGCCTGAAGAAGGATAGCGCTAATAAGAAATTGCTTTCCTACGCAGAGACCATCACAGCCGAGATCAACCGAGCCGAGCGGATGCTATCTGATATGAAGTTGCTGCTCAATATGACCGACAAGGCTGTCAAGCCTGAGAAGGTAAATATGATGAACGTCGTACAGGATGTGCTCAAGCAACTCAAGCCTGTGATCGACTCATCTGACGCTATGGTCAATGTATCTGAGATGCCCACGGTCAAGGCCGACCCTAATGATATCAAGCGCCTGCTATTCCACCTGATCGATAATGCGCTGAAGTTTAAAAAGAGTGACAAACGCCCGTATATAGAGATACTATCTGCACGTGATGGACACGACTGGCGTTTCTGTATCAAGGATAATGGCATAGGAATAGATGCCAAATACCATACGGTCATATTTGAGCCATTCCGCAAGCTCAATCGGGTAGATGAATACACCGGTGCCGGCAATGGCCTCTGCATTTGCAAGCATATCATAGATATGCATGGCGGTCGTATATGGGTAGAATCTCACGAAGGCTTTGGTAGTAGTTTCTTCTTCACACTGCCGGGAGAGTAAATAGATATTTATTTTCTTTCACTGCTTTATTCACCATTCGCTATTATATTAGCTGTTAATTAGAACTTAGCATCATGAATGTACACCCTGAATTAGACTTCGATCCGCCATCAAAGGAATTCGCGCGCAATTTTATTGCCCCGTTCAAAAATTATTTCCATCCTGAGTTTTTCGGGATCGATGAAATAGATGAATCACGTCCGGCTATGTATGTGTCAAATCACGCAGTGCTGGGAGTGCTTGATGGTTATCCTTTCGGGATTGAGTTGTATTTGCGTAAAGGGATATTCCTGCGAGCACTGGCAGACAGAAACCACTTTAAGATCCCGGTATGGAAAGATGTGGTAAGCAAACGCCTCGGAGCCCTCGAGGGCTCACGTGCCAATTGTAGTGCGATCATGGAGCGCGGTGAGAACCTGCTTGTGTTTCCCGGAGGGACACGTGAAGTATGCAAGAAAAAGGGTGAAGCATATGAACTAAAATGGGAAGACAGAAGGGGCTTTGTGCGGATGGCGATGCAGCATGGGTATGATATCATACCGGTGGCAGCAGTGGGTGCGGAAGATGCTTACACAGTGGTGAAAGATGCCAACGACATACTCGACCATACTTTTGCAGGCCGGCTGCTCAAGCAAACAGGATTGGCACATACTTTATTTAAGGATGGAGAACTGCTGCTACCCTGGGTGCGGGGAGTAGGCAAAACAGTTTGGCCTAAACCGGTGAAACTGTATTTTAGTTTTGGCAAAAGGATATCGACCAAACGATATAAGAGCCAGTTTGAAGATGTCGATACACAGGAACTGATGAAAACTAAAGTAGAGCTTTCCCTGCTCAAACAATTCAAACACCTCTTTGAACTTAGAGAGAAAGAACAGAATAAGGTGGAAAAAACAATTAAAGTCGTCAAAGGTTAAACCTTGGATAAAATAAATTCCCTTCTCAGAAACGGCCGCGTCAGGGCTATGCTACTGTCAGCCTTTATCATAGTAGCTACATCGTGGTATAGAGTATATGTGGCTGGCACTATCAAGGTCGACGGGCACGGACTCGCGGGCGTCCCTGTTTACATCGTTTTCTTTTCTTTTGTCATTGCGCTTACGATATATTCATTGTCGCTGTATAAACTCTGGAAAGAAAACATTCTCTCATCAGCAGAGATCAAAGCGCTGTCATATGTGCTTGCAGGATTATTCTCACTGATGCTGCCTATGCTTAGCAATGATATTTTCTCAATGCTCACATATGGCGATGCAGCCAATAGGGGAGTGGATGTTTATATCGATACACATTCGAACGCAATATCGCCTTATTTTGATTTCGTCAGTGATCTCTGGAAGAAGGCCCCCTGCGTCTATGGCCCTGTATGCCTGAGTACTTTGCGCATTGCTGCACTGATAGGCGGCGGGCATTTGTTGCTGGCACTGGCAGCATATAAGCTTTTGGTATTGCTGTGGGCGATATTATTTATCGAAGTAATGTCACGCATTGGTACATTGCTCAACACCCCTAACAGGAGTTTACTATTTATCATTCTGAACCCTTTAGTTCTGATGCAGGGACTGGCGCAGTTGCATTGCGACGGTATAGCTATTACCCTTAGTGGCTGTATGATCTATTTCTTTCTCAGCAAAAAATGGTATTGGGCATTCATGTTTGCAGGTTTGAGTATCGCTTCCAAAGTAAGCTTTGTCCTGATGCTGCCATTTCTCATAGTCGGATTATTTATTGAGAAAGAAACATGGCTAACTTTCTTATCCCGGGCTGCAGGAGGTTTAGCTATTACCATCATTACTATTGTTGCTCTTTATTTCCCTTACTATACATCACCACAGACAGTCCAGGTGCCATTCAAATTTGTCTTCGAGCAGGACCCGGCCAAGTCTATAGCGGAGGTCATAGGTGATATAGTTTACTTTGCACCATCTGTGATCTCCGGTGGTGAAGACAAAGAACTGCAAAGCAATCTTCATGTCAAACCAAGTGTATCTAGCAAACAACTCGAAGCATGGCTGCTGGTCAAAAAGATCAGTCAGGCATTTGCATTATTGATGAGTATTTGGGTGTTTCTGCGGTTCTGGATGAGCAGGCGAGACCTGCGGCAATGGATGAAGGTTTTCACACGGCTTATGCTACTGTTCTTATTATTTTATTCTCATGTTTTCTACGCATGGTATCTGCTCATGGTCATTCCGTTTCTATGGTATGAAGATGATCTACGGTTCATTCAATGGCTATTTGTGCTTACCTGTTTCTCTAATGTACATGACATACTCTGCGCGGTCAATCATGGCACTCCTGTTTACTTTGTGGTGTTGCCGCTTACTTTCTTATCCATTGTAAGTTTTGTGTGGAGGTTCCGCACTGTGTTTTTTCGCTCAGTGACGGAAGTGGCTACTTCTTAGCGACATTGAGCATGAGGCAGGTATTGAGGTCTAAAGATTCACTGGCTGCAGCTCCTGCTATTTCCTTCACAGGCAGCTTATCTAAAAGTCCAGTCGTTGTCCTGCAATTAATACTAAACCTTTTTACATTTAATTTCATGCAGCTGTCAGTCTCCAGTTCGTATTTATTTGTAGCAAATAAAATCACATTATTAGTCGGCAAACTATCTATCTGACAAGCTGAACTCAGCAGGATATTCTTTATGTTTTTATCGCGCAGGTACTCGGGAAACATATCCGATGTGATCGTCGCTTTTGGGACGATAAAAGGATTGTTATTTGTTTCTATATAGTAGATCGTCAATGGATGTTTTAGTGCTATGGCGTGCATGCGCTGGCAAAATGCCTTACTGTCAGATGAGAATCTACTTGTGAGAAATACAAAGATCAGAAGGTACAGAAAATTGAATGCTACCAATGTGCGCCAGGTAGCTTTGATGCGCGATAGTTTTATCTCAGGCCTGTCATTGAGGTATTTTTGTACAACAAGAAATATGACAACGGGCATAAAACCTATAATCGGAAAGAAGAACCTGAATTCTTTATGTGCAATAAAAAAGTGAAGTAAAATAAATGGCAACAGTATGAAAGTGTAAATGCTTTTTGGTTGCTTGAAAAACAAGAGTACTAATGCGACAATAGCCATGAAACCAATAGGTGGAGATAGTGTGATAAAGAGCCATATTAGATACATGTAAAATGGCGACCCACCAAAGTCGCTATGCTTATGTATGAAAGCAGAATCTATGTAGCCCCAGGCGGTACATACCCATTCTCCATAGAAGCGGTGATCCAGTAATACTCCTATGAGAACCATCAAGGCCCCACCTGACAGCAGGCTCAGTACGGCCTGGAGGTTTTCTTTTCTGATCCATATCAGCCAGACGATCAGACCTACTGTCAATATAGCGGTCTGATACCTGCACAGAAATGCAAGACCCAGTAGAATGCCAATACGTGCAAAAGCTGCATTCTTTCTTTCAATGTTGGCCTTTTGATAGAATAACAACAGCGTAGCTATTGCTATCAGCATAAAATTACCCGACCATGTCTCCGATGAGAAATGCACAGCGTACATATATGGATACCAGAAGAGAAAGGATGCTGCTATATAGTACTTGCGATATTTACCATCAAAAAAATTCAGATTAGCGAGGCAAAAAATGCTGATAGCAAGCAGTGAGAAGAGCGCCGTCAGTATTTTCAAAAGAAGCAAATGATCATAGTGATCATAGATGTGCAGAACATTGAATGCATTGAATAATTTGTAACACAAGTATGGCTGAAATGAAGATCTGATGTGTGACTGATACTCCCAGGGAAGTTGTGATAGCTGGGTAATCCCTAGTTTATATGAAGCGAACTCAACTATCTGATAATGTTCGTCCGGATGCAGATATATAGTGCTCGTCCAGGCCGCGATAAAAAAGAAAACAAGAGAAATAAGCGCGCTTAAGTAGAATGTTCTTCGCAGATCGGGAGGTAATAAAATCATCACTTTATTTTATGCATAACCCACAAAGGGTTTCAAACCCTTTGTGGGTTTAAATTGAACTTTTCAAAAGTATTAAAATATCCTCAATCTCACATGATAGGTTTTGTCTTTTATGATGTCGAGCCTCACTGTTGTTTCGTCTTCACTGTTTGTGAAGAAATAGTCGTCCGGTACTGTTAGCGACTGGTCTCCGTTTTTTAGTTTTGCTTCTTCCCATAGATATAGGCAGACCTTTAATTTCTTGTACAATTCACCGAAATGCTTTTCTACTTCGGCAGGAGTTTGGTCAGCATAGAGATACCCTTCATAGCTTACCTTTCCGTATTCCTTTTTTATGATTTCATTATTGGAGCTTAACAGGCGAAGCTCGGGCCTCCGAGGAGCTATGAAATCTGAATCAGGTAAGTCCTTTGCAATTCGGTCTGTGATAATATCGATGCTGGCACACTTGATGATCTCATTCAAGTGATCACACCAAAGCGAATCGCTGATGCTTATTTGTTTCTGTGCTTCAACTTTATACACAGGCAGTAGTATTACGAAGAGTAGGAGATGTTTTAAATTCATTTGGCTGCAATCTAAGGATTTACTGATTTCCTGTTTTACAGATTACTAATTAAAACTTAATTTCGTACCCCATGGAAGTAAATCATTTAAATTGGTACAATACAAAACTAAGGGAATTTCTCACGCCTGATGAGGTCAAAGCTGTCATGCAAAAATCAGACCTTCGTGCTGCACTGGAGGTTTTGTCCATGTGGCTTTGGATAGCCTTTGCATTTGCCCTAGTGGGTTTTTACCCTAATGTATTTACTGTGATCATTGCTTTATTTATATTAGGGGGCAAACAACTCGCCTGTGCTATTTTGTTGCATGACTGTTCGCATGACTCGATGTTTAGTTCTCGAAAAGCCAATCAGATAGTCGGCAACTGGCTCGGGGCATATCCAATACTACAAAACATGGAGCAGTATCGCCCATATCACCGCGAGCATCATATGTATACCGGCCTCGACAATGACCCGGACATGAGCCTTACCCAAGGATACCCTACGACCGCCATCAGCATGGTGCGAAAGATAGGACGTGATCTGCTGGGAGCTACCGGAGTCAAAGCTCAGATAGGCGTGATAGCAATGCATGTAGGCATCATAAAATACAATCTCGGCGGCCTGGTAGAGCGTGTGAAAGAAAAGAAGAACTGGAAGGAGACTATTACTAATGCCGCTAAAAACCTCTGGGGACCTATCACTGCCAATCTACTTATGTTTGGTATACTTTATCTCCTTGGACATCCCTGGCTATACCTGCTGTGGATGGGGGCTATGTTTACCACATACAATTTCAGTCTGCGGGTACGCTCTATGGCTGAACACAGTATGGTAGAGGATAGGCAAAACCCGCAAAAGAACACTCGTACCACCTATGCGAATTTCATAGAGCGAATCCTGTTTGCTCCCTATCATGTCAACTATCACGCAGAGCATCATCTCTGCATGGGAGCACCGTCATATAATCTTCCTAAGATGCATGAGATACTTTTGGAGAAAGGTTTCTATAAAGAAGGAACCTTGGAAAATAACTATTGGACTATCGTTAAACTAGCGATAGTCAATAAAGAATAGTCTTTTTCAGCTTTATTGTAAATAATTTAAGTCTCCTACCTTTCCAGCCAACAGGCGACTCTTTCCCTTCAAACTTTGTTCAAGTTTTGCTCATTTGCCAAACAACTCATACTATTGCACTAAAATTCAATCAAATGCTGCCACGTAGTATCTATACCGAAGAACACAACATGTTTGCGAGTTCTTTCCGCGATTTTGTCAAAAAAGAAATAGAGCCAAATCACGCCAAATGGGAAAAAGACCAGATGGTGAGCCGCGAGAGCTGGGCCAAACTCGGTGAGGCCGGCTATCTCTGCCCTCAGGTAGAGGAGCAATATGGCGGCCTTGGTATCAAGGATTTTCGCTACAATGCAATAATCATAGAAGAACTGGGCCGTCTCGGCCTCGCATCTGAGACTGTGGGATATTCATTACACTCTGATATTGTATGCCCATACATAGAGCACTATGGCAATGAAGGCATGAAAAAGAAATGGCTACCTAAAATGGTGTCCGGCGAAGCTATCGGCGCTATCGCTATGACTGAACCCGGCGCGGGCAGTGACCTGCAGGGTATCAGGGCATCAGCAGTTGACAAAGGCGACCACTATCTGGTGAATGGCTCCAAGACCTTTATCACAAACGGCTACCTGAGTGATATAGCCATCGTAGCAGTCAAGACTGATCCGACGCTCGGTGCAAAAGGAATCTCATTGCTGTTGCTGGAGACTGGGATGAAAGGATATTCTAAAGGAAAGCCGTTTGAGAAGATCGGCCTGCACGCACAGGATACATGTGAGTTGTTTTTTGAAAATGTAGAAGTGCCAAAAGAAAACCTGATCGGCAAAGTAGGAGAGGGCTTCAAATACCTGATGACTGAACTGGCGCAGGAGAGGCTCGTCGTAGCACTCGGCGCAATTGCGGGTGCAGAAGGTGTGCTCACGCAAACGGTTAAATATACCAAAGAGCGTATCGCATTCGGTAAGCCGATAAGCGAACTGCAAAATACCCGTTTCAAACTCGCTGAGGTAGAGACAGAGGTCAATATCGGCAGGGTGTTCGCGGATAAATGCCTTGAATTGCATAATAATAAACAACTCGACGGTGCAGGCGCTTCTGCAGCTAAATACTGGCTAAGTGACCTGCAGGGACGTGTGGCAGATGAGTGTCTGCAGCTGCATGGGGGCTACGGTTATATCTGGGAGTATCCGGTGGCCAGGGCATGGGCGGATGCACGTGTACAGCGTATTTATGCCGGTACCAACGAGATCATGAAGGAACTCATAGCACGCAATGTGCTCAAATAAATAAACAAACCTGTGAAAAAGACACTCGGCATACTTCTTATTTTTCTGGTCTTTATCGCGGGGTATTTTTATTTCAATAAACCGCAGCCTATCCAATTCAAAGGAGTAGCTGACCTGCATCTAGCAAGAGTAACTGACGAAGCCTCAGAACTCCGTGGTGACCTTGTGTTTCACAATCCCAATAAAATGCGCTCCCAGCTGGGCAAAGTAAGTTTTGATGTGCTGCTGAATGGTGTGACCATCGGCAAGATCAGTGACAACTTTGCTACTGCTATCAAGGGCGATGAGGACTTTCATTATTCTTTTCAGTTGCGTTTTCCTAAAGCTGATGTGCTTAAAGATGATTCAGCAAAGGCTGACCTGCCTGTCCGGATCACTGGCAGCGCAGGTTCAGATGTACTTTTTGCCAATTACACCTTTGCTATAGATCATTCAGGAACAGTAAATAATTCTTACAGGTGATGTCGTGGATGAGATGTTTGTTCTGCGGAGCTTTGTTGGTTTTTGCACTTCCATCCTGTAAAGTCTACCCGCCGGTCTATAAGCGGGTTGAGAATTTCAGGTTGGAGCATATAGATGGGAATGGATTTAAAGTATATGGCGACCTTGTGCTATTCAATCCTAACAAAATGCACGTCAAACTGAAAGATGTACTGATGAACATAGAGCTAAACGGCAAGCATGTCGCCACAGCAGGACAGAAAGAGCCTGTGCCGATAAAAGCACAAAGCGAATTTGCGGTGCCGCTAAACCTGGTCATCAGGCCTGAAATGTCATTCAAGGAAGGCATACAAAATATTTTTCATGTCATTCAGACCAAGGAGATGGATGTGACCATCAATGGAGTGATCGTCATCAAGGCTATGGGGGTCAAACTCTCAATCCCTATCCAGCAGACTGAGAAAGTTGACATCAGCAAGCTGAGATAACAGTACTATTTTCAACTCATTAATCTGCCTTAGCTTCAAATCATATAATTTTTTTATTAGTTTTCATCCCAAACAAAAAATGGACATGAGGATCATAAGTGTATTTGCTTTCATTTCGATATTATGTATTTCCGGGCGCAGTGTGGCCCAGGAGGTAGAGCCTCATGATATGTTTGTGCTGGGCAGATATATCACAGACCACCAGTTTACGGTCGATACACAAAGCTCAAATGGTGCCATATGGACATTCGCGATTCCTGTAGACAATGACACTGTATACAAGGTCATCCCTTATTTTGCACACTATGCGGCATTGGGCCTGCTGAAATGTGCTATCCCGTCTTATAATACGGCCGTGAAAAACTGGATGAATTGGTATCTGGTGCATCTGGACTCTATCGGACGTATTACAAACCACTATTATAGCCTTGGAGGCGCTTCTGATTCTGTCGTAGATCCTAATGATAATGATGCACAGGATGCTGATCCTGCTATGTTTTGGGTACTCGCCGGACAGTATTATAGTGCTACAGGCGATATCGCATTCTTTACTAAAGATGTGAAAGCAAAGATAGAGGATCAGGCAAAATTTATCTCAGAGAACCTGCTGGACGCGGATAATCTGACCTTTGCCAATGTGAATTATGCGATGAAATATACTATGGACAACTCTGAGGTGTACGAAGGTTTCATGGCTCTCGCTACGATAGAGAAAGAAGTCTATCATGACATTGCCGGATATAATTCATTCAGGGCCAAGGCAGCCCGGACACAGGCGGCTATCATGCTCCGCCTGTACGATCCTGTATCAGGTCTCTATATGAACAGCACGAATACGAAGACCAATGTCAAAAGCTGGTATGAGGCCGGAGTGGTAGCGACCATTTGGCCACAGTTCTGCGGGGTGGAGACATATAAGGCTGAGCGCTCAGTACATCAGCGGGAGGTGCTATGCCAGAACTTCAATGACAAAAATGGTAAGGACTGGACCTCTGATCAGTTTATCAAAGATAGTGTAGACACATATCCTTTTGCAGTGACAGGGCATGTTTTTGCTATGGCAGGAGATACCGCCAGAGGAAATCACCAGATATCATATATAGTTCAGATGTTTAAAGATACTGCTATGAATAGCCATTTGAATATAGAAGAGGCAGGCTGGGGCCTGATGCACCTGACTACAATTTTCAAAAAATAGCTCAGACATTTCTATTATCGTATGGATATTCTCAACGAACCTACCACTTCAGTACTCTCTGCTTAAATCTAAGGTATTCTCATTGAATTGTTAAGATTTGAAGCCATTCAGGGGTTATTTTTGTCTGGTAAATAACCACAAGGAGTCATTATGTTTCTAATAGGTGCAGCGAAAACGGATATTACCGCCTTCAAAAAGGGCGTCGGTATGCTCGGTTATGGCCTTTATTCCAATACCATGGAGGATGTAGAGACCAGACTTTTTGCGAGAGCATTTGTCATTGCCGATCCTGCCAATCAAACCAAAATTTGTTTTGTCAATTGTGAATTGGGATTTATCACCATTGCCCTAAAGAAGGGTGTGTTAAAGGAATTGCGCTCGCGTGATCCGCATATGGGCTATGATGATGACAACCTCATCCTCACCGCGCAGCATACACACAGTGGCCCGAGCGGGTATTCATACTATGGCTTTTACAATATCAGTACACCGGGTTTCGTCATGGAGATATATCAGAAGCTCGTTCGTAGTATAGCAGATAGTATCCAGCAAGCTGATAAATCCTTACGTCCGGGCAAAGTCATACTGACGAGCGGCTCATTCGAACCGGATAAGGAAGTAGCCTTCAACCGCTCCCTTGATCAATATAATCAAAACCCTGAGGTAAAAGAAAAAGCAACACGTGAAACTGCTCATCTGCATGTAAACAGAGAGATGGTCATGTTTAAACTTGTTTCTGATACGGGTGAAGATATTGGCGAGATCAACTGGTTTGGCGTACACCCGACCAATATCTCAAATGATAATAACAAGGTCAGCTCTGACAATAAAGGCTATGCCGCACAGTATACTGAAGATCATTTCGCTGCCAGGGGCAATAAAGATTTCGTCGCGGCATTTGCACAGGGCATATGCGGAGATGTGACACCGAGGTTTATCTACAATCCCAAGCATACCTTCCAGAGAGGCTATTGGGAGGGTAAATACAGGGATGATTTCCAGAGCGCACAGTACAATGGCAAGCTGCAATCAGACAAGGCTATAGAGATATACGAGGATGCAGAGAAAAAAGGCTTTGAGGTAAACAGTGCAGGCATAGATTACGATATGCTCTTCGTTAATTTCGGCAGCGCTACATGCGACCCTCAGTTTGCCAATGGACAGCTTGACGCACAGACCGGTCCTGCAGTACAGGGGGTTTCTTTTTTTGGCGGGGCGATCATGGATGGGCCCGGAGGCCACCCTGCTGTCATTGTCTTATTCAGGATATTGGCGCGCATAGTCAAAGTATATGAATATATACTGGCTAATATCAAGAAAGGGAAATTCAAACAGGCTGTCTACAGAAAGTATAGGACCCAAGGGAAGAAAGATGTAATGATCGAGACTCATGCCAGAAGGATACTCGGTACTAAATACATCGATAGGCTGATAGCACCTAGCTGGGCAGATCCGAGTATCGCCTCGATCAAGAATTTCTTTACAAAGGCCGGGCACAGAAATAAACCATGGACACCCAAGATACTGCCACTGCAGATCGTGACCATAGGCAATGTGGCATTGGCATGTTTCCCATTTGAGATCACTACAATAGCGGCTAAACGTCTGCGCAAATCACTCGAAGAGACACTCAAAGACAGAGGCATCAGACAAGTCATCCTCGTACCATACGCCAATGGCTACTCAGGTTATATCACTACCTACGAGGAGTATCAGGTGCAGATGTACGAAGGCGGGCACACAGTATTTGGTGAATGGACGCTTGCAGCCCTGCAGACCAAATTTGATCAGCTGGCCAAAGCCATGCTAATACCTAAACACGACAGACAGGTCAAACATGATGATATGCCGCCTGATTTCACCGAAGATGAACTAAATCAGTTCCCTTTCTACAAAAACTCTTGGTACATCAAACAGGAGCGTAAGGCACAAAGAGCCTGAATCGATTTTTGATTACGGATTTTTGATTGCGGCAGGCTGGTTTTATCGAGAAGTATATGGATAAGGAGGATTTAAAGAAACGAACAAAGAGGTTTGCCATAGAGTCAGTGCTTTACTACAAAGCAATGCCTAGTGATGATATCAAATTTACGATCGGCAAACAATTTATGAGAGCTGCCACATAAGTTGGAGCCAATTACCGTGCGGCTTGCAGGGCCCGGTCCGTAGCTGATTTTATCGCAAAAGTAGGCATATGTGAGGAGGAGTCCGATGAAACAATGTATTGGATAGAAATACTTTCAGAAACCGGACACAAGGAAGATGAACTAAAGAAACTTTGGAAAGAGGCTGATGAATTAACGCGGATTTTTGTGTCAACAATAAAGACTCCACGAGCCAATCTGGACGATAAAAAGTGAATGGCCCAAATCAAAAATCAGCAATCCGAAATTTCGCGATTCACATCGCGGAAATATCTATTTTAGCACAATGGCATTACAATTCATCAAACTGAAAGAAATCTCTGAGAGCCTGAATAGGGTTCGTCCGGGGCGGATGAATGTGATCATGCATGTCATATTCTGGATATTGTATTTCTCCTTTCTGACATTTATCAGCACGCAGACCCTGCCACTTCAGTATGCACTTCAACGGAACCTGCTGATCGTGATCTTCAACTCCACTGTGTTTTATATCAACTATCTCTGGATCATGCCCGAGTACTTCGAGCGGGGCGACCTGCGCAGGTATGGGTTTGCAATGATCGGTATGATGCTGCTGGCTACACCGCTTGAGTATATTATCGAGGTTACTTTCTTTTCGGTGCCTGATAGTGTGAAGCTCTATACCTACAATGTACGCTATGTGGTACTGATCGCTATTTCCTGTTTTATCTTTCTCATGCTTAGTACACTGCTCAGGATGTCCATATCGCGCTACAGGTTTGAGCGGGAGCTGCTGGAGCTGAAAGCCATCAAGTTTGAAGCGGAGCTGAAGTTTCTCCGTGAGCAGATCAATCCTCACTTCCTTTTCAATAGTATAAATAACATCTATGCACTGTCGTTGGAAAACTCTCCCAAGACACCGGAGATGATCCTCAAATTATCAGAACTGCTGCGCTATATGCTGTATGATTGCAACCACCCATTTGTGGCATTGGAGAGTGAGGTGAAATGTATCAACTCTACATTGGAATTATTTCAACTGAAATATCCGGAGCCGATCAATATACGTTTTGATGTCAAAGGTGACTTAAAAGACAAAATGATCGTCCCGAATCTTTTTACTCCCTTAGTAGAAAATGCATTTAAGCATGGAGACTTCGGGTCAAACAAAAAAGCTTTCCTCGAAATTACCTGTGTAGCACGCAGTTCCTATATTTATTTCAGTGTCAAGAATAGTAAATCCCCAATACTGGTGCCCAGTAAAGGGCCTGGAGGGATAGGTATCGAGAACCTGAAAAGACGCTTTGAGATCAACTATGCACCCTCAGGCCAGATCAAGATCGAAGACGAGAAAAATACTTTTTCGGCAGCAATGAAAATTCCATTACCAAGATAAAGTTTAATTACATTCATATTATATTTAAATAGAAAATACGCTCGGTCATGATAAGAACACTTTTAGTAGATGATGAATACCCCTCACTGAAAATACTGGAGAATTTTACGCTCAAACTCTCCGAATGTGAAGTAGTAGCCAAATGCAGCAGCGCCGCTGAGGCTCTGGCGGTATTTGAGAAAGAAAAGATCGACCTGATGTTTCTGGATATCCAGATGCCGGGCATGACAGGTATAGAGATGCTGCGCAAGCTGCCCAATAAGCCTGTGACCATCATCACTACGGCCAATCATGATATGGCGCTTGATGCGTTTAACCTTGATGTGGTGGATTATCTGGTCAAGCCTTTTTCATTCGAGCGATTTAACCATGCCGTAGAACGTGCTAAGGCCTATCTGAAATATAAGAATACTGAAGATTCCGAAATGACTGAAAAGCCGGATTATATCATGGTGAAATCAGACTATAAGATCGTCAAGATATTTTTTAAAGAGATCAAATATATCGAAGGTCTGGGCGAGTATGTCAAGATCATCCTGGACAAAGGCAACTTTGTAGTGACACTGGAGGCCTTGAAAAATCTTGAAAAGATGCTGCCTCAGGATACCTTCATCAGGATACATAAATCATACATTCTCAATACTGCTCTGATCAGAGCAGTAAGCGGAAATATGGTCTCCCTGAGCGATGGGACATCCCTCCCTATTGGTAAAGTTTACAAAGATGAGGTAAGACAAAAACTTAAACTCTGATATTTCAAGATATTAATTAAATTCGCAGGCTAAATTTTGATTGTATAGATGGCTAATGTATTGGTAATCCAAAAATTAACTAATTTCGCGCAAAATCTAATGGACATGGCAAAAAGTAAAAAACCAACCAACAAGAAAGCAGTAAAAGCTTCCGCAAAGCCAGCTGCAAAAAAAGCCGCAAAGCCGGCCCCTAAAGCTAAAGCTAAGTCAAAAGCTATGGCTAAGCCTAAGCCTGCTGCCAAGAAGGTAGTAAAAGCTGCTCCTAAGAAGGTGGCTAAACCAGCTCCTAAAAAAGGTGTAAAAGCCGCTCCAAAGAAAATCGCAAAGCCTGCTGCCAAGAAGGTGGTGAAGCCTGCTCCTAAAAAAGTAGTCAAACCCGCCCCAAAGAAAGCAGCAAAACCTGCCCCAAAGAAAGTATCAAAACCGGCTCCTAAAAAAGCCATCAAAAAAGTAGCTCCTAAAAAGGCCGCACCTAAAAAAGCTGTAAAACCAGCGCCAAAAAAAGCATTGAAGAAAGTAGCCCCTAAAAAAATATCAAAGCCTGCTCCTAAGAAAGTAGTAGCCCCGGCTAAAAAAGCCGCTCCTGTAAAAGTAGCAGCTAAACCGGCTGTAGCCCCAAAAGCGCAAGCCAAGCCAGTACAGAAACAAGCGGTGAAACAGCCAGCCCCAGCAAAACCTGAGGTCAAAGCGATCCAGCCAAATGTGCAAAAGATTCAAATAAAAAAACCGCTGTTTAAGAAACCCGGAGGCAAGAAAAACAGTAAACCAGTAGAGACATATGATGGCAAGAGAGTGGTCAGATCTGAGCTGCCTGCCAAAGCATTAATAACGATTCAAAAACCAGAAGAAGAAGTGACTATAGAAAGTACACATTATGAGTACCCGACACTGAGGTACAGCGATGCAGAGCTGAAAGAGTTTAAACTGATAATAGATAAAAAACTCGAGGCGGCGCGCGAAGAATTGAAAAATCTTAAAGATTCCCTGGACAGCCATACCGAAAGTCAGGTAGGCAATAAGTCGTGGAATATGGAGGAAGGTTCTGATACATCAGAAATGGAATACCTCATGAATCAGATCGCACGTCTCAATAAGTTCATACGTGATCTGGAGATGGCGCTGGTAAGGATCGAAAACAAAACTTACGGCATCTGCCGCGCTACCGGCAAACTGATAGATAAGCAAAGACTGCGTATCGTGCCACATGCTACGCTAAGCATGGAGGCCAAGATGAGCCGCAAATCTGATGATATACCTAATACAAGCCAGACACCGGCAGCCCACATGGGCTCTGAAGGTGAAGGATTCGGAGGTGAAGAATAATTTTTCATTGTTTAATAGAACAGAAAGCCGCTTTATGAGCGGCTTTTTGATTTATGGAACCCATAATCGGGTACCGGGTGCTTTTCTTTCCAGAATTTGAACAGGTATTTGATCCCTGCTGTGACATAGAAGAGTGGTTTGTCAGGATCGTTATTTCTATATGGGGCTGTACTGGTAGCAGTGGTGGGTACTACATTGAACGGTATAGCCAGTCTGGGGTCGATATATATCTGCAGGTTCTTTATCCTGTAGTCAAAGTTCAGGCCTGCCTCTAGGTTTAGCAGGCCGAAGAAATTATCTACAGCGGGTTTAGTCAAAGTCAGGCCACCGTTTTCATCTCTGGCCAGCAATCGGTTTCGTACGTAGTTATCATTACCTACGTCGGTGAGAAACTCCGGTGTGATCGTAAAGACCTTGGCTCCGATGAAGCGGTATATTTTAAAGTCATGGCTCAGGCCAAAGGTGAGAACGTTTGAATACTTCTTTTCCTTAGCAGGAGCGGGGCCGCCAAAGTAAAGTGAGTAATACACATCGAAGGTGATGTAATCAAAAAAATTGACAGAGTTATTGAGGTTGAATGTAGTCGCCAGATAGTTTCTGTCCGAGCCATAAAAAATAAAAGTATGGTTCAGATATGCATCCAGGTCCCACCATTCGTAGAAAGTGCGTGCGAAGCCCAGCGTCAGGATAATATCATTTTCTATTTTGTCGGTCGTGACGGTGTCCACCATCAGGGGCTTTCTGGCTACTTTGGCTTGCTGGTATACCAGTTTATAGTCGTCTGTATTAAACTGTCCGTAGATACCGGTCCAGTTCATGTATTTGAGATTTGGCAGGCCCTCTACCCCATATGCAGGGCCTTTGCGGCCATAGATCAGCTGGCGGCTGGCGAAATCAAAACCTAGTTCAAAGTGTGAGCACTTGTCCATGTGGTCCATCACGCTATCGGCAGCATCGCGTGCAGCATCTCTTATGTCGTCTACTTTGTCATCATACTTTTCAATAATAGAGAGTATCGTTTTGTGTGGGACCTTTGCCAGCAAAATGGCATTCATTGTATCTTTCTCTACTTTTTTCAGAGAGTCCAATGTGTGGAATAGCGGCAGTTTCTGACCGGATACATGCTGTATGGCAAAACAAAAGGCGACCAATATTGCAAAATACCGGATGGGCATATCTTAAGTGGATTGATAATCTATGACAAGTATAATGGTAAAAGGATTAAAGAGTTGGAAATTCTGCTTATTGTCGCGGTTCGGCTACGCTCACCGTGACAATGAGTCCTGTCATTCTGAGCGTAGCCGAAGAACGACAAACTAGGCGCAATTTTATTTTTTAGTAAAGTAGCTTTAAACCTTTGCCTGTAATTTGAATCATACATCCATAAAATACAAAACGATGAAAAGGATATGGTCAATAGTGATAGTCGTCATACTCGTACTATCATTTAGTCAGGATGCTAATGCAGCATGGAGAGGAAGATTTTACGGTGGCTGGAGAGGCCCGCATTATGGATATGGGTATCGCCCATTCATACCGCCTGTACCGGTGCCTGCGCCATATTACCGCAGACCTTATTATGCTCCGGTACCGTCGCCGGTATATCGGGGCAGGTGGGTACCACCTCACTACAGGCCTACACCATACGGTGACCGCTTCATACCGGGCCATTATGCCCAGTAAGAAATAGATTTCATTGCTTTTCTATATAAAAAACTCCCGCTGTCATCAGTGGGAGTTTTTAGTTTATTACTATGTTTGACAACTAAAATAAGTATTACATGAAAAAAATATTAACGCTTGCGACGTTTATTTTTCTTTTTGGAATGGCAAAGATTTTTGCATCAGGCAATCAGGATACATTGATCTTGCTAGATGGGAAAATAGTAACCGGAACTATCGATGATAAATCATTAGAAGTACTCAATAATTTACAGGCAAATATTAATACATGGTACACACTTGTAGATCAAGAGGGTAGAAAACCATTAAAAGTGCAAAATAAGGAAATTGATTTTTTCGTTATTGGTGGTGTTAGATATGGTAATCGGCACACTATGGGGGGCAATCATTGCGTGAGGATACTTGTAGAAGGTGAGGCCAGTATATATACCAGATCGGGTACAGTCACTAATCATTACACGCACACAGATAACACGACAAACCCGAAATTTAACATTACTACTACTACTTCAAGCACAGAAGACCTGGAGTATTCAGAACTTTTTATAAAAGGTAAACCCATGCCATACTCATTTAATATTCCATACATCACAAAGAACTTCGCGAAAATTTTTGCAAAATGCCCTAAGTTGATAGAAGAATCGAAAAAGGAAGGTTTTGATTTTAATGATCTTGTGGGGATAGCTAAGAAGTATAACGCCTGCTTCTAAAAATCGGGATAGTTTTTTGAATTTATCTTACAATTGTGTAAGCAGCTTTTTCCCTTTCTCCGACTCAGCAAATTCTTTGATCACCATATTTCTTTCATTGAGAAAATAGATCATATACTTTGTCAGCAATAAATGGTTGGCAATTGTGCCCAATATACCTAATGGTGATTCAAAGATAAAGATGTCTTTCATCAGTGTTCCTTTACCGGACTCTTCGAAATGATGCTCATGCCTGAATGATTTAAACGCACCTGATACCATTTCGTCGACGAAGAAATATGGAGCGTTGAATTCAGTGATCTTTGAAGTGAGGTTTTGCCAGACGCCCAAATGTTTGGCTCGCCATGTGACAGTTTCATTTAGTTCTATCAGTCCCTTATTTCGTCCCGCTATTACATGCTCGCCTGTTTCCGCAGTAGAGACCATATGCAGGTCAATGCTTCGGGATAGGTCAAAGCATACTTGTATTGGAGCATTGATGAAGGTGGTAAGATGATCGTGGGCATGGTCAAAAATAGACATCTTTCATAATTCATAGTGATTTGCTATAAACTCAAAGCAAAACGTCATGGCGAGGAGGTCTCCGACGTAGCCATCTGGATATAAAAGCAAGGGGAGCGCTACGCTGCGGTACTTAGGGATTCTATTGCTTTCAGTTCCAGATTGCCACAATTTTTATCATTAATATTTTTCACGGGAGAAAAATTTCGCAATGACGTTTTGATTTGAGGTTGGACTTAAATAAAAAACTCCCGCCTTATGCAGACGTCACCTCTCCCGGCCTCTCCAAAGGAGAGGAGGAATACCAATACAATCCATTTAAATAAAAAGCTCCTGCCTTTGCAGACAGGAGCTTGTATTTTGTATTAAAGTTCTCTCCTTCGGAGAGGATTTAGGAGAGGTGTGTATTATCCGATGAGCTCGATACCGCTTTCTTCCTTCTTAGGACCGCTGGCGTTGAGTTTTTCCATATCCTCGTTGTTTGATACGAACATACGGTCAAACCTACGCTGACCTGTACCTGCAGGTATCCTCTTGCCCACGATCACGTTTTCTTTCAGGCCTTCGAGGAAGTCCTGTTTGGCCGCGATAGAAGCAGATGAGAGTACCTTGGTAGTCTCCTGGAATGAAGCAGCAGAGATCCATGACTCAGTAGAGAGTGATGCCCTTGTGATACCTTGTAGCTGAGGTGTAGCAGTAGCCGGGAATGCATCCCTGAATTCTACGAGCGCCTTGTCAGCACGGCGGAGGATAGAGTTCTCCTCGCGGATGCGGCGGAGTGATACTATCTGACCCGGTTTCAGGGTCTCAGAGTCAGAAGACTCAGTGATCACCTTCTTATCAAAGAGTTCATCGTTGATAGCGAGCAGTTCAAATTTATTCACTGATTCACCTTCGAGACACCTTGTATCTCCCGGATCTTCGATGATCATCTTGCTCATCATCTGGCGAACGATCACCTCGATGTGTTTGTCATTGATCTTGATACCCTGCAGACGATATACTTCCTGAATTTCATTCACGAGATATTCCTGTACTGCAAAAGGTCCCTTGATATAGAGGATGTCGCTAGGTGTGGTAGCGCCGTCAGACAGCGGTGTACCTGCACGTACGAAGTCCTGCTCCTGTACGAGGATGTGCTTGGAAAGTGGCACCAGATATTTGGTGGTTTCACCTTCGCGGCTCTCGATGATGATCTCACGGTTACCACGCTTGATACCTCCGAAACGAACCACACCGTCGATCTCTGCAACAGTAGCAGGGTTAGATGGGTTACGTGCTTCAAAGAGCTCAGTGACACGCGGCAGACCTCCTGTGATATCCTTCACCTTGCCCATCACACGTGGTATCTTGACGATGATCTGACCCTGACGGACTGTTTCGCCGTTGTCTACTACGATGTGTGATGCTACAGGCATATTATAGTGCTTGCCGTCTTTGCCTGATTCTACGATTACGGTAGGGATCTTGGTCTTGTCTTTGGATTCCACGATCACTTTTTCGCGGTGGCCTGTCTGCTCATCCATCTCATCACGGTATGTGACGTTTTCGATGATATGCTCAAACTTGATCTTACCGGCGATCTCAGATACGATGACGTTATTGTATGGATCCCATTTGCAGATCACGTCGCCTTTCTTGATAGCTTTTCCGTCTTTCACAAAGATAAATGATCCGTAAGGTATGTGAACAGAGTTCAACACCTTATCAGGATTATCATCTTTCACGATACGAAGCTCACCTGTACGACCGATGACCACGTTCATTTTCTCACCGGCCTCATCGGTAGTAGTGATGGTACGAACACCATCGAATACCACTACACCATCAAACTTAGCAAGCAACTGTGACTCGGTAGCACTCATCGATGCGATACCACCCACGTGGAAGGTACGGAGTGTGAGCTGTGTACCCGGCTCACCGATAGACTGTGCTGCGATGATACCTACTGCATCACCACGCTCAGCAGTGCGGTTGGTAGCGAGGTTACGTCCGTAGCACTTCACACATACACCTTTGCGGGCTTCGCATGTGAGCACCGAACGAATTTCAACTTCTTCTATACCTGCTTCCTGTATCAGCTTAGCTGTAAATTCATTTATTTCCTGTCCTGACTCTACGATCAGTTCGTCAGACACCGGATGGTAAACATCCTGCAGTGCACTACGGCCGAGGATACGCTCACTTAGTGGCTCTACGATATCTTCTCCATCTTTCAAGGCAGCGATAGTGATACCTCTCAGTGTACCGCAATCTTCGTCAGCTATGACCACATCCTGCGCCACGTCTACGAGACGACGGGTCAGGTAACCTGCATCCGCTGTCTTGAGGGCCGTATCGGAGAGACCTTTACGTGCACCGTGGGTTGAGATAAAGTACTCGAGTACCGACAGACCTTCTTTAAAGTTAGAGAGGACCGGGTTTTCGATAACCTCATTGCCTGTAGAACCTGATTTACGAGGCTTAGCCATCAGACCTCTCATTCCTGAGAGCTGTTTGATCTGCGCCTTACTACCTCTCGCACCTGAGTCAAGCATCATGAATACAGAGTTGAAGCCCTGACGGTCTTCGCTGATCTGTTTCATGAGGGAGTTGGTCAGACGGTTATCCGTAGCTGTCCAGATATCTACTACCTGATTGAAACGCTCCTTGTCAGTGATGAAGCCCATCTGATATGACTCAGTGATCTCATCTACTTTCAGGTTAGCTTCTTTCACCAGTTTTTCTTTCACATCCGGTACGATCACATCTTTCAGGTTGAAAGACAGGCCACCGCGGAATGAATATGTAAACCCGAGTTTCTTGATATCATCGAGGAAACGTGCTGTAGTAGGAATGTCAGTCTCAGCCAGTATCTGGCCGATGACGTCCTTCAGTTGTTTCTTGCCGAGCAGTTTATTGATATAACCTACGCGCTCAGGTACAGCCTGGTTTACGATGATACGGCCCAGAGTGGTCTCGATCACTTTGTTTACCAGTTGATGCCTTTCGTTTTTCACCTTCACACGGCATTTTACTACTGCGTGGAGTTCTACCATGCCTTCGTTGAAAGCTATCGTAGCCTCTTCAGCACCGTAGAATGTCAGGCCTTCACCACGTACTTTCACCTCTTTAGTAGACCTGCGTTCTTTGGTCATGTAGTAGAGACCGAGAACCATGTCCTGAGATGGGAGGGTGATAGGAGTTCCGTTTTGCGGGTTGAGGATATTGTGTGAAGCGAGCATGAGGAGCTGTGCCTCGAGTATCGCTGCATTGCTCAGGGGTACGTGTACCGCCATCTGGTCACCGTCAAAATCCGCGTTGAACGCCGAACAAACGAGCGGGTGAAGCTGGATAGCTTTTCCTTCGATCAGTTTTGGCAGGAACGCTTGTATTGACAATCTGTGGAGAGTAGGAGCACGGTTGAGTAGGATAGGGTGGCCTTTGAGAATGTTCTCAAGGATATCCCAGATCACTGCTTCTTTTTTGTCTACGAGTTTCTTCGCAGATTTTACCGTCTTGACTATACCTCTTTCGATGAGTTTACGGATGACAAATGGTTTGAACAGCTCAGCCGCCATATCCTTAGGCAGACCGCATTCGTGGAGCTTCAGGTCAGGCCCTACGACGATGACCGAACGACCGGAGTAGTCCACACGTTTACCGAGGAGGTTCTGACGGAAACGGCCCTGTTTACCTTTCAGTACGTCAGAGAGAGATTTCAGTGCGCGACCGCCTTCAGCTTTCACAGCGTTAGACTTACGGCTATTGTCAAACAATGAATCAACTGCTTCCTGGAGCATACGCTTCTCGTTACGAAGGATCACTTCAGGAGCTTTTATTTCTATCAACCTCTTCAGACGGTTATTACGGATAATAACACGGCGATAGAGGTCATTGAGATCGGATGATGCGAAACGTCCGCCATCCAGTGGCACGAGCGGGCGAAGCTCAGGAGGTATGACCGGCAGATACTGCACGACCATCCACTCAGGTTTATTCTCATGGTGCTCATTAGCCTCACGGAATGCCTCAACGACGCTGAGACGCTTGAGGGCCTCGGCCTTACGCTGGCGGCTGGTCTCATTGGCGGCAGAGTGGCGCAGGCTGAATGACAGCTCGTCGAGTTTGATACGGCTGAGGAGTTCTTTCACCGCGTCGGCACCCATCTTGGCGATAAACTTGTTAGGGTCTTCGTCAGCGAGCAGGTGGTTATTTTTAAATTCTTCGTTGTCGAATACTGACAGGTACTCTTCTTCAGTGATCAGGTCCAGATAGTTGAGGTTTTTCACTTCTTCGCCTTTCTCAGTCATCACGTTGACGCCAGTCACAGCCTTACCCGGCTGAACGACGATATAGCGCTCATAGTAGATCACGCTCTCGAGCTTCTTAGAGCTCATACCGAGCAGGTAGCCGATCTTATTAGGGAGCGACTTGAAGTACCAGATGTGTACGATAGGCACAGTGAGCTTGATGTGGCCCATGCGCTCGCGGCGTACTTTTTTCTCTGTCACTTCCACACCGCAGCGGTCGCAAACGATACCCTTGTATCGGATACGTTTGTACTTGCCGCAGTAGCACTCATAGTCCTTGGTAGGGCCGAATACGCGCTCGCAGAAGAGGCCTTCCATTTCGGGCTTGTAAGTACGGTAATTGATTGTTTCGGGTTTCTTGATCTCGCCGTGTGAGCGGGACAAGATAGAGTCGGGAGACGCCAGCGTAATGGTGATCTTGGAGAAGTCCAACCTACGCTGCTCTTGCTTTTTAGCCATGCAGTAATATGTTTTGAGTGTTTGACGGTGCCTACCCGAAAGGGAACGTGGCACCACTTCCAAAAATTTGGAGCGCCAAAGATAGACTATAGTAGGGGAAAATGCAAGTTAAAACAGCGATTTGTTAAAATGGATGATTTTGAGGGGATTAGGGGCTCAGTAGCTCGGTTTTTACCGAGTTACTGAATATGTCCTCGCAGCTATGCTGCAAAGTTAGCGCTGAATGAATGTGGCGGAGCCACGAGGGATATGTATGTTACTCGGCACAGCCGAGCAACTGTGGGGAATGTAGAAAAGATGTGGGTACACGGTAGGTTACAAACGAGGACGAGAGTGGGGGATAGGTATGTTACTCGGCATAGCCGAGCAACTGTGGGGGATGCGAGCGTAATGGTGATCTTCGAGAAGTCCAACCTACGCTGCTCTTGCTTTTTAGCCATGCAGTAATATGTTTTGAGTGTTTACGATGCCTACCCGAAAGGGAACGTGGCATCACTTTCCAAAAATTTGGAACGCCAAATATATGGTTTAGTGGGGGGAAATGCAAGTGCTATTATAAGAAGGGTGATAAAGGATGTTAAAACATGGGAATTGGGTGGTTTGAATTGCTTGAGCGCGCGTGTCGCGGTTCCTGACTATCTCAAAAGCACACGCGGTACGCGTGCGCTAGCGAGGGAGCTGAATGGTTATTTGTCTTTAGGAACCACGCCTTTACCATTACACCTTGTACATCGTCCAGTTTCATTACACTTTTTACATGGTTCATCATACTTCCCTATCTTTTCGATTTTTCCTTTTCCTTTGCAGATTTGACAATTGCCAGTCCCATTACAAGCTGGACAATCTTTCATTTGTTGAGCCATATTTATTGATTTAGTATAATAATTAATTTATATCAAAGATATAGTTAAATTTGTAATCGAAAAATTTATCACTTTCGATAAAATAAAACAATGTTGTTGATAGATGATCTAATTATGAAGTGAAAGCCCTTTTTATGTTATCACATACTATAAGGAACTGGAACGCCTGGGGCGTCTTCGTTACAAACGAGGACGAGATGGGGATTAACCATAATTAATTACATATATTGCATTTATAAAATAGAAAAATGGATGCAAGGTTTAAAATTATTGAACCGTTAGCTGGGCAAGGTGGTTTTGGCAAAATCGATAAAGCTACTGATACAGCATTAGAACGAGATGTGGCTATAAAGACACTTGATCCCCTTTTTAGGGATATTGAAAGTAACGATATTGAAAGATTTAGAAGAGAAGCAAAAACGCTGGCTGCCCTTTCTCATCCCAATATTCCTGCCATTTACGATATAGATTTCAAGCCTGACGAAAAAGAGTTCAAACTTATTTATGCATGGATTGAAGGCATATCACTCAGGAAATATCTTACAGATACTGGGATTCTCTCATTAGGCGATGTAAAAAAATATTTTGGAAATATTTGTTCAGCGCTATCACATTCCCATGCCAAAAATATTATCCACAGAGATATTAAACCCTCAAACCTGATTGTTACTAGTAATCAAGAAAATTGCTATTTAGTAGATTTTGGTATTTCGTTGACGACAAAAGACATTGAAAGACTTACTGATGGGAGTGGGATAGGAACGCCGGGATATATGTCACCTGAACAAGAAAGTAATCAAGAATTAGACGGATCAAGTGATGTATATTCATTGGGTATTGTTTTGTACGAATGTCTTTGTGGTACAAGACCATTGGTAGGAGAATATAAGCCACTTAGTACTATCAACGAAGCAATTCCTCCTGCTATTGACAACTTAATTAGAGATAGCATTTCAGTCAGAGAGAAACGAATTAATACTGTTGATGAATTTTGGTCAAGACTTAATCAAGCATTAAGACCGAGCTCAAATATCGGCTCAACATTTTCGCAAGGCGTTCTTTCGGAAATTATCACCTCACTTCAATCATTCAATCATGTCTCTTTTAATAATCTACCTGCTGGACAAAAGATTTTATTAATGACGAGATTAAAAACTCTAATTGCAACAGATGATTATAGACTGCGAAACCCGACTGCGTCTTTTCTTCAGGCCCTATTAAAAATTTGCGGTAGATTAGCTGAAAACGATTTTCGGCCAATAGTATCCAATAGTATCAAATATGGGTTTGAAATGAAATATGGCGAAACGTGGGTAGGCAATCCATCAATTAGACAAGAACTTGCTAATTTAGTATTAACCGCTGAACAAAGGCAGCACAAAATATTGGCTGAAGAAATTTTAGGTTTTCTCAGCGATAAAGATCTTCCGAATAAGGAAGAATGGTTTTTGTTTGATATGAAAAGTATTTTACAAAATTTACTTGCTAACGAACTTTGTGAGGAAGAAATCGCGGTTAAACTTGGAGATGTATTAGAGCACGTTCTTATAGAGTGTTATAAGGAACGGAAAATTAAAGCAGCTTAATAATGAGCTGTCCCTATCTGGCGCGAGTGTTTTCCACTCGTGCCCTCACTATGGCTAGATTCTACATGCACTGATCCTATATAATCACCCCGTCATAAATACTGGTTATCTTCAATCTGCTTTCCTTCTCCCCATCTGGCGCGAGTGTTTTCCACTCGTGCCGTCTATAGGGTAGCACGAGGAAAAACACTCGCCCCAATCTGGCTCGAGTGTTTCCACTCGAGCCTTCAGTAAGCCGAATGCAAGTGCAAGTGAAAAACATTCGCTATTAGCAGCTACTTATCGACGTCCAAACTTCTTAAAAGTCTGATCAAGTTTTTTAAGTGCATTATCAATTTTTTTTAAATCTCCTTTCGGATCATTCATCATTAAACTATCTCCACAAGGACACTCTATTATTCTTGCACGATTAAAATCTCCTAGTTTAATTTGATGTCTTCTGCCACATCTCGGACAACTAAGCGCCCCTTTTTGATCGTTAATTTTGAACATGTCTACAAAATTTTATTGTAAAAAAATTGAATGTATAAGCCTAGTACGCAACCTATTTGCGTACTAGGCCATTTTAACAAATTAATTTGGCCCCCCCCATCTGGCGCGAGTGTTTTCCACTCGTGCCCTCATGAGGCCGAATACAAGCACGAGTGAAAAACACTCGCGCTAAAATGAGGCTACTACAAATAGCTGCTATGTAGCAAGTTTTAAGCTCGGGTAAGCCGTAGATATGCGAAAATTATGTTATGCTTCCTAAAGTGAGAGACAAACTGGTTTGCGGCAGTGATTGCGATCACACAGCTTTGTAATGTATTTAATAATTAAAATCAGTAATCATGAAAAAGAATCTTTGTACTATAATCGTTTTGGCGCTTTTGATCATCACATCCTGCAAGAAGACAGATACTTCTACCACCGGAGCCGGTGGATCATGGACAGTGAATAGTACTACCTATCAGGCAGTGACCTGTACCGGCAGTGTACCTTCATTGTATCTTTCTGCCGCTAATGTGGGAGCACAGGGTTCGCTCACGGCGAGTGATATAATAGTTCAGTTTTATAATCAATTTCCCCCAGCTGCAGGTACATACAATGTGGTGACCAATGACAGCGCCTTGACAGCGCCTAATCAGGTCCAGATAGTCACTACTATCAACGGGGTAAACGGCACTACGTATGCGAGCAATGGGAGCGGGAGCAATCAAACTGTCGTGGTAACTGTCTCAGGAGGTAAGATAAGTGTAGTTGGGTCAGGAATAAATGTCGACAATTCGGCCAGCACAGCTACCGTATCGCTAAACCTGCACCAGCTTCAATAGATAATAGTGAGTGTAATAAAGACCACTATGACCACTCCCGGCAGAATAAAAATAACCGAACGCTGTCCGTAGAACTTGTCCGCCGTGGCGGATGACGGGTGGCCTGTGGGTAGGCTTCTACGGACCTGCTATCAATGCTATCAAAAAGAAAAACGCCACTAGGTTGAAATACAAAAAATGACTGTATAATGATTACTTTTGCATAATCGGCTAAAATGAATAAGTCGTGTGTGCTGAAAGCTCCATAAAAGAGATGAAGTGCCCAATTGCTATATTTGTATTTATTATTGCATAAGAGCAAATTAAAATTCAATTATGCATATTATTTATACTAATAATAAATCCGTCTATGTCTATATGGTTGGATAAGAGGATTTTGACTTTTTTAGAAAAAGGGGGGTTAAGGTGGTAAAAAAGGAAAAATTATAATACATAAGTGATATTAATTAATAATTAATAGTGAATAGTTAATAATGGGAATAAAGGGGGAGTTAGATCCCGCTTTGCAGCGTGGACCTGGGCGAATGGAATAATAGACTGTAATTAACAAGGGTGTATATATTTTATTTTGTTTTGAGAACAAAATTTAAGTATAATTGTCTGTTTCTTAATTGTATTCTAATAATATTATTACCCAACCAAAACAAAAAATCATGAGAGTTAATTCCCTGAAAAAGATCGGCTGTGTGGTATTGTTCATTGCGAGTGTATCCGTTTTTGAAAGTTGCAGAAAGTCAACTTCAGAAAACTTTTCGGGTGCAGCGGCAGGACCACATCCGCATGTATACGGCTTGAATCCTATGACCGAAGACGAATGGATCAATACACCTATTTTTCCCGAAGATGCTATCAGGGAAAAGGGACTGGCTGTGATGACACTGCCATCTAACTATCTGCTGACCACACCAGCGGTCAGGGACCAGGGCCAGACCGGATGCTGCACCGGATTTTGTGGTGCGGAGACCAATGAGATCCTGAACTACTATAAAAATGTGACCGGCATCAGCTCGCCAACTGTAACTGTGGCAAATGCGATGTCGACTGCTAACAGCACTAAGTTTTCGAGCCCGACGACCTACTTCGGTACAGATGGCGCGTTGAGCCCACTGTTCATATACTATGTCGAAAGATGCGTAATAGAAGGTAAAGCGATCACTTCTGATCCGGGTGCCAATATGGTCAACATCGGAGAGGTACTGCAGGGCCTGAAAAATAACACAGGCTCTACTGCCACCCTGACGCTCAATGGAAAAACATACAAAGGTACCTGCACAGAAAATCTGTACCCATATCCTACCACGGTGATCAATGCTGCCAATCCATACAATCTGGCCACATCATCATCTCCGGGATATGCTGTAGTGCCTAGTACATCGGCCATAAGCGATGCCCTCAATTTTGACATCTTAGCTCAAAGCGGTACCACTGGCTCTACCGGTATTACTACACATGGATACTACCTGATCAATAGCACCGGTGATACTGTAGAAGTGAATAATGTAAAACTCGCTATCGCTAATAACAAGCCGGTAATGATGGGATTCAATGTATATGACAATTCTTCTTATACAGTTTTTGAAGGCCTGACTACCAGCAGCTATATCTACGATCCGCTGAAGGCTGAGACTACCACCAGCCATGGTGTGACGACTACCAAATATGTTCTGAATACGAGCTTGACACTAGAGGGGGGCCATGCCGTACCGCTGATAGGATATGTCAACGACGGTACCGCATCTACCAGTGCTACAGGCGGCGGCTATTTTATCGTTCAAAACTCATGGGGAACTCCATGGGGATATAATGGCGATTTCTTACTTCCATATTCTGTATTGCGCAATTCATCAGTGGTGGGTGCAGGAAATCTGTACGTAGTTATACCTTAAAATATATTACAAATAATTTAATATATAAAAGGCAGCCTGATACTTTCGGGCTGCCTTTTATTATGAAGAACGGACCGCTGAAGATCTAGTCCTTAGGCTCCCAGAGCTCGACCTTGTTGCCTTCAGCGTCGAGGATGTGGACGAATTTGCCATAGTCTGAATCCGCGATCTGGTCTACGATCGTGACGCCCGCAGATTTGAGCTGCCCTACGAGAGCTTCTATATCATCCACTCTGTAGTTGATCATAAAGTCTTTTGGCGAGGGCTCAAAATATTTGGTTGTATCAGCGAAGGGGCTCCAGGCCGTAGATCCTTTTTTGGTCGGGTCTGCATCCTCGCGCCACTCAAAATTCACACCCCATGGTGTGGTGTCAAAACCCAAATGCGTTTGGTACCATTCCTTCATTTTATTGGGGTCTTTGCTTTTAAAAAAGATACCACCGATGCCTGTGACCTTAGCGGGATTTTTTGGGTCTGCCATATTGTTATTTTTTTGTTGAGTTAAAGATAAATTCTTTTACCTGATACTTATTTCGGGACCCGGTTTTTTTTAGAGGAATATTTGTACCTTACCATTAAAATTAAAATTATGGTTATAGCACTTTGGATCGTACAGGGTTTGTTGGGTTTGATCTTTGTGATCACGGGCAGTTTTAAACTTTTTCAAAGCAGGGAAAAGGTAATAGCAAGCGGTGGCACCTGGGCGGAGGATTTTCCTCCCGGAATAATTAAACTAATCGCAGGAGTTGAGCTCATCAGCGGGCTCTCTGTGATATTGCCGAGGTTACTGGGGCATGGATATTACCTTACGTTCATTGCTGCGGCTTGTATTGGCGTGATAATGACTGGTGCGATATTTGTTCATCTCAGGCGCAAAGAATATCAGCATGCCCTTATCAATTTGGTGTTTTTGCTTATGGCTTTGTTTGTGGCTAATGCTGTGCGGCCGGTTTAGGTGTAAGGGGGACCTGATTATAGAATGCTCACCACCACTGAGGTTTTAGCTACTGCGAGCCTGAATTTATTATTTGCCCAGCAAACTTTCTATCGCCCGGATCAGGTCCTCACCATGGAGGTCTCTGGAGTAGATATTACCGCTTTTGTCTATCAGCACATTTCTAGGCAGGTCTGTGATATCATAGTCACCCGCAGTGGCACCTGCCCCGCCGCGAAGGTCTGATGCTTGCGGCCATGTCAGGCCATCGGCCTGCATGGCCTTTAACCATAAGGAGCGTTCATTATCCAACGAGAAGGATACGATCTCAAAACCCGCTGGATGGTATTTCTGATAGACATTCAGCATTCTTTTGTTTTCCTGACGGCATGGCCCGCAGTAGGATGCCCAGAAATCAAGCAGCACTATTTTGCCACGAAATGCTGTCAGCTTCACTGCATGGTCTGATGTATCATTACCGCTGATCTCAGGAGCTGCATGGCCGGATGCAGTTTTGTTCAGGTGTTCAAAGTCGTCCAGAAATTTCCTGCCTGCAGAACTCTGGCGCACTGCAGGGCTGAGCTGCATAAAGGCAGACTGAATGGTATTAAGGTTGTCAGGTTTGAATAGCAACCACTGGATGAAATACAACGCTGGATAATTTTCGGAGTTTGACCCGATGCTCATGCGGATGCTTTGAATCCATTGGGCTTGCTGCACGGTCCACAATGAGTCTGCGACTTGCAAAGCATGATTGTCATGTACTGCTGATGCCTGCTGGTGCGCTGCATTATTCTGACGGGCATGCTCAAAAAAATCACTCAGCCCCGGTTTGAGTTTTTCATAAATGACATCTGATACAGAACCACTAATGGTAGTTTTATCCGGGGCATCTTTGACCAAGTGTATACTTATGGTGGCATTCTCTATGAAGAAACTGATGCTGTATGACCAACCCTCGGTTATGGTGAACCTCGCCAACTCCGGATCCTCTGCTATACCCGCAAGAGTAAATGTGCCGGCGGTGATGCGGGTGGTAAGAGTGGTGTCTTTCTCATTTTGATTTACATAAGTGAGCGATACGGTACCTGCTTGAAGCCCATCAATACGGCCTTTTACGATAAACCCTTTGGCGAGGGCAAATAAAGGGCTGAGTAATATAAATGTTAGATAGATTGTTCTTTTCATTGCTTGAATGGTGTAAAGCTATAAGAGATATTTGGTTTGTCTCATGCAAATTAAAGTTTAGGCTTCACAGCCTAACTTTTTGAACTTATGACTTAAATACGCACATCTTTTTTTTGCTGTAAGAGTAAATGCCATCACTTTGTCATCGACCAATGGTCAACAAAAAATGTTTAATATTACTCTAAGTAATAAAACACCGACCATGTCTTATTTTGATAATAAAGTAGTTTGGATCACCGGGGCATCTTCGGGCATAGGAGAGGCGCTGGCATATACTTTCGCAAAGCACAAAGTTAAGCTCATACTGTCAGCACGCAGAGCTGATGAACTGGCCCGTGTGAAGGCTTCCTGCGGACTGCCGGATGCGGATATACTCGTGTTACCGCTGGATGTCTCTGATCATGCTGGTTTTGATGCCGCAACTAAAAAAGTGATAGAACAGTTCGGACGGGTGGACATACTAGTCAATAACGCTGGACTAAGCCACTGGTCAAAGATCAAAGATACGAGCATGGATGTGATAAAGACCATTCTGAATGTAAACTTCTTTGGTGCTGTGGGCCTGACTAAAGCGGTGCTGCCTCACATGCTCGAAAAGAAGAAAGGCAATATCGTCGTCATCTCCAGCATTCTTGGCCATATCGTCACTCCGAAGCAAGGAGCCTACAATGCCAGCAAACATGCGCTGATGGGCTTCTTTGATACGCTGCGTGCAGAGACGACTGGTGACGGTATCAAGGTCCTATTGGTCTGTCCGGGTTTCGTACGTACCAATGTGGCAAAAAACTCTCTCGACAGAGATGGAAAGCCTATCAATAAAGATAATAACCTGATCGCTGGCGGCCTTGATCCATTATATGTCAGCGAGCAGGTGCTTAATGCTATCCAGAGCAACAAAGAAGAGATAGTAGTCGCCGGCTTTAAAGAAAAGCTTGCAATAGTTATTAAACGCTTTGCACCGGGATTGTTTTCTAAATTCATCAGCAATAATAAACTGGCTTAATCAATATCATGTCATCAAAATTTTATTCCAAAGAGAACTTGCATTTCCTGCTTCATGAAGTATTCAATGTTGGAGAATTGTGTAAACGAGATTCATTCAAAGAACATACACCCGAGGGCCTCGATATGATACTGGAGGCTGCTGCTAGTGTGTCTCAGGACCATCTTCGCCCAATATTGGTAGAGATGGATTCCAAGCCGCCATATCTGGAGAACGGACGTATCAAGGTACACCCCAAGATGCGTGAGCTGATGCAGACATTCGGACGCGACGGATGGATATCGATGTCAGCACCTCATGAGTTTGGAGGTCAGCAGGTACCATTTACTATTACAGAGGCAGTGGGCTTCATCATGGGCGCAGCCAATTACTCCACTATGGTCTTTCCATTTCTGACTACCGGTGCAGCACATCTGATAGAGTCTTTCGGAACACAGGAATTGAAACAAACCTATATTCCAAAAATGTACGCAGGCGACTGGCAGGGCACGATGGCACTCACTGAGCCGGGCGCAGGTAGCTCACTCTCAGATGTGGTCAGTACTGCGACACCGACTGCCGATGGCCATTATCTGATCAAGGGGCAGAAGATATTTATCAGTTGCGGGGATAGTGATGCGGTCGATAATATAGTCCACCTGATGCTCGCCCGTATTGATGGAGCGCCTGCCGGGACTAAAGGTATATCCTTATTCGTAGTACCAAGAATGCGACCAGAAGCAGGTGATTTGGTATTCAATGATGTCAATACTGCCGGAGTCTTTCATAAGATGGGCTATCACGGCGCACCTATCGCACATCTGATCATGGGCGAGAGCGATGACTGCCGTGGCTATCTATTGGGGGAGGAGCATAAAGGTCTGAGCTATATGTTTCAAATGATGAATGAGGCACGGATAGGAGTGGGTTGCAATGCTGTCTCAATAGCATCAGCGGCTTATTATACCTCACTCGAATACGCCACAGTGCGCACGCAAGGACGTAAGATAACCGAGAAAGACCCACTGAAGCCACAAATCCCGATCATAGAACATGCAGATGTAAAGAGGATGCTGCTATTCCAGAAGGCAGTCGTAGAAGGCTCGCTATCACTGGTGCTGGAGGCTACCATGCGCTATGATATATCGAAGACATCAGAAGGGGAGGAGAAAGAAAAGAATCACCTGATACTGGAGCTGCTCACGCCGATGGTGAAATCATATCCTGCAGAAATGAGCATTCTGACCACGAGTGCTGCCTTGCAGATATTCGGAGGGTACGGCTTTACCAAAGAGTTTCTAGCAGAGCTGTTTTTTAGAGAAACTCGTATCCACACGCTCCACGAAGGTACTACGGCTATTCATGGCATGGACCTGCTAGGTCGTAAAGTGATGTTAAAGAACGGTTTGGCCACTATGCTGCTCATGCAGGAGGTAATGGCAGATATCGAAAAGGCCCAAAAATATGAAGCGACAAAAACTTACGCTACACTGCTGGGCGATAAGCTCATGAAGCTCCAGGAAGTGACCATGCATCTCGTCGAGGTGGCACAGAAAGAAGGCCCGGAGGCTTATCTCTCAGATGCTACCTTATATCTTGAACTCTTTGGCATCCTCGCAGTAGGCTGGCAGTGGATCAAACAAGGTATCAAGGTTGAAGAGCTGAAGCAGGCCAATACCAAAAACTACTCTGCTGAGTTCCTTCAGTCAAAAGAATATGCGCTGCAATATTTCTTCGAATACGAAATACCCAAAACGGAAGGTCTCATCGCTAGGTTGAAAAGCAAGAACAGGGTTACTGTCAAGGCTACAAAGGAGGAAATTCTCTGACCCGCAAACCCCCTCAAGGCGGCTTAAGTAGAAAGTTAATTCCCTCCTTTATACGTATCCCATTCTCCGACTATCTTTCCTTGACGGTAGAGCTCGACCTTTTTGAAACAGAGCATCCCGTCACCCTCCCATGAGTGATAGAAGACAAAATCACCCACATGCAGGTCATTTTCATCTGAGCTTCCTACTATAGATTGGTTTGGGAGCAGGTTGGTATACCCCAGGTCATTTTCATCCCACCAGTAGTTTCTTTTTAAACCTGTCGGGCCTGCTAGTTCACCCGGCCATCCACCGCCGAGTAGAAAGTAGGAGACCTTTAGATTAGGATCCCATAAAAAGGTCAAGGCGGTGATCTTCTCAGCATGGGGCAGTTTCGCTGATTCGATCTTTTTAATGACAGGGCTACTCAGGAATAATGCAGGCTCATGGCCCAGTTCTATCACATCCTCAAACTGCTGAGGCGCGAGAAATCCGGAACCCATGGCGATGTCATTGACAGGTGTGCCTTTGTAATCAGGATAGCGGAAATAAGTATGACTGCCGCCGCTATTGAATGTCATCATGCTGATAGCTTTGACATCATAATGCTTCTTTAATTCATCAACAAATTGCCCGTAGAGCTCTTGTACATTGCCAAAAGCCTTTTCTATAGAGCTTTCTTTGTTGATATAAAATGGCACATATGGCACATGACCATCATAACCCATCAACCCAGTCAGTTCAAGATACTGGCCGTTCTGTTTGATGATCTCGACCGCTTCGGAGAATTCCTGAATGGTCGCAAAGCCGCCCCTATGCAGGCCGACATCGATCTCGAGTGATAGCCTTAAATGAGCACTGTCTTTCTTTGCGAAAGCAAGGTATTCATTCAGTCTTTCTTTCGTATCGACGAGCCAATTGATAGTGTTCCAGCCCTTATGTGTAGAAAGTCTTGGCAAGGCATCTGCGGGCAGGGGTTTGCCAAGCAGTAGGTCTAGTGAATCAGCATTAAAGGTGTCCAGTATCTCCGCAATGTATGGCTCTGAGAAAACCATCAGTCGGTTTGTATTGGCCTTGTCCATCAGGTATTTCAGCAGTTCCAATGAGGGAAGAGATTTGGTTACCAACCTCAGTTTGTAGTTCGGGCCCAGCTTTTTGCGTATGAAATGGACATTGGAGTCAAGCCTGTCGAGGTCTATGATGCCTGCACTCTCACCCGGACGCTGTGTCCTGAGGGCAGTATTTAGTTGTGCGAAGTATGGAGAGTACTCGCTTTTGACCTTGCGGGGTTTTATAATGATCACATACACCACACCAATGATCAAAAGCAATAAGAGAATGAGTTTAAATCTTTTCATTTTTGCCAATTATTTTTGTGTGTTAAAATTTCAATTATACATCTCAAAAATTCATATTTGACAGTATACTACCCCACTAGGGTCAAAACATTAAAATGCTGGAATTCTGTTTATTAGAAATTAAATAAATTGATATTTTAAGATAATTTTATGCATAATTGAATTTTATTTTGCCTTTTTGAATTATTAAATGTAAATATAGCTATTTTATAGTACATCAAGGCAGTTTTGCTATCATAAAACAAATACTTATAACTCAACAGGAATATAGAATTGATCTAAGTCAGTAATTTGTTCAATTTTAACTTCAGATACTTTACTGACAAATTTTAGTGCTGTTTCACTAATCGGCCTTTTTGTAATTATTTCTAAGTCATATCTGTTACGCAAAAAATCTCCATTTATATTGGGGTCCTGATAGTATATTTTTTTTAGTGATGGCTTCAAGGCATCAAAAATCATATTATCTACTTCCCGATTGTAGAAGGGGAATGAATAACCTATAATCACAAGTGTAGTTGTATCCTTTATGATTTTTTTGGCTATTTTATTACAGTTCACTAAGTATTCTTTAGTTTGCGACCCTATTTCCCATGCGAAAGTCATTAGATGAGATGAATGAGAGTATTCATTTTCAAAAGCTAACATTAGCTTCTTTTCGTTAATATGTGTATCATATTCATTAGCAGAAAGGTCATTAAAAATACTATGAAATACTCCATTCCCGGAATTGTTTTTTTTGAGATAGAACCCAGCTATACCATTAAGGTGAACAATAGAGAATGAATCCGTCACAGTTTGATGATGTGTTAAATTAAACTCATAACCACAGTGTGGGAAATAATCAGCGAATGGATGGCTTCTATGTGCAGCTCCTCCACCTTCTCCAAATTCTTCTTTCCGATATAGCATGAATGCCTTTTCAAGAAGATAATCATAATTCCAGTTCAGTATTTTAACATTATCAGGAAATTGGTGCTTCTGAGTAATGACAGAGGTTACAAAATTGATGTATCTTTTGTCATTATGTATTTGGCACAGTTGAGTGTGGGAAAAGTAAAATGTGAGTGCAAGTTTAAGTTCAGACAGTTTGCGGGGTTGCTGGGTGTGATATAAATATTTAGCATAACTATCAATATTGCCGAACTCTTTACCCTTTTTACCAACTTCTCGCAGTGACGCTGTTATTAGGTTCTTGAATTCATTTCCATCAAGGCTTTCAAAATAATCGGCTTTATCAATAAATGAATCAGCTAATCCTTTGTTTACCCATTTTTCAGAAGGTTTTACCAATGGGAAGGCTCCAATACTTGCTCCAGCTCCGAGTATGTATGTTATTTTTTCTTTGCCCATTTTCAAATTTACCAAAAAAAGAGGTCGGCGAAACCTGTTTCAATACATTCCCATATTCGCCGCATGAACGCATATTCAATAAAAAAGCCCCGCCGGTGATGGCAGGGCTTGAAATTGATTTGAGAAATTATGATGCGTTATATGTGGCTGCAAACTGCTTCACAAAGTCAGCCAGTTTAACTTTGCCGAGTTTTGCAGGGCGATTTTTCCAGTATTCAGCCTGCATTTCACCCTCGCGCAGGGCTTTGCCCATTTGAGTGTAACCATCCGCTACGGTTTTGTTGAGACCGGCCTGGATCATGCCAGCGTGAGACTGCTCATCTGTGAACTCTACATAGGGGAGCTCCGGTTTACCGATGGCAGTGCCTAGTGCTTTCGTGATGTCCGCCCATGTATTGGCGTCTTCGCCGGCTATATACTCGATACGGCTGCTGGCTTTGTCAGGGGCCAGGAGATAGGCGGCTGCTACGTCGGCTATATCAGATGGATGTACCATGACCAGTTTGAAATCAGCGGGCTGGGTGCTGCCCACTATACCGGCGTGTTTGATCATGCCTATCTGGCTAAAGAGGTTGAGATAAAAATAGCTGGGGCGTAGGATATGTATCTGTGAATCAGTTAGTTTTGCTGATTCTTGTTCCAGATAGGCCGTGCCGTCTACAGGGCCGCATCCTTTGCCCATATGCGCACCTACACTGCTGAGGATCAATATGTATTTGGTCTTATTTGTCAGTACGGCTGCTATATAATTGTCAGCTACAGTTTTCTGGTAGGCAAACCAATCCTGCGCATCCATTTTCGGAGGTATCATCAGGTAGACCGCATCTGCACCTGCAAAGGTCTTGGTGAGAAAATCCCTGTCATCCACACTGCCTACTGCCGCATGGGCGCCTAGGGCCTTGATCTCTTCTGATCGTGATGCGCTACTGGTGATGACGGTCACGTCGTGGCCAGCGGCAGTAAGTTGTTGAGTGAGTGGTTTGCTGATATGGCCGGTAGAGCCTGTAATAATGTACTTCATTTTTTATGTTTTTAATTTTGAATAATCGAGAATGCAAATGTATATTTGTACTTACTTTTTAGCAAGTACTTACCCTAAAGTAAGTATAAAACAAAGATCATGAGCACAGCTATCAAAGAATCATCCAGCAATCAATTTAATAAGCAAGAGGCGATCAATAAATGCCCCGTCACCAGGACGCTCGATAAGATAGGGGGCAGATGGAAGCCTATTATCCTCTATAATCTGACCAACTCAACCAAAAGGTACAATGAACTGCGGAAAGCAATGCCCCTGATCTCCGAGAAAATGCTCATCCAGCAGCTCCGGGAGCTGGAGCAGGACAAACTAATAGTCAGAAAGGTCCATCCGGTCGTTCCTCCACATGTCGAATATACCCTATCAGAAGTAGGTCATGAAATCAAGCCGATCCTTGCCGCTATGGCTGAGTGGGGATTGAAAAATGGGTAGAAAGTGTGTTAAAGTATCTTTTCTGAAATACAATATAAGTAATTCTACTATAATTAGTTATTGTAATTATGGTGAAGTGGATGATAGCTAATCTTCTAACTCCATTTGTGCTGAGCTGGTCTGCCAGTAGCGGCGCCATTTGTCCAGCACACCTGCAAAATCTGCTGGCAGGGGCTGCTCAAAAAACATGTGCTCACCAGTCACGGGATGCTCAAATCCGAGGGTCGCGGCATGGAGCGCCTGACGGGGCATGATCTCAAAACAGTTATGTATAAACTGCTTGTATTTGGCATAAACTGTCCCCTTCAGAATGGCATCGCCGCCATACCGGAAGTCATTGAACAGGGTATGACCGATGTATTTCATATGGACACGGATCTGATGGGTACGTCCCGTTTCGAGTTTGCACCTAACCAAAGTGACATAATTAAATCGCTCCAAAACCTCATAGTGCGTAATGGCGTGTTTGCCAAAATCTCCCTCGGGAAATACCTCAAACTGCATTCTTTCCCTCGAATGACGTCCGATATTGCCTTCGATCGTGCCCTTGTCCTCCTCGACATTACCCCAGACCAGTGCTTTATAGTTTCTCTGGATGGTTCGTTCAAAGAATTGTTTGCCTAAATGTACTAAGGCGTAGTCGGTCTTAGCCACTATCATCAGGCCGCTAGTGTCCTTGTCTATGCGGTGGACCAAGCCTGGGCGGAACTCCTGTTTACCTTTAGGTAAATTCGAGAAGTGGTATAGTAAAGCATTGATCAACGTGCCGTTATGGTTTCCGAGGCCAGGATGGCAGACCAAACCCGGTGGCTTATTAATGACCAAAACAGCATCATCTTCATATACGATGTCGAGGGGTATATTCTCCGGCAGGAGCGAATACTCCACCTCCGGTTTAGGCAGGATGATCTGGATATGGTCCTCCGGGCGGATCTTGTAGTTGGACTTGATAGGCTTGCCATTTACCAGGATACTGCCCGCTTCGGCGGCGTTCTGGATACGGGTACGGGATATATCGGCGCCGAGGCGGGAAGCAAGGAATTTGTCAATACGGAAAGACTCCTGGCCTTTGTCCACTCTGAACGCATGCTGCTCGACCATCTCCTCAGACTGGTCCTCACCGGTCTTCTCTATATCTTCATTGTCTGCCATGTGGTCATTATTAATCAAAATCAGTAAAGTGCAAAAATACACAAATAGAAAGCCATGGACCAGTTAAAATTTGGAAATAGATTTCATAAAATCAGAGTGAGACCTTTATGGGGCTAGTTCTTTTGGTTCAACCTGCTATTGGTGGCATTTATTTATGCTACTGAACTCAGATGGTTCTTCAGTTTGTCTATGACATGAACCTCTACCGGGTCTACGCTATGCTCGACGGCCATGTAGTATGACAGCCAGTCACCGAAATGTATCAGATAGAAGTACTGCTCCAGCAGGGTTTGGCCTTTTGCTTTCACTTCCTGTACATTGCTGACATTGGCAGCTACCACCGGGCGGATAAAGTCAAAACGGAGGACATTGCGTGGATTTTCGAAATCGGTACGGAAGAAAAGTGCAGCCAGTGTATCATTTTTGAACTTCCAGCCTACCAGTTCATTGTGGTTGAGCTCGGGGACAACATTGATCCAGCAGTTTGATTTGGAGTTTTCGTTGATCTGCTGCTTCAGGCGGAGGATCGCACTCTCTATGCGGCCTTCCGAATAGACGATGACTGTTTTGTCTTTCAATACTTTAGCCAGTGCCTGGCTATCAGCTTTGATACCGGCCTGCTCACCAGTCAGAAACTCCGATAGTGCAGTTATTTCCTCAGATACGGTTAGGTCTATCAGGGCAAACTGGTCCAATATATATAGCAGAATAGTTGACCCAAAGCCCAAAGTGGTCCTCGGAGGAGCGCCGCCGGGTACTTGTATGAAGTCGAAGTTGTGTTTCTGAGCAAGTTCTTTCAGCTTGCCGCCTGAGGCTACACATACCGGTTTCAAGCCTCTTTCGACTGCCTGGGCCGCGCAGCTCAGGGTTTCCTCGGTATTGCCGGAATAGGAGCAGAGGATCAGAAGGGTATTATCGCTGGCGAAGCTAGGCAGTTCATAGCCTTTATTGACCAGAACGGGTACGGTGATCTGGTCTGCCGTGAGGTCATATGCCAGATTTCCGGCTATACCAGAGCCACCCAGACCGCAGACTAGTACATTGTTTATAGTATGTTCTCTTTTGCTGAGTTTTATTCCTTTTGTCAGTTCTACGGCTTCCAGCATCTGAGCCGGAAACTTTTCTATCAGTTTGTCCATGTGTTTCTATAAATTTTGGCAAATATACAAATGCATAAGAAAGCATCGGGAGAAATAACATCGCTTAACGGTAATGTAACACTGGCAGAGGACTATTACTGGATTTGAACGCGACATTTATGAATTACCAATAATTTATTTGAATTAATTTGGACATGAGAATAAATGTTCTTACATTTGATGTTGTAACATTTAATTTAATCAAAAATAAAATCAAACAAAAATGGCAAAGTGGATAATCGACCCGGCACACTCAGAAGTGCAATTTAAAGTAAAGCATCTCGTGATCTCTACAGTCACAGGTTCATTCAACAAATTTGAAGGCAGCGCAGAGTCTGCTACTGATGACTTTGATGGCGCTTCTATCAATTTTTCGATAGATGTAGACAGCATAGATACCAATCAACCTCAGCGCGACGGACACCTAAAGGCAGCTGACTTTTTTGATGTGGCTGCTTTCCCGCATATCACATTTGCTTCTACATCTTTCACTAAGAAGAGTGGCTCTGATTACTCTCTGAAAGGTAACCTGACGATCAAGGGAGTGACCAAACCAGCGGAATTGGCTGTAGAGTTCGGAGGCTTAGGCAAGGATATGCAAGGCAATGTGAAAGCCGGTTTTGACATATCAGGTGTAGTAAATCGCAGAGAGTTTGGTATGGTATTCAATGCTCCTACGGACACAGGTGGTTTGATGCTCGGTGAAGACATAAAACTTGTCATCAGCGTGCAACTGGCTAAGCAAGCTACTGCGACAACTGCTGCGTAATATTCAAAGAACGATTCATTGAAACTCTCGTCCATTAGGGCGGGAGTTTTTTTATTCTAAAAGGTTTACTTTGCATTTTAAATAAACAGTATGCTGGATCTGCCTTTATATATTCCCATCATATTTATCGGTACAGTGCTGGCTACCTTGGCATTTCTGGTGTTTGCTATCCGGCAATCAAATTTAAGCAGATCGGGTGCTAATATTGTTTTACTCGTTTTGATCGTATGGTTATTTTTTCAATCAGTGGTTTCACTCAAGGGTTTTTATTATACCGATACACGCTCTATGCCTCCGAGGTTTGGATTGCTTATCGTCCCACCATTATTAGTCATCATTTTTCTTTTTATCACTCGCAGAGGTAGAGTATTTATGGACAGCCTGCCACTTGTACCCATCACCCTGCTGAGCATAGTCAGGATACCTGTCGAGATCACACTGTACTGGCTTTGCCTGCATCGCTATGTGCCTGAGCTGATGACCTATATCGGACGAAATTTTGATCTGATATCAGGCAATACAGCCCCTTTTATCGCTTATGCCATATATAGAGGTGCGATCAGCAGACGGCTTATCCTCTGGTGGAATATAATAGCACTATGCCTTCTGCTGAATATCGTGGTCAATGCGGTCCTGTCAGCGCCTTTGGCCTTTCAGCAGTTTGCCTTTGATCAGCCCAATGTGGGCCTCTTATATTTCCCGTTTATCTGGCTTCCGTCATTTATCGTGCCTGTGGTACTTTTCACCCATTTGGTCTCGATCCGCAGGATGCTTATCAAAAGATAGCTTCATTTTGAGAATGGTTTTGAAATAATCAATTAGTTTTACGAGCGTTTTTAATAAAATATTATCTCAACCAAGATGAAAAAAGCAACCTTCGTGCTTTCTGTACTTACACTGCTGCTTATAGCATCCTGCGCTAAAACCCCTACATCAGGAGGTTCATGGACGTTCCGGGACCTTTCATACAATGTTGTCACCTGTAATGTTTTCGGCAATTATATAACCGCTTCAAATTCCACTAACAACAATAATCCAACTTTTGGTGGTGTATCTGTATCTTTCCCGGGCCCTAATTTTCCTACTACTTCGGGTACTTATGCCGTGGTCGACACTATACCCATCGGAAACCAGGTTACCATCATTGCCACTATAGGAGGAGTATATGATACTGCCTATACTGCTCTCGGTGGCGCCGGACAGACCGTAAATGTAACTGTAACGGGCAGCAAGATAACGGTATCAGGCTCGAATCTGGTCATGTATAATGCCACTGCCGTTCCTACGACAGATACACTTAGCTTTAATATCTATAATTAGGGTTTTCACTTATGATACGGCGTATACACCCCTTCATCACTGCGCTCGGTCTTAAACTCTGAGTTGAAGTGAAACTCGATGTCCGGATTATTTTCGCGCTCCATTTTGAGGAACCACTCTGACGGTGCGAGGTAGACGATGTTGCCGTCTTTATCGTTTACGATGCTGGTAGATTTGAAGCGTATGAAGTCCTCTAACTTCTGCAGGTCCTTTGATCTGAGCCAGCATGCACGCGTCATGCTGATAGGCTGAAACCTACAGCTCGCGCCATACTCATGCAGCAGACGGTACTGGATGACCTCAAATTGAAGTTCCCCGACTGTGCCAACGAATTTCCGATTGCCGGGCTGCTGTGTGAATAGCTGCGCCACGCCTTCATCTGTGAGCTGGTTGATACCTTTCTCCAACTGCTTGGACTTCATCGGATCGGTATTGATGAGCTCCTTGAATATCTCAGGTGAGAATGATGGTATGCCTCTGATCTGAAAGTCTTCACCCTCAGTCATTACATCTGCTATTTTGAAATTGCCTGTATCATATAGCCCTACTACATCTCCTGGGTATGCCTCGTCGACGATATTCTTGTCCTGCGCCATAAAGGTGACAGGTGTACTAAAGCGAAAGTCTTTTTCCAAACGGCAGTGATGATAGTATTTTCCACGCTCAAATTTGCCCGACACGATACGCATAAAGGCTATTCGGTCGCGGTGCTTGGGGTCGAGATTGGCGTGTATCTTAAAGATAAAGCCTGTCATCTTGGGCTCTTCGGGCTCGATAAAACGCTTGTCTGTCTCACGCCCCTGTGGGGTAGGAGCGATCTCAACGAATGTGTCCAGCATCTCCTGTATCCCGAAGCTATTGACCGCCGAACCAAAGAAAACAGGCGCGAGATTGCCTTTGAGGTATTCTTCTCTATCAAATGGATCATACACCGCATCGATCATCTCCACATCTTCGCGCAGCTTGTCAGCGTCAGCTTTGCCGCAGTGTTTGTCTACCTCGGGATCGTTGAGATCAGTCACGGCTACCACATCTTCTGCGAGGCGGGTGGTAGATGCTTTAAATAGATTGAGGCTATGAGTAGCTAGGTCATATACGCCCTTGAAAAGACTGCCGCGATTGATAGGCCATGTCAGCGGACGGGTGCGTATGTGCAGTTCTTTCTCGACCTCATCGAGCAGGTCGAATGGGTCACGGCCCTCGCGGTCGAGCTTATTGACGAAGACGATCACAGGGGTTTTGCGCATGGCGCATACCTCCATCAGTTTCTTGGTTTGTTCCTCGACACCTTTGACAGAGTCTACCACGATGATGACAGAGTCGACTGCCGTGAGTGTACGATAGGTATCTTCAGCAAAGTCCTTGTGGCCAGGTGTATCAAGGATATTGATGAGCTTATCTTTGTAATGAAAGGTCATAACTGAGGTCGCGACGGAGATACCGCGCTGCTTCTCTATCTCCATAAAGTCGGAGGTAGTGGCTTTCTTTATCTTATTGCTCTTGACCGCGCCTGCTGTCTGTATGGCTCCGCCAAATAGCAGCAGCTTCTCCGTCAGCGTGGTCTTGCCGGCATCGGGGTGGGCTATGATACCAAAGGTTTTTCTTTTATGTAGTTCTTCTGTGAAACTCATGTGAATGTGCTAATACTGTAAATGTGCTAATATGCTAATGAAATGCAAATACAATTTCAAAAGCGCTGCGAAAATAAGGATTTCAAATTTAAGTCGCTATGTATGTGCTAAACCCTTTCTGCGAAGCTGTATTTTGGGGTTTAAAAGCCAGGTTTTCGCCTTGTGTTAAAATTTCAGTTATGTATTACAAATTTTTCTTTTTTACCACCTTAACCCCCCTTTTTCGGAAAAAGTCAAGAGTTTTAAAATCAATCCTTTTCACATAGATCTATTTCTCATTTTAAATTAAAATATGCATAATTGAAATTTGTTTTGCTTTAATTGGTTGTTAGATGTAAATATAGTGAATTATAATTACGAAACCAAAGGCGGATTCAAGTTTTTAACTCCCCAGCTCCTTTGCCCTGTTCAACGCAGCGAATAGGGCGTCATGGATGCCCTCTTTGGTATTGGCGGATTCAAATACCCTCAGCGCGGCCTCTGTCGTGCCGCCACGAGAAGCTACACGGCTGATCCATTCGGCGCAGGTATTGTCGCCTTTGCTCTGTAGATGCACCGCTCCGAGGAATGTCTGCTGTACCAGCAGTTCGGCCTCTGAAGGCGAGAATCCCATCGTGACAGCGGTCTGTATCATACTCTGCATAAAGAAAAACACATAGGCCGGCCCGCTGCCGGATATGGCGGTAGCAGCATCTATCAGCGGCTCATCCTCGACATGCAGGGATTTGCCGGTGGTGTTGATGAGGTTCTGCACGATGAAGAGTTCCTTCATGTCCATATGCGGTGTCGCGGTAAAGACGGTCATTCCCATGCCTACCTGCGCAGGGAGATTTGGCATACAGCGAACGACCTTGTCAGCACCTGTAGACTCGATGATACTTGCGACGCGCACACCGGCCATGACAGATAGTATGACCTGATGTGGACGGATGAAAGGTTTGATGCCGGCAGCCAGCGGCGGAAAATCCTGCGGCTTGACCGCCAGTATGATGATGTCAGCATCGGTGATATAGTCGCCCGGCTCGTAGTGGATGTGGTCCTCGGGTATATTGATGACGGCAGCCTCGGCCTGCTGTGAGACCTTGTCCAGTATATACAGGTCCTGCGGACTGACGAAACGCGACGACAGGAAACCTCTGGCATACGTCCTGCCCATATTTCCAAAACCGATGATGAGTACTTTCATAAATGAATAGTTATTTGTATTCCACCTCTCCTTTGGAGAGGCCGGGAGAGGTGTTTTATCTTAATACTTTGATAAGCCTATCCGGATAATCCGATATCAATCCATCAACGCCACTCTTCTTTAGGGAGACCATTTTCTTTTCATCATTTACTGTCCAAGGCAGGACCTTGATACCAAGTGCATGGCATTTAGCGATGAGTTTTTTATTGACCAAAAGATACTCGGGGCTATAGATGGTGGGATTAAAGCCTAATACTTGTAAGTTCTTGTCAAGGCCGTCGAGATTTTCTACCAATAAGGCAGTAGCGACAGTCGGATCTACACGATGGATGACCTGTAGTGTGCGCGGGTCGAACGACTGCAATATGCATTTGTCAGCGACACCTTTTGACTTGATCACATCATAAAACAGCTTCGTAAATATCGCAGGCTTGGGGTGATTGATATCGTCGCCCTTCACAGTGGATTTAGTTTCGATATTGTAATGCACCGGAGGCAGGTTATGGTCTTTGATGTATTTCTCTACACTATCTATCACATCGACCAGGCGAGGCTTATAGACATGCATTTTGACCTGATCGGGGAACTTCGGATTGGGCCTCATGCCGCAGTCGTATTTTTTTATCTCATCATAGGTGAGGGTGTATATTTTGAGCTTGTCGGTCTGTTCGGCGGTCACTGGTGTGCCATCTGGATTACTGCATATTACGTCATTCATATATGGATCATGAGAGATGACGAGCTGACCGTCCTTACTCACGATGATGTCCATCTCCAGTGTATTGACGCCGAGCTTGACCGCATTGATGAAGGCGGGTATGGTATTCTCAGGATATAAACCCCTGCAGCCGCGGTGGCCCTCTATATCAAAGCTTGATTGCGCCATGATGGTAAATGAAATGAGTGATAAGAATAGGATAGTGGTGAGTTTCATACTAAATAATGTGCAAATGTGCTGATTTGAAAATTTGAAGATGAAATACAAAGCAAAGGTAACTAGCTTTAGCGCGAGTGTTTTTCACTCGTGCTAAATGGGAGGTTTACCTTCATAAAGGAAATTTCCCATTGTTTATTGCTTCAAGATATAACCTATTTAATTCCTTAAGTTCTTCTGTACTTTCCAATATAGCATAATGATCCTCCATTGTATATTTTTCCAAATCAATAGGCTCTTTTTTGAATAAGCAGTGAATTTTAAGTTCTCCGCCATCAGCTGTTTTTATGTTTTTATATCTTATAAATGGTCTTATATCTCTAAACTCGGTATGGAGATGTAATAGTTCTGCAGTTTTTTTGTCAAACTCAGGATGATGCCTTGCCCAACTTGAAGTAACTGTGCCTATAGTTCTTCTGTCGTTTAAATAGTCTTTTTCAGTACCATCAACAGCACAAACTATTATGTTTTTAAAAAGAAAATCAAAGAGTTTTTCATCAGTAACAATATCTTGTCTATAAAAAATATATTTAACCAAAAGGTTGTTGGGAATAACGTGTTCGCAATGAATTGGCGTTGGCCTATCAATGTGTTCTCCGTTATGCTTCTTTTCTATTATTTTTTTTATTGTTTTATCTGCCTTTTCTGTTCTGTATATTGTACCAATACAATGATGGTCAAATGCGCCTTGCAAAAACACGTCATTAAATAATCGAAGCCTATGACTGGCATCCTTAGAGTTGCCAGGACTTTCTTTGTTTACAAACAAATTATAACCCGAGGGTGTTATTTCTTTTTTTTGTGTACTTTTTTTTCGAAGATCTAAAATGTTTTTTGCTAGAGAAATTGCTTTGTCTAAATTTTTTGGGTAATCGAAGTGAGTGTTTTTGATAGTAACGCTTGTAACATCCATACTCTTGAATTTTAGTTTATGATTCGTCCTTGTTCGTGTTTAAAAGTAGTCCTATCTTGCCCAATCTGGCGCTGGTTTCACTTGTGGTGTTGTCACCATACCACATAAAATAGCCAAAACTTCCATGATTTCCTCGTTCGTGGATCGGTCACAAGGCCAATCCACAGGTGGGAATTTAGTGTATTCATTTAAAAATCAAAAATACTAAATACTCACGACTCACAGCTCACTCCTAATACTTAAACCCTAATCCTTTCCGTTTACCGTCCTCCATATTGAGGTCTTTCAGGTCCTCGATGGTGACAGTCTCCAGCATCTCTTTAGTGCGCTTGTCTTTCTCTATAGAGGCGAGACGAAGGTTTTGGTTTTGGATCAGTTCAAGTACCAGTTTTCTGATCTCACGGGCATTGCCGAAGAACTTATCCCGTATATGGAATAGATGTGTGATGTATTTCTGAAGGAAGTTATAGGCCTCATCATCCAGCCTCATATTCTCCGAGCGGAAGAGATTGATGGCTATTTTGAAAAGCTCTTCAGATGAGTAGTCATTGAAAGTATATATCCGGTCAAACCTTGATTTGAGGCCGGGATTTGACTCCAGGAACCTATTCATCGGGTCAGTATATCCCGCAGCGATCACCGCGAAATTTCCCCGCATGTCCTCCATGCGTTTTAGCAGTGTCTCTATGGCCTCACGGCCGAAGTCATTGCCCTCGCTGAGTGCGTAAGCTTCATCTATGAACAGCACACCGCCTTTGGCATCGCGTATCTTTTCGTCGGTCTTGAGGGCTGTCTGCCCTACGAAACCTGCTACCAGTCCCTGTTTGTCGAGCTCTATCATATGCCCACGCTCCAGCAGGCCCAATGCTTTGAATATCTTTCCCATGATACGCGCCACTGTGGTCTTACCTGTACCGGGATTACCTAGGAAGACAGTATGCAGCGAAAATTTATTCAGCACATCTTTACCGATGTCATTATAGAAACGTATCAGCTTGACGAGCTCATTGATCTCGTTTTTGATATTGTCTATACCGACCATCGCATCCAATTCTGACATGGCACTTTGCAGCAGTCGCTCATTGATGGTGATGTGATATTTCTTTTTGTCCCGCTGTTTAAATACCTGCTCTATATCGTCTTTCTCGATGGTGGATAGCACTTCCTTGCTTACATCCTTGAGGTTGCCGAGCTTCATGAGGCGCAGGCCGAGGTTCATTTTAGCTTCTTCGATCAGGCCAATCACATAGCGCGCATTACCGAAGGATGTATCCCTGTTTCTGAAGCCCTCCATGAGCTGCTCGCCGAGGTATTTATTGGCATCATCTGTCATGACCACGTGCCTGTCAGCTGTAGCCTTGATAGCTATAGCATGCAGTTCATCGGGGGTGAAATCATCAAAGTGGAAATAGTTACCTATACGTGATTTCAGTCCGGGATTTGATTTGAGGAAGTTCTCCATTTCCTTAGGGTAGCCGGCATACATGATGGCGATGTCCTTTGTGCCGTCGCTCATTTCTTTGATCAGCACTTCGATGGCCTCTTTGCCGAAATCTTTTGAATCATCACCTTCGCGTGATAGCGCATATGCCTCATCGATAAAGAGTATCCCGCCTTTGGCTTCTTCGAGTGCCTTCTTGACCTTAGGCGCAGTCTGGCCTATATATTCACCTATCAGGTGCGAGCGGTCCACTTCTTTCACATGACCTTTGCTCAGCAGGCCCATAGATTTATATATCTGTCCGAGGCGTTTGACCACAGTGGTCTTACCGGTACCGGGATTGCCAATAAAGACAGCATGAAGGTTGATCGTATCTGTATCATTGAAGCCGCGTTCCTGTCTTATCTTTATAAAATTCAGATAGGAGATGTGGTCCTTGACCTCTTTTTTGAGTTCTTCCAGGCCCACGAGTTCATCGAGCTTCATCACCTGCATTTCGAGTGATTCTTCAGGTTCTGCAGGGGTGACCGTGTTAGCTATCAGGGCGTGTGGTACATATTCTATATCGACATCGCCTTCTACATCCTCATCACCGGTCTCCATATGGAGTATGGCTATCACACAGTCCATAAAGGTGATCTCAAGGCGGTAGTTGTTGTCCTTCCATGTGCCGGGTATGTCGTTCCCCCATCCTTCATTGAAGACGATGGGCTCATTGGCTGTGAGTGCAGTTACCTTTCTGAATCGCTCTATTCGGGCCTTGAGCAGACCTGATGAATTGTACCAATTGAATACGATCTCACAGTTCCATGCCTTTGGCAGCTTATTGATAGCGGTAAACTCGATATACAGATACTGGGTAGTGTCAATGTTTATCTTCTTTAGATAGACCTTCGGGTCAAGATTGACGGCATTATAATCTCCCGTAAAGAAGCGGATGCTTTTGATATCAAAGTATGGATTGCTTTGCAGTGAAACTCTGCCAGCATCCTCAATGTGAAAGGACTTCGTACCGACCAGTTCACCTTCTATGTATGCCTCCCAGCTATATTCGCCTTCCATCCAGAAAGATCCCGGGGTGGCCGTGCCCCAACCTTTATTTACATAGACCACGTTTTCGTCCAGACGTATTTTTCGTTTTTCTTCCTGATTGCATATCTCACGTTTATCGCCTGTATCCGTATGTGCGAAAGCCTTGAGGCAGATAGTGGCATCCCAGTCGGCCTCGTCAAACATTTTATTGTAAAAAGCCAACTCAGCAGATACATACGTCAATTCACTCTTGTCATAGACGGTACGGTACTCGCGCGTGCGGTTTGCCAGCCACTCATCTGATGCAAAGATCTTCAGCGTTTTAAATTTATAATTCTTCATGGCTTCGCTTTAATGTTTAGACTCAATAGGTACAGAAAGGTTGCAAATAGATATACGAAACAAATGCCAAAATGGCTTTACTATGACTATTCGGCAATTATGTCCGAAAATCATACCTATTATTCGGTTTTTTTAAGAGAAATATCCACAACTGTTTTCAACGGCAGGCAACGCTATAGATTTAAAAGTCGACTTATGATTGTCATATTTACTGATTTGCAGAATTACAGATTTCCTGATACCATTGTAATAATTACATTTACCGTATGATAGTAATAACGGGAGCAGCGGGATTTATTGCCTCAAATCTGGTCAAAGCACTGGTGAAAAATTCACTGACCGATCTGCTGCTGGTAGATCATTTCCCTACTGACAAATATTCACCGAAGTCTGATAATATCTCCGATTTCGCCGATATCCTTAAGATGGACCGGGATGTTTTTCCTGAGTGGTTTACCGAACATGCGGACGAGGTGTCATTTGTATTTCATCTTGGTGCACGTACTGACACTACTGAGTTTGATTTCCGGGTATTGGACTCATTGAACCTGTCGTATTCAATGACCCTTTGGGAAATTTGCACTGTCAAGCAGATACCTCTGCTTTATGCTTCATCTGCTGCTACCTATGGCATAGGCGATCAGGGTTTCGATGATGATGAAAGCAAAATACCTTTGTTGACACCGCTCAACCCTTATGGATTATCCAAACAGTTGTTTGATGCACAGGTGATCTGTCAGCAGGAGCAGCCACCATTCTGGGCAGGACTTAAATTCTTTAATGTTTATGGTCCTTATGAAGCGCATAAAGGTAGGATGGCATCAGTGGTTTTCCACGCTTTCAATCAGATACGGGAAACAGGCAAGCTGAAACTATTCAGATCGCATAATCCGAATTTCAAGGACGGCGAGCAACTGCGCGACTTTATTTATATAGATGATGTGATAAATATCTGCCTTTATATGTATCATAATCGCCCTGCCAATGGTATTTATAACGTCGGAACAGGAAAAGCAAGAAGTTTCAATGATCTGGGCAAAGCGGTCTTTAAGTCGATGGGACAGCCTGAAAATATCGAATACATACCCATACCGGAGGATATCCGTGACAAATACCAGTATTTTACAGAGGCTACTATGTCTAAACTCACTAAAACAGGATATAAAAGCGAATTTCTTAGCCTTGAGCAAGGGGTGGAGAAATATGTCGGGTTTTTGAAAACTGTCTAGCTTCCCGCTTTCTGACAATTCCATGACAATTGTCATGCATGTATACCACATTCCTTTAGTTTATTTGCAGTCACAATTTTAAAGTATAATGAAAAAAATAGCAGGTTTTTTGAGTCTTGTCGTTTGGGGCCATGTAGCTTTCTCTCAGCCATCTGATACTGCCAAAGCCCATATTGATGAGTCGAGGCATTTTTCTAATGTCCATCAGCTGACCTGGGGTGGGGATAATGCGGAGGCATATTTCAGTTTTGATGATAAAAACCTGAGCTGCCAGATCACTAATCCTAAATGGGGACTGAGCTGCGATCAGATATTCAATATTGATATTGCGAAAGCAGAAAAAGATACCACTTATCGGCCGCCACTCATCAGTACCGGCAAAGGGCGCACGACCTGTTCTTTCTTTATGCCGGATGGCAAGCATATACTCTATGCCTCGACACATCTGGGTGGAGATAGCTGCCCGCCGGCACCAGCGCCCCGCTCTGACCATAAGTACCTTTGGCCTATCTATGCTGACTTTGATATTTTTGTTGCTGATCTCAATGGTAAGATCGTTAAGCAGCTCACAAACTCACCCGGCTATGATGCTGAGGCAACCATTTCGCCTGATGGCAAGAAAATAGTTTTCACCTCTATGCGCAGCGGAGACCTGGAGCTATATACTATGAACATAGACGGTTCCAATGTGAAGCAAGTAACGAATGAATTGGGTTACGATGGCGGAGCATTTTTTTCGCCCGACTCAAAGAAGCTTGTCTTTCGTGCATCACGACCTAAGACACCAGAGGATATAAAGGAATATAAGGACTTTCTTGCACAGGGACTCGTAGCTCCCGTTGCTATGGAGATATTCACCTGCAATGTAGATGGCTCTGATATGAAGCAGATCACGCATCTCGGCAAGGCAAACTGGGCGCCGTTCTATACTCCGGATGGCAAGAAGATAATCTTCTCGTCTAATCATGCCTCTAAACGCGGCTATGATTTTCAACTCTATACTGTCAATACTGATGGCACAGGTTTGGAGCAGATTACCAATGGAGGGAACTTTAATGCCTTTGCTATGTTCTCGCATGATGGCAAGAAAATAGCATGGTCATCAAACAGGAATAATCATGGCGCCATACATGGCATCGATGTATTCATAGCAGACTGGAAGAAGTAATTGATAATATACAATTGATAATTGATAATGGCAAAGCAAATAAAGTTTCTTCTCCTTTTGATAGTGGTGCTAAACAATAGTATCGCCCAAACTATTGACTCTACTAAGATAAAAACGCACATATACTATCTTGCCTCAGATAAACTCAATGGCAGAGCACCGGGTACCAAAGGCGAAAAGCTGGCGCAGAAATATATTATTTCAGAGTTCAAAAAATATGGCTTGCAGCCGAAAGGTGAAAAGGGATACCTGCAGCCTTTTACTTATCACCTGCCAAAGAACCCACATGATACTATCATTGATCTGAATAAAGAATATAACGGGTCCAATATTATTGGCTATATAGATAATGGCGCGCCCTATACCATCGTGATAGGTGCACACTATGACCACCTCGGTGATGACGGCCGTGGTAATTCTCGCGACCCGAATCCGAAAGGCAAGATACACCATGGCGCGGATGACAATGCATCAGGAGTAGCAGGGGTTTTAGAACTGGCACGCTACTTTTCGTCGAACAATATCAAGGAGAAGTACAACTTTCTGTTCATGTGTTTCTCCGCTGAGGAAGCAGGTTTGATAGGCTCTAAATATTTCACCAATCATCCTACTATATCACTCGACAAAATAAACTGCATGATCAATATGGACATGATAGGCAGGCTGAATGACTCTACTCATAAGGTCATCATATATGGCACTGGTACAAGCAATGTATGGGAGCCAATGCTGAAAAATACAAAGTCTGATCTCATACTGAAGTTTGATTCTGCAGGTGTCGGGCCATCTGACCAGACATCTTTCTATCTGAAAGATATACCTGTGCTTTTTTTCTTCACAGGACAGCATAGTGACTATCATAAGCCTTCTGATGTGGCATCGAAAATCAACTATCCCGGTGAGCAGGATGTGCTGGGTCTGGTAGCTCAGGTGATAGACTCAATAAATAATTATCCCAAGATGAACTTCCAAAAGACGGCGAATAAAGAGTCTAAGAGCAATAGCTTCAAAGTGACACTCGGTATCATGCCTGACTATAGCTATGACAAGCCCGGTCTCAGAGTTGATGGCGTCTCTGACAATAAACCCGCACAAAAAGCAGGGCTCAAGGCTGATGATGTCATCATACAATTAGGAGACTATCCTGTCAAAGACATCTATGGCTATATGGATGCACTGAATAAATTTAAGAAAGGCGATACTACCAAAGTGATCATCACAAGGGGAGGAGAGAAGAAAGAATTTTCAGTGACGTTTTGATTCTCTACCACATAGGGCACATAGAGACATAGATCGCAAGATAATTCTGCTCATTCTCCAATTCTGCAAATTCTGATAAGGCTGTTACTTCCTCGGTATCCAGGTTACCTCTTCTGCATTCACGTCTTTGGCCATCTTGCGTGCCAGCGTGAATAGATAATCAGACAGGCGATTGAGGTATTTTATGATGAGTGGATGCACTTCGCTCTCTTTGTGCAGCAGCACAGTCAGTCTCTCCGCTCTGCGGCATACAGTGCGGGCTACATGGCAGTAGGATACATGTACATGCCCACCGGGCAGGATGAAATTTCTCAATGGCTCGAGTACTGCATCCATAGCATCAATGGCTTTCTCCAGCGCTTCTATATCTGACTCATGGAGGTCAGGAGTTTTGAGTTTTTGATTGCTGGGATCGGCTGCCAGCTCCGCACCGAGCGTGAATATCCTGTCTTGTATTTCTTTAAGTAGTTCGCGTTCTGATTCATTAGTATTGACATCACGGATCAGGCCTATCCATGAGTTGAGTTCGTCGGTAGTACCATATGTTTCTATGCGCAGGTCAGACTTAGACACTCGCCTGCCGCCGAAGAGTGAGGTCTCGCCTATATCGCCTGTCTTTGTATATATCTTCATGTTAATGTGCTAATGTGTCAATATGCTAATGTGCCAATTAAAATCACTAATACAAATAAAATATACTAATTCTACAGGTAGACAACATTGTTTTTGCAATAACTTATGACCTAAAACTTACAACTTATAACCTTAATGCGCCACTCCTCTCACTGGTTCATTGGCTTTATCATATTCTATCAATCCATCGCGCAGGCCCATGATGCGACGGGCATGTTTCGCTATGTCTTCTTCATGCGTCACGAGTATCACAGTATTGCCTTTAGAGTGTATGTCCTGAAAGAGTCCCATGATCTCGTAGGATGTCTTGGTGTCGAGATTGCCTGTCGGTTCATCTGCGAGTATGATAGAAGGATGATTGACCAATGCGCGGGCAATGGCTACACGCTGGCGCTGACCGCCGGAGAGCTCCATAGGTTTATGGTTCATACGGTCGCCCAATCCTACCTGGTCCATGACATGCTCTGCTCTTTCTTTTCGTTCTTTGGCATTCATGCCTGCATATACCAGCGGTAGTGCGACATTTTCTAATGATGAAAGACGCGGCAAAAGATTGAAAGTCTGGAATACAAATCCAATCTCTTTATTTCTGACAAATGCCAGCTCATCATCAGTCATCTTTGCTACTTCGGTATTATTGAGCCTGTATGAGCCGGATGTTGGTGTATCAAGGCATCCGAGTATGTTCATGAGTGTTGACTTTCCGGAACCTGATGGCCCCATGAGTGCGACATATTCATTCTTATTGATCGTGAGGCTCACGTCTTTGAGCGCCTCGATGAATTGTGTACCGAGCAAAAATGTTTTACGCAGGTTCTTTATGTTGATTACTTCACTCATATGTTATTGTTTGCAGAATCTGGCTATTATCGTTTTGCCGGATGATGTTTGCAAACTTATAGAATAAATCCCTGATGCCAGTGATGCAATGTTTAAATCTTTTATGTCACCATTAGTTTCAGATACTTTTTCGCCAAGTATATCGTATACTTTCGCATCCGCAAATGTTTCATCGCTGATTATATGCAGTAGGTCATTAGCAGGATTGGGATATAGGTTGATAGTCGCGTCAGGTATGGATTGGATACCGTTTGTATTTGAAAAATTCAGTTTGGACACAAATCCGCCCGCCAATTCACCGATATAATATGTCCCGCTTCTACCCCCGTAGACATTTCCTGATTGATCAACTGCAAGTGAAGAAAACCATACAGTATCTGTGTGAAGTTTGGTCCAGCTAGTGCCGTTCCATTTTGCCACATAGTAGCCGATACTATCTTTTAGTGAGCCTGCTGCATAAATATTTCCTGACTGATCGACTGCCAGTGCATAAAATATTTCCAAAGACGAGTCCGGATTGAGGGCAGTGGCGCTATTGCCCAGGTCGCTCCATGTGCTGCCGTCCCATTTGGCCACATACACATTTCCGCTAGCATTGGTGAAACGCCCTGCAGCATATACATTGCCAGAGGCATCCGTGATGACTGACTCGATAGAATTATTAGCATTCAGGGCATTGGCGCCTGTCCCTAGTTCACTCCAGGCTGTACCATCCCATTTTGATACATAGATGTAATTCTGAGCATCGGTGAACTCACCGGCAGCATATACATTGCCATTGCCGTCATTGGCCAGGCTTAGTATGGTACTATCAGGATGAAAGGGATTTGCGCCGGCGCCTACTTCAGTCCAGTTTGTACCATTCCATTCGGCGACATATGGGTAGTAGCCACCTGTTACGCTGTCAAAGTATTCTGTGGCATAGATATTATTATGAGGATCAATAGTCATCGAGAAAATAGTGCCATTGTTGATGTGAGGATTTGAAACGTTATTCACTTCACTCCATACGGAGCCATTCCACTCCGCCACATAGTCACCACCGATCCCGTATGTGGACAGATCATTGAAGTCGCCTCCGGCATAAACATTGTTCAGGGTATCTACCGCGATAGTGCGGACGATGCCGTTTCCATCGAGTGTGTCAGAGGAAGTCCCTAACTGAGACCAACTGTTACCGTTCCATTTCTCCACAAAACCATAACCTGTGCCGCTACCGGTATTACCACAAGCCGCATAGAGATTGCCGAGCCTGTCTGTGGCTATTGATGGAATATAACAATTGGAGTTTATCGCATTACTGCCAGTACCTAATATGGTATATGATTGTGCAAAAATGATTGAAGTAAGAAACACACAAAGAGAAAGTGTAACGATTCTTTTCATGGCAACTTGTTTTATTATTTAAAATTATAAAAAACAATTATATCCAATATGTAAAGTGTTTAAATAAAACGCTGTCAGGAAAGAGGCCTGACAAGGTTTATTTCTTTATCACTTTCGGCACTTTAAAGAAATCTGAGTCATGCTGTGGTGAGTTCTTCAGTGCATCTTCTTTCGATACCTGGCCTTTGACCTCGTCGGCTCGCAGTACATTGACCTCATCGCTCATGTAGATCAGCGGCTCTACTCCGTCCACATTGAGTTCGTTGAGTTTGTCCATCATGTCAAATATCTTTTGCAGGTCCTGTTTCATAGTCTCTTTGGTCGAGTCGTCGAACTCCAGTTTTGACAATTCAGCCAATCTATCCACTAATGCGTTATCGATCTTCATTTTGTTATTTGTTCCCGCAGATGTCGCAGAATTGCGCAGAAAATAAGAAATAATCTGCGAGAATCCGCGTGATCAGAGGGAGATTTTATTGTCAGAAAAAATTAATGACTTATTTGGAACAGTCTTTTAACTTCGCAAAATTAAAATTTCCATTGTCTTCGATGAAAGAAATAACAGTAAGCGGGGTCAGGCCGACAGGCAAACAACATTTGGGCAACTATCTGGGTGCTGTGGTGAATTTTGTCAAAATGCAGGATGAATACAATGGATTCTTCTTTATCGCTGACCTTCACTCGCTTACGACACATCCCAAAGCGGCTGACCTTCAGTCAAATGTTCGCCAGACCCTGATAGAATATTTGGCCTGTGGCCTCGATCCGGATCGCTGCACCCTATATTCACAGAGCGACATCCCGCAGGTCTCTGAGCTATATCTGATATTTAATATGCTGGCATATCTGGGTGAACTGGAGAAAGTGCCGACTTTCAAAGATAAGGTCCGCGAGCAGCCTGACAATGTGAATGCTGGCCTGCTCACCTATCCGGTGCTGATGGCGGTAGATATCCTGATACACCATGCTGTCAAAGTGCCTGTGGGCAAAGACCAGATGCAGCACATTGAGATGACGCGCAACTTTGGCAATCGTTTCAATCACCTCTACGGAGTGGATTATTTCAAGGAGACCTTTGGCTTTACTTTTAATGATAAACCACTCTCTGTCCCTAGCCTCGACGGCAAGGGCAAGATGAGTAAGTCCAAGGGCGAAAATACTGTGATCTATCTGGCTGATGAGCCTGATGCGATCAGAAAGAAAGTGATGCGTGCCGTCTCTGACAGCGGTCCTACTGAGCCCAATCAGGCAAAACCTGAGATGATACAAAACCTTTTTGATCTGATGATACTGGTATCAAAGCCTGATACTATCAAGTTCTTTGATGAGCAATATAACACCTGCACGATACGCTATGGTGATATGAAAAAGCAACTGGCCGAGGATATGGTGGAGTTTTTGACCCCGGTACGTGAAAGGATCAAGGAACTGAGTGCTGACCAGAACTATCTGAATAAGGTGCTCCGTGAAGGTGGCGAAAAGGCGAGGACCAGTGCCGGAAAGACCATTTCGGATGTCAGGGAGATCATTGGACTGAAATAGTATGGCTGTTTATGTATTACCCTCTCCTTCGGAGAGGGCAGGGTGAGGTTGTATTTTTTATTTTTTCACCCAACCGCCTTGTGAATAGGAAGATTTGATATATTTAAACCGAGGTAGAACCAAATTAATCAAAAATGGCTGATATGTCAGCCAGCAATGGTGCAACAATAGTGATATGGCAAAGACTAAGAAACCGGTAAAGGCAGCAAAACCCGCTAAGGCCCAACCACCCAAAAAAGCAGCAAAGAAGAGTGCACCTGTCAAACCCGCAGCAAAGGCGGTCGCTCCTGTCAGGAAAGAAAAGGTAGCCCCTGCGGTTCATAAGCTACAGGAGAAAAAGCAAGTACAGGTCCCTAAAGGACAGATCAAACACATAGCCATAGCGGGCAATATCGGCGCGGGCAAATCTACCCTGACAGCCCTGCTGGCAAAGCATTTCGGCTGGACGCCAAACTTCGAGGATGTAGAGAATAACCCCTACCTGAATGACTTCTATGAAGACATGCCGCGCTGGTCATTCAACCTACAGGTGTTTTTCCTCAATTCTCGTTTCCGTCATATCATAGACATTCAGAAAGGCACTGATACAGTCATACAAGACCGTACCATACACGAGGATGCCTGCATCTTCGCGCCAAACCTCCATACCATGGGCCTCATGAGCACACGTGATTTTGAAAATTATACCCGTCTGTACGAGACTATTAGCAGTCTCATCAGGCCGCCCGATCTCCTCATATACCTCAAAGCATCAGTGCCAACACTGGTCAATCAGATACAAAAACGCGGACGTGAGTATGAAGACAATCTTCGCCTCGACTACCTCAAGCGCCTGAATGAGTTCTACGAGAAATGGATAGCTAGCTATACGGGCCGTCTCCTTATCATAGATGTAGATCAGTGCAACTTCGCTGAAGAAGAAGAGGCCCTCTCAGAGGTGATCAACAAGGTCAGCGGTGAGCTCTACGGCTTGTTTTGATTTGAGGAAGCTTTGTTAAAGATTGGGATCTATTGTTTCTCTTTGTTACTATTATCAGAATCGAGAGATAAGAAAGTCAACGCAATATTACTGGGTTTGATACTATCGTATAGGATTTTAGAAATTATTCCGCCCCCCAGAATAACTTCCTTATTTTGAGGTGTAGTTATGACTATGCCTTTATTGTTAATCGTAAACATAATTCCTTGAGCTGATATTTTATTTTTATTTGTTTCTTTGACCGTCATCCATCTTGTTTTTAGTCCTAACGAATTAAAGAGCTCAATTAACATATCCATATCAAGTCCAATAATTATCTTCACTTTTCCTGTGAGAACATCAATAATAAACTCTGGGGAGAAAGGTTTTCCAAAAATTGGTTCTGATAGATTCTCTGTGATAGATAGCCAATCAATGATGATATAATTCTCTGTTAGACTTTTTAAGGTTTCTTCGATCGCAATAGGCGCCATTAGTATTCCTTGATCCCGATACATTCCAATATGAACACATCCGTCAATAACAGTATAGGCCCACACTTTAGATTTTAAATCAACCTGAAGTTGTACGAATTGATCATGATAATATTCGGTATAGATGTTAGGAGTTGAAACTCTAATTGGCTTACCTGATACGGGATCGGTACCTTTATCGTTATTGATTATCTCTGTTACTTGAGTCATTCGCTTTTTCTGACGTTCAACTCTTTTAATCTGCTTAATTGTATTATCATCGAATTGTCCTTCCAGTTTCCTTTCATCAAATAATTCACCACTTTTCTCAAGTGCTTCAAAAAAAGCTGAGATTAAGTCATTTACTGCTCCTTCCTTTAATTCCATGATTCCTATTTTCGTATCATGGCGAATTAATAGATCTCCAGTTTGAACGAAGTTGGTTAAATCAGAAATTAACGCAAAATCATCCTCATTTTTGTTAATTGAATCTGCAACTTCGATCGCATGTTTAATATTGGATGAGTCTAAAAATTTTGCAGTGTCTTGTCGTATGTGAAATCTACGAGCGATATGTATTTGACCACCTATTAATTGCCAAGCTATTCCATCAGCTATATGAGACAGAGTGCTTAAACGTTGCTCAATAATTCTTATTGAATTATTGATTTCTAATTCTTTATTCTTATTTCTTTGACGCCGTGATTCTTTTAAGTGAGTTGTATATTCTCGTAATAATGATTGATAATAAATTACTTCTTCAATTAATTGCTTTTGTGCAATTTTAAATCCTTCGTGACATTTTGAGAGAAATTTTTTTTGTTTTTCTTTATCCCAAGTGTCTGGGTAACCATTTTTGAATGGATCAGCTCCCATAGCCCTTATACCATAAGCAAAAGCATTATCTGCTATTTCCTTAAGTTTAACTCTGTATTCATCTAGAGTTTTCATTTTAGGATTTTACCAACTTATTGAAGTTGGGGTCATTATATTATACGACAAATTACTTAAAAGCATCCAACCCGGTCACATCCATACCTGTGATCAGCAGGTGAATGTCATGAGTGCCTTCATAGGTAATGACAGTCTCCAGGTTCATCAGGTGGCGCATGATAGGGTACTCACCGGTGATGCCCATGCCTCCGAGCATCTGGCGCGCATTACGCGCGATGTCAAGAGCTATTTCGCAACTGTTACGTTTGGCCATTGATATTTGAGCAGCAGTAGCGCGGCCTTCGTTTTTCAGCATACCCAGACGCCATACGAGTAGTTGTGCTTTGGTGATCTCGGTGATCATCTCAGCGAGCTTCTTTTGTTGTAGTTGGAATTGCCCGATAGGTTTACCGAATTGTACTCTTTCTTTGGCATATCTGAGAGCAGTATCATAACAGTCAAGTGCGGCACCTATCGCACCCCATGCTATACCATAGCGGGCACTGGACAGACAGCCCAGGGGGCCTTTGAGGCCTTCAGCATTCGGCAGTAGGTTTTCTTTTGGCACTTTCACATTGTCAAATACCAGTTCACCGGTGATCGAAGCGCGCAGCGACCATTTACCATGGGTAGTAGGTGTAGAGAAACCCTCCATACCGCGCTCTACGATGATGCCTTTGATCTTGCCTGCTTCATTCTTTGCCCATACTACAGCGATGTCAGCGAGGGGCGCATTGGAGATCCACATTTTTGCCCCGTTGAGCAGGTAGTGGTCACCTTTATCTTTGAAATTTGTCTCCATGCCTCCGGGATTGGAGCCGTGATTAGGTTCTGTCAGGCCGAAACAGCCGAAGAGTTCGCCTTTAGCGAGCTTCGGGAGGTATTTATGACGTTGTGCTTCGTTGCCGTATTTGTAGATAGGATACATGACCAGCGAACCCTGTACTGATGCTGTAGAGCGTATACCAGAGTCGCAACGCTCGAGTTCCTGCATGATGATGCCATAAGCGATCTCATCCATTCCACCACCGCCATATTCGGCAGGGATACTCGGCCCGAATGCACCGATCGCGCCTAGTTCTTTTATTATATGGCTTGGAAACTCTGCCCGCTGCGCATAGTCTTCTATGATCGGGCTTAGTTTTTCTTTTACATATGAGCGTATGCTCTCGCGGATCAGTTTATGCTCAGTGGTCAGCAGGTCATCTACCAGATAGTAGTCATGGTGTTGGTACAGGTCTTGTCTCATATTGCGGATGCTTTTTTATTGCGGTCGCAAGATATTAAATTAGTATTGAGATATGAGTATTGAGACATGAGATTTATGAACCGGCCAATGCATTTAAATTCCTTAATTTCATGGCTTAAACTAAAGTAATATGGGCTTAATAGGAGTGGAGGGTTTGCAGTTTTATTCTCATCACGGCTATCACAAAGAGGAGCAGGTCCTCGGCGGAAAATACGTGGTAGATATATACATGAAGGTGGACCTGGCAGAAGCAGCGGCCTCGGACCAGCTGACCAAAACCATAAACTATGAGCAGATATATCAGATCACTAAGGTAGAGATGGAGGCCCATTCAAAACTGATCGAGCATGTATGCAAGAGAATACTGGATGCTATCAAAAGCAATTTCCACAATATCACTTATATCAAAGTAAGGGTCAGTAAACACAATCCTCCGCTAAGGGGCAATGTAGAAAGGGTATTTGTAGAGTTAGAAGGTTAAGCTTGCGACTAATGCTGTATTTCTCCCTCTCCTTTGGAGAGGGTCGGGGTGAGGTCTACACAGCCATCTTCATCTCTTCATAGACCTTTTCGATCTGAAATACTGACAGACGCTGATTGACATCGAGAGAATGTTTTACAGCGATAAAGAAATCGATTAGCCGTTTAAAATCGGTTGGTTTCTGTATATATGCATCAGCCCTTAGGTTATAGCAATCGATCATGTCATTTTTATAGTCAGAGTTAGTCATGATAAAAACCGGAATAGATGCCAGGCTCTCATTGCCTTTGATCTTCGCCAGTAGCTCTTTACCATTCACTTTAGGCATATTGAGGTCCAGCATGATCATATGAAATGGCTCGCCTACATTATGTGCGGAAGTCAACAGCGCCAGCGCCTCATCACCATCATATGCGTAGCGGGTAGTGACCATCTCATTCAGCCCGGCCTCTCTGATAGCTTCTATCATGAGCCGTACATCGGCCGGATTATCCTCGATCATGAGGAGATTGCAGGATAACTTTAAATTAGACATAATCAGGGTATATTATATCTGACAAACCTACAAATACCACTACGAGTTATGATGTTTATCGCCCCGTAGATATTAACAGATACTATGGCTGTATATCAAAAAAAGGTCATTTTTTGACGGCATCTACTGGTTCAGCCTCATTCTGGTCATCGATGATAGGTGCTTTTTTAGGTTTGTATTTAGGATCGATCTCATGACGTATAAAGTCCTCCACCTGATCTGCTCCTATCCTTTTTGCTTTGATGATCTTGTCTTTGTCCAGGATGTATATCTGAGGCGTACTTTGTATGTCCCACTCGAACCTGAAATTATTCTGCCTGTATGGGTCTGCTACGTTGATCCAGTCCAGATTATGTTCTTTGATAAAGTCGGTCCACTTTTTCATTTCTTCGATTGACATGATGGTCGGGCAATACATCTCTACATCGATACCCTCTTTTTTTAGTTTATGGTATACGTCTGCGAGTATCGGCACTTCTTTCTTACAGTGGCCACAATCCGGATCCCAGAAGCACAGTACGACATATTTATTTTTGAGGTCATACAGAGAGTGGAATGTTTTCAGCGTGGTATCCGCTAGTGTTATGTTCATGGCTTTCTTGCCTATGAGCAGCGGGTCGAGGATCCTGCCTCTTTCATTGATCTTATATAGTTGTACTGTATCTACCCATGAGGCAAAACCTTTAGAATAGTAGTTTTTGACTAGGTGAACGTATACCGCGTCAAATCCCATGATCTTGGATTTAGCCATTTCATTGAGCATATATACCAGCGTGTATTTGAACAGTTCTCCTTTTGGAGGCATTTTACTGAGCAGTGCATCTCCATCGACTATGATAGAGTCAGGTATCTGAATGATAGTACGTGTATAAAACTCCTTCAGCTTATTATGAAAAATAGGTGTCCTGATCAGTCGGTCATCATTGAGATTGACATTGTCCCAGTAGCGGTTTTTGTAGTCGCGCCATACCCAGTTTGAATCTATAAGCCTGCCTACAGCATCTCTTGGGGCCTGCTTGATATCTTTGGGTGTGATCGGCTCCATAGCCCTGAGGATACTTGCATAAAAACTATTAGGGTACTTTTGTATCACATCTACTCTCTGTTTATTTACCAGCGAGTCTACCTTTTTTAGTTTTTCGCGTATCTCATTTTTTTCCTGTTCGGTCTTGGCAGCTTTGTATGCGCTATTCATCGCTTCACTTTCTTTACGCTCTTTAGAGAGAAACTTCATGTCATCATAAAAAAGCTGATTCTCTTCGGAGCCGGATACTACTATATGCCCTGCCAGGTCACTGGTATCAGTGGTCAGTGAGAAACGCTGTTCGTTTACTACAAACTCAAAGTATTTATTGCCGAGAGCCGGAAATACTGCCAGGTATATACCCGGGGTGAGGTTGGTGTCTGCTTTTAGTTCACAGAGTCCTTTACTATCTATCTTCAGGGTATCTTTCACATACTGTTTGTCGCCGTAATAATAAGCCAGTATCAGCTTGGAATTAGAAAGGTCTTTGACAGTAAGCTTGATGTCATGTCCTTTTTGAGCACCGGCAAAAGCTGCCACAGTAAATAGTAATACTAAAAGTGTCGTAGTGATTTTCTTCATTCCTGATTATTTTATTGGTTGCCAAATCTATTCAGAATTAATTTAACATTCACGGTCATTGCTAAAAAATACCGTTAAAAAAAATTAAGTACTGTAAATCTTATTTGGGTCATAAGATGGATAGGGGTTGCTAAGAGTTGCATCATAAAAAAACCCTGCTAGGTTTTAGCAGGGTTTTAAAGCTTTTTAGCTACCAATGGATTATTTATTTATCGTGAACTGTTTGATAGCAGTACCAGTCGGCGTCTCTATTTTCATTAGATAAGCACCTGCATCAAGGTTGCTGTAGTTGACCGCCGTATTTGTAACATTAGGTTTGATCTCTATAGCCTGGCCTACCTGTGCTCCGGCTATATTGAATACTGATATTGTAGCGCCTTTAGCTATATCATCTGACATTTCTATGGTCATCAGACCAGATGAAGGGTTAGGGTAGACAGTTATCTTATCAGAGATAGTGACATCATTTATACCCAAGAGGTGCACATCAATATATACTGTATCGCTTGATGAACCGAAGCGGTTCCAGGCCTTTAATGTGATCATTTTGGTACCACCGGTCAGGTATGTTTTGTTAAACTGAAGAGCGCCTGATGGGTTACTGCCATCTCCCCAGTTCCAAACGCGTGCTGTATCATAATTCAAAGTTGAATCTCTGAATTGGAATTCACGCTCGCCTAATATAGGCTTATACCAAATCTTTGCAATTGGGGCTGCTGCTACTATCACTACCTGAGATTGACTAGCTGCATTACCCGCAGGGTTTGTAGCAGTCCAGGTAGACAGGTATATACCTATTGAATCAGTATTGCCGCTGCCGTTGGTAGGTACGGTGCTGGAGTAGTGGGGGATAATATTACCAAATACACAATCATAAGCAGTAGCCACAGGAGGGGTATATGGGGTATTGATCAATATCCACGTAGTATCAGGGCCATTGACCGTGAGTGAAGGAGGTGCATTGTCAAAATTGTTTACATATTGCGAAGATGTAAAGTTGATGTTTTGGCAGTAGTAAAAAGAAGCAGGGTTAATGCTTGATTTTGATGTGACTATTGGTTGCAGATAGTCAGGATCAGTGAGAACTACAGGCACATTGTATGAACCATTACCTTGGTTTAAGGCATTAGGAGATACTACAGGGAACATCGCCCCACCTATACTGCCAGCGGCAGTGACCGGATATGCTATTGCACCTCCAAACAATGAATTGCCGGCAGTGAAATCATAAATATCAGTGGTAAGACGTGTGGTCATATCAATACCAATCCCGAATAAGTTAGGATTCGGATTGCTGTATATGGTAGAGCCTGCAGCGGCAGCTGATAATATTGCTGCTACATCAGCAGAGTCGGTATCATTCCAGAATGCGAATAGTTTTGTGCCATCTTTGCTGCGTGAAACCTGTACACGGTTTACTTCAGTCACTCCATCAGCAGTATAGTCGCCTTCAAATCCCCATACCTGAGCAATGAAATTGGCCTGCCAGCTGCATCCTACGACAATAGGGTTATAATAAATATCATACAATACCAGTGGGTCCAGATAAATACTGCCTTCAGAGCTGGTGGTATCAGTAGTACCTACTACCGCAAAAATGTGAGGATTGCCGGCAGAGTCCACAGCTACAGAAATGTCCTCTACTAATGTCAGTCCTAAATTAGTAGCAGTGGTATTGGTCGGAACACTGAATACGCCCGGCAGATTGCCAAGATATAGTGATTGAGGAGTGGTCCAAGTTTGGCCATAGTCAGTTGACTGCATATAGATAGGAGTGGTAGCATAATTCGGGCCATTGGTCAGGCCGCCTGACAGGACTATCCAGCCATTTTTGCCTGTCGGGTCAAATGCTATAGTCGGGCTGCCGAGATTGTTTGCTATGTCAGTACCACCTGTATTGGTCAGTGAAGCGCTGTTTATAGTGACATACTGATATGTCCAGAGAACTTCACCTGCAGAGTCGTTCCAGAGGCCATGTTCGATTATCAATCCTCTTACTGTATCGGTAGAGGTGGTAAGAGCAGTATAATTAAGATTGAGGTTCCAGTAGTTTCCCGGAGCACTTTCTATCATGCTCGTTGCGATCTCTACATTTTGGTTATTTACTACTTCATTATGCTGAGTATATGATGAAGTATCACCGTCCAGTCTTCCTACACCGTAGAACTGGCCTTGCCATCTGTCTGTAGTACCACCATTGTGCCATGAGCCGTTGTATACGATCCATGCGCTGTCAGGATTGGTAGGATACGAAGTGTCAGGACGCAAAACTGCCTGAGGGAAACGGCCGTTTATGGTGATATTGTCAGCTATTGGATTGAGCGGGCCTATATTCGTAGTCCATGTAGTACCACCATTAGTAGATATATCATAACGATACTGAGCCACGTTGTATGTAGTGCCAAAAACGGTATCAGAACGGTGTACAAAGAGCACTGTATTCAGTGTACTATCTACATCTATCTGGTGACAAAGGCCATTGTCTACAGACAATAAGTTGCCCGCTTTTCCTACAGGCACGGTCAAAAGAGCGCTCGAACGAAGCGATTTTGGTTTATTATTCCGCGAATATCGGGAGAAGTTAAATTTAGGCCCCACTTTGGTTTTGTGAACCTTTTTTGTAGGTTCTGCTGCCCAAAGGGACATCGTCACTAATGAAACAAGGGAGAGTAAAACAATTTTTTTCATGTTATTTTTTTGTTTAGGAGGCTCAAAGGTAAATAAAATGAGAAATTTTTTGTGATTTAAGCCTTTAAAATTTGTCACAATAAAGTCACAATTCAATGGGGTACTGTAGAAGAGAGTGGTTTTTTCGTAACTAATTAACTGTAAGAATATTAAACTTAAAGCAAAAGAAGAATTTATGTAAAAGATATAGGTCCAGACTACTTAATAAGTATGTTTTGGCTGATAGATGTCTGGCCTATGACCAGCTCGATCTCATATATACCCGATCTGATATGAGAGACATTGATCTCGGAGAATGGCTCTCGAAGAACAGCATGATAAGTGATGTAGCCCAGACAGTCTTTTACCAGCAGGTATCCTTTTTTGATCGGAGAGATGGCGCCATCTATCACCACTATGGAACTATCAATGGGCATTAATGCTTTTTCCATTTGAGGTAAAATTGTACTACAAATGAACAATTTGTCCTTTAAATAGGTTTCACGGGAATATTATCTTTGAGTTAAATGATTGCCCAAGTATATTTAAGTTTAGAGAATACAAGAAAAAGCATGAGGAAGTATAGCGCACATGAGTGGAACGGATACAATACCGACCACAGGTGGAATAATTTAAACTATTGCGTTTCCATGATCATTTTGAGTTGCTGCTCGGACTGGTCCTTATGAGTGGTCTCTATGAAGGATCCGGACTCAGAGATCAAAAAGGCCCGGTCAGAATAAGGCAAGGAAGATGATATGTCGTGTGTGGAGATAATGATGGTCTTATTTTGTTCGGAGCAGAGCTTACTAATAGTAGACAGTAGTTCTGCTTTGTTTTTATAATCCAGAAATGCTGTAGGCTCATCCATGATGATGACGGGAGTATCCTGCGCGAGTGCTTTGGCTATGAGTGCCTTTTGTCTTTCGCCATCACTGATCTGGTGAACTTTCTTGTCTGCGAGATGACTTAGCCCTAGTGTATCCAGTGCATGGTTGATTTTTTCTGCATCATCTTTTGTAAGGGTACCAAGCCAGTTAGTATATGGATACCTGCCGAGTGCGATAAATTCCCTGACACTGATGAATGGGTCAAAATCTCTGCCTGTGAAAACGCCGCTTATCACTTTGGCCCGGTCATTAGCTGCCAGACCAAAGATATTTTTTTGATCAAATAAGATGGTGCCGCTGATGGGTTCGATAAGGCCGCAGAGTGTTTTGAGTAGTGTTGATTTGCCTATGCCATTTACACCCAGCAGTATGATGAGTTCACCGGCAGGACATGTGAAGTTGATACCATTGATAAGGGCTTTATCTTTGTCGTATCCTATGGTGAGGTCTATGGCTTGCAGCATAAGTGGTATTATTGGAATAAGAGCCTTTGCCCCTTTTGAGATTCGTCAAAGGCCCCATTTTTATAAACCCAGTTCCCGTTTACAAATGTATGGTGAACTTTGCTTGTAAAATCATATCCCTCAAAAGGAGACCAGCCGCATTTGTACAGGATATTATCTGTAGCTACTTTCCATTGGGTGGTTGTGTCGAATAACACTACATCAGCATGATAGCCTTCGCGCAGGTAGCCACGTTCATATACTCCGAAACAATCAGCAGGTGCGTGGCACATTTTCTCAATGATCTTTTCGAGTGTGATCTTTTTCTGATGATATAACTCGAGCATGATATTGAGAGAATGCTGTATCAATGGGAGTCCGGCAGGTGCACTAAGATAGGGTTTGGCTTTTTCTTCTGCTGTGTGCGGGGCATGGTCAGTCGCTATGACATCGATCTTATTGTCCAGCAGAGCAGCGAGGATAGCTTCTTTGTTGCCTTTGGCTTTGATAGCGGGGTTGCATTTTATTTTATTGCCCAGACGTGCATAGTCATCTGCATCAAACCACATATGATGTACACATGCTTCTGCTGTGATCCGTTTCTCTTTTAGCGGTTTTGTATTGTCAAACAGCTCGACCTCCTTAGCAGTAGATATATGTAGAATGTGCAGTCTGGTGTTATACTTTTTGGCAAGGCCTGAAGCGAATGAAGATGATTTGTAGCATGCTTCCTCATCGCGAATGATGGGATGGTATGAGGCGTCCAGTTTGTCCCCATATTTACCTATGTAGTATTCGCTGTTTCGTTTGATGGTTGCCTCATCTTCGCAGTGAGTGGCTATGAGAAGTGTAGACTCGGCAAATATTTTTTCCAGAACAGATTCATTGTCTACGAGCATATTGCCGGTACTGCTGCCCATGAATATCTTGAGTCCGGCGATATCTCTTGTTTCTTTTCGTGACTGCTCTCTGACTTCATTGATCACATTGTCAAAGTTGTCATTGGACACGCCCATATAGAATGAATAATTGGCGAGCGAGGTCAGTCTGCCTATTTCGTATTTAGCTTCGAGCAGTTCTTTAGAGAGGGCAGGAGGGTTAGTGTTTGGCATCTCCATAAAGGAGGTCACGCCACCTGCTATGCCTGCTTTGGCTTCGGTATATATGGTCGCCTTATGGGTCAGCCCCGGCTCACGAAAGTGCACCTGGTCGTCTATGATGCCGGGTATGAGATAGAGTCCATCTGCTTTGACCTCATTGACCTTGTAGTCTACGTCTATGGTCGGGTCTATACGCTCTATGTGGCCTTTGCGCATCAGTACATCTGCTGTGAAGATCTTCCCTTCATTGATGAGCTGGGCATTTTTTATGATGTGATCATGCATGGTTATTATTTACCTGACAAATTTACTTATCTCGGGCAGATGGTGTATTTAAAAGTTTAAAAATTATAATTTTAGATTGGAGTACCTGATTTACTTAGCCTTGGTAGCTTAGTGTCAAATTGAATAATTAGCACATTCCCGACTTTTTCGCATACTTTGCATATATGAGAAACAAAGCACTGCTTTTCATACTGACTATTGTCACTGCATATGCCTCTGCGCAGGCAGATGAATGGTCGCACCGCGCCTGTGTCTGGCGGGGACTGCGCCATAGCTGGACCTACAATCACCGCTGCAACAGGATGGGCGATTATGTCGAGCGAAAAGACAATGACTTTTACGCTGTGCATACCAGTGCTACCGGAAAAGGGGCAGACAGCACTTTCTACAATTCTTATTATACACTAGTCGAATCGCCTGATGTTTGGTTTCATGAGGGTAGTGAAAGCTGCGAGCTTTTTGGTATGGAGAGCGAACTGCTTGAATCCACCAACGAGGTCATGATACCGCTGCCTGATGGCGTCAAACCCACTGCCTATATGACTGCTGTGATAAATGGTTTTGATATACAGTCATTATATAAAGCCGATAAGCTACAGATGTTTAATGTCAGTATCGAAAAACCTGAAGTGCTGGCCGAGCAACGTAAGATCCGGCTCCTGATCAAGATAACCATGGTGGACAACTGTCAGTCGTTGGAATGTGAGACATTCAATAACAAAACAGGCTACAGCATTACTATCCACTATCTGGCGGTCTGTGCCGACAAGCAAAATATTTTCGAAAATCAGGACTTCTCAAACCGGAGCTATACATGGGACAAAAAAATTGTCAACGGTGCACTCAATGAAACTCGAATCATACAGGGTGCAAGTTCTGGTGCTTTCAATACCTCCCTGATTGGTATACAGTCATTCGGATTTTCCCTGAATAAGGCCCACTGGCTGCTTGAATTTGATAATGATATTCAACCCCATGAGTATAAGCCTGTCGACGGAACATATGCTTATGACATAGAACAGTCATTTGTCGAGTGGGAAGAAGGAATGAAGCTATTCTCAGCCGTACCTGAACAATCCAAATTTTCCTCCCGGCGCAAAGGCTGGATCACCATGGATATGGATGTCGTATATCTCCAGTTTAAAAATGCCAAGATCAGCCACGGCGAAGTAGAGGGTACAATGTTCTGGGAAGGGCACAATGAATCTGCTGATGATCCTAATGCTATCTCAAGGAAACTGATCAAATAGCAATGTGCTAATTATTCAATATGCCAATGTGCCAATGAATACAGTTTGCGTATTGATTTTTTTTAGAATTGCAATTAATTGTATTTCATTAATACCTTAAACAATTAGCAGATCAGCACATTATTCATCAATCCCTGATATTTATCTCCACTCGTCTGTTCTTAGCTCGGCCCTCCGGGGTTTTATTGTCAGCGATAGGTTTGAATGGTCCGTATCCTGTAGCTGTCAGCCTCCCTGAGTTCACACCATGTGCTATGAGGTAGTTTTTGACTGCCTCGGCTCGTTTGTTAGATAAGGTTACGTTATCATTTTCATTACCCGAATTATCTGTATGCCCATCGATAGATATTTTCAGAAAATCATACTGATTCAATATCGTGACCACTGAGTCAAGGTCTTTCAGGGATTGGTCTTTTATGATATCCTTACTTGTTTCAAAGAATATATTCTTTGCAGCAAACGCCAGTTTCTTTTGCACTTCTGTTTTTTCTGCGACATCCAGTGCCGGTAATGGACAGCCGTGGTTTTCTTTCACACCATATATATTGGGGCATTTATCTTCCTTGTCTATGATACCGTCACCATCAGAGTCCGGGCATCCGTTATATTTGGCAGGGCCTTGCTCGTCAGGGCATGCATCATCTTTGTCTGCTATGCCGTCTCCATCCCTGTCCGGGCATCCCATGGCAGAGGCGACTCCTTTCACTGTAGGGCAGGCATCATCCTTATCGGGTATTCCATCGCCGTCAGTGTCAGGACAGCCTCTGGTCTCTATAGGCCCTTTTTTTGTTGGGCAGTCATCATCCTGATCAGGTATGCCGTCGCCGTCCGTATCAGGACAGCCCTGAAACTGTGGCAGACCTGCTACTGTCGGGCATTTATCATCTTTGTCTATGATACCATCGTGATCCGTATCAGGACAGCCACCGGTCTCAGGCGGTCCGGGGTCATTGGGGCATTTGTCTTCGGCATCTGGTATGCCATCGCCGTCTGAATCCTTGCCACGGCCAAGCCTGAAAGCGAAACCAAAAGAGTGATGCATAAAGCTGGGACGTGGGTCGTCTGCTTCGGGTGAGACCTCTTTATGGGGCAGGTAATTAAACTGAGTCTGTACAAAAAAACCAACTTCCCTGCTCATCCATATGTTCAGTCCACCGCCTACATTGATGCTGCCTTTGGTATTTCCCCATTTGTCCAGACCGCCACCGACCAGCAGGTACGGGTCGAACCAGCTTTTCTCTTTCAGGATATAGCCATTTGCAAAACTGTATTTGATATCTACCCCCCACTGGATAAAATACTGCGAGGTGCTATTTTCATTACGTTTCACATCCGCATAAGATAGCTGCCAGCCCCAGGAGAATCCTTTTCCGACATAGGTGAACAACTTGATCTGAGAGATGGGTGGAGCGACACTGACATTCCAATTCTTATAGTAGTTAGACGGGACGTCTCCAAAGGACATATTTGCAGCATTACTCCCCAATCCAAACAGATAACGGTTTTGGCTGTTCTGCGCGCTAGAGAGAAACGTAAAGCATATCATAGGTACCAATAGTAATTGGTAGATAAGCTTCATACTGGCAAGACTTGATTATATTATTGATAAAAATAACTTATTTACAGCAAACTAAATATTAATTATAAACATTATAGAAATAATATTTTGACACTATATCCTTTAACGATTTTGGGAGAATAAGGTTCTGGTTATGATAAGCTTTGATGGGAATCATCAAAGCTTATCAATGCACTCAGCTCTTCCCGTTGCTAAAGTATTGCAGGTCCTTCATGATCTGGTTGGCTATATTGTCAGAGGTGGTCTCTGAGTTTGACTCGGCGTAGATGCGGATGATCGGCTCGGTATTGCTGCGGCGCAGGTGTACCCAGTCCTTATCAAACTGTATCTTGACACCGTCTATCGTGCTCACCTCGTAGTTGGAGTATTTCTTCTCGATCTCATCAAAGAGAGCGTCTATATTGACCGATGTATCGAGATCGATTTTTTTCTTGCTGATATGATAGCTCGGATAGGTAGAGCGCAGGATAGATGCGGTCTTGCCTGATTTAGCGAGATGCGTGAGGAATAACGCTACACCGACCATTGCATCGCGACCATAGTGTAGCTCAGGATAGATGATACCCCCATTGCCTTCTCCGCCGATCACTGCTTTTTCTTCGCGCATTTTTTGTACTACATTGACTTCACCAACAGCAGAGGCATGGTATTCGCAGCCGTACTTTTCGGTCACATCCCTCAGGGCGCGTGTGGAGGACATGTTGGATACAGTATTGCCTTTCTTTTGGCCGAGTATATAGTCTGCTACTGCAACGAGTGTGTATTCTTCACCGAACATCTCGCCGCTTTCGCTCACGAGTGCCAGACGATCTACATCCGGATCCACTGCGATACCTATGTCACACTTGTACTTTCTGACGGTATTCGCCAGCTCGCTGAGGTTCTCCGGCAGTGGCTCGGGATTATGAGGGAACTGCCCAGTAGGTTCAGTATATAGTTCTATCACTTCCTCGACACCTAAAGCTTTCAGCAGCTTAGGTATAGCTATACCACCTGTGGAGTTGACACAGTCTATGGCGACTTTGAATTTTTTTGCTCTGATGGCTTTGATGTCTACCAGTTTCAGTGCGAGTATTTTTTCGATGTGTTTATCGATATATGTATCATTGGTAGTATAGCTGCCGAGAGAGTTGACATCTGAGTATTCTATGCTTTTAGCTTCAGCTATGCGGAGTACTTCTTCACCGGCCTTAGCTGAGATAAATTCCCCTTGTGCATTGAGTAGCTTCAGCGCATTCCACTGTTTAGGATTGTGGCTGGCAGTGATGATGATACCCCCACCGGCCCTTTCGTCATACACAGCGAGCTCTACGGTCGGAGTGGTCGAAAGCCCCAGGTCCACCACATCTATACCGATAGACTGGAGAGTGCCGCAGACTATATTATTGACCATCGGGCCGGATATACGCGCATCGCGGCCTATAACCACCTTACGGCAGCCACTGGTCTCGATGACCCACTGCCCGAAAGCCGCCGTGAACTTCATGATATCTTCAGGTGTGAGGTTCGCGCTGTGAAAGCCCCCGATGGTGCCTCTGATGCCAGATATTGATTTGATTAAGGACAAGGAAAAATATTTAAGTGGAATAAAATCGTACTAACGGAATTCCGTTTAATTTTGGATTGCGAATCTATAAAAAAATACCGCGCGTTTTTTTGATAGATACTAACAAAAATCGTATAATCATACATAAATGGCTGATAAAAAATGGTTTGAAACATGGTTTGACACGCCTTACTATCACTTGCTGTATAACAACAGGAACGATCAGGAGGCCCAAAACTTCGTTTCCAAGCTCGTAAGCTTCCTCGATCTGCCCAAAACGGCTAAAGTGCTCGATGTAGCCTGCGGCAAAGGACGTCACAGTCGCTATTTGGCAAAGTTGGGTTATGAGACTACTGGTCTGGACCTATCGCCTCAGAGTATAGCTGAAGCGCAGAAGGATTTGCTGCCCAATCTGCATTTTGAGGTATGGGATATGAGGAAAGTATACAAAGAAGGCTATTACGATCTGGTGGTCAATCTTTTCAGCAGTTTTGGTTATTTCGATAATGAGCAGAACGATCAGGATGCCATCTGTGCCATGGCGAGCGACCTTAAGCCGGGCGGCACACTGGTCATGGACTATATGAACCCCGAATGCACGGTCAAAACAATGGGCACGCGCATGATCGTAGATAGGGGAGAAGTACAATTTCACATTAAGAAGAAGATCGAGGGCGGCTTCATAAAAAAAGAGATCGAGTTTCTGGCTGATGGGGAAGACCATCACTACGAGGAGCAACTTAAACTGATCAAACCGGAACAGTTTCAGAAACTATTCAAGGGTGCAGATCTCAGGATCAAACATATTTTTGGCGACTATGAGCTGAGGCCATTTGTACACGGTGCGAGTACGAGGCAGGTGATCGTGGCTGAGAAGCTACCTCACCCCAAGTAATTTACTTTGTAAATTACTTGACCCTCTCCATAAAATGGAGAGGGTGACGAATGAATGACGATTAGATAGTATTCCCCTCTCCATTTTATGGAGAGGGGTGGTTCAAAGCGATAGTTTTGAATCGGGGTGAGGCGAGAATCCGAAGCATAAAATCCATATGGAAAGAAAAAATATAGTTAAGAATGCCAGGACGCTTCGTCAGGAAATGACTGAAGCGGAAGAGAAATTTTGGAAACAGGTCCGCGATAAGAGATACAAGGGCATAAAGTTTCGCAGACAGCATCCGATTGGTTCATTTGTGCTTGACTTCTATTGGGCAGAAAAGAATGTAGGGATAGAAATCGATGGCGGGATACATGAAAGGAGGGATATCAAAGAATATGATGAAGGTCGAACAGAAGTGCTAAAAACAAATGGGATAAGGGTAATTAGATTTACGAATGAGGAGGTAATGAATGATATTATAGGAGTGATGAGGAAGATAGTTTTGTTTGCTGATAGCTTACCTCACCCCGACTAATTTACAAAGTAAATTAATCGACCCTCTCCATAAAATGGAGAGGGTATAAGGAAAGTTATTTTTAGACATAGCATTAAAATAATACTCTTATGCCCCTCTCTACGCCGCGTGGAGAGGGGTGGTTCAAAGCGATAGCTTTGAATCGGGGTGAGGCGACAACAGGAAAGAAAAAATGACATATCAATTAGACCATACTCTCTTCCACTTTATCAATACAGCATGCGCAAATCCTGTACTTGATACCCTATGCCCTATAGCAAGGGACAAAAATACATGGATGCCATTCTACATCATGGGAGGTCTTTTGGCAATGTATAAATACCGCTGGCAGGGATTATGGATAGTAGTATGTGCGATACTGGCCATTATAGTCAGTGATCAGGCTTCAAATCTCATCAAACATTTCGTCCATCGGCTGCGGCCCTGTGCAGTAGGAGAGGCGCGGTTGTTGGTCAAACATTGCAGTGATACGTTTAGCTTTACTTCCAATCATGCCGCTAATCATTTTGCTATCGCAGTTTTCCTGTCGCTGGTGTTCAGTCGGGTCAGGTGGTTTGGTTACGTGTTGATCATTTGGGCATCTTTTATTGCACTGTCACAGGTTTACGTCGGCCTGCACTATCCCGCAGATATAGTGGGTGGGGCATTGCTTGGCTCTCTTGTCGGATGGATAGCTTTTCTTATTTTTAAATTGATCAAACAAAAGTATTTTGCATTGTCTAATATCTAAAATCTAATATCTATTTATGGCAACTGAATTCATCAAAGTAAATCCGCAATACGATAAGCATATAGCCCTCATCGAGCTGAACCGCCCCAAGGAACTCAATGCTCTGAATACCCAACTGATGGCTGAGATACGGGACACGCTGAAGGAATTTGACAATGATGATAATATCCGTGTCGTGATACTGACCGGCGGCGAACGAGTCTTCGCAGCAGGCGCTGATATCAAGCAGATGGCAGATGCTACTGCGATCTCCATGCTCAATATTGATCAGTTCTCTACATGGGATCAGATCAAAAGAAATAAGAAACCTATCATCGCTGCGGTGTCTGGCTTCGCACTCGGCGGCGGCTGCGAACTAGCTATGACCTGCGATATGATCATCGCCTCAGAGACGGCACAGTTCGGGCAGCCGGAGATCAATATCGGTACGATGCCAGGTGCTGGTGGCACTCAGCGCCTCACCCGCGCAGTAGGCAAGGGTCTCGCGATGGAGATGGTGCTCACAGGGCGTTTTATCACCGCAGAAGAAGCATATAGGGTTGGTCTGGTAAATAGAGTAGTGCCTGTAGAAGTACTACTGCAAGAGACTGTCAAGATCGCCAAACTTATCGCTGCAAAATCTCCCATCGCTGTCAAACTAGCCAAGGAATCTGTGGTCAAAGCATTTGAAACGACGCTGGACGAAGGACTCCAATTCGAACGTAAGAATTTCTATCTCACCTTCGCATCTGAGGATCAGAAAGAAGGCATGAAAGCCTTTGTAGAAAAGAGGGCACCGGATTTTAAAGGAAAATAATGGTTGTTGTTGGTCAGGCGACCAACAATGGCTAGTATTTTATTTTGCTTCTGCGTTAATTTTTTTAGCTAATGCGCTCATTATATCAGAAGAACATTTTCCTTCAAATGCACCTTGATTAAAAGTAAATGTCGCTACCAACTCTGCATTATTCTTTGCATCCATAATTTGGCCGTCAAGGTCTTTAATAACATAACCGCCACAATTTGTATCACTCCGCTGGTGGTATTTGATTCTAATGATATATTGTCCCTGACTTCTATCAGATACCAATTTGAAACCATTAAAAGTTAAACTACTCTTTAAGTATTCCACGGCAAGAACCTTATCATTATCAATTGGCTCAATGTAAATAGGAATAGCCTTAGAAATTGGAGATTTAACAGTTAAGACCAATTTTTTAAAGTCTTGAGAGTTTACAGATAAAAAAGAGAAAATCAATCCGATGAGAATAAATTGTTTCATGATTTTTTTTTAGGTTAATTAAGTCATAAATAATGATCAAATATAAATTTTAGAATGTATTTAACCAAAAATTATTCTCATTCTATGCCGATGTTGGTCGCCTGACCAACATCCTTAATACAAATCGTTGGGCGATGCCCAACGCTAGAGGCTTATGCCCTTTCAGGGCTAGGACAAAGCCCTGAAAGGGCATAAGCCTCTAGCACATGGCAACGCCGTGTGCCGAAAATACGGACTAGAGTTGGCAGGGTTTATACCCAAACAGCCTGTTTATAAATAAAATACACAGGCAGCGGGCAATTGGCCGTTTAGGTTTTGAATTTTAATCTAATTTCATACTTTTATAGGATAAACTAGAACTATCTCTCGATGCGAAAAGGTTTACTTGCTTTTGTCTTTGTATTGTGCATGAATTATGGCTTTGCGCAGAACGGTTTCTGGAGCAATAATGGCGCCCTGGTATCTATCCGCGATACATCATTCCTCTCGGTGATAGGAGATATGTACAATGCTAATCAAGGCATTTATTATAATTACGATTCTATCTTTCTCACAGGTGACTGGTACAATAATGACCCCGACCATGCTTTTGACACGACTCAGGTACCACCACTCACAGGCTATGTATATATGTATGCAGCCGACCAGACCATTGAGGGTACGCAGCAGACCTATTTCCACAACCTGATACTGAAAAACCAAGGTACCAAGTACGCTACCATCGATGCCAAGGTGGATGGCTTCCTCGATATGACGGACCGTGAGTTTAATGTCGATACAAACACGATATGGGTGCGAAATCCACAACTGAACTCAGTCAGAAGGACGACTGGCTTCCTTTCATCACTTGAGAATGGTGGCCTGCTCCGCTATACGGCTAATGACTCCATCTATCTTTTCCCGGTAGGGTCTAATCTCGGCATATCTCGTTATAGGCCCATTCAGGTCACGCCCACATCTACACAGCATAATCAATATAAAGTTCGCTTTGCGAATGTCGATCCTACAGCAGAGGGTTTTGACCGTGCGGATAAGTTTCACCTTGTATGCTCTATCAATCCTAACTGGTATCACCGGATATTCCATCCTGCCGGACCTGATTCAGCCACTTTGGATTTCTTCTTTGACCCGGCCGCAGACGGTCAGTGGATGGATATAGTTCACTGGCAGCATATTCCTGAGTGGGAGAGCATACATCGCGATACTATCATACCGGGCGGTTCACCATTTACACAGATCAGCAAATACCACTGGAATGACTATAGCTATTCACCCTTTGCATTGGCTATCACCTCCAATCCTTTTGCTGTAGCAGGGGTTGATACACTCATCTGGAAATTTGACACTATACAGCTCGATGCATCGGGTGGGATAGGCTATGCATGGTCACCATCATATGGCCTCAGTGACCCTAACGTAAATAACCCGCTCGCATTTCCGGAAGTGAGTACTATCTACCAGTTGACCGTAGAAAATGCTGAGGGCTGTTTTGACTATGATAGCTTGTATATACTCGTCCGTGATAAGCCACTTCCTAACTTGTTTATCCCGAATGTCATCACCCCCAACGGCGATGGCTACAATGATGTATGGTTCATCAGAGACCTGCAGCGATACCCTGATAATGATGTACGTGTCATAAACCGCTGGGGCGATCAGGTATTCTTTCAGGCACCATATCAGCAAAACTGGGACGGAGACTGGAATGGAGGCCCACTGCCGGGAGCTACCTATTACTATATCATACATGTGACAGATGGCGAGGGCAACAAACAGGAATATAACGGACCATTAACTATAATCAGATAAGTGCGGATGTATCAAAATTTACTCAAATTCAGATCGGTAATCATAGCAACATGTTTGTTTGCACTGATGGGTAATGAAGCAAAAGCTCAGCAGATAGAAGAGTTTTCCCTTCTTCGCGAAAACGCAGTAGCACTCAATCCGGCTATGACAGGTATACAAGGTTTTCTGTCCGGTGAGGCGACCTTCAGGAAACAATTCACTCAGCTCAATGGCTCCCCATATACCGCCTACCTGATGATGGAAGGCCAGGTAGAGGATAAAAATGTAGGTATCGGTGGCTCCCTGATACAGGACCAGACAGGTCCTACGGGCAAAACAGGTTTGACACTATCCGCGTCATATCAGTTGAAACTGGGGAAGAAATACAAATACGCAGCTTCCTCAGTAGGTCATTACAATACTGTGGCTGATCACATGATCACATTCGGGCTCTCGATGAGTATCATGCAGTTTCGCCTCAATGGCAGCGAGCTGCAGCCTAATCAGGCAGGTGACCCGCAGCTGTATACATCTAATGCGTATAAGATCACACCTGATGTCGCATTTGGGGTTTATTATCAATGGATTGACCATCTCTATGCAGGGTTCTCAGTTCCGCAGATCATGGGGCTTAATGTGAATTATAACGGTCGTGACGGTGTATCTGCCATCAAGACAGTACAGCATATCAATGCCTTGCTCGGAGGCAAGATCGTGGTCGTAAAGCACATATTCAGCATCGATCCGGTAGGAGGGTTCAGATGGGTGGACCATGCACCTGCTCAGGGAGATATCGGTACCAGGCTTACTTTCCTCGATGCGATATGGGTAGGAGGTACCTATCAGAGCCTGAATACCTTCATAATCGATATCGGCCTGGAGATCAAAGGTATGGTCAAGCTTTGCTACGCTTATGATTATCATTTTGCCAGCTACTCCTCTGACATAGGCCCTACACATGAGCTTACACTTGCTTTTAGATTTAATAAGCAAAATCCTAAGAACACTAAGTTCTTTTCCGGGCTCGGCAAATAACATCGATTTTATATTCTTTTTTACTTAGAAGCTGTTTTGAGTTCATTCCTAAAATAAATTATGCGCCTACAACCCCTCAAAGGGTTTTAAACCCTTTGAGGGGTCGCTTAAGAATAAAAACAGCCTCATACTAAAAGTGCTTCGCATTTCTATGTAAAGTGTTTACCAAATTTAGAACCGTATGTATTGGCATCACTTCGGTTGGTTGTATTAGTTGTTATTATCTATTTTATATATAATTATTTCAAATATATAAACTTTAGAGCGATTTTTGTATTTCAACCTAGTGACGTTTTTGATCGTGATAGCATTGATATCAGATGCCATTAGTGAACATAAAAAAACCGCATCCTTTTGAGATGCAGTTTTTGAAATATCTTAAAATTATTTTACCAGTATTGTACGAATCTATTGCGTGTGCCTGATCCTCTGGTAAGTGTGATATAGTACCCATAATCACCAATTATACTTGGACAGTAAGTAGGTGTGCCGACCTGTGTACCGGTATTATTGGTGCCAAATACAACATTTAATGAATTGCTCCCCACGACATGTGTCCATGTGCCTGTATATGGCCTCCATATCTCACATGTAGTATTGTCCGCAATGATAGGGCTGGAAATAGTATTGGTAAATGACTCACCAAAACGGTTTGTACCGGTTTCAGTTACGTTACCACTTCCGGGAGATGAAGTGACAGTGACAGTGAATGTTGTATTGCCATTACTGCTTGCCCAGATACGGGTCCTGTTTACAGTCCATGACCTTTCAGTACCATTAGGGAAAGTGATCTGCATATTTGATGACTGGATCTGATGTGTTACGGAAGTATTCGGTGTGAGAGAAGTAGGTGCTAAGCCCGCCATAACCTGCCATGCCAAACCACCGCTTACGTTTGTAATAGTGTGTGAGCCATTGAGAATATATGTATTGATCCCATTGGTTACTTTAAGATTGGTATATGTCACAGTTAATACTGCTCCGGCTTCATGCCAAGGTATACCACCGGTATTTGTGATAGTAATGGTACCTGAACGGTAAAATCCATTGCAAGGATTGACACCTGCATAAGTAATAACTATACCGGTAGAGGGGGTATCAGTGATGGTAGCATCTACGAATAAGTTGCCGCCGGCGGTATTCCAGTTACCACCCAGGCCCAGACCTTTATAGCTACTCACCTGTCCGGCTGCTGCTGTTGCATCATCCGATGTAGAATGAATTGCATTTGAGACATTGGTTACGTCCTGCGCGCTTACAGTTTCATCTGTAGCTGAATCTCCCTTTTTGCATGACGTGAGTGTCAAGCTTGCGAATCCTATCAGGACGAGCATAATTTTGAAATAAGATCTTTTCATAATTTTTTGTTTTTAATGATTGATGTATTTGCTACATAGGACATTCATAAGTCCCACAAGTTTAAAGCCAATATAAATAAAAAGTACAAAATATTAGAATACAATCATTTAGGTCATATTTAATACAATAATTGAGTATATTATACCACAGGAGCAGAGGAATAGTTTCCTAATGTGAAAAATAAACCCAGAGCGAAACCTGCCGAGCTAATTGAGATGGTTTAATACCAGTATTGATAGGCTGAGAAGTTGGCGTTATCGATCGAATTTTGGTAATCCGTCTGATATCCCCATGGACATGAAGCATATACCAGGCCTCCTGATGAGTTGGTCCCGAATGTGATCCTGATATTGAATGTCTGTGTGAAAAGCCTGTTTGTACCGGAGGCAGGGTCAAGAAAATTGGTATTGCATATGGAGCTATTAAATGTAGCTGGGAGATTCGTTGTACAATAATAGAATTGGTATCCCTGCCTGCTTGTGCCCCACATTTCTGTACCAAAATTGCCACCTTCGGTCTGATCAGATGAAACGCTGATCTGTGGTGTTGCGCTTATATTGGTATATGTCCTTATCCTGTTGACATTCCATACGAGCGTTGTGCCGTCAGGGAAGGTAATGGAATCAGCGGTGCAGACATGCCGGTAATGAATATAGCTAGCACTGGTACCTGCCAGCACTTGATATGATAGTCCTCCGCTGAGGTTGGTATAGGTATTGGAGCCATTGTAAATATATGCTCCGCCTGATGCCACATTTGTGAATTTGAGTGCATTGAAGTGTATGTCAAGCACTGCATTCTGATCGGTCCAGTGTGTAGCAGGATAGTTTACTAATTTGATGGTCATGCTGCCTCCTCGAATGAAGCGGCCACTGACGGAAGTTGTACCATCATAGTTGATAGTGATGATGCCACTAGCTATCTGAGAAGTATCTACCGTCCCGCCAATAACAGTGTCAATAGTAGCAGTCGAGCCTGACAGAACTGATCTGCCCACGACATTGGCTATATCTTCCATGGCTACATCCATTTGCATTCCTACATTGGTAGCGTCTACTACCGGGGCCAGATTGGCTACTGTCACTTTGGTACAGGATGATGCCAATGATGCGATAAGTATCATGGACAATATTACTCTAGAGTAGGTTTTTTTCATGTTTATAATCTATCAATATCAAGTGATGGTGCAAAAATGCTAAAAACAGGTTTAATCATAAGCACAAAAAAACATAACTGCAAGTTATATCGGTATATGCCATTCTTTTTGGGCTCGAACAAAATAAAAAAGTACGACCGTGATACGATCGTACTTCTCGTGTTTATTTGGAATATGCTTTTTGATTATTGAGATGCCAGTTTAAACATGATCGGCAGAACGAATGCTACCTTTACTGTTTTACCCTGCTGTTTGCCCGGCTTGAACTTAGGAAGGAGTTTCACTACACGCAGGGCTTCTTTGTCTATACCTGAGCTTACCCCTTTTTTGACATTGATATCAGTGAGGGATCCATCTTCATTTACTACGAATCCAACTACTACACGTCCCTGAATGTCATTTTCCCTTTCCATATCAGGATACTGGATGTTTTTCTGGATAAACTTCATCATAGCCTCATCGCCACCCGGAAACTCAGGCATCTGTTCGACCACCTGGAATACCTTATTCTCCACTATAGGTGCGGCATCGATCACGGGAGCTACTACCGGAGGGGCATCTGCATCCCCTTTACGCGTTTCGTCGCTTACTTCCTGATTTTTGATCTCTTCTACCTTTACCGGCTCTTCATCCTGTTTTACTTCTTCATCCTTTTTAGCTACCATTTCGAGAAACTTGACCGTAGGCCTCTGTGGCGGCGGCGGCGGTGGTGGCGGTGGCGGTGGCGGAGCTGCGTCCTTGAGTGGTGGCGGTTCTGCCAGTGTCACTGTAGTTTCCACTACCTCGTCTTTTGACTTGCGGTTCAGAAATGAAAAGTCTATGAATGATGCCCCTATAAGCAGAGCCGCAGCCAATACCGTAATACCCAAACCAATTATGGAGTTCTTTTTTGTATCCTTTCTGAGCTGATAAGCACCGTAGTCCTTATTTCTGCCTAAGAAGACTATATCGTCAAAGGTCCATCCTGAAAATGATTTTGCTTGTTCCATGCTCTGCTATTATGCTTTATTTAGATGCAGCGATTTAATGTTTTCCATAAATTATTTACTGTGTACGATCTCTTCACCGGCTTTGACCTTGCCGTCGTTGTCTATTGTCTCCTGCTCTATAGGCACTATGTCCTGTATAGCATATATTTTAGTGCTTGTTATATCCATTTCATCGAGGATATCTACCATGTTTTTGTACTTTGCTCCTTCAGCCATTTTGATGAGTACGATGGTTTTATCTCCGAAAGTTTTATCGTGACCAAACTGTTTATCCACGTGTTTTTGTTTCTTCAGGATCACATCTCTGATACCTGAGGCCCCAAAAGAAGTTTCCTTCATATCGGTCATCTTGCCTTCAGATGTCTCATAGTACCATATACTATCACCACCTGCCAGCAGCACGTTGATCACCTGACTTTCTTTTACATCCTGCTTTTTTTCCTCCAGCTTCTTCGGCATATTGAGGTCCATTGCCTTAGGCTTATTGAGAGAGGTCGTAAGCATAAAGAAGGTAATGAGGAGAAATGCCAGATCGACCATCGGCGTCAGGTCCACTTTCGTAGAAAGCTTCTTGCCGCGTACTTTGCCACCGTGTTTGCCTCCCCCTCCTCCGGAGGTATCTATTTCTGCCATTGTATTAAGGTCTTTTTACGTTAATAATTTAATTCTGCTCTTCCGCTTTCTTAGCGCCTCCCGCGAGTGTAGTGATCAGGTTGAATGTGTGTATATCTCTATCTGTCAAGGTCTTTATGACCTGCTGTACAGCTTTGACATCAGTCAGTTTATCACCTTTGATCGCTATCCGCATTTTTGGGTCTACATACCTGCCCGCCATGATCCAGTCCCCGAGCTGATTGTCCAGCGAGTCCATAGGGATACCGGTAGCCAGTTTGTCTATCTCATCGGGTTTTTTGTTGAGCAGGTCAGGCAGTGCCTTTGCATCACAGCCGAATGTCTCTACCTGTCCGAAGGTAGCTTTCTGTTTCGCGGTCAGGTTGGCCAGAAAGCCATATTTAGCCGGATATTTTTCAGCCATATTGGTCAGCGCCTGTATCCTGAATGGAGCACTTGGATAGTTCACATAAGCCTTGCCATTTTTGTCTACTGATATCTTGATAGCATCAGTCACCGTGATCTCAGATCGAGATGACGGGATGTCTATCGCTACAGGCTCAGTGGGTTTGAACTTTGATGTAAGGATAAAGAACGTAAGCAATAGAAAGGACACGTCGCACATGGCGGTCATATCTACTGAGGTACTTTTCCTTGGGATTTTTACTTTAGGCATTTTACCTGCTTTAATTAATTTCTACTAATTATAAACCATCTTTATGCATAGATGCGATTCTGCTTTATTTCCATAAAACGCATCTCACATTCATGTCTAAATTACTTCTTACGGCTGGCGAAAGACTGTGCAATGCTGAAACCGATCTCATCGATAGCGTATGTCAGAGTATCTATCTGGCTGGTGAAAATATTGTAAAGGATGATAGCAGTAGCTGATGTAGCGATACCGATAGCTGTATTTACGAGGGCCTCAGAGATACCTTGAGAGAGTTTGGTCGGGTCCGGTGATCCTGTAGTAGCGAGTGCCGCAAACGACTTGATCATACCAATTACCGTACCGAGCAGGGCCACGAGTGTACCTACCGATGCGATAGTAGAAAGGAATACCAGGTTTTTTTGCAGCATGGGCAACTCCAGAGATGTAGCTTCTTCGATCTCTTTCTGTATAGCCAGTACTTTTTTCTCACCTTCGAGTTCAGTGTTTTTATCCATCTCAGTATATGTATGGAGACCAGCCTGTACCACATTGGCTACAGATCCTTTTTGCTTAGCGCAGTCAGCCAATGCACCATTGATGTCATTGTTAGCCAGTTTGCCTTTGATATTTTGGAGGAATGTCTCGATAGAGCCTGTTCCTTTAGCTTTATTGATGGTGAAAAACCTCTCTACAGAATATGATATAACGGTAATGAACATACCTAATAATATAGGAACAATAAATCCACCTTTATAGATCAATCCTAAGATGTTTGACGAACCATCGGCAGTTTTGATCGCTTCTCCTTTAGCATCTGTGAAACTACCGCAGTAAAATTTCCAAATACAGTAACCAATGATAAGTGCGATAGGGACTACCAGGATGCTGAAGTCGAATCCCTTTTGTGCTTGTTTAGCTGGAGCTTGTGCCATAATTATTGTTGTTTTTTATTTAATGGTTTATGATTGAGAGGTTCAAAAATAGATTTTTAATTTTCTATTCAAAATTATTGCCTAAAAAAATTCAATTAATAATTGTGCACCATTATCAATCGATTTTCGAGCTTAAACGGGCATAAACATGGCATATTGTTTATAATCAGCCTTTCGTCCGTTAATTTACAAATTTATGACAGAAGATGCCCATCAGCCTGTTTTCCCATACCAGATAATCAACAAAACAACAGCAATATAGTTCCGAAGTTGACTAGATAGGCCATTATTTGCTCCCGATCTGTTATTCCATGATTTTCTTCCATGCAAATAAAGGACAGTATATGCTGAAAGTTGAACACTATAAGGTGAAATCAACAAATTTCCCGACAAATAAAGTTAGAATACTAAATTTAATTATATTTTTACCCAAACAAAACCACTAAATCAACAATGGAAGAGAATAACCAAGGCAGCGGAAGCAAGAGAATTTATTTGGCGATCATTGCACTACTACTATTGATAAATGGTGTAGCCGGATATCTACTATATGTAGAGAACAACAAGAAGAAGATAGAAATCGACATGAACGACAAGCAGCGGGGGGAGATCAAAGGCCTCACTATGCAGCTTGACTCTGCCAGTCACTCTTTAGATACACTAAAAGGCAGGAATGTCATACTGGATAGTATCATAACTGCAAAACAAGCCGAGATCGAGCAGACCAAAACTGAACTGGAATCTGCCAAAAGGCGAGGCAATATGAGCGTAAGTGAGCTCAAGAAGTATAAGGATCTGGTAGCGAAATATGAGGCTGACAATGCGGATCTCCAAAAGAAGGTACAGGAGCTGACTGCTAAAAATGAGGAACTGACTGCTACTAACCTACAGGTCACCCATAGTCTGGAGGTAGAGAAAAACACTACGGCCGCCCTCACCGAAGATAAGAAAAACCTCTCTAAAAAGGTGGAGCTGGGTTCATTGCTGCATCTCCAAAATGTCGCTGTAACGGCTGAGAAGAGAAAGAAGAGCGGTAAAGAAGTATCTGAGAAAAGCGCTAAAAAGACTGATTTCCTCAAGATATCTTTTGAGACAGGCGAAAATAAGGTACTGGAGAAAGGAACTGTATCACTATACATACGTATCATTAATCCTAAAGGAGAGACCATCGCTCTCGCAGATCAGGGCTCCGGCACTGTCAAACTGGCTGATGGCAATGGCGATATGCAGTTTAGCCGTCAGGTAGACCTGACATGGGACCAAACCAATCAGAAGAAAGAGATAGAATGGTCTCAGAATATAAAAGATCCGGGCACATATAAGGTGGAAATATATCAGTCAGGGTATCTGGTAGGCAACGCATCTATCACACTCAAATAAATAATTCAGATAAATCATATCAAAACCCATTCGCCGCGGCGAATGGGTTTTTTATTTCCGCTTGTTTTTGACCGAAATATTTGCAAGCCTGATGAGTAAATTTGTGCATTTTTGTACCCCAACCAAACTAAAGACATCTCTATATGAAAGAATTGAAAAAGGTCTCCTGGCGCAGCCCGTCAAATATAGCATTGGTCAAATACTGGGGCAAACATGGAAATCAATTGCCCAGCAATCCTTCTATCAGTTTTACGCTCGACAAATGCTACTCTGAGACATCTCTTGCCATTTCCGAAAAAGACCCTAAAGACAGGGACATACAACTAAAATTTTACTTTGACAAAAAGGAGAACCTGGCATTCAGGATCAAGATACTTAGCTTTTTTGAGGGTATTGCCAAAGACTTTCCGTTTTTGTCTCAATACGCACTGTCTATTCATTCCACCAATTCGTTTCCACATTCGTCGGGTATAGCCTCCTCGGCTTCCGCTATGAGTGCACTAGCACTTTGCCTATGTGATATGGAGGCAAAATTAAAACCGTCAAAAGGAAAGAGTGAAAAGGATAAATTTCTCCGCAAGGCATCATACTATGCTCGTATCGGATCGGGTAGTGCGTCTCGCTCTTTATATCCTGTCGCATCGCTATGGGGTGAGACAGATCGTGTGAAAGCCTCTTCAGATGAATATGCTATCCCATTCGAAAATGAGATACACAAGTCCTTTAAGAAATACCAAAACTCGATATTGATAGCCAGCAGCGCTGAGAAAAAAGTCTCAAGTCGTGTGGGCCACACACTGATGAAAACAAACCCTTTCGCTAAAGCGCGATTCAAACAGGCTAACAGCAATATGGCCGACATGATCAGCGCCCTCAGGCTGGGAGATATAGAGAAGTTTGGTATCATCACAGAGACAGAAGCTATGACGCTCCATGCACTCATGATGTGTTCTTCGCCAAATTTCATCCTGATGAATCCCTCCACCATAGCGATGATCAATAAGATCAAATCATTCAGGGAGCTGACCAAACTACCTGTATATTTCACACTGGATGCCGGGCCGAACATCCACCTCCTATATCCCGAGAATATAAAATCAAAAGTGATACCGTTCATACAGTCCGAACTTAGCGAGCACTGCGAGAATGGCCGCGTCATATGGGATAATATCGGCAAAGGGCCTGTGTCCATAAAGTAAACTGTAAATCCATAATTCAGTAAATCTGTAAATACAAAGTGGCCGTCAAAAGAAAGGTTTCAAAAAAATATTTCCACTCTAAGCTGCTTCTATTTGGTGAGCATATCATCAATAGAGGAGCTAAAGGACTTGCAATACCTACAGATCATTTCATGGGTTCTTTTGATTTTATCAAAGAAGAATGGAATGAGGATGCGGTCACATCAAATCGCGCCATTCAGGGTCTAGCGGAGCATATTATCTATGACGATGAACTGGCGCCACTTTATGACACCAATCAGCTGCTCACTGACCTCGAACATGGTTTGTATTTCCACTCTGATATACCTCAGGGATATGGGCTAGGCAGCTCAGGTGCCTTGGTGGCGGCAGTTTGTACCTGCTATCGCCTCAAACCTATCAATAAGAAAGACCTCACAGCCGCCAAGCAGGAACTGGCAAAACTGGAATGTTATTTTCATGGCAAGAGCTCGGGGCTCGACCCTTTGGTTTGCTTTCTTAATAAATCTGTGCTGATAGATAAAGGTGAAGTGACAGAAACTTTTGATCTAAATGTCAACGAGAAAACATACTTCAAGCTTTTTTTGCTCAATACCAATAAACCGCGGAAGACAGCGCCATATGTCAAGCTTTTTTTGCAGAAATGCAAAGACCCGAAGTTTGAAGAAATGCTCAGCGAATCTCTCATCAAGGCAAATGACATGTGTATTCGATCGTTTCTTGAGCCGGGCTATCGTACCTTCTGGAAATCCCTAAAACTGATCTCTCAGATCCAGTATGACCATCTACCAGAGTTCATACCCGATGGTTTCAAACCACTGTGGAAACAAGGACTGGTCAATAATGAATTTTACCTGAAAATATGCGGGGCAGGCGGCGGCGGTTTTATACTCGGCTTCTGCAAGAAGGACTTTGATATCAAGAGTGTCCTTCATCAGTATGAAGTGATCGATCTGCTTTCTTTCTAAGCTTAATTATTTACTGCTTGTAGCAGCACTGTCTTTCATTCTCTGTCTCATGCTGTCCATCTCTGCCATGATCTGCTCAGGAGATTTGCCCAGGTTATGCAGCTCTACAGCTGCGCTCTTGGCGAGCTGAGTGTTAGGATACTTAGCCAGATACTCATTATATAGCTCCTTGGCCATAGGCAGATCGTGCTTTTCATTATTGTAAATGAAAGCTTCAGAGAATAATGCAATACTGATCTTAGGGTAGTTGGGGTAGTTCTTATACACCTGATCGTAGAAATATAAAGCACTGTCCGGGCGCTGTATCACATCATAAAATTTTGCCAGTTTCATCAGATAGACAGGTGTCAGGCTGTCAGTAGGGAAGCTTTTGAAGTATTCAACATACTGACCCATGAGTTGCTTGACATGAGTAGTATCAGCCATGTTTTTAGCGGCGCTCTCTTTTAGTTTGGTTTCGAGTTGAGATATCTCAGCTGCTTTCTTCTGTGCAGATGGAGTGCAGGATGTGAGCAGGAGTGAAGCAAGGATAGCAATAATGAGATGTCTGGTCATATTGATTTTAGTTTGAGCTGCAATTTTACGATTATTCCTTTTCATTTTTCTATAGAAAATCCTCTAAATTTCTTCTATCCCTTTTTGTCGGACGGCCTGATTTGTTCATGCGCTTTCCTGTATTGAAACTGAAAGATGATTTTTGCGCCTCGATCAATTCCGGCGGCGTTTTGTCGAGATAATGTTTGATGGCCTCTGAATACTGCACACGGGTGTCAAGTATGGCGGTAACTTCTATGACCCATTTACGCGCTTCGGTCTTCACCTCATATTCATCGCCTATGCCTACTATGCGGGCGGCCTTGACAGCGCCGCCGTTGTACTTTACTTTGCCGGCATCGATAGCCGCAGACGCCTGCGAGCGCGTTTTGAAGAGCCTGATGGCCCAGAGGTATTTGTCGAGACGGACTTTTTCCATGACTTCACAAAGTTATAGGTAATAGGTTATAAGTTATAGGTAATAAGTTTTGATAAGCAAGCAATACAATTGGTTTTAGTCTTGTATTTGCATCGGAACCTAGAACCTATTACTTAAAACTTAAAACCTTTTTTCAATCTATTTGTATCCTGTATGTCTTGGGATATTTCACGGTGTATGATAGTTTTAGTTTCTTGTCCTTTGTTGCCGGCAGATTGAGCTTCCATGTCAGTTTGCCGGTAGGGGCATCTAGCTCCGCACCTTCATAAGTTGGATTTTCTATCGTTATGTCCTTATCTGTGCTTATAGGTATCTGGTCTTCTATATTTATATTGATGGGAAACTTCTTATTATTCCTGATCGTGATCTCATATTCTGTAGAGACACTTTTTTTGTCAGAGAGTATCTGTCGTTTGCTAAAGTCTTTGATCTGGGTCCTGTTTACCGTGATGCCCTTGTCATGTCCCAGTGAGAGATTGAGCGTGTCTTCGGTATTTGCCAGGCTGAAAGCCGTCTTGCCTGTATAGGTACCCTCGTAATATAAATTCACCTCGCCATCCATGAGATTATAGTCCAGCCAGTTTGGAATATGGGCAACGAGGTAGGCTTTCTTTTCTTTCTTAGGCACGCAGAAATACTCAAATGAAGCTGGTATGTCCTCCTGCTTCATATCTACTGCGCGGTTCTGTCCGTCATTGATCACAGTATATGGCGTAGCTAGTTCAAAGGTAATGGCAGTGGCATTTTGAGTCTGCTCGGTATAGTTTACATTGGATAAATCATCTGAATTAAGATATTGTGTTGCGGGAACTGCGGGTGCATTTCTCATCTTTTTATAACCGCTTACTACCACTTCATCAAGGGCCTTTGCATCAGATCTCGCTCCATTATAAGTCACTACCAGGTTTCTGATATAAAGCGGTTTCAGCTCCGGTGCAATACCTGATTCATTGGGATTGCCATTAGAGAACGCGATCCTGACATCTTTCCATTCCTCGCCGGTGTTTTGGTGGACATTGGCTTTGTAGTTTAGGGTGAGTGGTTTGCTGATATCATCTACATGTAGGTCATATGACGGGAACCAGCCTGCATTGCTGACCACATAGTTGAGCGTGAAGTCTCCGTTTGCGCCATCTTTTGCCATGACGCTGACTACCAGATCAGTGGTAGAGATGTCGGTATTGTTATTCAATACCCGTATCTGGGCATCAATCACATCGAGAGTGTCGCTTATTTTTTTGATCTTTTCATTATAGTCTATTTCGGTCAGTTTTAACTCCTTGAGACGTATCCTGTGCAGGTCAAGGTCAGCAGCGAGGTCAACAGCTTTGACGCCCACATTATTGCCTCCTATTTTAATATTTGCTTCAAGCATTTTTTCCTCTTTCTCATATACATCCAGCATTGCTTTTTGCAGTGTCATTTGTTTTTCAAAAACCTCTTTCGACTTTTCTATTTCTTCGACCTCCTTGCGCTTTTTCTGTTCCCTTAGTTTATTGGGTTGTGGTGAGACAGAAAGGATGGTAAAAGCTCCATTACCCTCTACCTGTATGCTCGATGCATCGGTATATGGTGATATGCCGCTAAATATCAGATCAGATTTGCCGCCCGGTAAATAGGAGTGACCTATACGTGTCACTTGTGCTCCCTGCGGGAATACAGTGACCTTTGTGACACGGGAGTCAACTGTCTTGCTTGGATTTTGGGCGGTCGCTACATGAGTGACGAGGAGTATCAGTAGTAGTTTGATGTACTTCATAAGATTGGATTTAAGGGTATGAGTGTATCTCTGACTAATTTCCACAAAATTGCACCATAAAACGAATCCGAGTTTCATTTTATTGTCATATTTTAACCTCACCCTGCCCTCTCCCAAGGAGAGGGTAATACAAAAGATGAATTCGCTTGTCTTTTTTGTCCAGCCCAATCCGTCTTGGGCTGTTAGTTATTTCACCTTTTCCTTGGGAGAGGGCAGGGTGAGGTGATTATTTGACCTCGCAGGGATAATCAAATAGGCAATTGGCCTTGATAAAATCAGCGACCAAAGGCGGGACATATTCTTCCCAGCCAGTTTCACCTTTTTTGAGCTGTTGTATCACATCATTGGAGAAAATGCTCAGGAGTTCTTTATGATAACCATCAAGGTCCAGCATAAAGCCGCTTGACTTGAGGTAATCAAACAAGGGCTTTAATGAATCTGATATAGGAAAATTCTGAAGTGTAATGATGTCGCTCTCCACAGTTGGCTTATAGGGATAAATGAACATCTTAGTATTAGATTGAAATATCTCCCCGAAGTAGTTCAATATCTCTCCCAGCGGATCTTCATATTTGTCCTCATTGAGCAGGTCCATCAGGTTCATGACACCGAGTACTATTCCGATATTCTTAGGACGGCATCGGCGCAGATAGGCGAGGAGCTTGTCATGCTTCTGGCAGTTTGATACCATCACTGTATGGCCGAGATTGCAGAGTATATCTGTCCGGTCGAGGAAATCTTTATCATCAAAACCTGCATCAGAGCCGAGTGTATTGATGGTCAGTTCAGATATGGCGAGCAGCTGGCTATCCTCGCAGGGAAATTGTTTTTTGAAAGACTCAAGCCCGCAGTGGAACATATCTTCGCTTACTTTGGTCACGGGGCGGAACCTGCCGCGCAGACAGAGTACATTTTTCTTATAAAGAATATCCTTAGGCTGGTAGACTTCCTTGTCAGGGCCAAATATGGTACCACTGGTGAAGCCTTTTTTGACAAGCATGAGTGCAAGCAGGCGATTGTCGACCGATGTGAAATCATCACCTTTCAACCGTATCATGTCGATCTCCACCTGATCGGTTGTGAGATTGTCCATGAGTGACTCAATGAAGCCATCCATATTATCGGCATACCAGTAGCAGGCGTATATCAGGTTGACGCCTATACCGCCTATGGTACGCTGCTGTAGCAGTGCATCTTTTTCTTTCAGGCGTATGTGTACGATCACCTCATTGACCGGGCCCCGAGGTACCAGTTGAAACCTAAGCCCCAGCCAGCAGTGCGGGTCGTTATTTTTTAAAAAATTAAGTGTGGCGCAAGTGTCTGCGAAAGCAAAGAAACGCCGATGTTCGTATTTTTCGCCAATGAGTCTTTGCTCAAGCAAATTATACTCATGGTCGAGCATTTTTTTGACACGTGACTCGCTGACATATCTGCCGGATTCTTCTTCTCCATATATAGAATCTGAGAATGCCATGTCGTAAGCTGACATTGACTTGGCTACGGTGCCGGATGCGCCTCCTACCTGAAAGAAAGCCCTGACCACCTCCTGTCCGGCCCCGATCTCGGCAAAAGTACCATAGACAGAGGGTTCAAGGTTTATTTTGAGGGCTTTTCTTTTGATCGATAGTGATTCGTAATCCATTGCAGCTACCAGTTTTATTCCAATATGCGGTACAAATATAGTGATAGTATTGAGTTTTAGTATTGAGTATTGAGACCTGAGAGCGCAATCAGTGGGGATTCTAACCTGTTTTGGCTCGTTGTGCTTTTCAGACAATCATCTTTTTGGTATATTTGCGCTATGTCGAGCGATGCTCGCCTCACATGCGGCCCGGATAGTGGAGAGAAGTAGAGAACGTCTTAGTCTTTCCCTTATCTGGGTGTAGCGCAGCTTGGTAGCGCGTTTGCATGGGGTGCAAGAGGCCGCTGGTTCGAATCCAGTCACCCAGACATGCGGGCCTGCTCGTGAGAGTGGGCTTTTTTATTACAGACATTCTAAAAATTATCATCCTATCAACTGAAACCTTTACTTTTTGATCCCGTAAAAAGAAAAAGAAGAATTCATATTTTGAATAAATAAAATTTAAAAACTTGCCGGTATTTTGACCTAAGACAGACAACCAACCCGAGAAATAGCCCATCCTATTATTACGATCTGAGAATGATCTAAAAATGTGTGTTATGAAAAAGGGGTGTCTTATATTTTGTGTCCTACTGTTCCTTCACAGAACTGTCGGACAGGATTATAGGCTACTGCAAGCTGATAAAAGCAAAGTTTTCGTCTCAACCAGCAGTTCCATCGATAGTGTAGTGAAAGTAGCCATAATAAACGCTGACTGGCGGCTGGACTATGTCAAAAGAATGGCCCCGAGCCATACTGATAGGGCTGCCTGCTCAGGGCAGCATGATTCAATAGTCTGCAAATCAAAACACAAGATCGGGCACATAATGGCGGCCGCTGAGTATCATCATATGGCCGAGCCTACGACCCATTCCTTCTATGTGAGTATATCCGGCAATACAAATGTGAATGGCATACTCAATCAAATAAACTATGAGTATAGGAATATAATACAGACGGCGGACGCTGATTATAGGCTGATACCTGAGCTTCTGCCTGACACAGCTACTGAATATTATGTAGATGGATATAAGGGCAATAACTCTGCCTCTCTGGAGGTGATGTATCTCTGGGGTGCACCACTCAAGGACTGGTCAATAGGTTTTTCCGTTTCTATCCATGACAGGGAGGCCCGAAAGGTGCTGAGTACTATCACATGCATGGGCCCCGATGAGACAGAATTTGAGGTGCGAAAGATCAGGATCCGACAGTCCAGCCTGATGTCTATTATGAGCTATAAGGATATGTTTTGTCCCTGATTTAGGAGATAGTTTTAGGATTGGTGACAGCATCTTTTGCTCTTTCATAAAATACCTGTCCCACGCGATTGATATGGTCTATGAGATCGGGATTCCCTATCTGGCTTAGAATAGACAGATCGATAGTATAAGGTAATAACAGATCATCCAAAAGGTTTTCTATCTTAAATTGGAGTGTAAGGTCTATATCCCGGCCTACTAATGTAAGATCAATGTCTGAACCTGTTTTGTAATTCCCTTTGGCCCTGGAGCCATACAAAATGACACGTTCTACCTGAGGGTATTGTTCAAAAATGCTATTGATGCTATCAATATGTTTTTGTTTTAAACCAAATTTCATACGACCAATGTTTGCATTTTGTTCCTGAAATCGACGAACAGATTAAAGTAAGAAGTAAAGATCTTATTTTGGATCTTTTTTACTGTTTCCTCATGGTAGGTATGTGAGGATTCATTTCTACTTTTTATCATTTCCATCCATTCATCACCATCGATTATAAGCCCCCTTTTAAAAGCTTCTCTTGTAGCGTCTCTTGATCCATTGATTTTATTATTGCCCTGATAATCAAAGTAGTCTTTTATAACGTTCCATGCCAACTCATGTGTAAACTCAAACGCTTGTATCAGGCCTTGCTCCTCCAGTTCATTGAGGTCTTTCTTATCAATAAATTTTTGTAATTGAGACAAAGCTTTCTCATAGTTAGAGAAACGCTGTTCCCACCTTATATCTTTTTCCATTTTAGATATTTATCCGAAGATACGATCTTCAGTTGTATTGAGCAAGATAGAAAGAATCTGTAGACCTCACGAATCCACCAATCCGCGTCCTTGCTTATTGACTTGGCCTTGCTCCATGAGCTGTAGTTTGGTCTTGTCGAGTACACCATTCACAAAGTCTTTGCTTTTTGGCGTACTGTATATCTTAGAGATGTCGATGTATTCGTTGATGGAAACCTTGACCGGTACAGTGGGGAAGTATTTCAGCTCACAAACTGCCATTTTCATTAGCACCAGGTCGAGGGCCGCGATACGGTCCATTTCCCAGTTCTTGAGGTTTGGCTCGATGTCTTTGGTTAGCTCGTCGTTGTGCTTATAGCATTTCTTGAGCAGGTCTATACCGAATTTCTTTTCTTCTTCCCATGTAGCTATGCTGCCTATAAATGCGTTCTCATCCTCTTCGTTGAAACCTTCTACGTATTTCTGTATAAGGTGTGTGAGTAATAGTTGGTCATCATCATAATTGGTGAATAGGTCCTCCACATGCGCTTCAAATTCCTTTGTCTTCTGCAATATCTTTTTGCAGACGATGCCCATCACTTCTTTGTCATCATCGAGTGTCGGGGTCTTTATGGCCGTGTATTGTTTGTAGGAATATTTATCACGCAGGACATTAAACATAGCCTTTATCACTTCCTGATCTATATAATTGTGGATGTGGTGGGCTTTGTAGAGTTTCTGATAGTCTTTATGAGCCTCAATGAAAATAACTATCCTGTTTGCCGCGATCTGTGTGCTTACATTCTCATCTTCCTCTGTCTTGATGTATTTGGCCATACGCCTGGCTGCATCTACCAGAGAGTATTTGCATGTCTCGATCATGTATGCCAGATCGGTGAGGTATAGGGTGACAGAGAGGTCAATGTTCTTCTCCAATAATTTCTCCAAAACGGACAAAGGCTGGTCCGGATTCATCTCCAGACTGAATAGCACTTGCATTACCTTCGTTCTCAAACTCCTTCTTCCGAGCATTTTTTCTTCTTCTTGTTAAATGTCAATCAATGAACGCGATCAATTCTTAGCACGTAGTATCCTTTCTTTAGCTATTCTGATAGCTGCCTCCTGTGTCGGCACTTTCTCTTCTTTAGCCCGTGCAAATATCTGCAATGTTTTGTTGTAAATATCGTCAATATATTTTTGTGTTTCCTGTTCAGTCAGATTCTTAACTTCACGATAACAGTTTATGACCCCGCCTGCATTGATCAGAAAGTCCGGTGCATAGATGATGCCTCTGTCGAGTAGCATCTGTCCATGTAGTTGCTCATCAGCCAGTTGGTTATTGGCTGCACCTGCTATCACGGCGCATTTCAGGCGTTTGATGGTGTCGGTATTGACAGTGGCACCCAGCGCACATGGAGCGTAAATGTCTACATCCTGATCATATATTTCGTCTATGCCGACCACTGCAGCTCCGTATTCATTGGCTACCGCACGGAGGTTTTCCTGATTGATATCGGTGATAGTGACCTTGGCACCGGCTTTGGTCAGGTGGCCTACGAGATATTTGCCTACATGGCCTATGCCCTGTACCGCGACTTTTTTGCCAGTCAGGTTATCAGATCCGAATGCCTCTTTAGCACTGGCTTTGAGGCCTAGAAATACACCATAAGCCGTGAACGGAGACGGATCGCCCAAACCGCCTGCTTCCAGGGGTTTGCCTGCCACATGGCTTGTCTTCTGCATAATGTAAGCGATCTCTTTGGTAGAAGTGCCGACATCTTCTGCGGTGATATACTTGCCGCCCAGAGCTTCTACTGATTCGCCAAACTTGCGCCAGAATTTCTCGGTCCGTTGTTCTTTGTTATTGCTGATGATCACAGCCTTGCCGCCACCGAGGTTGATACCACTGATAGACGATTTGAAGGTCATGCCGCGCGACAGGCGCAGGACATCCCATACGGCATCTGTTTCATTTTGGTAGTTCCAGATGCGGCAGCCGCCGAGAGCCGGCCCCAGCGTGGTATCATGTACCGCTATTATCCCTTTGAGGCCTGTTTCTTTGTCGTTAAAGAAGAGGATGTTCTCATGTTCCATTTGTTCCATGAGCGAGAGAATATTAGATTCCGCTTTTACTTCGGTTGTTACAACACTCATTCTTTATTTATTTAATACCTTTGCACTTTCAAAAAACGTGGCCAAACCTAAAGTAAATATTTGTTTCGGCAAAGGAAAAACGGTAAACCTGACTCACAGGTATATTTGGGTATAAAATGTTGGTAAAATGGGCTTGGTCATTGTCTAATGCTATCAATTATTTAGTAGTCTTTTGAGACAAAAATCGCTAATATGCGCAGCGAAAAATTATCGGTGAAATCATACCGATATCCGCTGCTGAATATCATTTATGAAACATCTGCTTACACTTGGTAAATATTTTGCGCAGCACAAATGGCGCGTGCTGTCGGGATTCGTATTTATCATACTTGCCAATCTCTTTAAGACTTATAACCCTACAGTAGTAAGAGGTGCTGTCGATAATGTGATCGCCAAACTTGCCGGTATTCATACTACTGTAGACGGCAAAGCTGATGTTCTGGCGCAGCTTGGGGTCACTCTGCTGATCTTTCTGGCTACTTATATTGCCGTAGCGCTGTTGGAGGGTTTCTTCACCTTTATGATGAGGCAGACCATCATCGTCGTGTCAAGGCTCATAGAGTATGACATGAAAAACGATATGTACGCTCACTATCAGAAACTCGATCTGGCCTTTTACAGGAAAAACAATACCGGCGACCTGATGAACCGTATCACGGAGGATGTGTCGCGAGTCAGGATGTTCATCGGGCCATCGCTTATGTATTCTGCCAACCTAGTTTGTATGTTTATGCTCTGCACGGTAGCTATGATCAGGGTGAACTGGCAACTCGCACTGTTTGTACTGATACCGATGCCTTTTCTTTCGCTGTTGATATACCTGCTCAATAACCGCATCAATAAAGGCAGCGAAGAACTGCAAAGGAAACTGTCAGATATCACTACCAATGCACAGGAGTCATACTCGGGTATCCGTGTCATACAGGCATATGTGCAGGAGAAAGCAATGCTTGGCTTTTTTGAGAAAGAAAGTGATGAGTACAAGCAGCTCTCGATGAAACTGGCAAGGATCGAGTCGTTCTATTTTCCGCTTATCACTTTTATAGTTGGATTGAGTATGTCGATCATCGTCTATGTAGGTGGTATCTATGTCGGCCATGGCAAAGTGAGTATGGGCAATATCGCTGAGTTTATCATGTACCTCAATATGCTGACCTTTCCCGTCAGTGCGCTGGGTTGGGCGGTATCGCTCACACAGCGTGCGGCGGTATCTATGGAGCGTATCAATCAATTCATGGATGTCCAACCAACAGTGCTGAATGATGATGGCATCAAAGCTACCGTGATGGGTGCCATTGAGTTTAAAAATGTAGACTTTGTATATGCAGATACGGGTATCCATGCTATCAGGAATGTTTCTTTCAAAATACCTGCCGGGCAGCGCTGGGCTGTGGTCGGCAAAACCGGCTCGGGCAAGACCACACTAGCTGATCTCTGTATACGAATGTATGATGCCACCAAAGGAGAAATAAAGATCGATGATATCGATATCAGGAATTGGAATACCGGTCAGCTCCGCCACCAGATAGGCTTCGTACCGCAGGATATATTCCTTTTTTCAGAGTCTATACAGGAGAATGTCAATTTCGGCGCAGAGACTTCCACACTGGAGCGTGCAGCCATATATGCCGACCATGCTTCTATCCATGAGGAGATCAAGCAGTTTCCCCAAGGCTACGAGACAGTAGTAGGAGAGCGGGGTGTGACGCTATCTGGCGGACAAAAACAGCGTATTTCTATAGCCCGTGCACTGGCCAAGGAACCCAACATCCTGATACTCGATGACTGCCTCTCAGCGGTCGATGCTGCCACCGAAAAACAGATAGAAAAAAACCTTGACAAAGTGTTAGCAGGAAAGACAAGTCTGATCATCACCCACAGGATATTCTCTCTCATGTATTTTGATAATATTCTGGTGCTGGACAATGGTGCTATAGCTGAGTCCGGTACACACGAACAACTGGTAGCTGCAGGAGGTATTTATGCTGAGCTGTACGAAAAACAAGCTGCAACCGAAATGGCGGAAGACGCGTCTAAGTAGATTATGTAAATGTTAGGTGAAAAATTTAGCATTTTTAATTAGGCTATATTCAAAACATTAACATAGATTTGTCTTAATTCGGTTTAAACTAAACAAAAACAGCGTGGAAAATAACGGCGGGAAGTACAGTGGTTTTTTTAGTAAGAAATTGCGTGCAGGCAAGAGGAGGACTTACTTTTTTGATGTGAGAAGTACCAAACAGGGTGACTATTTTATCACCATCACCGAGAGCAAGAAAAAATTTGACAGCGACGGCTACGAAAGCCACAAAATATTCCTTTACAAAGAGGACTTCAAAAAGTTTGTCGAAGCATTGAATGAAACCCTTGACCATGTCAAGACTGAACTGATGCCTGACTATGACTACGAGTCCGAAAGACAGCCACGAGCTGAGAAAGAGGAGGGTGCCGAGCCTGATCATCACGACAGCCCCAATACATCACCATCAGAAGATAAAGACACTGACTACAAATCTTCATCAGGCATAGGCGATGATGAAGAGATCAAGTGGGGATAAGCTAATGAAGAATTAATAGTGAATAGTTAATAATTGTGCAAGCGCGGAATTATTCAAGGTGTAATATTTACCCCCCAACCAACCTTACACTTTCAATCTTTTTTTACTGTATGTGAAATATAGCACCGTCACTAATCCAAGAATAACAAGGTAGATCCAGAGTATGATCATTTTGGTCATGATGACGGCTATCAGCAGGCCGGAAGACAGGAACGAAACTATACACAGTGTATACAGCAACCATTTAGGTAAACGGATATAAGCTGCTGCATATTCGGCGGGCATGAGTTTCGGCAATCTGAATGCCGCCACGGACATTACGATGGTCATGATCATGATCCCGAAAATGGCAAGGAAAGCATAAAAATCAATAATGTCAGGGCCGAAATAAGTCTCTACAAAACCCGCATGGTCGAGTATATTGCCGGTGCCCATTATCGCCAATACTATACAGAAAAACAAGCCTACTGCACGTGAGGGATTGCCCCCTGCGTCGACCTGCTCAAAGAATGGCGGCAATGCTTTGGCGCGTGCCATAGCGTATAGCTCACGCGGTAGCGCGATAGCGCCTCCGCTGTAGGATGCCAGCCCCGAGCTGATAACCCCAAACCTGATAAAAGCGAGCCCGATAGTGCTATAAAAAGGAGCAGCCGTACTGATGAGATTTATCTTGTCTGCAGTATGCTCTAATCCGACTCTGGAGATATATGCGAATGTGACACTCAGGTATACAAGCAGGATGATACAGCCTCCGATCAGCAAGGCCAGCGGGATATTTCTGCCCGGGTTTTTCATCTCTTCACCCAGCTCAATGATGATCTGAAAACCCAAACAGATATTAAATGAAAAGATTACCGCCAGGATAAAATTGGGTGTCTCGGGCAGCGAAGCATGGAGAACAAAATCATGTGAAAATAAGATCGGTGTGAAATACATAAATAATGAGATCAACAGCTGCAGGCATAGTAGCACCTGCACCATGGTCACTATCTGTAGTCCTAAAAGGTAGAACAGGTAAAAAGCCGCGACAAATATCATCGCAGCAATATGAGGCGACAAAAATGAGGGCATAAACTCCTTAAACTGATCCAGTAGTCCGGTGGCTATAAGCGACAGTGTGCATGCCCCGCCTATCACTGCCAGCCAGGAGACCATGAACCCAGCATATGGACTGATCAATCTCCTGCAATATTCGAAGCCTCCTCCTGCTATCGGCATGGCGCTAGATAGCTGTATGGTGGGTAGCACGCTCAATATAGAAACCACCAAAGCGATCGTGATGGCCAGCCAGGCAGCAGGGCCTGCTTTGCCGGCTATGGTAGGTATCAGGACGAATGTACCCATGCCTATCACACCGCCTACTACTATACCCACCGCTCCGAGCAGTCCTATTTTATTTTTCAATCCTAAACCCATATGATTGATTTAGATTTTCCAAATCCCCGTAATAAAAATGAGATTTAATTTCCATAAAATTAGAATTTACATCAAAAGACTTGGAAAGTCTTTTGGGTATAAAAACAAATGGCATCGGTTGTGATGATGCCATTTGTTTTTGATTGTATTTAAGCCCTCTCCTTTGGAGAGGGTTGGGTGAGGTGCTATTTCTTAGCAGCGAAATCCACTCTTCTGTTGATCCAGTGTTCAGCTTTTTCAGTAGTACGGTTTCCTACTGATACGGCCTCGAAAGAAGCAGCAGGGAATCCATAAACTCTGACCATATAGTCGATCACTTTCTTAGCACGGCGCATGCCGAGGTCATCATTGTATGGTATAGTGCCCCTCTGGTCGCAGTAGCCTATTACTTTGATCACCAATCCTTGGTTTTCACGTAGTGTCTTAGCTATAGATTGAAGTTCCGGCTCATACTGACGGTCTATATTGTCTTGATTGAATTCAAAATAGATAGACGGGAAGAAGAATCCACCATGCCCGTTGCTGAGGTTTTTCAGATCATCTTTTGTCGCAAATCTATTGTCCAGTGAGCGGCCCTGATTGTCTACATAATTACCTTTAGGAGTATTTGGCTCGAGGTCCCTGCTGTCAGGTACACCATCACCATCAGAGTCTATAGATTTACCGTTCTCATCTACTTTAGCACCCGGATCAGAGAATGGCTCTACATCTTTATAGTCAGGCACACCGTCATTGTCTGAGTCCACACTGGTGCCGTCGCCATATACTTTCACACCTTCCGGAGTGTTGTTATCCTTATCAAACACATCACTCACACCATCTCCGTCTGTATCTTTGTAAAGATTGTCTACTCTCTTGTCGAGCCTGTCGAGACGTGCATAGACGCCTTCGATAGGATTTCTCCATTCGATATGTTCTTTGTCACGTTTGCGGGTGCCGAGTTTGATGGTCAGGGTCACACCTGTCATAGAGTAGAAGTCATCGCGTTTTTTGTTGTTGATATGCGCGTATTCGAATCCATCAAGCAGGTCAGTGAAAGTAAAGTGGTAAGAATTTTCTATACCGAGATCAATGGTCTTGCTGAGTTTGAATTTGACACCAAAACCTACAGGCACCACGAGGCTATTGACCCCACCGTCATGAAAAACCTGATATCCGTTCAGCTTAGTTGTGTCAAGCTGGCCTGTGTTTAGTTTGTATACGTGGGTAGTAGTATAATTATAGCCTAAACCGCCATAGGCATATATAGAAACCCATCTTGGTTTGTAGCCTTTTCCGCTATTCTGGCCGCGGATCAGTCTGTTTATCCCAAAGATCGTATTAGAGATATCCCAGTATAGGTTGAATGAACCTTCGTAGAAGTTAGCTTTGAAAAAATCACCACCCGGATTGACACCTGCAGCCCTCATGGCGTTCCATGTCAGGCGGTCGTCCATATTTGAATCAGCTACGCCTTGCAGAGCGCCGGCGTTGAATGTGGCCATAATACCAAATGCACCGTCGAGCATGTGCACAGCGCTCAATCCTACACCCCATTGGAATTCATTTTTGGGCTGAGAAACACCAAGAAACCTTCTGTATTTGAGATCTGTATATGGATTGGTGAATGATCCGTTCACAGTCAGGGCCCATGTTTTGAATGGGAGTTGGTATTTTGAGTTGTTGGTAGAGGCTGAGGATGAAGACGAACTGGTCTGAGTAGTCTGAGTAGCAGGTTTTGCATCAGTTTTTTTATCATCTTTCTTAGGTTTGGCCTCTTTGGTCTTTTTGGCTTTTGCAGAATCCGCGATGGCGTAATTCATCTCAGTGCCTGCATATGTATGTATGGCGATAAAGGATACCAATAGTCCGAGTAATGCTTTTTTCATCAATGTCAGTATTTTGTATAGCAAATATATCTTTTTTCCTAAGTGGCAAAATAGATTTTTCACAGAGAGCTGAGCTTAGTGTTGTGTTTACAATCCAAAATGCAGGTGTTTTTTGAGGATTCACATCTTTTCCCTAAAATAAAGGGCTTAGTATGGGGCTAATCGATGTTTGCTGAAATTCATTGATAGACTTTTACCTCCGACATGTCGGGGGATTCCTGGAGTAGTGCTTTGGTTGTTTTCTTCAACACCGGATGGACAAAACCACCGGCTATCTCAACCAAGGGCAATAAAGCAAATCGTCTGACCGGCAGATAGGGGTGGGGCACCTGCAGGTCCGGCTCCTGTATGATCTCCGATCCGTAAAACAAAATGTCAATATCTATCACCCGCGGCCCCCATTTCTCGGTTTCCAGCCTGCCTGCGGCTTTCTCGATATTTTTCAATATAGCAAGTAGGGCCAATGGTTTTATATCTGTTTGAATGGCAATGGCCTGATTTAGAAAGGATGCCTGATCAGTTTTGCCCCAGGCTGCTGTTTCATAGAGGCCTGATGGCCTGATGAGCGGGCTTATTTCTTTGCGGATCAGCTCCACAGCCAGGTTTATGTTTGATCTGCGATCGCCTACATTGGACCCAAGCAATAAATAAACATCCTCTCTCATATATAATATTCAATATCATCTCCCGCAGATACCACAGATATATGCGGATAAATAAAATCTGCGATTATCTGTGAGATCAACGGGAGCATATCTTAATAAATCCGTAAATGAATTGGCGCAAAAATATTAATATTGCTTTAGCGTCTCCAAAGTAATATTAAACCTAAAAATTTCCATATGCTTAATTTTATAAAATATGTATTTGCCACCATCATTGGCATGTTTCTGTTTTTTGTGATCGGTTTCTTCATATTGCTTGGGGTCGCTGCGGCAGCCTCCGGCAAGGACAAGGTCCCGACCATTGAGGCTAACTCAGTCCTGAAACTCGACCTGAACTACCATGTGCCGGAAAAATCTGTCAATAATCCCTTTGCCGCTTTTGATTTCGGTAGTATGAAGTCTAAGAAGTCTCTCGGGCTGTATGACATATGTGAGGCGATCAAGAAGGCTGCCAAGGATGACAAGATCAAAGGTATATACATACCGCTAGGCATCAATACCAGTGGTCTGGCTACGATAGAGGTGGTACGAGATCAGCTCAAGGAATTCAAAAAGAGCGGCAAATTCGTATATGCCTATGGAGAAATAGCGAATCAAAAATCATATTACCTCGCTACGGTAGCCGATAAGATATACCTCAATCCTAATGGCGGCATGGAGGTAATGGGATTCGGCAGAGAGATCATGTATTATAAAGGTGCTTTTGAAAAACTAGGTATCGAGGTACAAGATTTCCACTGCGGTGCTTTCAAAAGCGCTATCGAGCCATACCTGCGTGACAAAATGAGCGAGCCTAACAGGCAGCAGCTCACCAGCATCTATGGAGATGTTTACAGCCAGTTTCTGACCAATATCGGACAGGACAGAAAAATAGATACTGCCACTCTGAGCGACATTATCAATAACCTCAAAGCAACACTGCCTGCAGATGCCAAGGCCCTCAAAATGGTGGATGAGACTTTCTATTATGATCAGGTAGAATCAGCGATCAAGGAAAAACTAGGTATCGCAAAAAAAGAAGACGTGAAATTTGTGGATGTAGCCAAATACTCTGCTACTGTCGAAAAGAACCTCGAAAGCTCCAATAAGATTGCTGTGATGGTGGCTGATGGAGAGATAGTAGATGGTGAAAGCAAAGACGGACAGGTCGGCGGTGAGAGTTTTGCAAAAGAGATCGCTAAGCTCCGGAAAGATGAAAAAGTAAAAGCGATAGTACTGCGTATCAATTCTCCGGGTGGTAGCGCATTGGCATCGGATGTGATGTGGCGCGAGCTGATCCTTGCGAAAAAAGAAAAGCCGCTTATCATATCGATGGGTGACCTCGCAGCATCAGGCGGATACTACATAGCATGTATGGGTGACCGTATCTTTGCACAGCCTAATACTATCACCGGTTCCATCGGGGTATTTGGACTGATACCTAATGCTAAAAAGCTGCTCAATGACAAAATGGGCATCACTACGGACCGTGTATCAGTGACCAAACATGGTGCGCTGACCATTGGTACTAATCCGCTCGATGAAGAAGAGAAAGCAATGATACAGCGCAGCATAGAGCGTACGTACCGCGAGTTTAAACAGCGTGTAGCTGAGGGCAGGAAGCAGGATACAGCCTTTATCGAGAGTATCGCTCAGGGGCATGTCTATACCGGCGAGCAGGGCCTGAAGATACACCTGGTAGACGAGATCGGCGGCCTCGATCAGGCGATCGCTTATGCAGCTAAACAGGCCAACCTGAAAGACTACAAGATCAAACTATATCCTGCGGAGAAATCATTTCAGGAGCAGATCATAGAGAGCCTCGGCGATGCTAAGCAGGATTGGGTAAGACAGGAAATGGGTGAGGAGCAGTATCGTATATATAAGACCTTGCAGAGCATAAGTTCTTATTCAGGTATACAGATGCGTATGCCGATGGAAATTCAGTAATTAGGTTGATCAGTAAAATAGGAAATCGGTAAATCAGGAAACAGCCACCACTATTTGTATTTTGGCATTAACAGATCCCCTGATTTCCCGATTACCCGAGAACTCAAAAGAAATGATAATAGTAGGGATCACAGGGACGCTGGGCGCAGGCAAAGGCACGATAGTAGATTATCTGACATCGCATCATGGGTTCAGGCATTTCTCAGTGCGTGGTTTTTTGACTGAGATCATCAAACAAAAGGGACTGGAGCTAAACCGTGACTCTATGGTACAGGTAGCTAATGAGCTGCGGGCCGATCATACGCCGAGTTATATTGCCGAGCAACTATTGGCGCAGGCAGAAGTGAGCGGGGTAAATTGTATTATAGAAAGCATACGTACAGTGGGAGAGGTCAATGCGCTAAAAAAGAAAGGCGGCTTTTATCTTTTTGCAGTAGATGCCGATCCGAAACTAAGATATGAAAGGGTAGTGGAGCGCGGCTCGGAGACTGATAAGATATCCTATGAAACTTTTATCGCCAATGAGCAACGAGAGATGACATCTACCGATCCTAATAAGCAAAACCTGGCTGCCTGTCAGGCCTTGGCTGATTTTAAGTTTGACAATAATCATTCATTTGAGGAATTGTATAAGCAGGTGGAGAATGTTTTAGGGAAAATAAAATAACAGTATCAACCCTCAAAGGGTTCGAAACCCTTTGAGGGTTATGCGAAAGGAAATCTAGTAACTATTGTCTAATATCTAAAGTCTAGTTTAATATGAGTGAAAAATATATACGTCCATCTTGGGACGAATACTTCATAGAAGTAATGGATGCTATCAGCAAACGCGCTACCTGTGGTCGTGGGCGCAGCGGCTGTGTGATAGCCAGAGATAATCAGCTCCTCGTGACTGGCTATGTCGGTTCGCCAAAGGGCCTGCCACATTGCGATGATGTAGGCCACCAGATGAAGAAGACGATACATGAAGATGGCTCGGTCACAGATCACTGTGTGCGCACGGTGCATGCAGAGCAGAATGCGATCTGTCAGGCTGCTAAGAATGGCGTAGCGCTCGATGGAGCGACACTATACTGTCGCATGACACCTTGCCGTGTATGCTGTATGCTGATCATCAACTGCGGTATCAGGCGCGTGGTCTGCCAACGCAAATATCACACAGGCAGCGAGTCAGAGCAGATGTTCCTCGAGGCAGGTGTCAAACTGGAATATATCCACGATGAAGTTCAGACCTATGAGCCTCAGAAGTAGGTAGTAGGTTGTAAGTAATAGGGTATAGGTAATACAACCGAAATCCGCAATCATAAATCCGCCATTAAAAATGTCGCTCCCTCCACTTCCCGAACGAATGCGCCCCAAGACCTTTGATGAGTTTGTGGGGCAGCAGCATTTGATAGGAGAGGGGAAGGTTTTACGCAGGCTCATAGAGTCGGGCAATGTCCCATCGATGATTTTCTGGGGCCCACCCGGTGTGGGCAAAACATCTCTCGCACGTTTCATTGCCGAGAAGGCTGTGTTGCCATTTTATCAGCTGAGTGCTATCGACTCAGGGGTCAAAGAACTACGAGCAGTAATAGAGAAAGCAAATAATGAAGGCAAAGCGATCCTATTTATAGATGAGATACATCGTTTTAATAAAGCGCAGCAGGATGCATTGCTGGGTGCAGTGGAGCGAGGCACCATTACACTCATCGGTGCTACGACTGAGAACCCATCTTTCGAAGTGATATCAGCACTTCTGTCGAGGAGTCAGGTGTATACCCTTCAGCCGCTCGACCGTGAAGATTTGGAGAAACTGCTTCGCACTGCTATCAGTACTGATATAGTGCTTAAAGAGAAAAATATCCTTCTTAAAGAGACTGAAGCATTGCTCCGCTACTCAGGAGGTGATGCGCGTAAGCTGCTGAACGTTCTTGAGATAGTGGTGAACAATGCCGGTGAGGATAAGAACATCGAGATCAGCAATGCGATGGTAGAACAGGTGATACAGCAGAAGATGGCGCTGTATGACAAGTCCGGCGAGCAACATTATGACATTATCTCGGCCTTTATCAAATCAATGCGTGGCAGCGACCCCAATGCAGCACTATACTATCTCGCGCGTATGCTCGAAGGTGGTGAGGACCCGAAATTTATAGCGCGCAGAATGCTGATACTCTCATCTGAGGACATCGGCAATGCTAATCCCACTGCCTTTGTGATGGCGAATAACTGCTTTCAGGCTGTCGATGTGATCGGATATCCTGAGTGCAACCTGATACTCTCGCAGACTGTGATATACCTCGCTACATCTCCTAAGAGCAATGCAGCCACTACAGCTATCGGCGCTGCACAGGCTCAGGTCAGGCTCACTGGCGATCTGCCGGTGCCTCTGCATCTCCGCAATGCGCCTACTAAACTAATGAAGCAACTCAATTACGGCAAGGACTATCAGTATGCACATAGCTATGAAGGTAACTTCACGCCCTTAGAATTTCTACCTGATAAAATAAAGGAAACTAAGTTCTACGATCCGGGGCAGAACCCGCGTGAGAATGAGATCCGCCGCCAGCTTCGCGACTGGTGGAAAGAGAAGTACGGGTATTAATTTTTGTAGACACAAGATTTTGCGTTTCTACAAAATGCCAAGCTAGGGGGATATTAATTTGAAGGTCTGTAGTCGGCTACCCACAGCCGCACCCTTCAGATTACGGACAACGTTCGCTTAATTTGAGACTCACAGTAGCTGGATTGTCAAAAAATGACAGTGCTATGACTGATATTATAGATCATACTATAATAAATACTTTAGCTTTGATCAAAAATGAGACATATGAAAAGAAACACACTCCTTCTACTATTCGTTTCTATTTTCTTCAGTGCTTTCGCCCAAACCAATATGTATTGGTTCAATCCGTTTAGTTTTCAACCAAACATTCTGCCACAAATGGGCGTCGTTGAACAAATTGCAACAGATACTTCAGGGCAAATGTGGTTTAGTGCATATAACGGTTATACTTTTGATACACATATAATAAATGAAAGTGGAACCATAGATTACATACTAAGTAACAGTAATATATATACTGAATCATTCTTTTTTGATTCAAGAAACACCTTATGGAGTACCATAAATGGGTCTTATTACAAAGGGAATACCTTTACACCTTTTGTCTTGCCAGGTGTTTTAGGCTCTTATGGCTATTCTTCACAAATAACCTCAGATCAAATTGGTAATGATTACTTTATTACATATCATAGTGACACTTCAGCCATTGATTCAATTTTTGTAACAAAGTATGATGGCAGTGTTTTTCAAAATATTTATACAGATACACTTAATATAATCAATGACACAACAGGTCTTGTGCCATACGGATTTTGTGACAATAGCGGAGCTTTAATATTATATTTACCATCACGGGGTTTTATAAAATACTATCAAGGCGTCTGGAACCCAATGAATATAGTTCTTAGCCCTTATGCTACTCCTTTGCTAATTGATAAAAATAATAATCTGTATTTTCTAGGTGATTCCGTCTTTTTGATAAAGGTGAATGGTAACACACTTGATACAATAGCCCCACCTGCCACCATTCTTAATTTATATTATTCAAATTACTCATTTACACTTGGTCCGGACAGTAATCTCTGGATGCTGACAGGATATAATGGATTCTATGATTTGAATCCAAACGGTGCGTGGACTTATGTACCCTCTCCTGGATTTATGCCATGGTATACAAGTAGCTACACTGATGGCAATTTTTATCCTGCAATTTTTGATAAAAAGGGTAGGATGTGGACTACAGGTGGAACCAACCTACCGCCATATACAATTGGTGTATATAGTTTCACACCATTCAACTCCATTTCAGGAAGGGTGTTTTATGATTCCAGCGGGACGGGTATCCCGACCAGCAGCGATCCGGGATTTACGGCCATGAATATAGTGCAAGCTACTAATGGATATTATGCCAACACTGATTCTAATGGAGACTATCAGGTCATATATCTGGACTCTGCTATCGGCCATGTAGTCTCGGCTACTCCACCACAATACTACCACCTTACGACTCCATCATCATATACTGTGGGGCCTGGTGATTCTCTTTGCTGTTTTAATTTCGGAGTGCAGGCCAATGGGAATATACAGGACCTTCAGATCACTGCTGCATCATTTTGTGCTAATCCGGGCTATACTTCTTTGACCTGGCTAAACTATCAAAATACAGGCGCCGTTACTGTGAGCGATACCATTACTTATGTCTATGATAGTTTGTTGCACTACTACGGAGCTTCACCTTCACCAACAATTATTTCAGGTCATACACTTAGCTGGGCATATCAGGACCTGGCACCCTTTCAAACCGGTACTATCGCTATCGGGTTTCTTTTGGATAGTAATGCTACGATCGGTGATACACTCATATCTGTAGCTACCATACAGCCACTATCTACCGATACTACCCCAGGCAATAATGTTTATGTGAATACTCAAGTCACAACTAGTTCTTTCGACCCTAACTCAAAAACTGTATCACCTTCCAGTGGTATAATGCCGGGTCAGGAACTTACCTATACCATTTATTTCCAAAATACCGGAACAGCCCCAGCAGTCAATATAGTAGTACTTGATACACTTGACCCTAACATCAACCCTGCTACATTTAGAGTACTGGGCAGCAGCAGCCCGGTCAAAGTCAGCCTAGAGGGGCCCGGTGTGCTCAGTTTTACTTTCAGCAACATCAATCTACCCGATAGCAGCGGTGCCGGAAGCACAGGTTTTGTTCAGTTCTCAGTCAGCATAGCTAATCCTTTAAATCACTCAGCTACTTCTATTTCCAATGCTGCCTATATAAATTTCGATTTCAATCAGCCAGTCCAGACCAATACTGCTATAAGTACCTTTAGTCCCAATGCAGGTATAGCACAGACCAAAATAAGCTCAGGCATCATGTTTAAACTACTTCCTAATCCTGCCAATAATGAGGTAATGGTTCAAACAAATGAGACCTCACTAGGAGGCACATTGATCGTCTACGATGCCATTGGAAGGCAGATAGTCTCTACCGCAATAGAAAAGGATAAGATGTTTTTGAATTTGCAGCAGTTTGCTTCCGGGGTTTACCTCTTTCAGATAATATCAAAAGATGGCAAAACGGAATCAAGCAAACTGGTTAAACAATAAGGCTTAAAGCCAATTTTTGGTTGAATTTTGCTATCAATGCTATCATAAATTTTTTAGCCCAAAAATTGATTTTCGTACGATGTGAAAGCCAGTAGTGGCGGTCTTTTTTTATTATTGCGAAAACCAATTCTAAAAACAATCCCGCGCTGTATGACCAATGTCGCTTGGTATAAGGGTTTCAAGCCGGTCTGAATTTTCTTTCCGACCGATAAACACTGATATAGCTCATATTCACGCTTATCGCCTCTGAATGCAGGGCAGATGATTTTGATATTTAGGTGAAATATGCTAAATTTGCATTATAAACCAAAATAAGCTATTTCCTGCCCATGTTGGTGTTTTCCGGGTAACATGTCCAGGCTTTGTTGTTGGTGACGTTTCGCTAAACACCAACGGCGGTAATAACTCATTAAAGCAAATTAATGACTATCCGTTTGCCTACCTAAGGGTGTACCATGGCTTCTCTACTGCTGCAACTAATAAATGGTCAAAGAGCTTTTGGCCCAAATACCTTCTATTAAATTTATAACAAAATTCGCTCATG